>CDYR01002042.1_pt1 | contig 151185 bp, 142 predicted proteins | sample 557691 | NCBI WGS metagenome assembly CDYR01 (sample SAMEA3182103, study PRJEB8094) | gut metagenome | biome: human; feature: gut; material: Stool; isolation source: human stools | place: Canada | collected 2013-02-19 | reverse complement strand
CACTACATAATCTACATTATGTTGTGAATCTTTCATTATGTGATTAAGGAGAAAAACTATGAGAAGGACGAAAGCAAACCGTGCATTGACGTTTGTGATGGCAGCCGCGCTGCTCATCGGTTCAATCCACGGCGTAGGTGCAAAAGAGCAGAGTAAAGACTATGATGCACCGGAACTGACACTGGTGCAGGGTGCATCAGACTATGACCTGACGGCAGGGATCACGTATGACAGTGAAAAATATATCCTGTCCGTTACCGACACAGGAAACTTTGATATCAATGTGGTCGGGGATTATGAGATTTCTTATACGTTGACAGGAAAAGAAAACAGCGTAAAAGAGACCGAGAGTGTGGAGAGCACAGAGATTACAGAAAATACAGAGGTTACCAAAAGCACCGAAGCAGTGCCGGGAACAGAAACGGTGGCAGATACAGAGACTGGGGAAGACACCGGAACACTGCCGGAAGGAAATGATCTTGTGGATGGTGCAGATGGTGCGGATATATCGGAACCGGACAATGCAGATGAATCAACGGATGTAGAAGAACCAGATGGTGATAATACAGTTGATGCAAAGGATGGTCAGAATCCAGTAAATGAAAATTCCGCAGATGCTGATACTGTAAATATCACAGAAGAGCAAACTCCAAAGGCAGCAAATGCGTCACAGAAAGTGATAAACTTCAGCAGAACTGTAAAAGTAGTTGCAGCGGTAGAACCGGTGGAGACATATGCAGTAAATTATGGAGTAGCGACCTATGCGAATAGGCAGGGAAAATATACTGTGAATCTGGGAACACCATTTTGGACGGATAGTTCACATGCAAAATTTCAATATCCGAATGCAGAGATTAACACAGGCGGTGATGACATAAGCCTGATGACAATAACGTTATCAAACGGAAAACTGCCGGATGATATTTTAAGAAATGCTACCATAAGAGATGTTAGTGGTAAATCAGCTACATGGATCTTTGGTGATAAAAAATCGAGCCAGGAGATACAGGAAAAAATCCAGACCATGACATTTGATTATGTAGCCAATATGAATATTTATGTAACTATTAATGGAAATGATAATAAAGGATTTGACAATATTAGTAATGGTATGAAACTGACACAGTGGTCAGTGAATGGTCATTATTATTTGTATGTTTCGGAAAAACTTTCATGGATGAAAGCATATAATCGTGCTATGGAATTTAAACTTGCAGGTCAACAAGGATATCTGACTACGACAACAAGCAGTGCAGAAATAGAGTATCTTGTAAATTTATCTTCAACAGCGACATGGACATCGGGAACAAGTTTAATAACGAAAGATGATAAAATGTTTAATAATAAAAAAATAACCCCCCTTACTTCCGGTGTTTTTAAATATGTAGTTGTAGCTGGTTCAGCTAATGTAGCTCAAATCAAAAATTTTTTTTATTGGGCAGCAGGACCGGAGGCAGGAGGGATAATACCTACAAATTTGTGGTCCAATGGTGAACCTAATGCAACTCATCCGGCAACAGAGCCAGTTATGGATTCTACGGTAAGTGATATGCAATACTACGAATCATGTGTAATGGTGTTAACTGGGTCGAAGAATCTTAATGATATACCTGAAGGAAACTTTGACAATGACATATATGCAGCTGCAAAAGGTTTCTTCGTCGAATTCGGCGGTTACGACGATGGAGCCGATCCGGGAAATCCGGATAACACAAAAGAGGGTGATACCAATGTACTGGTAGAACCGAGGGACGCAGAGGCAATGATCAATGGCGTGAAATATGCCCCTCTTGCCGATGCACTGGATACGGCAAAGGCATATGATGCTGTTGAGATCATTAAGGACAAAGTGACTGCGGTAACCGATGCAACCCTCAAAAAAGACGTGCAGTTAAAGAGCAATGGAAGGACATTTGTCTATAAAGGAAATGTGGATTCCAAAATCGATGTTGCAGAGGATGGAATGGTCACAGTGACAGGCGGAAACGTAAATGTGACAGGCGATACCACATTAAAGGTAAAAAGCCCGGCAGACAGCCAGACCTACCAGATCACGACACCGTCAGGTGCGACGGATGTGATCGTGCCGGATACTCCGGGAGGGGACAAGACACCGTATGTGATGAATAAAAACACGACAGATGCACTCAGCTTAAAGATCGGGGATGTGACATACACCTATACCAACCAGAGCTTTGATAACAGCACCCTGGTCTACATCCCGGATGCCATGTACAAGAATGAACTGGTGACAAAGGCAGAAGTCCCGGCGGATAAGACAGCAGTGATCAAGTTAGACGATAAAAACACCGTTGAGACAAAAGGAGGCGGAAATGCTTCTGATAAAGTGACCGTAGTGCGGAGAGATACAGATAAAAAAGCAGATGTGAAAATTCCAGCCGGTGCAAGTGCGACCGTATTCGGATATGAAGTGGGAGCAGCACCGACAAATGGCGTGACTGTCAGCCAGAGCAGCACGACTAACAGCGGTTATCCGTCGCGTGATTACGTGACACTCACGCCGGGTGAGAGTGTTGTGATTGATGGAGTTACTTATACAGCGGACGACAGCGTGAAGAAATTTTATCTTGGGACATTCAAGACGACGATCACAACCGGGAACAATGCCGAGATTTCCGGCGGGCAACCAAAAGATCCGGGATACTTACAGCAGTACACGGTAAAAATCACTCCTAAGACAAACTTTGACCTGGACAAGGACAATTTTACCGTCACAATGAAAAAAAGTGATAAAGGGGTTACAGAGACATTGAAGTTTTCAGATGTATGTACTGTGGATGCGGATGGAAGCATCACAGTGACAATCCCGCAGGTGACAGGTGACATCACCATCAATGCCGCGGCAAAACGCCAGCTCACGACCTTAAATGTGGAAGGTCTCACTGCCGGCGGTGCAAAGGGCAGCTTCAAGGCAGTGGATGCATCCGGTAACACCTATAAGATGGAAGCCGACGGCAGCATCCAGGTAGACCGGAATGAGGAACTGACACTTACATTTACACCAAATGATTTTGAGGATAAATACTATTCAGACCTGACCGGGGAGAAGGGAGAGAGTTTTTCCATCCTGACAGCCCTGGAGGAGACGACAGATAACAATAAGGATCTGTTTACCACAGCAACATTCAACTGGACAGAAAAGAGTTATGAGATAAAATACACGCCGACCAAAGCGGATGTGACATTAAAAGCAACCTTTACACCATCCCATATCGTGCATTTCCATGTGACAGGAGGAACGGCAGAAGTGACGGACCAGAAACTGGTCACAAAGGAGACAGGGGCAGTACAGTTCCAGCATGTCATCGTGGCAGATGGCGAGACTGTGGATGTAAAACTGACCGACACGACAGCAAACGGTCTGGTTCCGATGGCTTACTGGAGTGATGTGTCAGAATCACCGGGGAATGCAGGAGCTGATGTGTCTACACAAATCCAGAATGTCGGTGGACAGACCTATACCTACACGACACAGAATGTAAAACAGCCGAAGGCATTGAACGTGACCTTTGGGGAGGGACAGACCGTGGAGGTGACGGTAAACAACGGAAAGCTGTTAAATGATGACGGCGCATGGAGCGAAAGTTCCGGTACATACACAAGGATCGTAAAGAACAACGGTTCACTGGTGGTTAAGATCAAGCCGAATGACGGCTACGGCTTAAAGAGCATCACAGTCAACGGCTATCCGATCGACATTGAACAAGCGGTGAAAGACAATCTAATCAAATACGACAGTGCGGCAGGCGTCTATACCCATACCACACATCGCATCTATCAGGCATGGAAAGTGGCAGTCGATCTGGAAAAACAGCACCAGTTTATCTTTGAAGACCAGAACGGTGCAGAGATCAGCAAAGGGGAGCACATCACCGTCATTGATGGCGGAACGATCGCTGAGACCGTCTTTGCAAAAATGCAGAAAGAGACAGACAAGTTAAAAGCGGACAATGAGAGCTTCTTTGTCTGGGTGGATAAGGCAAACACCGGAAAAGTTTATAATGAAACAACGGTCATCAGCAGCCAGACGGCAGATAAAGTGACGCTCATCCCGGTATACCGCACAAACGTGATCGAGGGGGCAGACGGAAGCAGCATCGCGGCAGATGATTTCGTCATCCATGTGAACGATGTCGGAAAACTGACAGCGATTGATGCAAAGAACCGTGCCAATGTGAAGGCATATGATGCAAACGGTAATGATATCACGGCAAACGTGACGGTAGACCAGGACAAATTAAATGAGCTGACTGCAAAAGGGAAGGGCATCTATGCAGCGGCACTGACCTTTCAGGCGGGCACAGGGGTTGCGACAAGCATCACGGTGGAAGTGACGGATGACAATCCGACCGTGATTGGAAAGACAGCCCATACACTCACCTTTATGGGAAGACCAAAAACAGAGTACAACGTGCAAGAGCGGGATACATCCGGAAACCTGGTCGGAAACGTACTGAGATTTACAACAGACGGGAATGGAAAAGGCATTGCAGTTAACCTGAAAAAAGCAACCGAATATCAGATCAGCCACAGCAATTTCGGTTCCACAGTCGGAAAGACTTCTCTTGTGGACGCAGCGGACATTGCAAAGCAGTTCGAAGACAAAGGCGCAGACGATACGAAGAGCAACAACAGGACAGATGCTTCTGAGAAAGCGGAAAACTCCAACGTGACAGTCATTGTCGGGGATGACGGAAACTACAAAGTCATCGTGAAAAAGGACATTGACCATACGGTCGAGATTCCGGACACCTGGGGCAATGTGACAATAGACTTAAATGGAAAGACCATCACAGGTGACAATGCAACCGATACCGACAAGGCAAAACCGGGACTGGAATTTGTGAAGGATGGAAGCATAAATGAGCATCCGGGCACAAACCTTACGGTCATAAACGGAACCATCAAAGGTGGTGACGGATCTGAGAAGCACCCGGATGGTGCAGCAGGAATCGGGACAGCAGAAGATCCTGAAAATCCTGAAAACGCAGGCGTTACTGTCGGCAAAGATGGAAACATCATCGGTGGTAACGGAGCAGATACAAGAGATGAGGCAGCTGGAAGTGCCAGCAAAGGCGGTGACGGCGGAGCCGGGATCGAGGGAGACATCACACCGACGGTAAATGGCGGAAGCGTTACCGGAGGCAATGGTGGCAAAGGATCAGACTCTGCGACAGGAAAACCGGGCGACGGCGGAAACGGCGGGGCAGGTATCACGACCGACAACAAAGTGACCATCATCGAAGGAACCGTATCCGGTGGAAACGGCGGAGCCGGAGGCAATGCGACCGGTGACAACAAAAACGATGGCGGAAACGGCGGAACCGGAGGAAGTGGTGTCGATGGAGGTGGAGACATCATCATAGGACCGGGCACAGACAAGCCGGATATCTCCGGTGGTAACGGAGGAAACGGTGGAAACTCCAATAACGGAAACGGCGGAACCGGAGGAAATGGCGGTAACGGAACCGAGACTGACGGAAAGACCGAGAACAACGGTGGCAACATCAGTGGAGGAAACGGCGGTAACGGCGGAAACTCCGAAAACGGAAATGGCGGAACCGGAGGAAACGGTGGAAGCGGAAGCAAAGGTGAGACCGAGAACAATGGCGGCAATACCAGCGGCGGAAGCGGCGGTAACGGCGGAGATTCCAATAACGGAAATGGCGGAACCGGAGGAAACGGTGGAAGCGGAACCGACGGAAAGACCGAGAACAACGGTGGCAACATCACCGGAGGAAATGGCGGTAACGGCGGAAACTCCAACAACGGCACAGGCGGCAATGGAGGAAACGGTGGAACCGGAGAGAACGGCAACGGAGGAAACGGTAACAGCGGAAATACCAATGGTGGCAACAAAGGAAACAACGGCGGCAATAACAACGGCAACAATGGCAACAATGGCGGCAATAACGGTGGAAACAGCAATGGAAATACAAACGGAACCAATACCGAGGTCACAGATGGTAAGACCAATGCCACAGATATCGCTGCAGCGGATGGAAACAATGTGTCCAGCGGAAACAAAAACAACAAACACAACAAGAACAACAGAAACAACAACGGGTCAGATCCGGCAGATGGTGAGGATGTGACAGAAGGCACAGAGACCGGTGCAGACACAGGTTCAGATGATACTACAGATGTCGCTGACAACACAGATACCGGAGCCGGTGCAGACGACAGCATCCCGGCAGACAGCAGTGATGCGGACGGACACATCAGCTTCGCAGACTGCGGATTCCACTGGTATCCGATCATCCTGATCCTTGTGATCGCAGGATACACAGGCGTGCGTATCAAAAAGATCCGCGAGGAACTTGACGAAGAGTACTAAAAACCAATCCCGGGGATATGCCAATATCCCCGGACAACAAACAAAAATGATATATGTAATTTTCCCAAAATACTTACAAATGAAACATCCGGTTCTATAGAGGAAATGGGACAGATCCAGGAATGATGTCCAAAAAGATCAGAACCGGAAATACGAAGAACAGGAGGATAAAAACGATGAATCCTGAAAGAAGAAAAGCACTGAAAAAGACGCAGAGGATATGTATCGTGGTGCAGGTGGTGATGTGTGCACTCTATATATCAGCAGGCATCTTACTGGCTGTGACAGGCAGACACTGCGCAGCAGACACACCAATCTATATAGCCGGTGCGGTCATTGTAGCCGGCTGTATGGCAGCTCTTGCAGTGTTTGAATCAAGACTTTCAAAAGAACTTGCAGGATGACTCGATGAGGGCAGCACAAAGCTGCCCTTATCGTGCTTTTAAAAAGGGATTACAAGGAAGTAAGAGATCATGAAAGACAGAAACTTTGTAAAGGAAATAGAAAAGTTAAAGACCGCCGTCTTGGGGTATGACCGTGAGGAAGTCGTGCTCTACATCAAAGAGCTGGTGGATTACTACGAGAAGAAAAATGCGGATGCCGTGAAGGAACTTTATCTGGAAAAGATGCGGCTTACGACAGAGAACTCAGGACTGAAATCACAGGTCTCCACGCAGGAGGAAATCTATGCGGAACTTGCGGCGCGTATGGACCGTATCAACCAGTCGGTGGAGAAAAGGGAGGAGTCTGCAAGGGCGATCGTCAATAATGCAAACATCGAAAAAGAAAGAATCCTTTCGGATGCAGGATTAGAGCGCAGAAAGATATTACAAGAGGCGGACGAGAAACAGAAAGAGATCCTTGCGGAGGCAGGAAGACAGATGGATGTCATCCTGGTAAAGACAAGGGAGAAAGTGGAGAAGGAACAGGCACTCTACTATCAGTACCGCAACCGTCTCCAAGTCCTAAAAAACGGTCTGGACAACATCTTTGCCGAATGTTCGCCGGAGAAAAACATCCCGAATCCACAGAAACAGCCGGAACAGCCAGTGATGCAGGAAAAACAAGCATCAGCAGAACAGCAGGAGCAGTCATCCGGCGACAGCGGACAGATACAGACAGGTGACATGGAAGAGATCCAGATAGAAGAGATCAATCTTCAGGAACAGCCATGAAAGAGGGAGAACAGTATGACCTTGACATGGTCCTCATGAAGATCCGTGAGAAAAAACGGAAAAGGAAGATACGCTCAGAACGCATCGCCATTCTGTTTGTGGTCTGGCTTTTGGTGTTCAAGGTGTTCGGGATCATGCGCGTGAGTGGAAACTCCATGCGCCCCGGCTGCCATTCGGGGGATATCGTGTTCTTCCTGCGAATCCTCCCGGACGGCGTGGACTACGGCGATGTGGTCATCTTAAAAGATATCTCCGGGGAATACCTGATCAAACGAATCGAGGGACTGCCGGGGGATGTCATTGAGGTGGACCGTGAGGGACACCTGACCAGAAACGGCGAAAAAGTGCAGGAGACGGATGTCGTCTACGGCATGTCGGAAGCAGAAGACAGTGTGGACTATCCGTACACTGTGCCGGAGGGAAGTTATTTCTTTCTCGGGGACAACCGCCCGGTATCATTGGACAGCAGGGTGCTCGGTGCGGCAGACCGGTCAGAGATAAAAGGGAGAGTCACCGGGGTGGTGAGTTTTGGAAAATGAAACAAGAAAACAGGGTAAGAGGTAAAAGACCATGAGCATTACAGGAGCTTATACGTGGGAAGACATTTCCCGTCTTGGGATGGAAGCTTATTTCCAGCCCATCTATAACGTGGAAAAGCACAGGATCACCGGACTTGAGGCGCTGTTCCGGGCAAAGGACGGACAGGGCGGGTTCCTTGACCCGGAGAGACTTGTGCAGGAAGCGGAGGAAGGCGGCTGGGTGCACAACATCGACCTGTGGATGATCCGGGAGTGCTGCCGGTGGTTCACGAGGTTCGCGGAATACGGCATCACGAGGATCAATGTGAACCTGTCACCGCAGACCTGCATGGAGAAAGATGTCTGGAAGGAGATCAGCAGATGCCTGGACAGGTACGGGCTCCAGCACGGAAAAATCTGGCTGGAGATGACCGAACTCGGAAAGACGGCGGATAACGGGAAGCTGTTAGAGACTGCACATGAGCTTCAGGATAAAAAATTCAACCTTGTCATGGATGATTTCGGCAAGGGCGAATCCAACTTCGTCCGCCTGATGGATTTTGAGTTCCAGAGCATCAAGTTGGACAAAGAGCTGGTGTGGGGCATCGGGAGCAGGAAGATGGGGATGCCGATCGTGCAGACACTGCTCGTGTTCGCCCAAAGAAACCACATCTGGGTGACGGCAGAAGGGATCGAGACAAGGGAACAGGCATCACAGCTTGAAAAACTCGGCTGCAACTTCCTACAGGGCTATCTGATCAGCAGGCCGCTCCCGGCAGAGGAGTGTGTCGCATTCATCGCACGGTGGGAGAAGGCGGACATTCTCAGAGAGACAGGGCCAGGACAGGAAAAGAGTATACAAGAGGGAATTCTGGCAGACATCATCACAAGTGCAGGACTGCGCTGAAACAGAAAAGGAGACACATAGATATGGGAAAGACAAAATTTGGAACAAAGATTGTATTCGTTTTCGTGATACTGCTTGGTGCAGGGGCAGTGTTATATGCAAAAAACTGCATGGAACAGATCGCGGCATATGCGGTAAGCCTGACAGACAGTGAAACACAGGCACAGGCACAGAGCCAGCTTGCGGCAATGATCGCATCAGATGTTAAAAAAATGGCAGTCTTTATGGTGATCGGACTCATCATTACGATCGTTGTGGGTGCTGCAGGCATCATCGATTACATCCGAAGCCTTGACCTTGCGTGCAATTATTCGGATTCCCTTGCACAGGGCGATTTCACACAGGAAGTGGAACAGAAATATTTAGAGAGAAAAGACAGCATTGGAAACCTTGCGGCAGCTTTCTCTAAGATCCGTGATACATTTGCCGGACACCTCGGAAGTGTGAAGGACAATGCGGTCTCCCTGAGCGACCATGTCTCCTCCATCGAGAAAAACGTGGACGAGATCAACGGCGAGATGGAAGGGATCTCCGCGACCACACAGCAGCTTGCAGCGAGCATGGAGGAATCCGCGGCTTCCGCAACGGAGATGAACACCATGTCCGAGGAGATCAACAAGGCGATCAGAAACATCGCGGAGAGTGCACAGGAGGGTGCGGAGCGTGTCAATGACATCCATACCCGCGCCATCAATGCGAAGAAAGAGACCACGGAAAACCGTGCCAATGCACAGCGCGTGCACCGTGAGATCAAGGCAAGCCTCGACCAGGCACTGCTGGATGTGGAAGTGGTATCCCAGATCGAGGTGCTGGCACAGGCGATCATGGGGATCACCAACCAGACCAATCTGTTATCCTTAAATGCATCCATCGAGGCGGCACATGCCGGGGAGATGGGAAAAGGGTTTGCAGTCGTGGCAGATGAGATCCGGAAACTCGCAACAGAATCCGGTGAGACGGTGGCAACCATCCAGGAGGTCACGGACAGCGTGGTGAAAGCTGTAAACCAGCTCACAAAGGACAGCAAACGCCTGTTGGACTTTGTGGCGACTGACGTGAAATCCAGCTATGACAGCTTTGAAAGCCTTGCGGATGCCTACAACCAGGATTCCGAGTTTGTGGACGGTTTAGTATCGGATTTCAGTGCGACATCCGAGGAACTCCTAGCTTCCATGGATGGCATGATGAACGCGATCGAGGGCGTTGCAAATGCGGCAAACGAGGGCGCAAGCGGAACATCCGACATGGCAGACCGCATCCAGAACATTACCCTGCACTGTTCCGAGGTGGCAGAGACCACGGATAAGGCAGGCGCAGCGGCACAAAAGCTAAAGGCTGATACGGAGATCTTTAGAGTGTGAGAAAAAATATGCAAAACTTGCAGCACAGACAGACCACATCATCGAATCTATGGAGAAATGGGAGGACAAACATGAGAAATAAAAAGAGAATGCTTGCCGCAGGACTTATATCAGTGGCATTCCTGTCAACTGTGACCGGATGCGGCAGTGCATCCCGGAAGGTGCAGGAACCCCAGGGCATACAGGGAACAGGTGGAACCGCACCAAACAGCAGCACAGCAGATAATACCGCGCAGGCAGGTGTATCACAGCACGCAACAGCAGGTTCTGCCACAATGGTAAACGGCGGCATCACAGAGCAGGAAGCGAAGAGCATCGCAACCGGGAATGCAGGGGTCACAGAAGATGGGATCCAGTACATTACGGTAAAACAGGACTGGGATGACGGAAAGGCCAGATATGAGGTGGAATTTACTGCAGCCGGAGTGGAGTATGATTATGAACTGGATGCATCCGACGGACGCATCCTTTCGGCAGATTCCGAAGTGATCGACAAGGGATACAGTGCATCACAGAATGGCACGGCAGATTCCCAGAACGCGGCCGGCACATCGCAGACAACACAGGGCGGCGTTTCCATCGAGACAGCAAAACAGACCGTCATGGACAAAATCCCTGGCATTGATGCCGGAAACATCTACATCCATACGGACTATGACGACGGCATATCTCTTTATGAAGGGGAAGCCTACTATGCGGAGGTAAAGTATGAATTTGAGATCAACGCAGAAAACGGAAACATCATCAGCTGGGAAGCAGAATCCATCTACGACTAAGAAAAAGCCACTGAAAGTAAAAGTGGAGACCGTGGTAATCCTGCTCGCAGTGACTGGGATCATCCTGACCGGTATCACGATTGGGATCAAGACTCACCATCATCTGATGTTGAGGGATATCCGTATCAGATTTGAGCAGTTACATGACCGGATCGAAGATCAGGATACCGATACAAACCATGCCAATACACAGGAAAATGATTGATCAAATGTCAGGAAAAGGAGGACACATTGAGTGAGAGAGTCATGAACTTTATGAAAAAAAGGGCGATCGGGGCAAAAGATGTCACATCGATCCATGCGCAGGACGGAAGGGTGATCCTAAACTGCACGGACGGCAGACAGATACAGGCATTTATCCCGGTGAAAGAGTTCAAGAAGGTGCTCGAACCCTATGGATTTATCAGTGTCAACCGCGGTGTCCTCGTCAACCGGGATGAGATCCGGCATATCGAGCGCAAGGCGTATCATATGAAAGACGGGACGGTGATAGAAGGGCGTGTCCGTTTTCTGGCAGAACACAGGCAGATGCGTGATGAACTGCGCGCCAGAAAAACATACGGCGAGATCCTCGTGGAAGGAAAATATGAACTCTATTCGGTGTTGGACAGCCTGGAAAATGCCTTTGCGCTGTTTGAGATCCTTCCGCTTGAGCAGAGCGGAAATGTGCGCCAGTTCCAGCTGAAATACTGTAACAAGGCAATGGAGGAACAGACCAGCCTGACCTTTCAGGAGATGATGGAGCGGAGGATACCAAAGATCCTGCCACGAACCGCCATGGACTGGATGACGGTCATGGAGGAGGTCGCCATCAGCGGCAGAACCCATTATCTGCGCGGCACGACCAGAAAAAACGGAAAAGGCGGCAGGTTCATCATCCTCTGTTTCCAGCCCCTGGGCGGTTACTGCGGATGTGTATTCCTGCCGGTGAGAAATGAAAGCAAAAAACGCAGGCAGTGATGCCGCGTTTGGGGCATATGAGAGGACAGAATGATGAGAATTTTAATAGCAGATGACATGGAATATGCGCGTGCAAATATCATGGAACTGGTAAAGAACATCTTTCCGGAGGCTGAGATCGATGCCTTTAGCGATGGAACACATGCATGGGAAGCAGTAAAAAAGAAAGAATATGACTTACTTTTTACCGATGTCAGGATGAGCAGAATGCATGGACCGGAACTCGCGGAAAAAGTCGCAGAAAAACATCCCCATACGGAAATCTTTTTTGTGACAGGAGAAGGCAAAGCCGAGCTGGAACAGTTGGGCATCGATCTCAAGCGATGTATCTTCAAACCATACATGATCGAGGATGTGAAAAAATGTCTGAAAGAAAACAAAGTATTTGAATTCGGCAGCTTAGGAAATGAACTCAGACCATAACAGAAATTTTAATGTAGAAGCACTCTAATAGAAAAGCACATATGTTGTTACATACCAATCACAATGCATGGGAGATGCCGGAGTAAAAAAAGGTGAAAGGGATTGCCGGAAATGGCAGTCTCTTTTTGCTTAAAGATGGTAGTAGAACACGTAGATACGTGGTACAATAGAGTTTGAATAGAGGCGACAAATCGAAGAATCCAGCATTTATGCGGGTTTGAAGTGCCTTAAAAGTCGGTTTGATAACAATTTGATAACACTTTGCTAAACTTGATTGTTTAAGAGAAGCGAGTGGTTTTGAGGTAAAGTACAATAAAAAAGGTCTTGCTGAACGAAATGTTCAGCAGGGCCTTTTTTGCGCACTGAAAAAGATTTTTGCGTTCTCGATTTTGTAAAAGTACAGCGCCATTGTACTTAAGTACAATATTTGGGGAACGACACAGCCAGTCGATTCCCGTAGAATATTACTTGAAAGAAAACAACCGACCTTGCATTAATGGGGTGAATTCACAGAAGCGGTCATGCTGGAGCTGTCCTTCATGGAGTAATGGTAGCGCCATTCGTCATATTCTTCTTTGGAAATCTGACCTTCACGGAGTTTGTAGGCCTGTTCATACCAGGCATTAAAGTTGTCAGAAAGCTGAGGATAGGATGGATTATCAAATTTTTTGAGACTAAGACAGATTTCTCCATCAATATTGGTGATCTTGAAGCCATAGATATCCTCTAATGCAAAGAGTGTATGCATGAGCCCGTCATAGCTGTCTATGTTAGGGACGGATAACGCGAGGGGTGACACCCCCAGCGTATCTGCGAGTAAAGCAATGTAATTATCCTTGGGCGAACGTGTACCGGATTCATATTGAGCAATACGCACATCTGCGGATTTTTCATCGAAACCAAGACGGACTCCAAGATACTTCTGTGTCATCCCGCGTAGGGTACGGAAAAAATGTATTCTTTCACCAATAGCCATAGCAAAACATTCCTTTCTTAGGTAGTGAGGTTTGTTACTAATAAGAACTATAACAAATATGTTTAAATAATTCAAGATAAATTAAACAAAAAAGCTAAATATATTTCTTGGAGACTATTGGCTTAAACAAAAATGTATAGTATCTTATGAAAGAGAAAGCTAAACAAAATTGTTTAGTGATAAAAGAAGGGAGGAAAAGATAATGAGTACAATGTTTATCGGAGTAAAAGAAGCTGCAGAGATTCTTGGAACATCAGAATCGTATGCATACAAGCTGATTCAGAAGATGAACAAGCAGATGCGCGAAGAAGGTTATAAAGGGTCGATTATCCGCGGCAGAGTCGATAGAACTTATTTCTATCAGCAGTTTTATGGTACAAGAGATTACGAAAGGAGAGATGTATAATGCCGGTTTACAAGGACAAGAAAAATGGAAAATGGTATGTAATGGTCCGGTATAAGGATTGGACCGGAGCCAACAAGCAAAAATGTCAGAGAGGATTTGAAACTAAGATAGTGTCAAATGACCTATGAAAAAACTGAGCAAAAGAAAAAGGCTCAGATGAACCTTGAAAACTGTAGATCTTTTGGGTTGTGGTAGCCCACCGCCACTCTTGACGGTACGAAAAAGAACTGCTGTAGGTTAATCACCGACGGCGAAGAACTCAAGAACAGTTAGAGTTTTTCCGTCGATTACAGCAGTGTAGCAGTTCTTTTTCGTGCCATCAAGGGCACGCCGCTTTGCGGTGGCTGGGATAATTACCTCTGGCTCTGAATCTAAGAACAGTTAGCGGCTTCGCCGTGTTGCAGGTTCAGAATCGTCTGTTGACCAAGGAAGATGAGAAGCTGCCATTTGCCCAGCATCGTGTCAGCCTGAGACAGCATTTCGACTTCATTTAAGACTTTATAGTTGTTGTGTTTGTGTGGTCTTAGGAAGTTGTAATAAGCAACCCAGAGGGCGAGATCATAGTTGGCTCCATCGATGTTATCAAAGCCGTTGGTTTTACGATAGGAAGCTTTGTATGTACGGTTTAAGCGTTCAATCATCTGCTTGTAAGGTCTGAATTCTTTAGAAACCTCATCGTCATTGGTGAGTCCGATTACTTGTGTGATTTCAAACTTAAACTTATCACCGAATTCATGGAAGAACTGCTGGGCGGCAAGGGGATATGCACTGTAGCCATCTGCAATGAACTTAAAGTTCTTAGGCAGTTCTTTTAGATGCCGGAAGGCCATCCGCATTGCCAGAATGCAAGGACCAACACCACGATTATCAGATACCTGATAGCCGATAACAGAGCGTTTGGCAGAATCCATGATAAACCAGATATAGGTTTTGATACCACGGATTTTGATGTATGTTTCATCGGCAGTAAATACATTGCCAGTTTTGTAATCGTAGTTGTCTACGAAAGGTTTTATGCAGGCAGAGGCGGTTTTACAATAGTTGGCAACTTGCTGGTGTGAGATGCTGATGCCGTGTATGTCCTTCAACGCCTGAGCGGTCTTACGAAGCGATAACCCAAGATTCACTTTGTAGGTAAGACAAAGTGACATGACATGCTGGTCATGTTTACTGAATTTTAGGGAAGAAGCATTCTTGGGAAGAGTGTTTAAATCCATGCGAAAGAAATCTATCTGGAATTCCCGGTATATGTAATGGAGTTTATATTTGTTCTTGCCATAGTCCTCCTTAAGGTCTTTTTTATCAACCTTGTTTAGATTGTGGAGGTAGTAAGGACATTTTGGATTTACGCATTTGTGGACAACAAAGTGTTTGCGGTCTTTCTTATGAGCCAGCGAGTGATTGCAGTGCGGGCATTTGAGGGAGTAGGACTTTGAAAAACGGTTTTCTTCCGGAGAGAATGCGGTGGAGCATACTTTGCACAGAATCTGTCCTTTTGAACCATTATTCTTGTAGAGATAAGGCTTTGGAGCATTGCAACGTGGACAGGTACAGTTGTCATCAATATCACATTCAGAACGGCGGCTGACAGGTTTGATTTTCTTGCCATACTTCCATTCGAGGTAAGGAATGTAGTCTTTGTAATCCCATTTTTCGTAATAGATTATTTTTGGGAGCTTATCAATCTTGAATTTTTGATATTTGGGAGAATGGGAGTCATCGAAGACCCACTGCTTAAGGGGAATATATCTGCAGATAAAATTAAAAAGCCAGCAGATTTGTTTATGTTGGTATTGAATAAATAGAAGTAAATAAAGTATAATGTCCATGAGCATTGTCTCCTTGTTGATAATGGTGTTTGTGGTGAACTCATTATACTTCTTTTGGGAGGTCAATGCTCTTTTTATTTGCAAACCTTCAATAAATCAAGGTTTTAAAAGAATTTTAGAACAATAAAATGGGTAGTTTTTGACACTACCGGAATTTAAGGAGGAGTATGTAAATGAAATTAGCAGATTTAGCAACAGGCTCTGATTGGATAGTGTGGATTGTCTTTGCGATATTTGCTGTACTTTCTATTATTTTACTTTCTGGACATGGAAGCTGGTTCATTTCTGGATATAATACAGCTTCAAATGAAGAAAAGGAAAAATATGATGAAAAGAAGTTATGCAGAACAATGGGAATTGGAATGTCTATTATAGCAATTCTTGCATTAACTATGGGCTTGTTTGAAAATATTTTGCCTGCATTTTTTGTATATATTGCATTGGGGATTATTTTGGTTGATGTCGTGGTAATTATCATTTTAGGAAACACACTATGCAGAAAGTAATAACTTCCAGCTTGCAGAATTAAGAAAATAGGAATATACGGAGAAAACAAAAATGGATAAAGCTTTTGCAGAAGAAATAAATCCAGAAAAGTTTATGGAAACAGCGAGATTGATTCGTACGGAATTATATGGAGAGGGCTAGTAAAATTTCATCTATGTAACGAACTCGACAGATTAGCATTTGTAGGGATGACAGAATCACAATTTATGAAATGATGTATGAATTAACATTTCTTTCAAGCATACGAATTGTTTGCAAGAGAAGGCTTTAATAAAATTACTATGAAGGAGTAGGTTATGACATTAGAAACTGAGAGATTAATACTTCGTCCCTGGAAAGAGGATGATGCAGAGAGTTTATATAAGTATGCCAAGGATCCAAAGGTGGGGCCTATAGCAGGATGGCCAGTACATACAAGTGTAGAGAATAGCAGAGAAATCATCAAAAGTGTCTTGGCAGCAGATGAAACATATGCAGTGTGTTTAAGAGAAGATAATGTTGCAATTGGAAGTATCGGATTGATTACACCAGCGCAGTCGCACACAAAAGCAGCTGATGATGAAATAGAAATTGGATATTGGATAGGTGTTCCATACTGGGGGCAGGGCTTGATTCCCGAAGCGGTTCGAGCTTTACAGAAGCATGCTTTTTTAGATTTGGGTTGTAGTGCTATGTGGTGTGGATATTATGACGGAAATGAAAAATCAAAACGCTGTCAGGAAAAATGTGGATTCAAATATCATCATACGGAAGAAAATAAACCCTGTGCACTTATGGGAGATGTTAGAACGGAGCACTTTACTTATCTTACAAAAGAACAGTGGTCTGATAGTCAGGATAAAGTAAATTTTATGGGGGAAAGAACTGTGAAAAAGCACTATTGGTAATTGACATGCAAAATGTATGTGTTGGGGAAAAACATGCAAGGTTCTTTCAATATAATAATAGTGATTTACTTCATGAGGTTAATAAGGTTATTGATGCTAATGAAAACAACTTGGTTATTTATATAAAAAATGTAATGAAGAAGAATCTGATAAATAAGTTTGCACCATTTCATGCATATGAAGGAACAGAAGATGTTGATTTTGCTAAAGAATTGCATATAGTATCTGATAATATATTCATAAAATATAAAGGTAATGCATTTACTAATTCTGGACTTGATATATTGCTGAAAAAACACAATATTGAATATGTTGAAGTTGTGGGTGTAGATGGTGGGGCTTGTGTTGCACTGACAGCATTAGGTGCTATAAAAAATGGATATAAAGTAATCGTGAATGAAGCTGCAATCGGAACAATGTATAAGAAAAACAAGAATAAGTACTTTAAAAAGTTACATGAAGCGGGTGCAGAATTTGTATAGAACAATTTTTGTTGACAGAATTGAAAAATCGGTATTTGTAAATGAGGTGAATTTATGATGTTACATTCATATCCGTTATTAATATCTATATATAAGGGAGAGGGGCGAATGTTAATTGTTCCGCTTATTGACCATATTGCAGGATATTCGATTGATTCAGATTGGTTCATAAATTTATCAGATTTGGACAATGCTGTTTCTGTCGGTGAAGGGGTAAAAAGTGCTCTTGATTACATAAGAAACAGTCCTTTATCTTCGCTGACGCCTAATGAGCGAAAAGAAAATGCTGCATGGAAGAAAAATACGAAATATAGAAGCCGAGTAGCTTTTTGGAAAAATAATCATTATGTTCGTGTTAAAATCACTGAAGATAATCAGTATATAATACATTCGATGAAAAAATCACATAAAAGACAATATGCATATGATGAAATCATCAAAGAATTTATACTATTTGCTGATGCAGATGCTGAGGAAATAGGCAAAGCGGTTATTGAGTCTTTTATAGAATCAGAACGATATTACAACATGGGTTAGAGTTTGGTTGTAATAATATATTACACATGATATTGGGGACTTATGCTGAGCCTATAAGTACAAATTACAGGAGGGTTCAAATGGGATTATTTGATAGATTTAAGAGAACATCAAAGGAAAGTTTATTAGGATATTTGCAAAATAGCATTTCAGATAATTCTAGTCTGGAACACATAGTAAGCATGTTTGAAGAGATGTGTAATATGCCACTTAAAGAAGATATGATTTTATTTGAAACAGGAACCTATTCTTTTACAGGAAAACCTATGTTTAATTTTTCTTTGGTTAGACAATTTCCTAATGATGAGGAAGAGTATTATCAAATTCATGTGGATGTGCTATATATTCCAACGGAAGAAAATAAAGATTTTCAACGAACTATATGGAATGAGGATATTGAAGAAGATATATTCAGCTATATCAAAAAGACTCCTGAGTTTAAATCCTGTAAAGATAAGGTATTCAGCAAAATAGAAATATATTTGGATGAAACCTAACGTGAAAATTCAAGTTTATGAGGATAAAGGATGAAACTTAGAGAACACAAAACGACTGATTGTGACAAGTTGTCCTGCAGGGAATTACGCTTAAAAACTATGTGATGGAGAAGAAAACTTCTATCGGGTTTTCCGATAAAAGTTCTGTAGGCAGTGAAAAAGGTATTTAATGGAGTGAATTTTGGCATGGAAAAATATTTAAGAGAAACAAAAATGTTGGATTATTCAAGTAAAAACATACAGCGATTAATACAGGAAAGAAACTGGAATGATATAGAAGTATTTGAACGATTAAAATCAATTTATAATTTTGTAAGAGATGAGATATTGTTCGGATATAATATTGATGATAATATTTCTGCATCAAAAGTTTTGGCAGATGGTTATGGGCAATGCAATACAAAAGGAACTTTGTTCATGGCATTATTAAGAGCTTGTAATATTCCTTGCAGAGTACATGGATTTACCATTGATAAAAAATTACAAAAGGGGGCAATGACAGGAATTGTGTATAAAAATGCACCTCAAAATGTATTTCATAGTTGGGTTGAAGTGAATTTTGAAGATAAATGGTATGAGTTAGAGGCATTTATTCTTGATATGGAATATTTGAGAAAGTTGCAAAGAAAAAATAGCCATTGTACAGGTGCATTTTGTGGTTATGGTGTGGCAGTTAAAGACTTTAAAAATCCGATTATTGATTTTGATAGAAATAATACATATATTCAGAGTGAAGGAATCAATCAGGATTTTGGAGTCTATGATTCACCAGATGATTTACTAAAAGAACATCATCAGGAAATGTCTGTGATAAAGGTATTTTTATACAGAAATTTAGGCAGACACTTAATGAATCGGAATGTTAATAAAATTAGAAATTCATAACTTCATGTTTAACGAGGAGATGATTTACATGAAAAAAAGTATATCAAGGATTATCGGTGTGATCATGCTGATTGTAGCTATTGCATTTATAATATTTGCGTTGAACCATCCAGAGAAGAGTTTCCTTTGGAGCAATAGAATTACCTGGTTACTGTATGGCGTATATTTTCTTGTAACAATAGTGCTGCTTATTGCCCCTAAGATGAAGAAGTGAGAAACTTCAAGTTTGCAGAATTAAGAAAATAGGATATACGGAGAAAACAAAAATGGAAGATAATAAATCAACGAGAATAACTTTTGGAAGTGCATTAGCTATGGTTATTAGTTATACAACGTGGAAGTCTGTAGGCTGGGCGATTTTTCATGGATTACTTAGTTGGGTGTATGTCATATATTTTCTTTTGCGTTACTAACTTATTATTTGAAAAATATAATGGTGTCGGGCACCAAAAATTTATGGTGAATCTTGTAATGAATTTTTTGACAATGTAGTTAGTTCCTGAAATTTATTATTTAATGAAATTGGTAAATCGGTGTTTGACGGAGGTATCATTATGTGTGGAATGACAACTGATTTATAAAGAAAAATAAATCGGAGGTTTATATGAATTATTTGATAAGAGAATTAAAACAAGATGAAAATAAGGTATTAGATACTTTTTTGTACGAGGCGATTTTTATTCCCGAAGGAGTTTCTGCACCGCCCAAAGATATTATTAACCAACCAGATTTGCAGGTATATGTAAAAGATTTTGGTAAGAATAAGGGAGACTTATGTTTGGTCGCTCAAGTTAGTGATAAAATTGTTGGTGCCGTATGGGTTCGGATTATGAATGATTACGGTCATATAGATAATGAAACACCGTCTTTTGCAATTTCACTTCTTAAAGAGTATAGAAACTATGGTATCGGAACAGAATTAATGAAACAGATGCTAACAAAACTAAAACTAGAAGGATATAAACAAGCATCATTATCAGTTCAAAAGATGAATTATGCTGTCCGTATGTATAGGAAGATAGGATTTGAAATTGTTGATGAAAATGATGAAGAATATATTATGATTTGTAAATTATAGATACTTGTAAGTTCCAGCTTATATAGCTGTAAATGTTTTAGCTTACTGCGGAAAAGGAGATGATTGATAAATGAGAATTGGAGCGTATCAATTTGCGATATCTGGAGATGTAAATGAGAATTATAAAGAAATAGAAAAAGCAATATATTTAGCAAAACATAAAGATGTTCAATTACTGATATTTCCAGAATGTTCATTAACAGGATATCCACCTAGAGATATATCAAATTCATCATGTGTCAATTTTAACCTTGTGCAGTCAATGTGTGATAGACTTCAATCGGTAGCTGACCAAAATGATATTTCTTTTATTGTCGGAACCATATTTAAAGAAAAAGAAATATATAATAGAGCATTACTATTTCAGCCTAATAAACAAATCAAGTCTTATGACAAGCGGGCTTTATGGGGATGGGATAATGATAATTTCGCAAAGGGGAATAGTGATGGAATAGTTGAGATAGATGGGGTTGTATTTGGAATTAGAATTTGCTTTGAAATAAGATTCCCCGAATTTTTCAGGGAATTGTATAAAAGAAATACCGACATAAATGTGGTTTTGTTTTATGATGTAGCGGATACGGACGACAAGGAGCGATATAGTATGATTAGAGGACATCTGCAAACTCGTGCAGTTGAAAATGTTACTACTACTATTTCAGTAAATGCTACCTCGCCTTTTCAAACGGCACCGACAATGGTTTTTGGAAAATCTGGTCAATGTATCAAGGAATGTGTTAGAAATAAACCGGAACTATTGATTTATGATTTTGAAAAGACTGTTAATGATTTCGGGGAAAATGGAAGAACATCAATATCTGATTCATTGATTAACTGGTAACTGATTCTTTTAGCAATTTCTTATTTATTGTGAATGAGCTTACATGTGCTATAATAAAACAAATTAATAGATCGATGTTTGCGGATGTGTATGCGCAGTGAAAAAATTGGGTTTAGTTGGTGGTATGGGACCAGAGTCTACAATTCCATATTATCACGATATTGTATATGGTGTTCAAGAAGCAATGGGAAAATCGATATTTCCTGAATTGTCAATTGAAAGTGTAAATGTTTTTAATGTATTAAAATTATGTGATGAAAAGAAATACGATGAATTAACAGAATACTTAATGCGTGCCATCAATAACTTGGTTAAAAGTGGAGCAGAATTTGCGGCATTGTCAGCAAATACACCACATATTGTATTCGATAGATTGAAAGAACAATCACCTATTCCATTAATTAGTATTGTAGAAACAACTTGTGAAGAAGCTAAACATAGGGAATTAAAGAAAATTGGTTTATTAGGTACAATTTTTACTATGACGGAAGAATTCTTTAAAGCTCCATTTGTGAAAAACGGAATTCAAGTTGTTATTCCATCGGAAAGTGAACTTAAGATGATAAACAAAAAAATATCTACGGAGTTAGAACTGGGAATTATAAAGGAAGAAACATTATTGTTTTTCCAAAATGTAATAAACCGTATGAAAAATGAGAATGGCATAGAAGCAATTGTGTTAGGTTGTACAGAGCTTCCGCTTTTGCTAAATGATGAAGTGAGTTCCGTCCCTTGTTTAGATACAATGCAGATACATATTAGTTCCATTATAAAAACTATTTTAGATTGTTCAATTTGAAATATATGAGATACTTTTATGAGATGTATCCTGATGCAGTGATTTGTCCTCAGGTTGAGGACGAATTAAATGAATAACTTTAAATTTGAAAAATTTAATGGTGTCAGGAACCAATGTGATCCAAGACATATTTGTCTAGTAATGCAAATACGGCATTTTCTCGCTTTGTGTCGTGTTTCATATTTACATATTAGGTTATTCTATTGATGAAGGGAGGGAGCATAAATGAATCAAAAAAAAATAGGAAGTTTTTTGAAAGAGCTTCGCAAAGAGATGGGAATCACACAAGAAGAATTTGCCGAAAAATTAGATGTATCTAGTAGAACGATATCTCGTTGGGAAACAGGGGCTAATATGCCGGACATCAGTTTATTGGTTAACATAGCAGAAATTTTTAATGTAAGTATTCCTGAAATCATCAATGGAGAAAGGAAAAGCGAGATTATGGAAAAAGAAGCAAAAAAAGTAGCTGAGGCAATGTCTGATTATGCAACTGCAGAAAAAGCAGTTTTATTAAAGAGAGTAAAAGTAATTAGTATTATAGGGTTAGTAGCATTAATAATAGGATTGATTATGGAATCCATTTGTTATGATTCTATGATTCCAATATATGAGAGCATCAAAGGAATCTGTTTGGGACTAGGAGTCGGAGCATTGGTTACCATGGTTCTTTATACGACTGGCATACTTGAAAAGATTAAAAATAAAAAGTCAAAACAAATTAAAATAGTAGCAGGCATTGGCTGCGCAATAATGATAATTTGTATTTTAGTATCCTTGATAGTATCAATCATTTGATTAATAAATGAACCACCCGTAGAGTGTTTAATGGTATCGGACACCAAAATTTCAGGGGTTGCGGAAATACTTGGAGACAATATGTAGTTATAAAATCCCGGAATCTGCAGTTAAGCGGATTTCCGGGATTTTTGCAGTTTATAAAAATTGCGGATATCATGCGCATATTCTATGGAAAATTCCGCTAAAATATGCTTTAATAGAGGTATATAGTAGTAAAGGAGATGAACGCAATGGGGAGATTTGTAAATCCTGGAAACAGTGCATTCAAGGTAGCATTAGCTTCCGAGATATATATAGACAAAACAAACTTGCTCGATTTTACCAATAGTGTGCTTGGAACAAAGCAGGCATATATATGTAATAGCCGGCCGAGAAGGTTTGGTAAGTCTATTACGGCCGATATGCTCACAGCATATTACAGCAAGGGCTGTGATTCCAGGGAATTATTTATGAATTATAACATTGCACAGACAGAAGACTTTGAGAAATATCTCAACAAGTATGATGTTATTCATCTCGATATGCAGTGGATACTAATGGATGCCGGTGCGCCGGAAAGAATATCAGGATATATAAATAAAAATGTTATATCAGAATTGGCAGATTTGTACAAGGATATTGATTTAAGAAATCAGAAAACATTGTATGGTGCTCTATCGGTTATTAACAGTATGACGAACAATAAATTTGTAATTATAATCGATGAGTGGGATGTTTTGATACGTGATGAAGCAGCAAATTCCTCAGTTCAGGAGGAATATATCAATTTCCTGCGAGGAATGTTTAAGGGAAGTGAACCAACAAAGTATATAGAGCTTGCATTTCTCACAGGAATTTTACCGATAAAAAAGCTAAAGACGCAGTCGGCACTTAATAATTTTGATGAATATACTATGTTATATGCGGGACGTTTGTCTCCATACATTGGCTTTACTGAGGATGAGGTCAGAGACATATGTGATCGCTATGGCAGGGATTTTACGCAGGTAGAGCGGTGGTATGATGGATATATGCTGGGAGATTATCATGTATACAATCCACGTGCAGTAGTAAATTATATGTTGCATGGAGATTTGAAGAGTTATTGGTCAGAGACCGGGTCTTATGATGTCATAGTTCCACTTATAAATCTGGATTTTGATGGATTAAAGACAGCAATAATTCAGATGCTGTCCGGTGGAGAAATAAAGGTGAACACCGGCAGTTTTATGAATGATACGGTCAGCTTTAAAAATAAAGATGATGTTTTAACATATCTTATTCATTTAGGGTATCTTGGGTTTGACCAGAAAAGAAGCTGTGCATTCATTCCAAATGAGGAGATACGGCAGGATATTGAAAATGCTTGTCGGCATAACCTATGATAAAAAGACAAAGAAGCATCAGTGTATTATAGAAGAATACATGAAAAAATAATCGGATAACATTTTGATAGCAGGATAACGACTGCAAGAGGAAAAGAAAATGTCTAGAAGAAAGAGGCAGAAAACCGGAATGATAAATAATGAAAATGAAAATAACAGCATGGCGCAGGAGCCTCAAACACCACAGCAGACAGTTGACGCGCAGCAGGTGGTTATACCGCAGGAGAGCGAGCGCATCTTGACATAGAAATAATCACACCGGACAGGGTGTTCTACAAGGGAGAGACAGATTTCCTCGAGTTCAATACCCAAAACGGAGAGATTGATGTGAAGAGAGCAGAGTTTGCACTCAGGAAGGCACTTATCAGAATAGATGTGTCACATCATATATAAAAGAATTAATTTAGGAGCTTAAAAAGTCCCAAGATCCACATATATAATATGCGGATTTTGGGGCTTTTTGTGTACAAAAGTGGATTAAGAAGATAATACAATCATACAGTTGGCTATAATTGGTCAGTTATACTGGAATTTTCGCTAAAAACAGGTGGTTTTTGTAAGTATTTGCTAAATTGGGAAAATTTAATAATTGGTATAGTATCATAAAAATATGTTTGATAATTGGTATAGTATAAACCGCGTTTTGTGGATGAATGGTATTTTTAATATATTGACAATTGGGTGTAAACATAATATATTTAGCTTGTTCGAACGAGTAACCAATATACCAGTTGTTATTTAGAAATTCAGGGAGGTAATCAATAATGATTAAGTTTGATGAGGTAGAGTACAGAGGAAATCTTACAAAGCAGATTGCAGCTATTAATAAAGGATATGAGTATGCAAAAGAGATAACAGCAGATGGATATAGTAATATCTTTTTTGTAGCTGTTGGTGGAACAATGGCAATGATGTTACACTTTGCGGCAATTGCAAAACAAAAAACAAAGATTCCAGTGTATGTTGAGCAGGCAGCAGAGCTTGTTGTTGCAGGAAACACACAGTTAAATAAAGATTCGCTTGTAATTATGGGATCAAAATCAGGAGATACTAAAGAGACTGTAGCAGCCGCAAAATGGTGCAAAGAAAGAGGAATAAGAATTGCATCAATGGTCATTGACAAAGAGTCACCACTTGGTCAGTTGACAGATTATCAACTTCCATTGGTTGTATTTAAAGGGGTTGAGTATGAATATCTTTCAATGTTTGGATTATTCTACGGATTATTAAATTGTAATGGAGATTTTCCAGAGTATGATCAGTTTGTAGAAGCATTAGCAAAACTTCCAGATACATTGGTAGATGCACAGAAGAAATTTGATGAGCCAGCGGATGCTATTGCAAAGAAATATTTTAACGCAGATTATATGATGTGGATTGGCAGTGGAGAGCTTTGGGGAGAGGTATACCTGTTTTCTATGTGTATTCTTGAGGAAATGCAATGGATCAGAACGAAATCTATAACAAGTCCGGAGTTTTTCCATGGAACACTGGAGCTTGTGGAGAAGGATATGCCGGTATTCTTAGTAAAGAGTGCAGGCGTATACAGAACTCTTGATGAAAGAGCAGAAAAATTCCTTAAGGAGCATACAGACAATCTGATAGTTATTGACGTAATGGACTACATGATACCAGGACTTAAGCCTGAGTTTGCACCATTAGTTGCCCCTATTATAAGTACAGCAGTGCTTAATGGACGTCTTTCAAAACATATAGAGTCTTATACAGGACATGACCTCGATATGCGTCGCTATTATAGACAGTTTGAGTACTAAGATATAGAGATGATAGAAGCTGTATTATTTGATATGGATGGCATTCTAATTGATTCTGAGAGAGAGTATGATAAGGCCATGAGAGAGGCAATTACGAGATATGGACATATGATAACGGACGAGTTTTTGATCAGAGTAAGAGGAATTCCTGTAGAAGCATTTAAAAAAAGTCTGAAACTGGAGTTCGGAAGAGATTTTCCTGTTGAGAAATTCAGAAATGATTTTAAGTCCATAGTGTGGCAAAATATCAGACAATATGGTATGCCTGTAAAGAATGGTGTATACCAGCTAATACAATATCTAGAGGTAAATAATATAAGATATGCAGTTGCAACAAGCAATGACAGGGCAATGGCACTAGAATTATTAGAAGCAGCAGACCTGAGGGGAGTATTTGAGTACATGGTATGTGGTGATGAAGTGGAACATGGTAAGCCATTTCCGGATATATATCAGAAAGCTGCGGATATGCTGGGTGTGAATATAAAACACACATTGGTGATTGAAGATTCATATAATGGGATCAGAGCCGGTCATGCTGCAGGCGCAAGCGTTATCATGGTGCCTGATTTAGTGCAGCCAACAGATGAGATAAGGCAAATGACAGATTATGTAGTAAGTGATCTGGGTAAAGTAATTTCATGTATCAGCAATTTTTGAAACTGGCATTGATACAACATCGGTCAATTCGACGCAGACTTTGACAGTATTCAATTACATTGTTATTTGAATCTTTAGATATTATGCTGAAATTCAACAATGGAGAATTGGTTTCGATTCCAAGTAAAACAGCATTATCAATGTCGCATATATTCATAGAAACGTTATAGCTATGATGAGTTGGAATAATGTTATAGTCGTTTTTCATTAAAGCATATAATGACTGCGTTTCATTTTCCTTCATTTTCCTTAACAATTCAGGAAACATAGCCTCAGAAAGATGAGTAGTTTCTATCATTGCCGGTTTCTGATTTATAAACCGCAATCGTTTAATAATATAAATTGGTGAGTAGGGAGATAATCCAAGTATTTTGCTTATATAATCTGTGGCAAGAGTCTGGTAGCAATATATTAATTTATTGGAACGCTTGAAGCCGTTTACTTCACAATAGGCATCGAGTGAAAATCCCATACCAATACTTGTTCTTAGTTTTGGGGGTGCCACATATGTGCCACTCCCAACTATAGAATAAAGAATATGTTCATTTTCCAATCGCTTTAGAGCTTCACGGCAAGTGGTCCTGTTAATGCCAAGCTCTTCTGCCATGGCACGTTCAGATGGAATACGGTCATGAGGATTAAGATTATGCATGGATATATAATTTTCGATAGCCTCAGCAGCGTCATCGGCTTTTACGTGAAGATAATGATTCATAAGATACTCCTAATCAAAAACAAATTTAAATTTATCAGCTAAAGAATATGATAATGTATATTCGACAACGCGATTGTGTATATCGTACACAGTATTCACTCTTTTAAATGAGGCGGAACCATCGGGCTGTTGAAGAATATCAGATTGCGGTTTAAATATTTTGACCAAATCTATAGTTTGAACCGTATGATCAACAATTATATTGTTATCATTAAAACAGTCATATAAAGATTCTTTGGCAAAATTATAGCTTTGCGCATTAGGAACATAGGCAAATGGTAAAAAAGTATATTCGACAGAATAAGGTATTTTATTACCTAATCTTTGACGATATACGAAAAAAAGTTGATCAGATTCAGAAATATTAAATATATTTGAATATTTGTACCCGGCATTCCTTATTCCAGATGTTATAATTTTGGTTGAAGGTTTGAGATGATGGTCTTTTAAGTATTTTCTTGTAGAGGTTACAGAATTGGTAGCATGAAGCTTAGGCATGGATACATAAGTACCTTTACCTTGAATCTTGTATAGCAGACCATCGTGTACAAGCTGCTCAATAGCATTACGGACAGTGGTTCGGCTTACAAAGTATTTTTCAGCCAGTGTACGTTCAGACGGCAGGGCTGAACCGAAAGAATATAAATTGTTCTCAATGTCACCTTTAAGGGTGTCATAAATATACTTTGATGAATGACTATCCATATAATTCTCCTTAAAATAATTGTAAAGATATATTATAATTATAAAATGGATAATAAAGTAAATCAATAAATAAAATAAATATAAAAGAGGAGGTGGACAGATGGTTAAAATTATGCTAGCGTCACACGGAAATCTGGCAGCAGGAATGCTTTCGTCAGCAGAAATGGTTTTTGGAAAGCAGGATAATGTCAGTGTTATATGTGCATATGTAGACGGAGAAGATGATGTATCGACAAGAATAAAAGGTTTCATTGATAGCATTGCACCGGATGACAGCTGGATCATTTTTACAGATTTATTTGGTGGAAGTGTGAATAATGAGTTTATGAAGTATATTTCTAATCCGCAAATAAGGCTTATTGCTGGAATGAATCTGGCACTTGTTATAACAGCAATGTCTATAGTAGAAATGAAAAATAATGCTGCTGAGGTTGAGGAAGAACTTTTGGGTATAGCAGACAGTGTAATAAATTTTTGCAGTAGGACAGGTATTGATTCGTTAGAAGATGACGAATTTTAAAGAAAGGGGTATATAGGATGATAGTAAATGTCAGAGTAGACCATCGTTTACTACATGGACAGGTTGCAATGGCCTGGAATCAGGTATTAGGAAGTGATTGCATTTTAATAGCCAATGATAGTGTGCCAAACGATGAAATCAGAAAAGCTGGAATAAAACTTGCAAAACCAGCGAATACAAAGCTTGTTATAAAGAATATGGATGCATCTGTAGAAGCTCTTGTGTCAGGTGTAACAGATAAATATAAGTTATTTATTGTTGTAGAGAGTATTGCTGATGTATACAAACTGTGCAAGGAAACAGGAATGATTGATAAGATCACGCTTGGTGGTGTTAAATCAAGAGAGGGGACAAGGCAGATATCAAAAGCAGTATTTACAACACCAAAAGAGGAAGAACTCATAAAGGAGTTGATTACTGATGGAGTTACTGTGGAGATAAGGCAGGTTCCAAGTGATTCAGTAATTTATGCAAAGGATGTATTGTAGGAGGGACTGATATGATATTAAAGGCTATATTATTGGGATTAGTTGCCATGTTAGGACATACTAATTTCTTGTTTGGAACAAACCTATTAGACCGACCATTAATAATGTGTACATTAACTGGGCTGGTTATGGGCGATTTAAAAAGTGGAATTATTATTGGGGCAATGATGGAGCTTGCATTTATAGGTGCATTTTCTGTAGGGGCATCACTTCCACCAGATATGATTTCTGGAGGTGTGCTTGGAGCTGCTTTGACACTTGCAGCAGGGAATGATCCTGAGGTTGCACTTACAATTGGCGTACCTATTGCTTCATTAGCACTTTTGATGAAAAATGCATGTAAAATATTTATTTTGCCGATTTTTGTACACAAGGCAGATGATTATGCTGTTAAAGGAAATAGTAAAGGTGTTGCAAGAATGCACATGCTAGGAGGATTCCTATATTTGAATCTTCCGTATGGAATATTTGTATTTTCAGCATTCTTATTAGGAAATACAGTTATTCAGAGTGTGTTGGATGCTATTCCACAATTTATAAAATCAGGACTTACAATTGCAACTGGCTTGATGCCGGCTCTCGGATTTGCAGTTCTTGCAAGCATGATAATAAATAAAAAGAATTGGTATTTCTTATTATTGGGATTTCTCATTTCTGCATACATGGGAATGTCAGTAACAGGAGTTGCACTTTTTGCAACAGTTATAGCTCTTATAATAGTAAATATGCAGAATAATCAGGTTATAACAGCTACAGAAATGGGAGGTGATGAAGATGACGACTTCTAAATTAATTACAAAGAGAGATCTTAGAAAAGTATTCTTCAGATCTTTTCCAATGGAGTGGACATGGAATTATGAAAAACAGCAAAATCTAGGTTATACGTATGCTATGATTCCGATTATTGAGAAACTGTATAAGGACAAACCGGAGGAAAAAGCAGCAGCATTACAGAGACACTTGGAATTTTTTAATACAACTCCACATATGGTAACATTAATTCTTGGAATTAGTACAGCTATGGAAGAAGAAAATGCGCTCGATGAGAATTTTGACACATCATCCATCAATAGTGTAAAAGCAGGATTAATGGGACCGCTTGCAGGTATAGGTGATTCTTTTATGTGGGGAACACTTCGAATAATTGCAACTGGAATAGGAACATCACTTGCTATGAACGGGAATATTCTGGGACCAATTTTATTCTTCCTATTGTTTAATATACCACATGTAATTCTGAGATACATATGTATGATGGGCGGATATAAGTTTGGAGCTGGATTTTTATCAAAAATTGCAGCGGGTGGACTAATGGAAAAGCTTACGTATGCTGCATCAATATTGGGACTTATGTCAATTGGTTCTATGATAGCAACTATGGTTACGGTGAATATTCCATTAACGTATACAAACGGAGATACAAGTGTTGTTATAGCTGATGTAATAAATGGAATTGTTCCGTGTCTGTTACCATTATTATTTACAGGATTTATATACTGGCTGGTTACCAAAAAGAAGATGAAGACAACCTGGGCATTGATACTTATATTTATTATAGGTATTTTGGGAAGTCTTACCGGAATACTGGGGGTATAAGTCAATATTTGTTACTACTCAATTTATACCCACTGGATAATTCAGTGGGTATATTTTATAGAAAGGATTTTGAAATATGGCTAAAACTATGTTTGATTATATCAACTCTTCAACAGAATTAATTGAGGAAAATCTAAAAAAACGAATAGCATTGACAGAAACCATGGTTAATGAATATATCAAAGGACCATATCATAATATTACTATAGTTGCATCCGGATCTTCGAATAATGCTGCTCAGTGTGCAAGACTATATATGGAAAAAGTGTTGAAATGCAAAGTTACAGTTATATCACCATTTGAATTTATTCACGCAGAGCATAGCGTTGCGTCAGATGAAATGGTTATAGCTGTTTCTCAGAGTGGATATAGTGTAAATACTATGGAAGCACTTAAGTTTATAAATGATAAACTGAATAGAAAGGCAATTGTACTAACAGGTGACTTGAATAGTGATATAGTATCGGTTGCAGACATGGCAGTTGATTTTGGCGTTGGTGAGGAAACGGTAGGATATGTAACAAAAGGTGTAATTGCATTGTCACTTTATCTTATGCTATTTGCTTTGGAAGCCGCTAAAATGTGTAAAATAATAGGCCGGAATGAATATGACACTTGGGTAAGAGAATTTGAAAAAGTAAGCGGTGCGCATGAAAAAATGATAGTTGCGACAAAGAAATTTTATGCTGATAACATTAAAGCATTAACATCGCTTCAAACAGTATATATATGTAGTGTAGGTGCAAATATGGGAACTGCTATGGAGGGAGCACTTAAAGTAGGTGAAACTATTCAGGTTCCGGGCATAGCATATGAATTAGAAGAATATATACATGGACCTAATCTTCAGCTTACACCAAATTATACAGTGTTTTTTATTGATGGAGGTCTTGCTTCGGATAGAACACAAGAGATATTTGAGGCTACAGGCGTTATAACGGATAAAACCTATATGCTTACAAATAAAAAAGGACTTGAAGGGAAAAATATAATAAATCCCGACTTTGAAATAAACGAGCTTATTACACCTCTTGCTTTTTTACCATTTTTTCAAATATTAAGTTACCAAATAACAGAGGATACTCATAAATGGAAAAAACATCCATTAATGGATGAGATGAAACGGCTAGCAGGAGCTAAAACTTTAAATTATGAAAGTAGTCCTTTAAGAAAGGATATGCCACAGTAAAAATATAGTTATGGAATAGCGTAATGATGATATTGTAAATACCATTGTTATGCTATTTTTATATTGAGTATAATATTTGTTTTAATAGCAAGATATTCTATGGAAAATTCCGGTAAAATATGCTTTAATAGAAGATATATAGCAGTAAATAACAATTGCAAGAGGAAAAGAAAATGTCTAGAAGAAAGAGGCAGAAAACCGGAATGATAAATAATGAAAAGGAAAATAACAGCATGACGCAGGAGCCTCAAACCCCGCAGCAGACAGTAGACGAGCAGCAGATGGTTATACCGCAGGAGAGCGAGCGCATCCAGCGTGCCGAGTGGATTCACGAGCAGGTGAAGCTTCAGCGTGAGGCAGAGGATGAGGCCTGGGAGAAGATCATGGAGGAGCAGAAGCTGCTTACAGAGCGCAGACGCTCCATAGATGCTGATATAAACAGCAACAGGGAGCTGAAGCGATACCATGAGGACTGCATGGAGGATATCACAGACCAGGTATATTCACTGCATGGCATATCGGTAGACAAGCTGGAGGGCATAAAAGAGTACAGGAATGCCCTGTTTCGCGGCGAAGCATTCATCGTGTTTTGCATATCTGTGATAATGGCTGCGATTGTGGCATATGCTTACGGACCGACCTCACAGCTGTGCCTGTATATACTCATGTGTGTAGGCGCGGAGGGAGCATTGTTGTCCCAAAAGCGAAAGAATATACTGTTTTTCATACCGCTTATACTGATAGCGGCGGAGATGATTGGCTATAAGCTGTATCCGCAGTATCTGGAGTATGTCACGATGGTGGGAGAGGCACTGGCACTGCTTCTTATGATGATAGGCACTGTGGGATACTTTGTGCACAATCCATATCGCAAGGACAGAAAGAATATAAAGGCTGCAAAGTCAGACCTCAAGGAACTACATAAGGTAGCCAAAAAGAGCGTAAAGAAAAATAAAAAGAGCCGCATAAAGAGTGAAGCAAAAGAAGCAAAGCTTGCGGCAAAGCAGGCCAAAAGAGAGAAAAAGGCTGCCATAAAGGAGCAAAAACGACAGAACAAGCTCGCAAAGAAACAGGCAAAGTACGAGCTGAAGGAGAAAAAACGACAGCAGAAGAGTGAGCGTGTTGAGCTTAAGCATGAGCTGAAGAAGACTCAGCTCATGGATAAGGTGAGAAGATTTACACCGAAGGAGCAGGAGAGTGAAAGCATCTCTTCGGCAGAGAGTATAGATAACAACATTACAGAAAACAATATCATAGAGAATAACATCATTGATATAGAGCGCAAGGTCAATTAATCATGGATGAGCATTAGGCAGACAGCTGATACTTCTCCATCCAGTAATTAATCTGGATGAAATATGCGATAAGTTGCGGACCTGCCATGAGCTGGCCAAACCACGGACTGCCGTATTCTGCCGGTGCCTTTAAAAATTCGCGCGTTTTGTCAGTGTCAATGAGAGTGCGCACAGGGGCGTTAGGGGAGTCTAATATCTCCTCCATTCCCTTTATAAGGAGAGCTTCATATCCGGGATGATAAGTCTTTGGATATGGGCTCTTTTTTCTGTGCAAAAGCTCAGGTGGCAGGACATCTGAAAAAGCATCGCGAAGCAGAGTTTTTTCCACACCGTTTTGATATTTCATATGCCAAGGCACATTAAAGACATACTCAATGATACGATGGTCGGCAAAAGGGACGCGGGCCTCAAGCTCGGAGTACATACTGGTGCGATCCATGCGGTCAAGAAGCGTCTGCATGAACCATTTGATATTGAGATAACCTATTATGCGGCGGCTTTCGTCCTCACCGGCCTCGCCGTAAAGGAGAGGTGCTTTTGACCTCGACTCCTCATATCGAAAAGCCTGATAACCGGATAAATCAAGCTCCAACCCCACATCATCGCGCAAAAGAGCAAGGCGTGGAGCTACATCCGATGACCATGGGAAGCCATATCTTTCCAGCAGCTCTTTGCGGTAAAACCACGGATATCCGCCAAAGATTTCATCAGCACACTCACCTGTAAGAGCTACCTTGTTTTTTCGGCTGACGAGGCTGCAGAAATATAAAAGTGACGAGTCCACATCGGTCATGCCGGGCATATCCTTTGCATCGACTGCGGCAAAGAGCGCCTTGAAGAGAGAGTTCTCATCACACTCGAGATAGGCGTGGGCTGTCTCATACTCTTCAAGCATACGATTGACATAGGGCAGATCCCTCTCCGGCTGGAAGGCGTTTGCCTTAAAATATCTGTCATTGTCCTTAAAGTCGAAGGAAAAAGTGTTGAGCGTTTTACCGCGTGTGTTCATATAGTTTGCGGCGATGGCGGTCACGATGCTTGAATCGATGCCGCCTGACAGAAAAGTACATACCGGCACATCGGAAACCATCTGCCTTTTTATAGCATCCTCCACCAGAAAACGTGTGTGAGCAACGGTATCCCGATAGCTCTCGGTGTGTTCCCGGCTTGTAAGCTCCCAGTAGGTTTCATCATGCAGCCCATCCCGGGAGTAAATCATGAAGTGTCCCGGCAAAACCTCAAACAAATCCTTAAACAGGGAAAGCCCGCTCGTGTGCGCAGGCCCGATAGCAAGAAGCTCCTGCAAGCCCTGTTTGTCAAGCTCAGGCTTTACTGCAGGGTGCGCAAAGCAGGCCTTTGGCTCGGAGCCAAACACCAGAGAATCCCCTCGGATGGCATAAAAAAGCGGTTTGACACCTACGCGGTCGCGGTATAATAGCAGCCGGCTTTTAGCCGCATCCCATATGGCAAATGCAAAAATACCGTTTAAGCGATTGACAAAATCAGCGCCCCAATGGATGTAGGCGTATAGAATAACCTCGGTGTCTGAGGTTGTGGAGCATACAAAGCCGTTTTCGGACAGCTCGGGAATCAACTCATCAGTGTTGTAAATCTCACCGTTATAGCAGATTGTGTAATCATAGCCATTGTGGGTACGCGTCATTGGCTGGTCGCCGCACAGGATATCACGGATGGCCAGACGGCTGTGTGACAGACCAATATGCTTTTTAAGGTAGCGTCCTCTGGCATCGTTGCCGCGGTGGGCGAGCACAGCACGCATCTTCTCAAGACGAAAGTTCCAGTAATCGGTGTTCTCTTCAAAGTCTTCTTTAAAGTTACAGAATCCGGCAATACCACACATAAAAATTCATATCTCCGTAAAAACAGATTTAATTTATATTATGCATACGCCTTGAAGCTGTTAATCCGGTCAGAAAATAAAAAGAGATTTTACCAAGCTGATTATAAAATTTTTATTGACAAGAAAGGCAGAATAGCGTTACTCTTATTGCATGAAGTTAGATAACACTAACATGTATAAATGACAGATAACTACAGTAAGCATAATCTGACCAATAATTGTTTTTAAACGTATAACCTTATATAAGGTGAATGTAATTTGAAATGTTGAAAGAGAGGATATCATATGTCAGAAGAAGAGAGAAAGTTCTTAGAAATAGTGGATTTGAAAAAGGGCTTTGGAAGCGGCGAGACGCGCCAGGAGGTGCTGCGAGGCATGAATTTTTCTGTGGCAAAGGGTGAGTTCTGTGTGCTGCTCGGACCGTCAGGCTCCGGAAAGTCCACACTGCTCAATATCATCGGAGGCATCGACAGCGCCGATTCGGGATATATCAGCATAAATGGCGACAAACTGAAGGATATGAGTGAGAAAAAGCTCACACAGTACCGCAGAAAGCACCTGGGATATGTATTTCAGATGTATAACCTGATTGCCAATCTGAATGTAAAGGAAAATATCGAGGTGGGCGCATACCTGTCTGACAACGCACTGGATATCGATGAGCTGCTTCACACGCTGGGGCTTTACGAGCACCGCTACAAGCTTCCAAATCAGCTATCCGGCGGACAGCAGCAGCGTGTGTCAATCGGTCGTGCAATCGTGAAAAACCCTGATATACTGCTCTGCGACGAGCCGACAGGAGCGCTTGATTACAACACCTCAAAGGAGATTTTGAAGCTCATAGAGGATGTCAACAAAAAGTACGGAAACACCATAATCATGGTCACACACAATGAGGCCATCAAAAACATGGCAGACCACGTGATAAAGCTACGAGACGGAGCCGTGCGTCACAACGATATCAATACAAATAAGGTTTCGGCCGAAGAGCTTGAGTGGTAAGGAGGATTTGACCTATGAGCAGGAAAAAGATAAAAAATCCTCTGATAAAGCGTATACCAAAGGAAATTATCGGTGACTGGAAGAAATATCTCGTTGTATTTCTTTTCCTCGTGCTGACAATCGGCTTTGTATCCGGAATGTATGTGGCAAACGACAGTATGCTCACCTCTGCGGATGAGGGGGTAAGTAAATACAAGCAGGAGGATGGACATTTTGAGCTTAAGGATAAGGCTGACAGCGAGCTTGTTACGGCTATCGAGTCAGGTGAGGTAAAAACAGCTCCTGACAAAAAAGACAGCGATAGCAGCAAAACTCCTGTCACGCTCTACGAGAATTTCTATCGCAATGAGACTGAGGACTACGACGCAGACGGCAAAAAGGACGGAACTATCCGTGTATACACAAAGACCAGGGATATCAACCTCGCATGTCTCATCGAGGGTTCTTTTCCACAAAATGAGAACGAAATCGCTGTGGACAGAATGCATGCAGACAACGTGGGCATGAAGGTCGGTGACACAATAAAGGTCAGCGGAAAAGAATTCAAGGTATCGGGCCTTATCGCATATGTCAATTACTCCACACTGCATGAAAAGAAGACCGATATGATGTTTGATGCGATAAAGTTTGACGTGGCAATGGTGACAAAGGAGGGCTTTGAGCGCCTTAACAAGAGCATTCACTATACATATGCATGGAAATACGAGGATGAGCCGGCTGACGACATAGAGCAGAAGGAAAAATCAGATGACTTTCTGGAGGCGATGGTGTCACAGGTTATGGCAGCTGGCAATGAAGTGGAGGACTACACACCGCGCTACTCAAATCCGGCAATCAATTTTGCCACGGACGATATGGGCTCAGACAAGGCCATGGGAGGAGTGCTTTTAGACATTCTTATTGTGATAATCGCATTCATTTTTGCAGTGACCATAAGCAATACGATAGCAAATGAATCATCAGCGATAGGCACGCTTCGCGCGTCGGGCTACACAAAGGGCGAGCTTATTAGGCATTACCTTTCAATGCCTGTTATTGTGACATTTCTGGCAGCAGTAGTAGGAAATATACTGGGCTATACGGTATTCAAGGATGTGGTTGTGGGCATGTATTACAACAGCTACAGCCTGCCGACATATCACACAATCTGGAATCCGGGCGCATTCATAAAAACAACGCTTGCTCCGGTGATTATCATGCTGGTTGTAAATCTTATCGTAATAATTCGCATGATGCAGCACACACCGCTTCAGTTTCTGCGTCATGACCTTAAGAAAACAAAGCGCAAAAAAGCAATGCGGCTTCCGCGCTGGAGCTTCATGAGCCGTTTCAGAATGAGAATCATGTTCCAGAATGTGGCAAACTATCTGATACTTTTTGTGGGAATATTTTTCATCATGGTAATGCTCGCAATGGCAGTCGGTATGCCGGATACACTTGATTATTACAAGAAAAATACGGACAGTATGATGTCTGCAAAATATCAGTACGTACTCAAATCCTATGTCGATGCAGACGGAAACGTGCTTGAAACCGACAACAGTGACGCAGAGAAATTTGACATGACATCGCTCTTAAGGAGGTCAGATGACTTTGACGAGGAGGTGTCTGTCTACGGAGTGGAAACAGACAGTGCATACGTAAAGCTTAAGGACATGGATTCGCTTAAGGATAACGAGGTATACATATCAGACTCATTTGCAGATAAATATGGTATAAAACCGGGCGATACAATAAAGCTTGATGCACAGTACGAGAAAAAAACGTACAAATTCAAGGTGAAGGGAACCTACGATAAATCCCAGAGCATCGCGGTGTTTATGCCGATAGAGCATTTTGCGGATACCTTTGATTTTGAGGATGGCAGATTCAGCGGATTTTTGTCGGATACAAAGATAAAGGATATCGATGAGAGCAACATCGCGACAACAATCACGATACGCGACATCACCAAAATGGCAGACCAGCTCGACCACTCCATGGGCTCATACATGCAGTACTTCCAGGTGCTTTGCATACTGCTCTCAGCCGTCATGATATATCTGCTCACGAAGCTCATCATCGAGAAAAATGAGACAGCCATATCTATGACCAAGATTTTAGGCTACGACAACAGAGAAATTGCAGGTCTTTATCTGGCCTCAACATCAATTGTGGTGGTCATCTCGGATATCATCAGCGTAGTGCTTGGTGCAAAAGTAATGGACATTGTATGGCGCATAATGCTTCAGACCTTCAGCGGCTGGTTTTCATTCCATATGACACCTGTCGGCTATGTAAAGATGTTTGCGTTTGTGCTCATCGGTTACCTGATAGTGACAGTATTTGATTTCAGGAGAATAAAGAGGATTCCGATGGACATGGCATTAAAGAATGTGGAATAGGTAGTATAACTGTTTATGATTGAACATTAACCCTATTTGCGCGACAAATTAATCAAAGGCAAAATGTAGATAAATTTTTTATTTACTGATAAACTATTGTATAATTTCACCAAAAATGGTAATATTGTCTTATAATTTTAAGCTAAAGGAGTAGCAGTAGCAGTAGGATAGGAGAGATGGTCATATGGAACAGAGTAAAACTAAAAAAAGAGGTACATTTGCAGCCAAAATCATAGTAATGGTGATTTTAGCTGTTATAGTTTCAAATGTAATTTGTATGGTATTTATTCTTGAAAGCTCCAAAAAACAAATTACAGACAGCACAAAGCATACCATGGTAGATGTTATCAATACAACATCAAAAATTGTGGAGAATGAGATCAGCAATGCAGATACAGAGGATTTAGACTATGATGAATACGCTAAGAGTCTTTCCGATGTAAAGCTCGAAGGTATGGACAGCTCATATGTCTATGTGGTAAAGAATGATGGCACAATGCTTTATCATCCAACAAAGGAAAAGGTTGGACAGCCTGTTGAGAATGCTGTAATTAAAGGCGTTGTACAACAGCTTCAGGATGGCAAAAAACCGGGCACGACTGTTGTAGAATATGATTTCAATGGAACAACAAAGTATTCGGCATATACGATTTTGAACAATGAAAATATACTTGTGCTTACAGCAGATGAATCTGAGGCACTTGCAGGAATCACTACTGTAACAGGAGTTGCCGTTGGAATCATTGCTATTGTTGTGATTATTGCAATTATTATCTCATTCATAATGGGACGCAGGCTTATGAGACCGCTTGTAAAGGTCAGTACAATAATTGAGGATGTTGCCAATGGTAATATTGAGGCAGATTTCAGTGTGGTCAAGGAGTCAAATGATGAGATAGGCCTGATTATAGAAAAGATGAAGGAGCTCACACAATCGCTTGGAAGTATTGTCGGAAAAATAAGAAATTCCAGTGATACGATGTCATCAAACAGCTATGAGCTCAATGACACAAGCAGTCAGACACTTGCTGCAAATAACGAGATATCCAAGGCAGTCGAGGATGTTGCAGAGGGCTCTACAGGCATGGCAGCATCTATTTCCAAGATTAATGAAAATCTTCTGGAAATGAGCAATGAAACAAAGGACATTAATGCCTCTGTTGATGAAATCAAAAACCAGACGGTAGCAGTGCAGGATAGCAGTAAAATCATGAATGACAAGATTAAATCCATGCAGGATAGCAGCCACAAGATGGATGAGGGTATCTCAGCAATTTCAAAACGCATAGAAACTGTAAATACTACGGTTGACAAGGTGAGCAATATTGTCTCTGTCATTGAGGAAATATCCAGTGAAACCAATCTTTTGTCACTCAATGCATCTATAGAGGCGGCCAGAGCCGGCGATGCAGGAAAAGGCTTCGCAGTAGTGGCACAGGAGATTCGAGTGCTCTCAGACAATACCAATACGGAGCTTGAGAATATCAAGCAGATAATATCATCACTGGTTGAAGAGTGCAGGTATTGTGTACAGGCATCCGGCACCATCGTCGAGGACAATGCCAAGCAGAAGGAAGAGATTAAGGCAGTACTCGATGAATTTGGCTCACTTGATGAGCAGATTCAAAAGACGGCAGAAAAAGCTGATGAAATCGAAGAGCTTGTCACTGCGATGATTGAGCTGAACGATGACATCACGAAGAGCAGCAACAGCCTGACAGACGTCAGCGCAGCAAATGCCGCAGCAACTGAAGAGATGAATGCCAACATCGAGGAACTCAATGCGATGATGCACGGAGTTTCAGAAATGGCAGAACACATGAATAATGAGTCTGATGGATTGAAGGAAGCATTATCGTTCTTTCGTAATTAATTGTAGGTATTCATAAATGAACATTGACCTCCTTTGCGCTTTGAGTTTATCATTAAAGCAAAAAGGAGGTTTTTGTCAGGTTTCAATGTAAATCAGTCGTAAAAGCAGTAAAATGCTTTTGTGGCTGATTTTGGTATTTGGGGGATTATTGATTATATCAGCAAAAACACGTATTATATACATATACAAAAATTTTACTGTTCACGCTTGAGAGTGGCCGGTAACACAAAAATCTTAATATATGATAAACAGAAGAATGAGGTATAAAATAATGACAGATAATTTTGAATTTAGAAGTATAAACCCAGACGAGGTAGAACAGGCAATAGCAATTGAGCAGATATGTTTCCCACCGAATGAGGCATGTTCTCCAAAGGCAATGACAGAGAGAATTGCAAAGGTACCACAGCTATTTCTCGTGGCAATTGACAAATCAACCGGTAAGCTGGCGGGCTTTTTAAATGGTGTGGCAACAGACGAGGAAAAGTTCAGGGATGAGTTCTTCACGGACATCGATTTATGCGATGAAAATGGTAAGAATGTGATGCTTCTTGGCCTTGACGTGCTGCCGGAGTACCGTGGACAGGGACTCGCCAGAGAACTCGTGTACCGCTACAGTCAGCGTGAAAAGGCAAACGGACGAAAAAAGCTGTTTCTGACATGCTTAGAGCAGAAGGTAGAGATGTATAAAAAGTTTGGATTGCAGGATCTGGGGATTGCTGACTCTACCTGGGGCGGAGAAGAGTGGCATGAGATGGTGTTAAAGGTATGAATGTGATAATATGGAAAATAAAGTATCAGATAACGTTATAGAAAAAAATTATATGGAGTGCCTTAAATTCAATGAAATCAACGAAAGCAAAGTCGATAATTTTGACCTGGCAACAGCAAAGGCTGCCCTTGAAAATCTGTATGAGCTATACAAAAATGGCATATTAACAGGTCGTTTCACAAAGGATAAGGACTATGTAGTAAGGTGTGCTGACCTGGTGATATTGGCGGAGGAGAACAAAGACAGCCTGTTTTATGAGGCATGGCGCATATGGTTTAGATATTTTGTGTCGATGGGATATGCCGGATGGAATGAGCTTTGGGAGGCAGTATGAATATACAAAAAATAGCAGAACTACGTGCCGGTTTGGAAACCGGATTCATCAACAGTGGATACAATTCAAGCCTGGCTTATCAGCCGCAATTTTTGTCAAACAACCATAAAGAAGGCAAAAAAGTATTATCCTCAATAGAAGATGAGCTGCTGGCCTGTGACAAATTTCAGATAAGCGTTGCGTTTATCACGATGGGAGGCATTACGCCGTTGCTCCAGACGCTTAAGGAGCTGGAGAAAAATGGCATTCCGGGAGAAATTCTCACCACAAATTATCTGAATTTCAGTGAACCAAAGGCGCTTGAGAAGCTTCACGGCTTGTCGAACATCACGCTCAAAATGTATGATGTGGAGAAGACCGCTGAAGGCTTTCACACAAAGGGATATATATTCAAAAAAGAAGAGATTTATCGAATCATTATCGGAAGCTCAAACATGACAAGCGCCGCACTTACGAGTAACAGAGAGTGGAATACAAAGGTTGTATCTACAGAGCAGGGAGAGGTGGCAAAGCAGATTGTTGAGGAATACAATGAGCTTTGGAATTCGCGCTATGCTCTTTCCTTTGACAACTTTTATGAGGAGTATAAAGAGCGCTATCAAATCATAAAAAGACAGCGTGAGATTGCAAAGAGCGAGGAAATTCCATCAATTGAAAAATACAGATTAAAGCCAAATGCAATGCAGGTTGGCTTTATCACAAATCTGAGAAAAATACTGGAAAAAGGTGAGGATAGGGCACTTCTCATATCAGCTACGGGTACCGGAAAAACATATGCATCTGCGTTTGCCATGCGCGAGCTGGGCTTTAAACGAGTACTGTTTCTCGTACACAGAGGTCAGCTTGCAAGACAGACAAAAAAATCATACGAAAAGATTTTTGATAAATCAGTTTCTATGGGACTTGTCGGTGCTGGGTACAGTGATTATGACAGGGATTATGTTTTTGCAACGGTACAGACCTTAAATCGTGATGAGCATTTGAGAAAATATGCACCGGATGACTTTGATTGCATAATTTTGGATGAGGCGCACCACAGCTCGGCCAACACATACCAGAAGGTGATGAACTATTTCACACCAAAGCTGTGGCTTGGAATGACAGCGACTCCCGATAAGCGCGATGATGATATTGACGGAAAAAACATTTACCAGATTTTTAATTATCAGATTGCATATGAGATTCGTTTGCAGCAGGCTATGGAGGAAAACATGCTGTGCCCATTTCACTACTTTGGAATAACAGATGTTTCACTGCTTGGTGACAAGGAGATAAAGAGTAAAAAGCTTACAGAATCATCGTTCAACCAGCTTGTTGGTGATGAGAGGGTGAAGCATATCATCGAGCAGGCCAATTATTTTGGACATAGCGGCGACAGGGTGAAGGGGCTGATTTTTTGCAGCAGGATAGACGAATCAGTCGAATTATCGAATAAGTTTAATCAGACGATTAATCCTGAGACAGGCAGATTTTTCCGTACAATTGCATTAAATGGAGAAGCCACAGAGGAGGAGAGGCAGAGAGCCTTTGAGCGGCTTGCGATGGATGAGGATGAAAACATGCAGCCACTGGATTACATATTTTCTGTCGAGATTTTAAATGAGGGTGTTGATATCATGGAAGTAAACCAGGTCATCATGCTCAGGCCGACAGAATCGCCAATTGTATTTATACAGCAGCTAGGACGTGGGCTTAGAAAGGCAAATGGCAAGGAATATGTTGTGATACTTGATTTCATCGGCAACTATAACAATAATTTTATGATACCGGTCGCATTGTCGGGAGACCGCTCCTACAATGCAGATACAATCAGAAAGTATGTTATCAGCGGAAATAATACGATTCCAGGCGCTTCGACAGTGCATTTTGATGAGATTGCAAAGGATAGGATTTTTGCGTCGATAGACAAAATAAAGGGCATGAAATCCATTATCAGGGAGAGCTATGTTTCTTTGAAAAACCGGCTTGGAAGAGTGCCGTATCTATTGGATTTTTATGAAAACGGAGAGGTTGATCCACTTGTAATAATAAAAGAGTACAAGACCTATCAGGCATTTCTTGAAGCGGTTGAGAAGGAGCTTTATACCGGCAGATTAAATGAGCAGGAAAAAATCACACTTGAGTATTTGTCGAAGACTATCCTAAGTGGTGCGAGACCGTTTGAATTAGAGATTTTAAGGCAGCTTATGAAGAAGCCTTCTATTTCAATTAATGAGATAAGAGAGATTTTCATACGGAGGTACGATTACAAGGTAAATATGCAATCCATTGACAATGCGGCTGATGTGTTGCAGGGAAAGTTTGTCAGCAAGGATGATGAGTACAAGAGATTTTGCAGGATAGATATTTTGGAGGAGGACAGCAATAACATCTTCCATAGGATGAATAATTTTACCACAAGACTTCAAAATGAAGAGTTTAAAAAGCAGATAGATGACATAATAGAGGTGGGACTCAAAAGATATCATGATAAATATCAGTCCTCACTTAAAAATGAGAGTCCGTTTGTATTGTATGAGAAATACTCCAGGCGTGATGTCAGTCTGCTGATGAATTGTGGTAGGGATCTTTCCTCCACAATGTATGGAATGAAGCGCATAGATGATGATGTATTTATCTTTGTCACGTATCATAAAGAGGAAAGCACAGACGAGCAGAAAAGCTATGTAGATGGAAAGCCGGATTACGCGGATGCATTTGAGGACAATATGATTTTCAGATGGGATTCGCAGATTGGCAGGGGCGTGGACAGCTCATATGTGTCAGATGTAGTGAACACTAAAAGAAAGCATCTACTTGTGAAAAAGAGTGATGCGGAGTCAAATTTTTACTATATTGGAGAGTTTGATATAGTTGATGTTCGCGCTGCCAGAAAGCGTGATAACAATGGCAAAGAGCGCGATATCACCAAGTTTGAGATGAAGATGCATCACCCTGTAAGAGAGGATCTGCTTCGATATCTGCAGAGCAATTTACAACAAAGCATACAAAATAATACACAGGAGCTTAAGGCAATATGAAAACAATACGCGTAGTGGCTGCCGTCATAAGAGCAGTCAATAATGAAAATAAACCGGTTATCTTTGCAACCCAGAGAGGCTACGGAGAGTTCAAGGGCGGCTGGGAGTTTCCAGGCGGCAAGATTGAGTCTGGTGAGACACCGCAGCAGGCGCTAAAGCGCGAGATAATGGAGGAGCTGGATACGGAAATTGCTGTCGGAGAATTGATAGATACGATAGAATACGATTATCCTAATTTCCATCTTTCGATGGACTGCTTCTGGTGTGAGATCATTCACGGTGAGCTTATCCTAAAGGAAGCAGAGGATGCAAAGTGGCTTACAAGGGAGCATCTGGCGGACGTAAAGTGGCTACCGGCGGATGTGACATTGATTGAGAACATTAGAGAGGCGATGTATTAAATCCAGGACAGCAAAGAGCATGGAAAGGTGACTAAAAAACCATGCATCCGTCAATCATAGAAAAAGACTTTTTGTTATGCGGACGTTCGTTTTCCTTTACCTCGCCCTACGGTCATTCTCTTGAAGTCGGGCGACATGTGGAACACATTTAGGAGAATTTGAACCTACAAATGCAAGACGGTAGGGGTGTGGAAATCTCTACAGGATAGGCTCCTGGGGAACGAGGGGGGCACGCGTGCAAAATCGCGAAATGGAGTAGGGGGGATCTCAAAATACAAGGAATGAAAATGCAACATTATAATATATAATGTTATAATTTTGTAACATCACATCTTGACTTTTGCTATTTATATGTTATGATTAATGCACAAAGGGAGGGATAATCATGAATGAATTATTAGGAAGCCGTATTAAGGCTTTGAGAATAGCTAAAAATTTAACACAGGAACAGGTTGCTGACCAAATCGGTGTGAGTAGACAAAAGTATGCACGTGTTGAAAGCGGAACTAATAGTATTACATTAGATATCCTTTCTAAAGTTGCAGAGATTTTAGATGTGACAGTTGGCGACATCACTAGAGTACTAGATGAAACACCGGTTGTAGCTTATCGCACTGGTGGTACAGAGTCTTCCTCAGAGAAGATCTTCGATATGCTGGATCTTTTTTATGCCAATAAGCATATGTATAACAAGCTTCAAAATAATAATATTAGATAAAGGAGGAGTATGTTATGCAGGAAAGCAGAAGAAAGGATATTCGAAGAACTGCAGCCGTTGTACGCGAAAAATGTAAGGTTAGTCGATACGGCATTATAGATTTATTTAAGGAATGTGCTCGATTAGGATATAAGCTTATACGATATCCACTCGGGGAAAACGCTGATCTTGGATTTACTATAAAAAAAGATCAGGATATTGTTATTTTCACAAATTCTAGTATTCGTTTGTCGAGAGAAATTTTTACATTGGCACATGAACTTGGACATGCAGTCCTTCATATGGAAGCTGATTCATCATTTATTGATGATAGTATTACTATTGCAGATAGAAGTACCGATGAGCGAGAGCAGGAAGCAAATTATTTTGCGGCATGTCTTTTAATGCCAGATGATGAAGTGGATCGTTTCTTTGATTTAGAATTGTCTGATATTGAGAAAAACGGATTGACTGCGATAGATATCGCAAAAATTATGTCTGAATTTAATGTCAGTTTTGACATGGCATTGAATCGTCTTGATAGCCTTGGAAAAATTACTGGTAATCAAAAGGCCCTATTGGATTGCCAACGTAATAAAACTAGAGTTGGTAATTTGTTGAAAAGTGCGGGCGGAAATGCGAGACTTAACCAGGCAAGCGAAGAGATAGATATTCCTTTTGAGTACATTGATTATGTAATTTACAATTATAATCATGATGCTATTCCGGTTGAGACGCTTGAAAAAGTGTTAGAATGCTATCAATTAAGCATGGACGATATTAGCGATAGATTGATTGAAAAGAAACATGAAGAGGATGATTTGAATGATTTGATAGGAGGTTTGGAAGATTGAGAGCCTCATTAGATACAAATGTAATCATTCATCTATATAGAGCCGAACTTCAAGGAATTTTATTTGATCTATTTGATGAAGGTGTTTTTATCTATGAGCAGATTCGTTCGATGGAACTTGAACATCATGGGCAGGACATCCTTACAAAAGTAGATTCGGATATTAACGCTGGTAAAATAGAACTTTTTACGGATCAAAAGCTTAAGGATTTAGCGGTTTATAAGATGTTTGAAAATAATGTGCGGGAAAACCGAATATTATATAATGCGGGTGATCTAGGAGAAGTGTATGCGATTTCTTTGGCACAAACTATAGGCGCATATTCATTGGTCACAGATGATACAAAGCAAGGTGGACCATATATGTCATTACTTCAATTAGATTATGATATAATGCCTTTTACTTTTGCAGATGTGCTTATTTTGAGATACTTAATGGGTATTGTTGATGCAGAGCAAACTGTGGAAGATTTTGAACTGGTGAATAACCAATCACAACTAAATTGGTCGTTCAGGAGTCAAATTTCAAAATTCATTAAAAGGTTTTTTAAGGAACCTTATCGTGAAGAAGAGAGACAATGGATTAAGGATTTGGCGACGAAATACAATATAAGCATAAAACAGAAATTGGCTGAATTAAGCAGCAAACTTACATAAAAATTTTTAGAGGACCTTTTCGCAGGTCCTTTTATTATACAGAAAATTTGGAAAGGAGGTTATGGCAGGAAGAAAGCCAAAGCCAACAGCGGTAAAGCCGGTTGGATGATGAGGCTGACCGGTTTTTCTTATGTGGGCAGGATTGAAAATTTACGAGATTTGGTGTACTATAAATTATACGGAAAAGATAACTTTTGGTTTCCGTTTGAGGTATCAGATATGGTTAAGAACAATATTGAATTAGACGTAAAAACAAAGTGCATAGAGCAAGGTAAGACCCAGGTAAATCTGGCAGAGGAGATAGAAACCACGAAGGCTTATGTGAATCGTGTGATCAAGAAGCAGGATGGTGTGGTGAATCAGACCTTTGTTAAGATGATGGAAGCGCTGGGGTATGATATAGAGTTGAGGTATGTGGAGCGAAAATAATATATGTCAGTAAATAGTAGACTGTGTAAAGATAACGGAAAGGTGGAATGCTACGCATGGAGGATGGTGCTAAAGAAAATACAGCGTTAAATATTCAGAAACCACTGGAAATTCTAGTGACAGATGAAGATAAGCATGGTACTGATATCGCATGCATGAGTGATTTTTTTGGAATATATATTGAGCAACTTTCAGCAGAACTGAGCAATCAAGTGATGCGTGGTGTTGTAGAAAAAATACCTGCAGCAGATGTACAAATTTTAGGGGAACTTGTACATGGTGTTGATGTTTTGCTGAGTGGGAAGTATGGATACATTCCAGATTTTGACAGCCTTCCAAATGATGTAAAAGATAAACTTAAAAAAGGTATTTACACATTGGGAGAGTCAAGACAGGTCGAAGATAATGTTAGAGCTGTGGTTCTTGATGAAAATGGTACGAGAATTAAAGATGTGACGTTAAAGAGGGTTTTGAATACTCCAGATACCTTGGAAATGTCCAGAAGTATAACAAGCCAAGTTCAAATGAGACAAATAGCTGCAAAATTAGATGAAATAGCAGAAACTCAAAGCTATCTAATTGAAATGGAACGAAACAATAACATTATTAAGCCTTTTTTAAATGCTCGTGATCTTATTCTTAGAGCACAAAATGCGAAAACGATAGATGAGCGTAAGCATTATATGATAGAGGCATCTAAAGAATTAAACGATGTGATAAATGCATCTAGGTTAGATCTGAAAACAAGTTCTGAACATTTGGCAAAGCTAACACGTTTTCCAATTTTAAGAAATTCAAGTCAAATTAAGAATTATATGGGATATGTGGCACAGGATTTACAGCTTACTACAAAGTATGTTGGAGTCCAAATGCATGTGCTTGATTATCTTGGAGATTACGAAACAGCAAATGAAGTACTTAGTAGCTACCAAATGATGCTATCGGATTTTGCGGATAGACCGATAAATAAGAAAAATCAGTCTACAGCTATCCTAATGCAGAATAATTCAACTTATTCTGAGCAAACTCAAGATTATTGGCTTAACTTCAGAAGCAATATAAAGGAAACTATTAAGACGGGAAGTTTGTTGCAAGATAGGGAAATGATTGTTGTTTCCATAGAGGATATAAAAGATGCGTGAAAATAAAAAGTGTTGGGCATGCGGAAAGTCGCTGACAGGAGGAGAAAAATTAGGACTGTGTGACGGCTGCTTAAATAAATATGGAACTCCTGCAGCGGCGGTTGCGGCTCTAGGTATAGGTATAGGAGCGAAATTCTTTATTAAGAATGGTGGAAAGATTGTAAAGAATGCATTGAAAATTTTGAATAAATAAATTTGAGGAGGAACCAATCTGGAAGATTTAATACAAAACAAGATAACTGATTTTTTTCTTGATGTTACAGAAACGGATGAGTTCAAATCAGTAGAATATTTGATTTTTTCGATTAGAAAACAATATTTGAATTATCTATCTCAAGCCAGAAAAAAGCAATTTGAAATTCCTAAGTATTTAGAGCTGTTAGTTGATAAAGCAATTGATTTATTTAATCTGTCAGGAATTAGTTGCGTTGATATGCTTCAGTATATGTTAGAACATGATATAAATAATTGGGTTCATTATTATGCTTATACATTTATAATTCCAATCGCACAGGGAAAAAGTATTGAATGTGTTAAGGATTTAAGTGATTTATATGCACTTGTTATGACTGGCTATATATTGGATGACTTCGGATTTAATCGCTTAAATATTGAGGTGATTGTAAAGGGAGAACAATTAACACATAAAAAAAATCAGTATGGATTATCTGTTGTAAATGGTGTGGTATTTCACAATGATTATTTTGTATTTGAAAATAAAGCATATTTGTATAATATCTTGACAAACATAATCCCAGTTTCATTTGGTGATGTGATGCCAGGATTTGCAAGAGTAATTTCAGAACAAAGGGAAGTGGGAAATATTCTTTTACGGTTAGATGATCGTTTAGCATTACCAGAAGAACAGGCAATATCCTATTCGACATTGAATTTTGAAAAGTATAGAGGTCCGCAGTTCCACTTTAAGGATACATTGTTAAAAACATCAAAGACAATCTCAGTCCATTTTAATGGCAAAACAATGGATAAGTTGTTGATGGTTGTAAAACAGAAATTTGACGAAAAAGAGAATAAATCTTTCTGGCACATAGAATTAGAAACATTACCATACAGGAATCGAGAGTCAAAGGGAAAGTACTGCATTACCACATTTTTGCATGGAATGTATTATCCAGATGAAGATATATTTACACATATTGATTACACTAAAAATCAATATGATATTGATACATACCTAAATAAATACTCTGATTGTAACGAAGACATGCCGATAGATACGTATACTTCGTCTAATGAATTGCACTATAAAATTTGGTGTATCGAAGGTGGTAAGTACTCAAGAGAAACGTGGTATAGGCTAATGGTGGTTTCTTTAAATCAAGAGTATGTTGAATTGTTAGATGAAATATTAGAGTAGAAAGGTACTGATTTTCTGCCATCGAAAAAAATGGCAAAAAAATTTGTTAGACCTATCTTGACATGTATAAGAAGTTTTGCTATGCCGGATGGAATGAGCTGTGGGAGGCAGTATGAACCAAATTTGCAGGGATATTTTCAGAGCCATACATGAGGGTAAATGGCTGAAAATAGAATATCGAAACAAGGCAGATCAGGTGACGAAATATTGGATAGGGATAAGAGACCTTGATCCGAGAAGCCGAACTATGAAGGTTGATGGACTTCATCTGGGACAGCTTACGATTGGAGAATATGACAGGATATTTATCGATTCAATATTGTCTACTGAGATAATAGAGGGGACATACTGCCCTGAAAACAAGATACTTGTTGAAGATATTGAGATGCATCCAGAGCGTTACAAAAATATATTTGACAGCTCAGCAAATTTAAAAATACTAAATTATCTTGAGATATGTAATAAGCTTGATACGACTCCGTATATCACAGATTACGATTTGATTCATTACATTGACAGAGATAGGATTAACTGTGGTATGTATCAGCTTACAGACCAGCAGTTCAGGGAAGTGGTTGCTCAATTTCAGTATTTTTCATCGCGGGAAAAAAGAAAAAGCGGATCATTAAAAGTTAAGAGGCTGGCAATAAATGTCCTGAGTATAAACACTAATAAAGGACTCTATGTTCTTGCATATAGAAATCTAAATCTTGATGTAAAAAATCATATTTTTAAACCGGATGAGGAGATTACGGTGTGTACGCAGTTTTCTATAGATGGAAAACAGGAAAATGCAAGGAAATTTTTAGATGCCGATGAATATGAGCTTTTGGAGGATTTTGAGAAAAATCTGGAAAAAATAAAGGATGCAATAACTGAGCATGGTGGCAACAAATCCATAGTAGATGATATGCCGTATGTTATTGGACTTGGAATGGATGTGGTTCTCAATCTGCACGAAGAATATAAGGCAATTATGGATATGTTTGAGGCTGATAATGTGACATATCCAATAAAGGCTTTTTTTGGAGAGCTTCTTGAGAGACCAAGAAGGACAAAAGCATATCCGATTGCTCTGATTAATAAAAATATAAATCTGGATCAGCTGCTTGCGATAAACAATGCTATGAAATATCCTCTTGCATATATTCAGGGACCACCCGGCACTGGCAAAACAAATACTATAATAAACACGATAGTAACAGCATTTTTTAACAATGTCACAGTGCTGTTTGCATCATATAATAATGTCCCGATAGATAATGTTTTTGAAAAGCTCTCATCCATGAAGTATCGCGGGAAGACAATCCCATTTCCGGTGCTTCGCCTGGGGAATACAGAAAAAGTAATGGAGGCAATTAAATATATTAATGAGCTGCGTACACAGGTGCAGTCATTGCAGATTTTTGCTTCTACACTTGATAAGCGGAAGGATGATCGTATAGACAGGGCAAAACGTTTGTCTGCGCGTCTAAAGGAATATGAGGAAATTCTGGATTTAAAGGAGAGAAAAGAGACACTTACACATCTGATGAAATATCAGGAACATATGAAAAATACTATGAAGCTATTGCCGTTTCAGACAGATCTGCAAGGCTATCAGATGCAGAAGCTTGATAAAAGGATAGCTGCTATCGGTGAGATATCGGATGCTGATGCTATGCAGCTTTTGGATAGAAATGAGGATGAATTTTATCAGTATCTGTTTTACACATCTGCACGCTATATAAAGGCGCTCGAGGAACCTAAATTCCAGGAGCTTAGACAGATACTGGATTCTGATGAGACACCAGAGAAGCTGGTGAATGAGTTTAACAAATATATGCGTAAATCTGAAAATGTAAGAAAGCTTCAGCGAGTTTTTCCTATAATCATAACGACATGTATATCTGCGCACAAAATAGGTGAGCCTGAGCCTTTATTTGATATGACAATTATGGATGAGGCAAGTCAGTGTAATGTGGCAATCTCACTTGTGCCTATAATCAGAGGAGAAAAACTGATGCTAGTGGGAGATCCGCAACAGCTAAATCCGGTTATTCTGCTTGGAGAATTGACAAACAAAAAGCTTCGTCGCAGGTATCATGTATCGGATGAGTATGATTACAGAGAAAATTCAATCTATAAAACGTATCTTGCCTGTGATGCAGTAAGTGATGAGGTGCTTCTGAGAAATCACTACAGATGCAATAAAGAAATAATAGGTTTTAACAATAAAAAATACTATAACTCAAAGCTCAAGATACAGTCAAAGAGTAAGGAGCCGGAACCGCTTGTCTATATGGATGTGAAAAGCGATAACACACAGATAAAAAATACTTCGCCGGCTGAGGTTGAGGAAGTGGTGGAATATGCGCTTTTAAATAAGGATAAAAGCATTGCTGTTATTACGCCGTTTGTCAATCAAAAGCAATTGATTGAAAATGCAATAAAGCAAAATAAGCTGAGCAATCTTGTCTGTGGAACGGTTCATGCATTTCAGGGCGATGAGAAGGATGTAGTGCTGTTTTCTACAGCAATCTCTGAAAGGACAAGCTCAGGTACATATAACTGGCTTAAAAATAATAAGGAGCTCATAAATGTTGCGACATCCAGAGCAAAGGAGAAGCTGGTACTTCTCACAAACGGAAAAGAACTGGAAAGACTGCATGCGGGACAAGCTGATGATGATTTGTATGAGCTGGCGCAGTATATAAAGACCAATGGCCACTCAAAAATTACTGAAAAGCATATAAGTTCACGAGCACTGGGAATACAGCCGTTCTCGACGGCTACAGAAAATGCGTTTCTTGAAAATCTAACCCATGCTCTTGAAAATATCTGGCTTTCGCAGAGCAAATATGTAATACACAAAGAGGTTGCCATATCACAGGTATTCAGAGATAACATAACCTATGATGACTTGTTTTACATGGGACGTTTTGATTTTGTTGTATACGAAAAACAAGGCAGAAGCGAATTGCCAATACTTGCCATAGAATTGGATGGAAAAGAGCACTTTGAGGATGCGGTGGTGAAAGAGCGTGACAGAAAGAAAAATGCGATATGCAAGGCACACAACATGGAAATTATCAGGGTGGAAAACTCATATGCGAGAAGATATAATCATATCAAAGGAATATTGATGGATTACTTTTCAAGGGTGCATTGATGATAGAACTTCTTATCAGATAATGATAGCGTGTAAAATGGCAAAACAAACAATAAAATGTGAGAACTCATATATAATTCAAAAAAGCATTGATGCTGGTTGGAAAGACTATATGCAAGGTTTGGAATCAAAAAAATACTGGTGCTAAATCTCAAAGACGGTTTTTGAACCTTCCGCAGAAATATGTTGATTTTTTTTTGAAAACTGCATATAATACAAGTACAAGGAGATGTTCCTTGTATTCGGAGAGTCACTACCGTTAAGTGTGAGATGAAAATATTCGGAGAGTCACTACCGTTAAGTGTGAGATGAAAATATTTGGTTGTCATCACCGTTAAGTATGGCAAATAGGACAAAGATTAAGTCTTTGTCCTATTTTACTATTATGGAGGAATGAATGGAACTATACGAAGTAACCGTTGAATATGTAAAATATTTACGAAAATTTGAACCCACGAAGATTATGTCAAATGCAGATGGAAAAGAACAACGTAAGTTTTTGGGTGTGATAGTACAGAAAAATGGATATAAGTATGTCATTCCATTAAGTTCACCCAAATATAAAAAGGATTATAAAATTAGAGATTATCAAGGGGAGAATCTTCCAGAAGATTTTTCTTTTGTAGCATATGCTGATAGAATTATTTTGCTAAAAGATACAAATGTTCCAGTTGTCTACATGTATGAGAAAAAAGAATCAGGAGAAATAGATTTTTTCGGTAAAATTCAGTGTAATAATATGATTCCGGCACCAGAGTCTGAATTGACAAAAATCAATATAGAGGGAATTACTGATATAGCATATAAAACTCTTTTACAAAAACAAGTTCAGTTCATAAGAAAGAACCAAGATAATATATTAAAAAAGCATGCTAATGTCGTGTATGTAAATAGAAAAAAGGGTAGAATGGATATTGGTTACATAAAAAATGCAACGCCAGATTTTGAGTTGCTTGAGGCAAAATGTGATGAGTGGATAAGATGGCATGAAAATAAAGAATAAATTGTTAATAGAAGGGCTTAAACACCGCAGCAGGCGCTGAGGCGGGAGATAATGGAGGAGCTGGATACGCAAATTGCTGCCGGCGGATGTGACATTGATTGATAAGATTGGAGAGGCACTATATGAAACCCAGGACAGCAAAGAGCATGGAGCTATATGATATATTGCTTAGGCGCGGGTATCCGGAGCCATTTTGCGATGAGATAACGAAAAACCTAAATACCGACTGGACAGCTCAAAGGATGATAGGATATCTGTCACACTATAAAAAGCTTCCCATGGAAGAAATCGCCGATGAAATGCTTGCGATACTGAACGACCGCAACCGCATAATGCGAAAGCATGAGCTTGAGGAGACAAACGCAAGATGGAATGAATACTTAAACAGATAAAGCCTATTGATATTTTCTTCGGAATAAAAATTTCTGTCCATAACAAGCTTTGCTTTACAAAAGCCCCCGAGTCCGGAGGACAAACTGACACAGGTCATGGTGTAGGAACTGATTGAAAAGATGCAGATTTTAATGTACTATAAGTAAAAGAAAGGCAGGAAATTATATATGTATTATGTACCGGATGGCACTGAGCAGTGCGGTTATTATGAGTGTAAAGAGTGTGGAAGCAGGTTTCTGGATTTAAAAATTGCACCAACATTGGTATGTCCATACTGTGGAGAAGAGGCAGATATGGAGATAGGACCTGATGAGGAGATGCCAAAAGTTGTAGAATCTGCGAAGCTTATTCAGATGGTTAGAGGCGTTGAAGAGGTAGAGAAGATGGATAAGCTGTTATCGCTTGCGGTGACAGGTGGCGATTTTAGCTGGATATAGGAATGCGGATATTTGTAAACGCATATGATATATTGCTAAGGCGCGGCTATCCGGAGCCGTTTTGCGATGAGATAACGAAAAATCTAAGTACCGACTGGACAGCTCATAGGATAATACTAATAAATCTCAAGCTTCTGATCAACCAGTGATTCACCTTCATATACAAGCTTAAGTGTGAAGAAATTTTCTTCGTTTTCAAGCAGAAGCTTTAAGAAGATAGCGTCGCCTTCCCAGGTAGGAAGAGTGGGCACGATAGTTTTATCCACCCATTTGAGGTCACCTTCGTTGCATGTTATAAGCTTGCCGGAAAATTCATCAGCGGTGAAAAGACACATCAATTCAGGCTCCTGTTTATCACTTATAAAAGTTATGAGTGCACGGAAACGGTATGATGTGAGTGTGAGCCCTGTTTCCTCTTTGACTTCGCGGAGCAAGCATTCTTCGGGTGATTCACCATTCTCGGCGTGACCGCCAACACCAATCCATTTTCCTTCATTTATATCATTTTCTTTCTTAATACGATGAAGCATGAGATATTGTCCATCGTGTTCTATGTAGCATAGAGTAGTTATTTTCATGATGTACCTCCGTCAGATGATTATAACATAATCCTATCATAAAACCGCATTTTATTGAAACATCAAGATTGGATATTGGTGATAAAAAGAAGGATGCAATCCTTGACAATTGCAGAGGTTAGGCTTACAATACTGCGGAATATATGGCAGAAAGCATAAAACAGTAAGCTGATTGAATTTCACAGATGTTTGGATGGTGATTACGATAATAGTTATAGAAGAAATTCTAATGGCAAATGGATTGACAGTTCTGATGATGTGTTATCTTTTGTCATGCAGACGAAAGAACAGAGAGAGTCTTCATACGGAAGATAAAGTATATGATGGAATTGCAAAAGTGAATATATTGGGAGCTGTTGCTGAGACAATAAGTTTTCTTGTAGATGGAAAGAGCTTTATTGGATGCAGACAGCTCAATTATATTTCTAACAGCCTGTGTTTTATTGGTACGGTCAGTATGGGGCTGCTCTGGTGCTTATATGTGAATCTTCGTATTTATCGGAATTTTAAGAAGATATCTGAAAAAATGGCAGTTATGATGATTCCGTGGATGATAGAGGTTGTTATGGTGTTAGGCAATCTAATCAAACCGGGGATTATGTTTAAGGTATCAGCGGATAATGTATATCAGAGGACAGGAGGTGCACTGGCAGGCTATATTACACTTGTAATATATTTGGCTTACAGCTTGTATATGGTGTATCATTCGCGAAAGCAGGGAGTTAATCTGAGCTATTTTCCAGTGTTTTATTTTGTTTGTATTTGTTTTGCCGGAGTACTCATACAGCTTGTGTTTTATGGTGTTACATCATCATGGCTTATTACTGCTGTTACGTTGATATTTACACAGATGCAGTCGTATGCGGAAAATATATATATGGACGAGCTTTCGGGATTGTACAATCGCAGGTATCTTAAGGCTGTGCTTGCAAAAAGAAAAAATACAGACGCAAACTCTTTGTATGGAATTATGATGGATGTAAATGATTTCAAGTACATCAATGACAGCTTTGGACATAGTATGGGTGACAAGGCTATCAGCACAATGGGAAATATACTTTTTAAATCAATACCTGATGCGGGAATTGCAATCCGGTATGCGGGAGATGAGTTCATTGTATTGCTGACAGATGCAGATAAAGCATGTGTATTGGCTACAATAAATGAGATTAATAAAAACATTTCAAGGTTTAATGACTCAAAGGCAGAGCCATTTGAGCTGAGTGTTTCTATGGGATATGCGGAATTTGGCAAAGATGATAATGCAGAAGTATTTCTGAGAAATATGGATGATAAAATGTATGAAGAAAAACGCAGATATCATGGAGCAGCACCATCTATACCTGAATTGAATGAGGTATATGATTTTGGCCGATAATGACTATGGTATTATGGGGGAGCACGAAAGACCTTGAGTTTATAATGAACTCAAGGTCTTTTTCTGTATTATAAGCAATGAATTTATAAAAAATATAAAAATCTGTATGAAGTTGGACTACTAAATACAGTAGATATGGTGTAAAATGATTCTTATAGTAAAGTCAGGACATTATCAAATGCAATAGAACTATGGGAATATAAGGGAATGTATATAACAATTATACGATATAAATTTTAAAAGAAGAGGGAATATCATTATGGCAAAAAAGGTTACTATAAAAGATATAGCTGATATGGCAGGGGTTTCAATCGCAACCGTTTCGCATGTTATAAACAGAACAAGATATGTGAGCCCGGACCTTGTTGAAAAAATAGAAAATATTATTATAGAAACCGGATATCATAAAAAAATAGAAGAAAAAGAAAGACGACTCAAGGTTGGAAGGCAGTCGGAAATAGTTGCAGTTATTCCAAATGTTGAAAGCACGATTTATCGTGATATGGTGGGATATTTAAAAAAATATGTTAGCATTCAGGGTTATCAGTTTTATATTGCAATTACGGACAATGATATTAAAGAAGAGGCTCAGGTACTGGAAGGACTGATACAGAATAAAAAAACAGCAGGTATTATACATGTACCAGTCAGTGATGTTGCGGCAGATTATAAAAAGCTGATTGAATCTGGAATTCCATTTGTCTGCATGGAAAGAAATATTTTGGGAGATGGTATAGACTCTGTTGAATTTCGAGATAGAGAAGCCATTTTCAAGGGAACTGATTATCTGTTACAATGTGGTCATAAGAATATTTTGTTTTTAAGAGAAAGCTTGAAGAGTACGACGAGAGATGAAAGAACACGAGGCTTTCTCCTTGCATTAGAAGAACATGGAATAAATACAAATGATGCAAATATTTCAGACATTAATATCGAATCCGGAGCTGATAACTGTATTTTGGAAATACAAAAGGCGATGAGACGATATATGCCAACTGCAATTATGGCAGGAGGAAATAGAATTACTTTATATCTTATGAAAACTATGAGGGATAGAGGAATTGAATGTCCTGAAGAGATATCGGTTGTTGGATTTGGTGATGAGGGATGGTCGGAGTTAACGTATCCACCATTGACGATTTTAAAGAGAGATGTTGAAGGGCTGAGCAGACGAGCAGTAAATATGCTTTTTGAAAAGATAAATACAGGACATGTGATTGAACAGGATTATTATGCCGATGTAGAGTTGATAATAAGAAAATCCACAAGAATGTTGGATAATGGACCTTTTGGAGAAGAAGCAGCTACACCGGAATCAATAGTCATAACAAAAGAGGAAAAGAGCCGTTTGCGTGCTGGAAATTTCCGTGTGGCAATTTCGTTTCATTATACAGGAACATCATGGGCGGAATTACACGAAAAGGGAATCCGCGATGAGTTGGAACAATACGGAATTGATATTATATCAGTAACAGATGCACATTTTGATGCATCTTTGCAAAATGCACAGCTTGAAGGTATTCGTTTACAGAAACCGGATGCTGTAATTGCAATTCCGGCTGATGATAAAGAAACAAAAGAACAATTCCGTGAATTGGCAAAGGTGTCAAAGCTTGTTTTCCTGAGTAATGTCCCTGAGAATATGGAAAAAAATAGTTATGTTTGCTGTGTGTCTGTTAATGAGATTGAAAATGGAGTTAATGTTGGCAGAATGATGGGGGAGTACTGTAAAGGAAAACACGTGGAAGCCGGATTTATCATACATGGAGCGGTCTTTTATGGTACGCGTGCCAGAGATGAGGCAGTGGAAAAAATTATTTCAGAACAATACAAAAATATAGATATTAAGGCAATAAGAGGTTTTGGAGAAATTGAAAATGCATATCAGGTTTGTAAAGATATGATTACTGAGAATCCACAAATTAAAGTCTTGTATGTAAGCTGGGATAGACCGGCGCTGTTGGCAATTAAGGCGTTGAAAGAGATGCATAGAGAAGACATCGCTATATTTACAACTGATTTAGATTATAAAATTGCACAATTTATGGAAAGTGGTATTGTAAAGGGATTAAGTACTCAAAGACCTTATGAGCAGGGAAGAACAGCTGCGCATGTGGTAGCGAAATCTTTATTAAGTAATGATGTGCCGAAATATGTTGGAGTGCAGCCGTATGTTGTGGATGCTAAGCAGCTAGGAAGGGCATGGAAGGATATTTTTCATGAGGGAATGCCTGAAGAAATTAAATAATGCCAAATAAAATTAAATATCTAAAAAGAAATATATGCGAAGAAAAAGAATATCATTTTGGTATTCTTTTTTTAATTGCTAAAAATTTACGTAAAAAATGCTCTTGAAATGTTAATTTGCGCAAAACACAATCGCATAATTGTTGAAAACGACGAATTAAACAAGATTTTACGTAAAAATATTGACAAATAATAGAGCGAAATATATCATGTAATCACAGAAACAAATAAAAACAAATAAATTTACGTAAATTTAAAAAGTGGAGGAAAAAACTATGGCAAAAATAAAAAAATTATTAGCGTTGGGTTTATGCTTATGCATGACAGCAGGTATTACGGTAGGATGTGGCGATAGTAAGTCATCAAAGAATAGTACAGATTCTGGAAAGAATACAAATGATGGGTTGTCGTTTGCATTTTGTACTAATACCTTAAACAATACATTTCAAAGCTCAATTGATTCAAAGCTAAAAGAACTGTGTGACAAAGATGGAATATCATATACATGTTTAGATCCTGACTATGATTTGAATAAGCAGCTTAGCCAGTTGTCAGATGTAGCAAATAATGGATATGATGCAGTATTTGTTATTCCTGTTGATTCAGCAGGAATAACATCGGGACTGGCAGAAATAAGCGAAGCAGGTATTCCTATATTTAATGTAGACACTGCAGTTATAGATGATGACCTTGAGAGCTTTGTAACACAATTTGTTGGAACTAATGCGTATATGGCAGGCCAGCTTGTTGGAGAACAGATGGTTAAGGATCATCCGGATGGAGGAAATATTGCAATTTTGGATTTCCCTTCAAATGAAAGCTGTGTTGATCGTGTAAATGGATTTCTTGATGGACTTGGAGACAGTAAAGATAAGTTTAAGATAGTAGCACAGCAGGATGGTGGAGCAGCCTTAGACAAATCAATGGAGCTGGCAGAAGACATTATTACAGCATCTCCTGATATGGATGCATTTTTCTGTATCAATGATCCATCTGCACTTGGTGCTGCAGCTGCTATTAAAGCAGCAAATAAAACAGGCAAAATTGGTGTATATAGTATCGATGCCTCACCGGATGGAAAACAGGCATTACTGGATGGTGAATTTACAGCTGTTGCATGTCAGGTACCTGTACAGATTGCAGATTATTCTTTTAAGGAAGCTGTAAAGTATGTTAATGGAGATACTAAAATTGATGAGAAAAAGGTATATCTCGATTCGCATTTAGTGTCTAAGGATGAGGCTGAGAAAACTCTTAAAGAATGGCAATAATAAGGGAGAGTTATTATGGGACAGACAGTATTAGAAATGACAGGGATAAAGAAAAGCTTTGCGGGTATTTACGCTTTAAATGGAATTGACTTTTCTTTGGAACTGGGCGAAGTACATGCACTGCTTGGTGAGAATGGAGCAGGAAAGTCAACATTAATTAAAGTGCTTGGCGGAATTTATCAGCCGGATTGTGGATTGATAAAAGTTAATGGAAAAGAAGTAAAAATTGATGGAGTCCCAGCAGCAAGAGCAAATGGTATAGGTATTATACACCAGGAAATAGTATTGGTGCCTTACCTTACAGTTGCACAAAATCTGTTTTTGGGAAGAGAAATTAGAACTAGACTTGGAACCTTGGATGAAGCGGAGATGAACCGCAGGGCAGCAGATATGATCTCTGCCCTGGGGGTCAATATAAAAGCTGAAACAGTAGTTGAGAAGCTGACTATCGCACAACAACAAATGGTAGAGATTGTAAAAGCTGTATCGTTTAACGGAAAAATAATTGTTATGGATGAACCTACATCATCTCTTTCAAATGAAGAGGTGGAGCAGCTATTTGGAATTATTGAGAATCTAAGGAAGAAAAAAGTAAGTATTATTTATATTTCTCATAGAATGGAAGAGTTATTCCGAATATCAGATCGAATTACTGTTATCAGAGACGGAACATATGTAGGAACCAAAAAAACTGTCGAGACGAATGCGAATGAATTGGTAGCAATGATGGTTGGAAGAGATCTTGATAATTTCTATGTAAGAGATTATTGCGATGTGGAACATGCTCCAATTGCACTTGAAGTAAAAAATCTATCACGTCGGGGAACATTTGAAGATATCAGCTTTTCGGTTCATAAAGGCGAGATACTTGGATTTGCAGGGCTGGTAGGCGCTGGAAGAAGTGAGATTATGGAAGCTGTTTTCGGAGCAAGACCATATGATGCCGGTCAGATTTCCCTGAATGGAGATGAAGTGCATTTTAAAAATCCTATGCAGGCAATTAAATCAGGAATCGCATTGGTTCCTGAGGACAGAAAAAAACAGGGGCTTGTACTGGGAAACAGCGTTGCATTCAATTTAACTTTATCGAGTCTGCGTTTTTGTATGAATGGAATTGCTATCAGTGAAAAAAAGCGTGATTCGATTATTGAACATTATAGTAAAAGACTTAGGATTAAAGCAGCTTCTCCGGAGATTGAAGCAGGTAGTCTTTCGGGTGGAAATCAACAGAAGGTTGTACTTGGAAAATGGCTTGCAACAAAGCCGGACGTCTTGATTCTGGATGAGCCTACAAGAGGCGTAGATGTAAATGCCAAGTATGAAATATATACAGTAATAAATGAACTGGCAAAGGAAGGCATTGCAATTATTATGGTTTCAAGTGAATTGCCGGAGATTATCAACATGTGTGATAACGTTTGTGTTATAAGAGCAGGCAAGCTTGTTGGAAAGCTCGGAAAAGACCAGATGAATCAGGAAGAAATTATGAAGTATGCTGCAGGAGGCGTAGAGTAATATGAGTGAGAAGAAAAGAGAAGTAAATGCATTTGGAAAAAGAAATCCATTCACTTCAATTATAAAAGGCAATATAGGAATTATTGCAGTATTGATTATTATGTGCGTAATAGTGTCAATTGCAACGGATAAATTCCTTACAACCAATAATATAATTTCTGTTTTAAGACAAATTTCAATAAATACATATATCGCACTGGGAATGACACTCGTAATTATACTGGGACACATTGATTTGTCGGTTGGTTCAATTGTTGCGATGTCGGGAACCCTTACGGTTGGACTTACTGTAAATCAGGGAATGCCACTTATAGTAGCAATAATTATTGGATTGGCAGTAGGAACTCTTGCTGGATTTATCAGTGGATTTATAGTATCTCATTTTAAGGTACCTGCATTTATTATTACAATGGCAATGATGAATATTGCAAGTGGTATTGCATATGTGTATACAGGTGGACAGTCTACACGTATTACAGATAAGATGTTTATAGCTATAGGTACAGGATATTTGTTTAATGTAATTCCGCTTCCGGTAGTATATATGGTAATTTTGATTGCAATATTCAGTTTCCTTTTAAGCAAAACTAAATTTGGAACTTATGTATATGCAATTGGAGGAAACAGGGAAGCTGCAAGATTATCTGGTGTTCCTATTAAAAAAATAGAAATTATTGTATTTACGCTTTCGGGTGCGCTTGCAGCCTTCGCAGGACTTGTTCTTTGCTCAAGAATGTATTCAGGACAGCCATCAGTAGGAAGTGGATATGAATTGGATGCAATTGCTGCATGTGTACTTGGTGGAACATCAATGACCGGAGGAAAGGGCCGGATAAGTGGAACTGTATTTGGTGCAATGGTAATTGGAATTATTTCCAATGGATTAAATCTGATAGGAGTTTCATCTTATTGGCAGCTAATTATTAAGGGTCTGATTATTGCATGTGCAGTTCTGCTGGATTGTCAGAAGGATAAAATAGCGTTGTTAAAAAATAAGGTAAGGGCTGCAAAATAAATTGGAAAGGAAATCTGTTCGTTTTTTACAATACACAGAAAGATAAGCAAATGGAAATTTTTCGTAAAATGTCTTTCGCGGATTCTACGGGAGATGCAATTCCGTTTTACCACGAAGGAAAATATCATATTTTTTCACTTACATCTCCACCGGGAACGACCGTCTATCCGGAGAGACTGCGTACAACCTGGAGCCATAGTATATCGGATGACTTAGTGCATTGGCAGGAGCTTCCGACGGCATTATATCCGGGAGAAGGAGATGAACCGGATGCTTCAGGAGTGTGGACCGGTTCAGTAATATATGGTGAGGGACAATATCATGCATTTTATACAGGATATTGTCTAACAGCGGAGTTTCAGCAGACCATATGTCACGCAACAAGCGATGATGGAATAACGTGGACAAAAGATATCGCAAATCCGGTTATTACTCCGATGACAGAGCTTTATGAAAAACTTGATTGGAGAGATCCGTATGTTTTTTATAATGAAGAAGATGAAAATTATTGGATTTTGATTTCAGCGAGAAGACTTGATATGCCGGTTACACGAAGGGGCTGTATAGTGCTGTACCGTTCAAAGAACTTAAAGGATTGGACGTATTATGGACCAATATATTCACCGGGGCATACAAACTGTCCGGAATGTCCGGAAATGTACAAGATGGGAGGTCACTGGTATTTGTCTTACTCAAGATTTTCAGAGTTTGTAAATACAATATACCGTGTATCAGAGTCTCCTTTTGGTCCGTGGAGAAAACCTAAAAAGGATGGTATTGGTGGAAGACGCTTTTATGCTGCTAAGTCAATGCAAAATGATGATGGAAGACGTTTTTATTTTGGATGGGCGCATGATCGTGCAGAGCAGAGTGACAAAGGTGAATGGTATTGGGGTGGAACATTTTGTATTCCACATGAAGTGGTGCCAACCGAAAATGGAGAGTTAAATGTAAAGTTACCATGTGAATATGAGCATATTTTTGATAAAGCTGTTAATTGGAAATATATATCAGTTCTTGGAAATGCAAAAGATTATGGTGAAAAAACTATAACATTGAATGCGTTGGAAAGCTGTTCATATGGATTTTTGAGACATACGGAAGAAAGCTATATGCTGACATGCAAAATAGTACCAAGAGAAACATATGATACGTTTGGTATTCTTTTAAAGTCTGATAAAGAGGCAAGTGGATGTTTATTTCTTGAATTTGATAAAGCAATGCAAAGGGTCTCATTTTTAAATCTTCCGATGGGAGTGGATCCATTTTGGGTACAGTCGTGTCAGGCGGTTCCGCCGGCAACCGAGCCGGGGCCGGATGGGGTGCGTGTTTGTGAGAAAACAATGCAAATTGAAGACGGAAGGGCAATAGATGTAAAGATTATTGTGGATCATGACATGATAGAGGCATTTATTGATGAACAAATAGCGTTCACATATAGAATATATGCCAAACCGGAATTTGAAACTGGTATAATTGCTCAGGATTCAAATGTTGAATTCTATAATTTAAGCATTTCCGGAAAATAATTGCGAATGGGAGAGACATGGATGGAAAAAGAATATGATATAGTTGCGATGGGAGAATTATTAATTGATTTTACACCGGCAGGAGTTTCAGAAACCGGCATGTGTCTTTATGAACGTAATCCGGGAGGGGCACCGGTAAATATGCTTACTGCAGCAGCTAAAGCAGGATTGAGAACAGCCTTTATAGGCAAGGTTGGAAACGACATGCATGGTAAATTTTTAATAGAAGCTGTTGAAAATCAAAATATTAATAGTGATGGCATTATATTGGATGATAATGTATTTACTACACTTGCATTTGTAAATCTTACAAAAGATGGAGAAAGATCATTTGCGTTTGCAAGGAAACCCGGAGCAGATACAATGATAGGGTACAAGGAAGTCGATACGGATTTATTACAGAATACAAAAGTTTTTCATGTGGGTTCACTCTCTCTTACTGATGAACCTGCACGTTCCACAACATTCCAGGCAGTGAAATGTGCAAAAAATGCAGGTGCAGTTATATCATATGACCCCAACTACAGGGCGCCTCTTTGGAATAATGAGAAGACTGCTATAGAACGTATGCGTTCAATGCTTCCGTTTGCAGATATGATTAAATTGTCCGATGAAGAAACTGCTTTACTTACGCCATACGAAAATCCGGATGAAGCAGCAAACTATTTATTAGACCATGGAATAAAAATAGTTGCAGTGACACTCGGAAAAGAAGGGGTGTTAATATGTAATAGGAAGGATCATCAAAAGGTAAGTGGTTTTTCAAGTCAAGTAGTAGATACTACAGGGGCAGGAGATTCATTTTGGGGCGGATTTATGTCTCAATTTGTAAAAAGCAAACTTAACCCTGAAGATTGTTCTATGGAAGAACTAAAAAAATTTGCAAGGTATGGAAATGCAGTAGCAAGCCTGTGCATAGAAAAAAAAGGAGGAATATTGTCAATTCCTGAAGAAAAAGAAACTTTTAAACGTTTACAGCTAAGTGTGTGAAAAAACAATCGTAGTGCAGAATAATTGAAATTATACGATTATAGCCTCACTATCAATCTTAATAAATATAGTAATGAAAAATGCAACATTTCTCTAAGAAATGTTGCATTTTGGAGCATATGAATTTATAAAATAAGGGAATTTTCAAAAATATGAAAGTCGCAGCAAGCGATAATGCTCAATAAAGTGCAAATAAATTTTTAAAATTTAATGTAATTAGGGGTAAAGTATTAGAATTGATGTCCGATATAGTAACTGTAAGAAAAGAAATGCAACATTTCTTAGAGAATTGTTACATTTCACATAAGCATGGAAATAGCTTAAATCAAATGCACGGAGGTATACAGAATGCTTAAATTATCGCTAAAAGAAGGAGAATATGTAAATATCGGGGACAACATCAGAGTGGTCTATGCCGGTGGAAGCGGAAAGAACGGACGGCTTATGATAGATGCTCCAAGAGATATGAACATCTCAAGGTCAAATAATGATCCGAATCCTGAGAAGAGAAAAGATACATATTATCCGGAGCCAAGGATTTCAGAGGAAGCACAGCATGAAATCAAGAAGATTATCTGGAATGAAAGACAGAAGAAAGCAAAGCCGGCTAAAGCAGATAAGAAAGCATAGGCAAACAAGTTAATAGGCGGCTGTGGCATCTGCCACACCCGGGAAGCCGCTTGTTATAAAAACCGTAACTGCTTAAATAAAATATTCACAAAGCAGTTGCACAACCCTCGGGAAAAGGATTTCCGGAGGTCAAACATAATAACCCATGAATATGGGACAAGGAGGATTATATTATGGTAGTACAACACAACATGCAGGCAGCAAATGCCAACAGAATGCTCAACATAACTACAGGAGCACAGTCAAAGAGCACAGAGAAGCTTTCATCAGGTTACAGAATTAACCGTGCAGCAGATGACGCAGCTGGATTGTCAATTTCTGAGAAGATGAGAAAACAGATCAAGGGACTTGATAAAGCTTCTTCAAATGCTGAGGATGGAGTTTCATCAGTACAGACAGCCGAGGGTGCTCTTACAGAAGTTCACTCAATGCTCCAGAGAATGAATGAGTTAGCAGTTCAGGCATCTAACGGAACAAACTCTGATACAGATAGAAGTGCAATCCAGGATGAGATTTCACAGCTTACAACAGAAATTGATCGTGTCGCAGAGACAACAAAGTTCAATGAGACATATCTCCTTAAAGGTGGCGACGGAACTAAAGATGTATACATGAATGGACATGATGCAGGTCTTAAAGGAACTCTTACAGATGGTGCAACAACAGCAACATTTAAAGTAGCAGCTGGGGCACTGGATTCTGGTAAATCTGTTACTATTGGAGGAAAAGATTATTCTATAGCAACAGATAAAGCTGCAGTACAGACAGCTGTTGATGCATTAGTAGCTGAGGGTGATCAAGTAACAGTTAATGGAAAAACATATACTTATACTTTAAAAGGTGGTGCAGGTAAGAATGAGGAAGGCTGGGTTGAAGGAACAACTGCAGCTCAGGGAAGTACACTTGCATATGGAAAAAAAGGTGAAGCTAATGCATTAAAAATCGCAGATGGAGATAAGGTATCGACAAAGGAAGCAGCAGCAACTAAAACTACTGACTATGTTTCAGCTGATTTTGATAATGGAGTAAGTAAATCTAATTCGTCAATAATTAGTTCTACTCATGCTGTAGAATTAATGACATCTGAGCTCACAGCAGCTAATAATATTGGAACAACAAAGGCTGCAGCAACAGTTACAGCAGCTGCTGCAGGTTATACATCAGATGATGGCATTACATTTACTATAAATAAAGGAACAGCTGAGGTTGCTGATAAGTTATCTTTCAGCCTTCATGTAGGATCAGACGCAGACATGACAAATAAGATTACAGTTGATATCGAGACAATGAACTCTTCATACCTTGGAATCAAAGGTCTTAATGTAAACGATGATTCTGGAATCGCTGGAACATATGCAATAGATGCTATCTCAGATGCATTACAGAAAGTATCAGAGCAGAGATCTTCTCTTGGTGCTGTTCAGAACCGTCTTGAGCATACAATTGATAACCTCGACAACGTAGTTGAGAATACTACAACAGCTGAGTCTCGTATCCGTGATACAGATATGGCTTCTGAGATGGTTAACTACAGCAAGAACAATATTCTTGCTCAGGCTGGACAGTCTATGCTTGCACAGGCTAATCAGTCAAACCAGGGTGTACTTTCACTCTTACAGTAATCATCTACAATTTAATGTTGTACAAAGCAGGAAGAGCTCGAAAGAGCTCTTTTTGTTATGCACTTCGTAACTGTTCAGTACCTTCACAGTTGCGAGCCGCAAGCACATTAGAATCAGCTGCGCTGATGGGCGCTTGCTCCTACATAATATACGTTTTCTTACGAAATATGCGGTAACGCATATTTCTGTACTGAATAGTTTCTGTACTTCTTTATATTAGCATGAAACTATACGATTATTTATTCCCGAATAAATTGCAGACACCACCTGTAAAGTAGTATAATAACAACAATTAATACAGCTAATTGCACAAACTGGAATGGGCAATAAGCATGAAAAGAGGTTTACACTATGGACGTAAGAAAAATGAGAAACGAATTACTGGGAAAGCGCCTTGTGGCTGCGCTTGAGTCGCGCAACATGGAAGCCTATTATGTAGAGACAAAGGAGGATGCTGTTAAGAAGGCATTGGAGCTGATTCCAAAGGGCAGCTCAATCAATATGGGCGGTGCCACATCGGTGAAGGAATGTGGTCTGTATGAGGCGCTCTCAAACGGAGAATATCAGTTTTATGACAGGGACAAGGTGTCTACGCAGGAGGAGAAGCAGGAGATAGCGTTAAAGGCATTTACATCGGATTATTTCCTTGGAAGTGTCAATGCGATGAGTGAGGATGGCGTATTTATCAATATTGACGGAAATGCAAACCGCGTGGCTGCATATGCTTACGGACCGAAGCATGTGCTTCTTATAGTAGGCATGAACAAGGTAGTAAAGACTGAGGCAGACGCTATGAGCCGTGCGAGAAATGAGGCAGCGCCTATCAACGCACAGCGCTTTGGCATCGACACACCATGCTCCAAGAATGGCACCTGCTTTGACTGCAAGAGTCCGCAGTGTATCTGCTGTCAGATTCTGACCACACGCTTCTCAAGGGTGAAGGGACGTTTCCAGATTATTCTTGTAGATGAGAATCTGGGCTTTTAATATGTGAATAGCCGGAAAGGAAACATAAGAAATGGGATATTTAATTAGTGAGACAACAAAAGAGGAACGCGAGGCAATTGTGGCTGAGTCGCTTGGCAATATCGAGGCCACCTGCGATGGCTGCATGGCGGGGCTTGCAGAGATGTATCAGGACTATATCGACGGAAAGAAGGAGCTTCGTGAGATAAATATGGAGTTCAATGCCAGGTATGTGCACGGAGAGGATATGCCGGGGCGAAGCGGCTGTGGATATAAGTAATGTGAAGCGGCTTGGGATAATTACCGAAGCTTAATGATATCAGGGAGACGCAGATGATTTCATGCAGGGATGTTAACAATTTACAAATGGACGGAATGGAGCTTGTGGCGGGAGCAGCAGGGCTAGACAGGATTGTGTCATGGACGTATCTGGTGCAGACAAAGCCTTATAAGGATCATATGAATCCGGGCAACTTTGCGCTGCTTGTGGTAGATTACAAGAGATTTTCCATGGACGAGGCATATGATGCCATGGTTGAGCTGAATGAGCTGGGAATATCGGGCTTTGCGATTTCGGTTGTGGAGGACAGGGAAGAGACACCACAGAGGATGAAGGACAAGGCTGATGAGCTCAAGCTGCCGTTGTTTTATATCCGGTGGGAGGGAGCTACCTTTGTTGATATTGCGCAGAGCGTCGGAGAGCTGCTTTTAGAGACCAGTGTGGATAATAAAAGGACCGGGGACTACCTGTACAATCTGCTTTTTGGATATGAGGTAAATGATAAGTATATCGAGAAGATTTCTGCACAGTTTGGTCTGACCTTTGACCGACCGTACAGAGTGGGAATCATCGTGATAGACCGCAAATACGGAGTGAATCTGGAGCAGGACGAGCACACATATACATACTATACCGACTGCCTGAACCGCGAGGTTATCCATATGAAGAAAAAGCCTATGTATATGAGGTTTTTGAACAAATTTGTGCTTCTTTTTGAAGAGACAAAGGATATGGAGACAGAGCATCAGATTGAAAGGATACTTGGGGACTTAGACAGTCGTGCACCATTTGCAGGGCTTATTCACAGCACATGCATACTTGGCGCTGCATACAGGAAGCCTGCGGATTTTGGCAAGAGCTATCAGGAGGCGAAAAATCTCATCCCCAAAAAGGATATTTTACCCAATCCGACCAACAAGAAGGTAATCAGTGCCAGCTCCATGGGCATATACAAGTATATGTTCAACAGTGGCAATCAGCAGGAAATCATGGATTATTGCAACGAGAAGCTAAAGCGGCTTGAGATGTATGATAATGCAAACGGCTCGTTTCTCATAGATACGTTGCTCAATTATTATATGTGTGGCTTTAATGTCCAAAAAACGGCGCAGATGATGTACGTTCATCGCAATTCCCTGCAATACCGTCTGAAAAAGATAGAAGAAATACTGGAAATCAGCCTTGATGACTCGATGGAATATCTGGATGTAGTTAATTGTATTCTTGTAAAAAGGCTTATGTTTAATTAGTTACTGTAAAAATGCACAAACAAATTGTGCAAAATTAACATTGCAAAGCTGCTTCATTAAGTTTATTATACGAACTAAGCAAAGGCGCTGGAGAAAAACTCCGGCGCCTTTTCGTATTTCAATAATCAAGGAGGAAAAGCTTATGATGAAGAGAAGTAAGAGATTTGCAGAATTGATATTGACAGGTGTAATGGCGGTGACAACATTGTTTGGATGTGGTTCGTCATCAGGAGGAGCTGCTTCAGATAGCTCAGCGGCAGACAGCTCATCAAAGAAGGTTTTAAAGGTTGGTATGGAATGTGCATATGCTCCATTCAACTGGACACAGGATACAGATACCACACCGGACGGCAGCAAGGCAGTCAAGATAGCAGGCTCTGATTACTATGCATACGGCTACGATGTAGCAGTGGCACAGAAGCTTGCAGACCAGATGGGAATGGACCTTGAGGTACATAAGGTTGAGTGGTCATCAATCGGTATCTCACTCGATGCAGGAGATTATGACTGTATCATCGCCGGTATGGGCAAGACAAAGGAAAGAGAAGCGTCATACGCATTCACAGAGCCTTATTACTATAGAAACAACTGTATTGTTGTTAAGAAGGGCGGCAAGTATTCAAATGTAAAGGGTCTTTCAGATCTCGCAGATACAGGCTGCAAAGTAACGACACAGCTTGGAACAGGCTGGATTCCACTTTTAGACCAGATAAAGGGTGCTGAGCAGTCAGGAAACTTTGAGACTACATCAGAGTGCTTCCTCGCAATATCAAACGGCAGTGCAGATGTATGTGTAATCGATGTTCCGACAGCAGAGTCAGCAGCACTTACAAATGATGATTTACAGATTATCGAGCTGGATGAGAATGATACATTCACAGGTGATGATGAAATGGTAAATGTATGTATCGCAACAAGAAAGGATGATACAGCGCTCAGAGATAAAATCCAGGATGCCATGAATGCAATCGGCTGGAATGACAAGGCAAAGATGGATGAGCTGATGGATCAGGTTCTGACACAGCAGCCGGCAGCCAACTAGTTGTTAGAGATTTATCTGATTCACGAAAAGATGAAAGACTGTGGGATGATGTTATATCGCATCATCCCACAATAGTCTGATAAACCGGCGTAAGCTGGGGATTAGAGAGATAAAAGTGAGGTAGCAGTATGATAATAAGTAATCCAAGTAGTTCGTTAGAATGGATGGTATTTCTGGCGCAGAAATATTCAAGCATGTTTATCAAAGGAACCTGGCTTACGTTGTACATATCGGTAGTTGGTACATTGCTTGGCTTCGTATTGGGATATATCGTAGGCATAGTAAATGATGTAAAGCTTAACGATGGCGACAACATCGTAAAAAAGGTCCTTATCCGTATAGTAAAGGTGATATTTACAGTTTATGTAGAAGTATTCAGGGACACACCAATGATAGTTCAGGCGATGATTGTGTACTATGGAATACGTCAGATGGGCTATGAAAACCTGACACCTGTATTTGCAGGTATTCTCGTAACTGTATTAAATACAGGTGCCTACATGGGAGAGACAGTCAGAGCAGGAATCGGTTCAATAGATATGGGACAGCGCGAGGGCGCATGGGCCATGGGAATGTCACCGTTTAAGACAATGCTCTATGTAGTTTTGCCGCAGGCATTCAAGAATATCATTCCTGAGATGGCAAATACATTCCTTTTAAATCTGAAGATGACATCAGTGCTCAATGTTATCGCTGTGCAGGAGCTTTTCATGGCTGCCAAGACAGTCGGTGGAAACTACTACAAGTACTTTGAGTCATATCTGGTCATCGCGGTAATTTACTTTGTACTGTGCTTTGTATTTGATAAGCTCTTCAAGCTGATTGAAAAGAAGCTGCAGGGCAAGACAGACTATGCACTCGCAGTTGAGTACATGGACAATGAATAGGAGGCACAATATGAGTGAGACAGTAATTTCAATTAAGGATTTAAGCAAATCATTTGGTGATCATGAGGTACTTAGAAAGATTGATATTGATGTGCATTCCGGCGAGGTCATCTGTATTGTGGGCTCCTCAGGTTCGGGAAAATCAACACTGCTTCGATGCATCAACAAGCTTGAGAAACAGACCTCGGGAAAGATTTTATATCACGATAAAGAGGTCAGAAATGTACAAAGGGATATCAATGATTACCGTTCAAAGGTGGGAATGGTGTTCCAGTCCTTCAATTTGTTCAACAATATGACAGTGCTCCAGAACTGTATGCTTTGTACAAGGAGGGTGCTTCATCTGCCAAAGCAGGAGGCCTTTGACAGGGCAATCACGCATCTGAAGGCAGTCGGCATGGCTCCTTATATCAATGCAAAGCCATCGCAGCTATCAGGAGGACAGAAGCAGCGAGTTGCCATTGCCAGGTCACTCTGTATGAACCCGGAGGTGCTTTTGTTTGATGAGCCTACATCGGCGCTTGACCCTGAGATGGTCGGAGAGGTGCTAAATGTCATGAAGGACCTCGCGAGGACAGGACTTACGATGATAATCGTCACACATGAGATGGCATTTGCCAGAGATGTTTCTACAAGAACTATTTTCATGGACTCAGGATATGTGGCAGAGGATGCAGCACCGTCAGAGCTGTTTACAAATCCTAAGAATCCAAGAACAAGAGAATTCTTAAGCAGATATCTTGCAGGCTAGATATGGTTGGCATTCAGAAGGAGGAAATGATAAATGGATAATTTTGTAGTAACCTTTGCCAGAGGATTTGGAACAGGTGGAAAAGCAATAGCATCACAGCTGGCAAAAGAGCTTGGAATACACTGTTATGAGAACCGTATTCTGACTCTTGCAAGCCAGCTGAGCGGACTTGACGAGAATGTGTTTCAGGAGGTAAATGAGAAGCTGCGTGAAGAGGGCGGATTTACGAGCTTTTTGCGAGGGCTTCCAAGAGCAAAGGGATATATATCAAGAAATGAGAAGTTCAAATCAGATGACAGGCTCTTTGAGTATCAGAGCCAGATTATCAACGAGCTTGCAGACAAGGAATCCTGCGTCATAGTAGGAAAATGTGCCGACTATGTATTAAAGAACCGCCCAAATGTGGTGAGCATATATATTGAGGCACCGCGTGCATTCTGTGTGGAGCGTACCATAGCCAATATGGGTGTGACACCGGAGGTGGCTAATGCCACGATTGAGAGAACAGATAAGTTCAGGGCAGATTATTACAAGTACTATACACACGGAAACTACTGGACCAATCCGGTGAACTACGACCTGACACTAAACAGTGAGCGTGTCGGTGTGGAAAACTGTGTGAAGACGATAGAGCAGTATCTGATCATAAAGGGCTTTATCAAGGCTGATATGATTAAGCCGGTGGGAGAACTCATATAAAAAGTATATAACAAAAAATTGCAGCTCGTGTATCGAGCTGCAAATTTTTTTATTATTATATAGATATGTCTATCCAAGCAAAGCCTTATCAGAAGCAAATTCCTCGCCGGAAACCTCCTCAAACTTCATGAGCAGATCCTCCACAGTGAGGTTTTTCTTTTCCTCGCCTGAGATATTAAGGACAACCTGTCCGTTATTCATCATGATGAGTCTGTTACCGTGAGCGATGGCATCACGCATGTTGTGTGTGACCATCATGGCTGTCAGGCTGTTCTCCTTGATGATTTTGTCTGTGAGAGTGAGCACCTTTGCGGCTGTCTTAGGGTCGAGAGCAGCGGTGTGCTCATCCAAAAGCAGCACCTTCGGCTTCTGGAGTGAAGCCATGAGCAGTGTAACAGCCTGACGCTGTCCACCTGAGAGCAGACCGACCTTTGAGGTCATTCGATCCTCGAGTCCCAGATCAAGCTCCTTTAAAAGCTCGTGGAAGTGCTCCTTTTCAGCCTTTGTGATGCCCCAGCCAAGACCACGGCGCTTTCCGCGGCGTGCTGCAAGTGCGAGGTTTTCATCAATCTGCATGGTTGCGGTAGTTCCTGTCATTGGATCCTGGAACACACGTCCCAGAAATGATGCACGCTTGAACTCAGGGAGTCCTGTGACATCCACTCCATCGATGAGAATTGAACCATCGTCTACAGGCCATGTGCCTGCAACGGCATTGAGCATGGTCGATTTTCCGGCACCGTTTCCACCGATAACAGTGACGAAATCGCCCGCCTCAAGCTTTAGATTTACACCATTAAGGGCATGCTTTTCATTGATTGTGCCCGGATTGAAGGTTTTATGTACGTTTCTAATCTCTAGCATTTATTTGCCCTCCTTTGTGTTAAGTGCTGCGGCAGAGCGTTTGCCGGCCTTTTTAAAGGAGGCCTTGCTCTTGCCCTTCAGGTAAGGCACTGCAAGGAAAATTGCCACGATGATTGCAGTGAAGAGCTTTAAGTCATCACTTGGCATCTGCAGCCACAGAACAATTCCGATTACAATGTAGTAAACAATTCCACCAAATATGACAAAGATAAGTTTTCCCATGAAATTCATGTGCTTTCCGAGGATTGCATCGCCGAGCACCTCACCGATGATAACTGCGGCAAGACCGATGACGATTCCACCACGGCCCATGTTTACATCGGAAAAGCCTGAGTACTGTGAAAGCAGGCCGCCTGAGAGCGCTACAATTGCATTTGAAAGCGCAAGACCGATGAGCTTCATGTTGTCAATGTTGATACCCTGAGCCTTGCTCATTGCAGGGTTGCAGCCAGTGGCACGGATAGCAGAGCCCTGCTCTGTTCCGAAATACCAGTAAAGCACCGCGATAATTACAACCGAGAAAATCACACCGACAATTATCGCATGTGTCAGATTACGTGATGAAAGCACCAGATTATATTTATCTGCGCTAAGTGCCTGGTTGGCGTGGCGCTGCATGATATTTAAGTTGATAGAGTAGAGCGCTATCTGTGTAAGGATTCCTGCCAGAATCGGAGGAATGCCGAGCTTTGTATGTAAGAGACCTGTGCAGAGTCCTGCGAGCAGACCGGCAATACATGCGCAAAGCAGTGAAACCCAGATATTGTAGCCGTTAATCGTCATCATAACGGTTACGGCACCGCCTGTTGCAAATGAGCCATCAACCGTCAGATCTGCGAAGTCCAGCAGTCTGAAAGTGATATAAACACCGAGTGCCATGATACCCCAAATCAGACCCTGGGCTATATTGCCCGGAAGGGCATTGGTGAATGCAACCGGATTTAAGGTTGCAAAATAATTCATTAGAATCATTTTATTAAATACCTCCATAGTGCAGCTGTTTATTCAGCTGAGATTTCCTCATAGCCGTCAGGAACTGTAATTCCAAGCTCCTTGGCGCGGTCCGGAAGGTACTCCTTAGTGAACTTAGGAGCGCTCTTAACCTCCATAGTTTTGACGTCTGTACCATTTACAAGGATATCGTAAGCCATCTCACCTGTTGTGTATCCAAGGTCATAGTAGCTGATAGAAAGTGTTGCCACACCACAGCCCTTAGCGATTCCTTCCTCGCCAGCGAAGATAGGTTTCTTAGCCTGTGAAGCTACATTGTTGATAGCCTCTGTACATGAAGCAGCAGTGTTGTCAGTTGGGATGTAGATTGCATCAGATGCATCACATGCGCTCTGTGTTACTGCAGCAACATCATTTGAATCAGAGAAAGTGTACTCTTTTACAGTGTATCCCTCGTCCTCAAGGTATTTGGTAATAGTTGTTGACTGGTAGATACTGTTTGGCTCAGATGAGCAGTAGATGATACCGATGTTCTTTGCATCCGGGAAGAGCTCCTTGATGCATTTAGCCTGCTCATCGAGTGGAGCGAGGTCTGTAGTACCTGAAATATTCTTTCCTGTAGTGCCTGACCAGTCTGACATATCAAGAGCTGTAGCGTAGTCTGTGATAGATGTTCCGAGAATCGGAATAGAGTCTGTAGCTGCTGAAGCGGCCTGAAGAGCTGCTGTGGCATTTCCAAGGATAAGGTCATAGTCGTTTGTGACGAACGTGGTGCAGATTGTAGAGCATGTAGAAGCATCTCCTGCGGCATTCTGCTCGTCAAAGGATACCTCGTCTCCGAGCTTGTCCTTTAATGCGTCCTTAAAGCCCTTTGTAGCGGCATCGAGAGCCTCGTGCTGTACGAGTTGGCAGATACCTACCTGATATTTGGCATCTGAGTTCTTACCTGACTGTGTGCCACCGTTTGCTGAACCGGAATCTCCGCATCCGGCAAGTCCAAGAACCATTGTTCCGGCAAGAACAAGTGAAGCTAAAATTTTAGATCTCTTTTTCATGATAATTCCTCCTTTTGTCAGCGCTTTAAAGCGTTGATGTATCAATTAGGTAAATTATATTAACTTATTAATGAGAAGTCAAGGGAAGATGAGGAAAAAGTAGGGTTTAATATATATAAATGATGGATAATAAGCCATTCTGTTTCGCTGGGTTAGGGGAGCTGTTTTAGAAGTTTTATGGATTACAGCTACCCAAGGCCTGTCAGCTATCAACATATGGCTATTGTACACTATGTTAATTTAGTGTGGGGATATTATGCTAAAGAATAAAAATGATGGTTCATACTGGATTTGTGGAGAGGGTGTTGGCACAGAACAAAAAACGGTTTCGGGAGAAACGGAGTATACAGTTACATGCAGCAGTAAATTTGTGCCATATGAATTTCCTGCAAATGAATTTTCAAAATAAAATATGGCTGAATGTAAAAATCCCCGGTAGTAACTACCGGGGATTCTATGTCTATTCAGCTACAACCTTGGCAAATTTCTTTTTACCACGTCTGATAATGAGACCCTCGCCCTTGAAATCGTTGAGAGTGTATTTTGTAGAGATATCAGTTACCTTCTCATCTGCAACGGAAACACCGCCCTGCTGGATATTTCTGCGGGCGTCTCCTCTTGAATCGCAAAGTCCTGCTTTTACGAGAACAGAGATGATATCAAGCTCTCCGTCAGGGAAGTCCTCTGCTGTAACGGTAACTGTAGGCATATTTGCATTGTTGGCTCCGCCTGCGAAAAGAGCATGGCTTGCCTCTTTAGCCTTTGTGGCTTCCTCCTCACCGTGAACAAGCTTTGTAAGCTCGAATGCCAGGATTTCCTTAGCTTCATTGAGCTGTGCGCCCTCCCAGCTTTCCATCTTGTCAATTTCCTCGAGAGGAAGGAAGGTGAGCATTCTGATACATTTAAGGACATCGGCATCAGAAACGTTTCTCCAGTACTGGAAGAACTCGAAAGGTGTTGTCTTGTTAGGATCAAGCCATACTGCACCTGACTGTGTCTTGCCCATCTTCTTGCCCTCAGAGTTTAGGAGCAGATTGATTGTCATAGCGTATGCGTCTTTTCCAAGCTTACGTCTGATAAGCTCTGTTCCACCGAGCATGTTGCTCCACTGGTCATCTCCACCGAACTCCATGTTGCAGCCGTATTTCTGGAAAAGTGTGTAGAAATCGTAGCTCTGCATGATCATGTAGTTAAACTCAAGGAAGGAAAGACCTTTTTCCATACGCTGCTTGTAGCACTCAGCTGTAAGCATACGGTTTACTGAGAAATGAGCACCAACCTCGCGGAGCACATCCACGTAGTTTAAGTCCATCAGCCAGTCAGCGTTGTTTACCATGATAGCCTTGCCCTCGCCAAAGTCGATGAAGCGGCTCATCTGTTTCTTGAAGCACTCTACGTTGTGGTTGATAGTCTCTGTTGTCATCATCTGGCGCATATCTGTACGTCCTGATGGATCACCGATTTGTGCTGTACCTCCACCGATAAGCACGATAGGCTTGTTTCCGGCCATCTGAAGTCTTTTCATAAGGCAAAGAGCCATGAAATGTCCAACGTGAAGGCTGTCTGCTGTAGGATCAAAGCCGATGTAGAAGGTAGCCTTTCCGTTGTTTATAAGCTCTTTGATTTCTTTTTCGTCTGTTACCTGCGCGATAAGGCCGCGGGCAACTAATTCGTCATAAATTGTCATGATTTTCCTCCTGATAGATTGAATTTGTATTCTGAAAATAAAATATCCCCCTCATCCATTTAAGGACGAGGGGGATTTCTCGCGTTACCACCTTAATTTGCATCCTGCTCGCACAGGAATGCCTCCGTGAGTTGTCACACAGTGTTCGACATATATTATATAGTGAAAATAGCCGATTCTGCTAACACTCCGGCACTATAACGTGTGCCAATACGTTGCGGCTTATTAATCGAACCGGCGATATTTAACCATCCGGTATGACGTTCGGTGCAAAGCTCCGGGATGTATTCCAGATCTGTTTCCTTGCGCCTCTCACCTGCCGGCAGCTCTCTGTAAGTATTGCAGAAATGTACTTGTTCCCATCAAAGCCTGTTGAAATGTAATTGTGCTTCAATTGACGATATTATAGCCGTTTAAGAAGGGGTTTGTCAAGGGTGCAAAAAGCAGTGTATGAAAAGTATGAAAAGCTTTTTAATTATTGCACTCTGACCTGTGGTGATGTATACTTTGAATAACAAATAAACTTTGGTTATGAAAGGGAGAAAAAATGAGCACATATAGCACATATTATACTATTATGAGTATGATTGACGGCTTTAAGTCGTTTATCAATCTGGCAGTTATGGTACTGACAATTGTTGCATCATGGATTATGTATGCAAAGGCAGGAGAGCACGGCTGGGCGGCCATCGTACCGTTTTACAGCTCATATGTAAAATTCAGGATTGCAGGGAAACAGAAGCTGTTCTGGGGATATCTTGTGGCAAGTATCGCAAGTATAGCAGGATGTATTTTATTGATGTATGAGATTATTGCCTCAGGACTTTCCGTTATGACATCCAGTTATATGGGGTCGTATTATGATTCTACCTATGGATATGCCGGAAACCGCATCGGGGCTCACATGGGCATGCTGATATTTGCGGTTATTCTGATTATTGCAGCAATGATTGCGGCATTGGTTATGAATATCCTCTGCTGTGTCGGACTGTCACATGCGTTTGGCAAGGGAGCAGGATTTGCCTGCGGACTTATATTCCTCAATGTGATTTTTATCTGTATTATTGCCTTCAACAAAAACATTGTTTATGTGGGAGCTGGATACAATAGTAATAATAACTACTATAATCCATACGGTTCAAACGGATATGGTCAGCAGTATGGTCAGAACATGTACGGAAACGGAGCAAACCAGCAGTACGGTCAGAACATGTACGGAAACGGAGCAAACCAGCAGTACGGCCAGAACATGTACGGAAACGGGGCAAACCAGCAGTACGGCCAGAACATGTACGGAAATGGAGCAAACCAGCAGTACGGTCAGAACATGTACGGAAATGGAGCAAACCAGCAGTATGGTCAGAATCCGTATGGCACAGCTCAGGGCGGGGATGCTCAAAATTCCTACGGTACATCACAACAGCAGTCATGGAATGATGAGTATAACAACAAAGATTACGAATAAATAATAAGAATAAAGCACATGAATAAAAACTATAAATAAATGTTATAGTACAAATTTGTATCATTCTCTTGACATATAGTGTCAGAGGGCTATAATACAAAACAAGATTTAAATAAATATGTTCACCAAAATTCGTTGATGAGAACAAGGTCCGATTTGTATTTATTTTCAGAGAGCCTGTGGGCGGTGCGAACAGGCAATGATCAGATTGGAATATCCTCTCTAAGAAGCGGGCTGAAAGCATTAAGTGTGTCTGTAAACCTCGCCGGTGTCCACCGTTATATGGAAAGCATATGCTGGTATGCAGAGTGTCACAGTAATACACTGTGGAATCAGGGTGGTAACGCGGATTATTTCGTCCCTTTTCAGATTATGTCAATCTGGAAAGGGATTTTTTAATTCCATAAAAGAGTTTTAGTGAGCAGAAAAATGTTAAGGAGGCTTACAATGAAAGCATTACAAAAAGTAAGTAAATTTTTATCAGACTACACATCGATAGTTGTCATAGCAATCGCCGTAGTCACATTTCTGGTTCCGAATCTGATGGCCTGGGTAAATCAGATGCTGTTTGTGGATCCGGTATCCAACAAGTTCACATGTCAGTCAATCATTATCGGAATCATCATGTTTAGTATGGGACTTACACTTACGACACAGGATTTCAAGATACTTGCACAGAGACCATTTGATATATGTGTAGGTGCAATCGCACAGTATCTTATCATGCCGTTTCTCGCATTTGGTATCTCAAAGGCATTGAATCTGCCTGACGGAATCGCACTTGGACTTATCCTCGTAGGCTGCTGTCCCGGTGGTGTTTCTTCAAACATTATGTCATACCTCTGCGGTGGTGATGTGGCATTCTCAGTTGGAATGACAACAGTTTCCACATTGCTCTCACCATTTATGACACCGCTTCTGGTATCATTTCTTGCAAGCGGAACACATGTCTCAATCAAGGCGCTTCCGATGTTTGTGTCAATCATTGAGACTGTAATCTTTCCTGTAGCGGTTGGATTTTTACTCAACTACCTGCTTGGAAAGAAAAAGGCATTTGCCGAGGCTCAGAAGGTCATGCCGGGTATTGCGGTGCTTGGCCTGGCATTCGTTGTAGGTGGTGTTGTATCATCACAGGGCTCAAAGTTCTTTACATCAGGAGTAGTAATTTTTGCGGCAGTTCTGTTACATAACGGACTTGGATATCTGCTTGGATACGGTGCAGGAAAGCTGGTAGGCATGAACACAGCCAAGAAGAGAACCATCTCTATCGAGGTTGGTATGCAGAATGCAGGTCTTGCCACAAACCTTGCTACCACTACAGCACAGTTTGCTTCAACACCTGAATCAGCCATCATCTGTGCAGTGTCATGTACATGGCATTCAATCTCAGGCACACTGCTTGCCGGAGCCTTTGCATTAAAGGACAAAATGGCTGCTAAAAAGGCAGAAGAAGCCGCTGAGACAAAGACAGCATAAAGAGAATGAATACCTATTATAACCGATTGGTAAATTAAACAAAAATTATAGAAATAAAAAATAAATTATGTATAAAATATTTATTGAAATTTGCTAAAAAAAGAGTAAATATAATATACAAATAAAATTAAGATAAACAAAAGAAAGAGGTAATAATATGAGTGGAATCTTAATGATGGTAATAGCCATTGTTGTGCTCGGTGGAGCATACTTATTATATGGCCGTTATCTGCAAAACAAATGGGGCATTGATCCAAATGCCAAGACTCCTGCCTACGAGATGGAGGACGGAGTGGACTATGTACCAGCCGATACCAATGTAGTATTCGGACATCAGTTTGCATCTATAGCAGGTGCAGGCCCAATCAACGGACCAATTCAGGCAGCTATTTTCGGATGGCTTCCGGTTCTGCTTTGGATATTAATTGGTGGTGTATTCTTTGGAGCTGTTCAGGATTTTGCATCTATGTACGCTTCAGTTAAGAACAAGGGTCGTACAATCGGTTACATCATCGAGGAGTACATCGGTAAATTAGGAAAGAAATTATTCCTGTTATTCTGCTGGCTGTTCTGTATACTTGTTGTTGCAGCTTTCGCAGATGTCGTAGCCGGAACCTTCAATGGCTTTGCTGCTGATAAAGCAGGCGAGGTTACAAAGGTTGTAGCCAACGGAGCAGTTGCAACTACATCAATGCTTTTCATCATAGAAGCAGTTGCACTTGGTTTCTTCCTTAAATACTCTAAGTTCAACAAATGGATTAACACACTTGTTGCAATCGCATTACTTATAGTAGCTATAGCGCTGGGACTCAATTTCCCAATGTATTTAAACCTTGGTGTATGGCACATAATTATATTTGTATATATACTTATAGCCAGTGTTACACCTGTATGGGCACTGCTTCAGCCACGTGATTACCTTAACAGCTACCTGTTAATCTTCATGATCGTAGGTGCGGTAATCGGTGTATTTGTTGCAAATCCTGCTTGTAACCTTGATGCTTTCACAGCATTTGCAATCCCTGATGCAAACGGAAACCCACAGTATCTGTTCCCAATCTTATTCGTAACAATCGCCTGTGGTGCAGTTTCAGGTTTCCATTCACTTGTATCATCAGGTACTGCTTCTAAGCAGATAAAGAATGAGAAGAACATGCTTCCAGTTTCATTCGGTGCCATGCTTATGGAGAGTATGCTTGCAATCCTTGCACTTATCGCAGTAGCATCGTTCAGTAAGGGAGAGGCAGCTGCTCAGGGACTTACAACACAGCCACAGATTTTCGCAGGAGCTATCGCAAACTTCCTGTCAGTAATCGGTTTACCACACTCACTTGTGTTCACACTGATTAACCTTGCTGTATCAGCCTTCGCTCTGACATCACTTGATTCAGTAGCCAGAGTCGGACGTTTGTCATTCCAGGAGTTCTGGCTTGATTCAGACACAGATGATGACAATATGAGTCCATTTATCAAGCTGATGACAAACAAATACTTTGCAACAATCATCACACTGGTACTTGCATTCCTGCTTACAAAGGTAGGCTATGCAGAGATATGGCCACTGTTTGGTTCAGCTAACCAGCTCTTATCAGTGCTTGCACTTGTTGCCTGCGCAGTATTCTTAAAGAAGACAAAGCGTCAGGGCTGCATGCTCTGGATTCCAATGGTATTCATGATGGCAGTTACATTTACTGCACTTGGCATGACAATCTACAAGCTTACAAAGGCATTATTCTCTGTAGGACTTGACCTTGGAAATTCATTACAGCTTATATTTGCAGTATTACTGCTCATCCTTGGTGTACTTGTTGCAATTCAGGGTGTGAAGAAGCTCTGTGAGAAATCAGAAAGCAAGAAAGCTGCAGCTTAAAATGAGATAGAAGTTGCAATTAATAGAAATCAAAAGTCTCAGAATCCGCTTAATAAGCGAGTTCTGGGACTTTTTTATGTGAGGATGATGAATAAAAGAAGTGAAAAGGGAGCCTGATATCAGGCTCCCAATTCTCTGTCCTTTCCCATGAAAAATACTGCTAAAGATTCCGGACCAACATGGCTTCCGGTGCAGAAATCATAGGTGGTATTTATCACATCGCGCACCTTTATGCGCTTTTTAATCTGTTCAATCACATAGAGCGAATCCTCATATGCGTCAGCATGTGCCACTCCGATAATCTGATTTTCAGGGTCTGTAATGTTGGCGCATAACAGATTGACAAGCTCATTTAATACGGCTTTTCGGCCACGACATTTTCTGAACTGTACAATATATCCGTCCTTGCTGCCCCTTAGGATAGGCTTGATACTTAGCATGTTGCCAACCAAAGCGGTGGTTCCGCTTAATCTGCCGGTTCTTGCAATATACTTTAAATTGCCCACGGTAAACACACCGTTTAATCTGGCAGGATAGGTCTCTATAGTGTCAGCCACCTCATCAAAGCTCATGCCCTTCTCACGCATTTCACTGGCGTATATTGCGAGAAGTCCCTGTCCGAGGGAAGCATTTAATGAATCCACCAGGCGTATTTTTCTGCCGTTACTGCAATCATCAAGGACAGCATCGGCTGCGACACGGGCTGAGTTGTAGTTGCCGCTTATGTTTTTACTGAGGGAGAAATACAGGATATCCTTGTCTGCCTCAATGATTTCCCTGAAGGTATCCTCAAAGATTCCGCTGCTGATAAGTCCGGTCTTTACCTCGGCACCTTCTCTTATGGCGTCATAGTATTCCTTACCCTTTGCCCGCTCCTGTTCCGGTGTGAGGTCAGGCTCAAAGCAGGTCATTTCCTTTCCGTTGACAAGGTTTACAAATGATAGCACCTTGATTTTATATTTTTTACATAGCTCTGCAGGAATGTTTGCCGCAGAGTCAACAATTATTTCAAACATATTTACCCTCGTATTTCTATAATAATTGGTTAACTGTAGTTATGCATCACATACATTGCAATTATATGCCATTAATATATGTGGTTGCAAAGGATAGTATATGTAGTTTTTGATACTATGTCAATGACTTTTGCTATGTTTAGTAAAAATTTAGAATATTTAGATAGAGTTATCAGGGATGTAGTGTTATAGTAGAAATAATAGATATATAGATTCAATGAAACAGAGGAAAAATATGAGTGATATAAAATTAGGCTGTCACGTAGGCATGGCAGGAAAAGATATGTTTCTGGCATCAGCCAGGGAAGCAGCGTCATATGGCGCGAATGTGTTTATGCTCTACACTGGGGCACCACAGAACACGAGAAGAAAGGAAATCTTTGAGCTCAACATAGACGCAGGCTGGGAATATGCACATGAGCATGGGATAAATGAGATAGTGGTCCACGCGCCATACATCATAAATCTGGCAAACACCGTAAAGCCTGAGACGTACGAGCTGGCAGTGGAGTTTCTGGAAAAGGAGATAGTAAGGACCGCGGCAATGAAGAGCCGCATACTGGTGCTTCATCCGGGAAGTCATGTAAATGCCGGTGAGCAGGCTGGAATCGCACAGATTGTAAAGGGACTTAACACAGTGCTCAATCAGAATGATGACGATGTGTTTATCGCACTTGAGACGATGGCAGGAAAGGGCAGTGAAATAGGCCGTTCCTTTGAGGAGCTTAAGGCAATCTATGATGGAGTGGACAGGAAGGAAAGGCTGCGTGTCTGCTTTGATACGTGCCATGTAAATGATGCAGGATACGATATTGTGAACCATTATGATGAGGTTTTTGCAGAGTTTGACAGGGTGATAGGGCTTGAGCAGATAGCGGTATTTCATGTGAATGACAGCTTAAATCCTCTTGGAGCACACAAGGACAGGCATGCAAATATAGGCAAGGGAACCATCGGCTATGATACACTGCACCGCCTGGTGCATGATGAGACCTTTGCAAATGTACCAAAGATTCTGGAAACACCATGGCTTTGTGAGGAGAGCTCTGCGAAGAAGACTATTCCTCCTTATAAAGAGGAAATTGAATGGCTTCTTAAATAAGAAAGCAGCTAAAAATGTATGGAGAGGTTTGGTATTACAGACAGTAAGATAATGGAGGCATAATAGATGAAGGAAAAAACCTACGAGGGAACTAAAAAAACACAGAATGGTTTAAAGAGAATGTTTTTTTCAGTGCTTGCGATATTATTGCAGGCAGTTTTCATGGTCTATATGTTTACAAGGCTAAATGAATATGCGGCAGCAATAAACACGACCACAAGCGTCCTGGCAATCATACTTGTGCTCGGACTGTACAATCGTGAGCAGACCGCATCCATGACTACACCGTGGATTATACTGATACTGGCATTTCCGATAATGGGAGTGTCACTTTACTTGTTAGTCGGACTAAACGGCGCACCGAATAAGATGCGTGCACGGTTTGAAGAGGTGGATTCCATGCTTCTTCCATGTCTGCCTGAAAACGCAGACATACTATCCGATATGTATGAAAAGGTGCCACAGGCAGCGGGAATTTCAACATACCTGGCCAAAAATGCACTATATCCGGTATATCAGAACACGGATGTGACATATTATGATCAGGCGTCAAAGGGACTCGAAGCGCAGCTTAGCGATTTATCAAAGGCAAAGAAATTTATTTTCATGGAGTATCACGCCATAGAGGACAAGGAATCGTGGCACCGTATCCAGAAGGTGCTCACGGAGCGCGTGCAGGCAGGAGTCGAGGTAAGGGTGTTTTATGATGATATGGGCTCAATCTTTTTCATAGACAGGGATTTCTCGGAAAAGATGGAGAAGCTTGGCATCAAATGCAGGGTGTTCAACCCGGTTGCACCTGCCTTTAACATGTTTTTAAACAATCGTGACCATAGAAAAATCACGGTAATTGATGGAAAAATCGCATATACCGGCGGCTATAATCTGGCAAATGAGTACTTCAACGTGACACACCCATACGGAATCTGGAAGGATACGGGAATCAGGCTCGAGGGAGATGCTGTCAAGTCGTTTACCATCGCATTTCTCGAGATGTGGAATGCATCAGAGCGCAAGGTACCGCGCGAGGTGGATGTATCGCAATATCTGCTGCACTATGATTATGAGGCAAAACAGAGTGGATTTATCCAGCCATATGCAGACAGCCCTCTCGATAACGAGCAGGTGGGTGAGGATGTCTATATCAGCATGGCAAACAAGGCACAGCGTTATTGCTGGTTTATCACGCCTTACCTTATCATTACCGATGAGATGAGCCATGCGCTGACACTTGCCGCCAAGCGTGGAGTTGACGTGCGCATCATCACGCCGGGCATACCTGATAAGAAACCAATATACAGCGTGACACGCTCCTTCTACAACCAGCTTGTGAAGCATGGTGTGAGGATTTTTGAGTGGACACCGGGCTTTTGCCATGCAAAGATGAGTGTGGCAGACGATATAATGGCAACCTGCGGTACCATAAATCTTGACTACAGAAGCCTTTATCATCACTTTGAAAATGGCTGTTTTATGGCGGATTGTGAAGTGGTGCATGAAATCAGGGATGATTTTATCAGGCTTTTCGCTGAGTCAGCGGAGGTGACGGAGAAGTACAGGACTGGAAGAAGTGCAAGGCGAAGGCTGGGGCAGTCAATTATGCGGCTGTTTGCAGGGCTATTGTAGACTGAAAATAATGTGTATCAGGGAAGTGGGAGCATATGAGTGATTACGACAGCAAAATCATCAGAAAGCAGATAAGAGTGTACGGCTCTGTGCAGGGAGTAGGTTTCCGCTACAGAACAGAGCACGCGGCAGAAAGCGTTGGCGCAACAGGCTGGGTGAGAAATGACCCTGACGGCTCGGTATTTATGGAAATACAGGGCACAGAGGAGCAGATAGACAGGGTATTTGCAATGGTGAGTCAGGGTACTTATGTAAATATAGAGAAAATGGATGCCAAATCAATACCGGTAGTTGAGGATGAGCGGGGATTTCATACGAGAGAATCGCTTGGAGACTTCTGGGGACTATGGCACAGATAAACGGAGGCATCATATATGTTTTTTATGATGGGAATAACGGACGGCAGGAAGGACTTTGACTTCAATCAGGTCATTACCTGCGATGAATGTGGCAGGTATGGCAGGTATCAGGTGTATATGACATACATGGTGCTGTCACTGTTCTTCATTCCGTGTTTTAAATGGAACAGGCACTACTATGTGCAGACCACATGCTGTAATGCGCTTTACGAGCTTGATCCGGAAATAGGACGCAGGATAGCAAGAGGCGAGGACGTGGAGATATTGCCACAGCATTTGCAGCGTGTAAATCCGCAGTATGGTTATGACTTTGAAAATGGAAGTGGAAACACAACAAAAAGATGCAGCAATTGTGGATATACAACTACAGAGGACTTTGAATTCTGTCCCAAATGCGGCAGGAGGCTGTAATGTGTTTCACGTTCTAATGATAATATGCTTTTACGAATCGACTGCAATAAGGCAGAGGATGGAGCATAGAAAGAGTTTAACAAAATCGGTATTTGACGATTTGGTGGTAAAAATTATTCCTCTTCAACAAGTTTCACAAAATCATCTGGCAGAATTATCTTTGTTCCACCTGCCTGATAATCTTTTATATTTCTTGTGACAATATAATCCATATCTTTTCTGGATGCCACCTTTTCAACAACTGCATCCTCATAGTCACTGATTGCAGATGCAAGTGCATCCATGTAGTCATCCGCTGTAACCTCTAATATTCCAGTCAATGAATAAAGCTTTCCCATTATCATCTTTGCTGCTTCTATGTTATGCAAATGTTTCCTTATAAGATAATAGATGTCTGTTGCTGAACTTGCAGTAATGTACATTTCGATTGTATGATTTGCTGCCATAAGAAATATTTCTTCTGCACTTTTATTCCATGGCTCTCTTGAAGTCAGGGCATCTATTATCACATTTGTATCTGCAAGAATCCTCATCTATTTTGCACCAAGCCTTTCTTCTTTTGCTTCATTCAGGTCTGCATCCTTTGGTAAGATTCCAAACAGGGATTTTGCTACTTCTACTCTGTCCTGATGTGGATTTGTCAGTTTTGCCACTACCTTTCCGTTCTTTGTGATAAAAACATCTTCTTTTGCAGATAATAATAAGTATTTTCCAAGATTATTTTTCAATTCAGTTGCTGTAATTGACATATCACCACTTCCTTTCTTCGTACTATTATTATACTCATTTTGTACGATTTTATCAATGTATTTAGCTGGAAAATATTACTCGGTGTACTAGTTGTATCCTCCACATTATTTGCCATTGACAACCCTATGGAGTATGCCCGGTTGGTCTTGGATAACGAGATGCCGGCTTGGGTGGATTATGAAGATAGTTTAGATATATGGTAAATCAATCGCCTATTAGTGAGACAATAATTATTTTTACACAAACCAGCTTATTCGTGGTAGAATAAAACCACAGATAAGCTGGTTGTTTGTTTTAAAAGGAGAATCTTATGAAAACCAAACAACCGGAACTAAACAAAATCACAGCACTCTACGAGAGATTATCCCGTGATGATGAGCAAAGCGGTGACACAAAGCACCGGCGGTTATGAAAAGAAGGACAAAAACGGTAATCCTACAGGAAAGTACACCAATGCACAGGACAATTACACCTGCTCCACTTACAGTAAAGCAAAGAACAAAGTGAATTGGAATTATCAGTAGATGCTTTGGAAAATGAAATTTAGGAGGAAAACACATGGAAACATGGTATTACGAGGTAGTGTCCATAGACGGAGACTATGCAAATCTAAAGAGATGCGATATTGAATCAGACGATCTGAAGCTTGTGGCAAGGGCACTGCTCCCACCGGAAATAATGGAGGGAAGCAGACTGAAATACGAGCTGATGCAATATGAGATAATTTAGTAACTATTCAGAACCGCTGAGAAAAAAAACTGATATAGTTACAAACATAATTGCCTTGAATTAGGAGATATTAAGAATGCAGCAGAAATCTACGCAAAAAATACTGTTATTTAGTGTAGCAGCTCAAAAAGTGGAAAAAATAAAAGCCCTGTGCAAAACTCTTGGAATATCGGTGCAGCAGGTGGAAAAATCAGATTACGGACAGAAGCTCGGTGCGATAGCCGGAATAACCGGATTCAAAAAGGATGGTTCAAGATATAGCGGAGCAGATTTTCCGGCGGAGCTTCTGGTCTTTTCAGGTATTAATTCATCACAAATGGATATTTTTCTGGCGGAATATAAGAAGGCAGGTATCGAACCAATCGGATGTAAGGCTGTCGTGACACCTGATAATGTATTTTGGAGTGCCGATAAGCTGTTTCGGGAGATATTCAGAGAGCACTTGTTTATGAGCAGGTAAATGAAAAAAGGAACCAACAGGTTCCTTTTTATATGTTTGCGCGCCATGGGCGCGCTCTAACGGGTGCAAGTCCCGAACATGTCCAGATAGTGGAAAGTGTATAGCTGAACAGCAAGGGGAGTCAAATCAGCACGATATAAATATTTCAAACTATGCAGCAGTTTCCCATATAAGAAATAATTCTATGAGACACTGGAAAACATCCGGAATCTGCACCCACAGTTTGAATGACAACAATCAACGAACCTTGATATCCTCACAAATGACCTCTTATCAATGCAACAGGGATAGTCTGCCCTTTTTTAGGCAGTTCTCTGGCAGAATGAGGTACTATGAGCGGATTCAAGACTATGGTCCTGTGTTAAATAGCAAAATCACAGTGTCGTGAATAATTCAGGATAAGTACTAGCTGGATGAACGGAATGAAAATATAATAGTAGCTATAGTATTAACGAATGGAGGAAGAAATGTGTACAAAATTCTAATAGTGGAAGACGATATAAATATTAGTGAAATGGTAACAGATTATCTTTCGGGAGAAGGATATGAAGTTTTACCAGTTTATACAGGAGAAAGTGCAATCTCAGCATTAGAACAGGAGTCTTATGATCTGGCTTTAATTGATTTAATGCTTCCTGGATGCAGTGGTTTTGATGTAGTGAAATCAATCAGAAAGAAAAGTGTAATGCCTGTTATTATAATAACTGCTAAGGACAATGATATAGACAAAACCAGAGGATTAAATTTGGGAGCTGATGATTATGTAACAAAACCTTTTTCTATCATAGAACTTGTTGCGAGAATAAAGGCTAATATACGAAGGGCTACAAAGTATATAAATGTCTCACATGAGGAGGAAATTATTCAAATTAAAGATTTGAAAATATATACAGACCAACATAAGGTTGAAAGAGGTGGAAAAATAATAAATTTAACGCATACTGAATTTGAAATATTGGTGTTACTTGCATCAAATCCAGGACGAGCCTTTTCGAAAGAAGAAATGTATTTGAAGATTTGGAATGAACCATATTATGGAAATGAACGTGTCCTTAATTCTCATATGAATAGGCTGAGGGGAAAATTAAATATTGATAATAGTAATAAGATGGATTATATTCAAACTTTATGGGGAATTGGTTATAAAATGGAGAAATAAGTATGGAATATATAAGCACTATAATTATGGTTTGCGTCATTATATGGGGCGTAATGCAAAAGCGAAAAATTTATCAATTAGAGAAAGAACTTAATTCTATTAAGGAACAAATTGAATATAGTATCAAATCAACACAAGGTTTAATTTTAACCTCAACTGAAAGCGTACCTATTAAAGAATTAGTAAAAAGTATTAATAATTTATTGAATGCATATTATAGCGGACAAGTTAATTGTAAGAAGCAGAAAGAGACAATGCAACAGGTTATGACAAATATATCACATGATTTGAGAACACCATTGACAGTACTTTCCGGTTATATAGAAATACTTGAAGAGAAATCATCGAAAATAGATATGCCGGAAGAAATTGTTGTAATAATTCATAAACTTTCAATAAAAATAAAAAACAGTGTACGTTTGATTAATCAGTTTTTTAATTTAGCACAAATTGAATCGGGTGATATTAAATACGACATAAAAAAATATAATATCACTTCATTATGTAGAGAAATTGTTTTAGGCTATTATGATTTACTCTATACAAAAGGGTATGATGTTGAAATTAATATTCCTGAATACCCGATCTTTGTCCGAATTGATAAGAAAGCTGCTATTAGAATTATTAAAAATATTATTGATAATGCAATTAAATATGGAGACGATGGAAAGTATTTAGGTATCACTGTAGAAGAAAAGGAAAAAGAAGTTTATGTTTTATTCGAGGATCATGGTCAGGGAATTGAGAATATTGAAATTGAAAAAATTTTCAATAGATCATATACATTAAGTGATACGAATAAAAACTATGAAAGTAGCGGTTTGGGGTTAGCAATATCAAAAAATCTGGCAAACGGTATGAATAGTGATATTCTGGTAAAAAGTATTCCTCATAAACAAACTGTTTTTAATTGGAAGATAAAAAAGTGATAAAAAAGTGATATTTAAAAAATAAAAAAGAGAAAAACAGAGCTTATACTTATTATTAGTTCGGAGGCGAGGCGATGAAAGAATACAAAATAGTGGGAGAACATCTGACGAAACAATATAAAAATCGTAAAGTTGTTAACGATGTAAGTATGCATGTGGTTAACGGTGAAATCTATGGTTTAGTAGGGCCAAATGGGGCAGGAAAGAGTACAATGTTGAAAATGTTGCTTAATCTTACAAAACCAGATATGGGTGAATTTACGATTGATGGAGTATCTGTTCAAAAAAATGGTTATCAGACATTACGTAAGGTTGGAGCAATTATAGAAAATCCGTATTTTTATGAACAGTTAACAGGAAGAGAAAATTTAGAACTGCATTGTGAATATATGGGATATCCTAATTTAGAAGAAATAGATAAAGTTTTAGGCTTGGTCTCATTAAAAAACATTGATGGGAAACATGTGTCGCAATATTCTATAGGGATGAAACAACGGTTAGCAATAGCACGTGCAATACTGACTCGTCCTGAAATTTTAATATTGGATGAACCTATAAATGGTTTGGATCCGGATGGGATTATAGAAATAAGAAGATTAATACAAGAACTTAATAAAGAACATGGGATCACCGTTATTATTTCCAGCCATATTCTTTCCGAGATGGAATTGTTAGCAGATACTGTTGGAATTATGAAAGATGGAAATATGATACAGGAAATCTCTATGAAAGACATCCACGAGCAAAATGCGGCTTATATAGAAATTGAAACAGATAATGCGGAAAAAGCAGGATATATACTGGATGAAATTTTACAAATTAAGCAATTTCGAGTTATATCAGATGGAATCATTCAGGTGTTTGATTTATCAAAAAGTGGAAAAGAGATCAGCAGTGCTTTGATGAAATATGGTATAGGTGTGGAAAGTATCCAGAAAAAACAGAACAGCTTAGAAGAGTTCTTTTTTAAAACCACAAGGAGGAGCTTGGCTTGAAACATCTAATGAAATTAGAGATAAAAAAATATAAGTTAACAAAATATATTAAGGGTATTTTTATAGCAACAGTATGTATTATTGCATTTATTACTGTTTCTCTTATTGATTCAATGACAGATCCAAAACAGACAAAAGATACATATGATAGTATTATAAGAATGCTTAATTTATTAGTAACAGGTACATTTGTGATATTTTCATCAGTATTAACAGCCAAATATATTATTGGCGAATATAAGGATAGAACTATTTTGCTGATGTTTACCTATCCCATAAAAAGAGAAAAAATAATTCTTACTAAATTAGCTATGGTATGTTCCTTTACGGGAATTTCTATCGCAATTAGTTATGCGTTATGTGTTGTTTATGTGACAATAGCAGAAGCGATATTTGATGTAACTGCAAGTACTATTACATTAGAGCTTATAATTTACGGGATTAAAGAAATGATTATTTCTGTGATTTTGGGATCTGTTCTATCACTTTTCCCATATATAATAGGAATGACCAAAAAATCAGTTTCGATACCTATTATTATTGGAAGTTTAGTTGCATTTATGCAAACACCCATTATGGGAAGAAATCCAGCTCTGACAGATGCATTTTTGAAAATTGCAATTCTTCTAATCATTGCCTTGTTGGGAGTAAAATTGACATTAATAAATAAAATAAATGAACTGGATTGCAGTGTGAATTAGATTAGTATTTGCTTTTTGGCAAATTTACTAATAAATATACATGAGAAAAGGAGGTAGGATAGAATGTTTAAGCGCATTAACAGCAAAGAAAACAAAGAGAATCGTTGGCCTTGTATCATCTGCGATGAATGGTCATGGGATGTTTTTAGCTAAGAAAAAGAGAAGGGTCTGTTCATCATAGATGGATAGGCCCCTTCTCTATAATAATTATTATACGAGGAGAAATGATAATGTTAAATACAGATAAAATATATTTTTATCCTTATAAGATTTTTGAGGTTGAGAGAAGAAAATATTTATATACTATTTATGCAAGTGGGCTTTTTGAAATTGATAATACCGTATCTAAGTTATTACAATTAAATGGTAGTACGGTTGAAAGTATAAAAGAAGCATTAAAGATAGATCTTACAGAAGATAAATCAATTGAGCTTTTAACTGATATGGAGAATGAAAAATTACTTTGTAGAAATGAAGTAAGTCATGATGAGTCTCAAGAGATAGAGAAAGCAAATTTTTCTGCATTGACATTGATGCTGGCACAAGAATGCAATATGAGATGCTCTTATTGCTATGGAGAAGGAGGCGAGTATAATAATAAAGGTATTATGACGGAAAACGTTGCCTTTCAAGCTATCGACTACTTGGTAAAAAATAGTACTGATGAGTTATTACATATTGCATTCTTAGGTGGAGAGCCACTATTAAATTTTCCGTTGTTAAAAAAAGTTGTTGAATACTGCAAACAGATTTCTGCAGATACTGGTAAAAAGTTTTCATATACAATTACTACAAATGGAACGTTAATAACTGATAACATAGAAAAGTATTTGACAGAAAACAAAATTGTCTGTCAAATAAGTTTGGATGGAACAAAAGAAAAAAATGACATGAATCGATTCTTTCGCAATAAGAAGGGTTCCTATGATGTTATTGTAGAGAAAACTAAATCTATGAGACATATGAATTTGGTAACTGCTCGTGCGACTGTTACACCAGATAATTCTGATTATAAAGAAATATTTAACCATCTTAACGAATTAGAGTTTCGCGCTATACCAATAGCTATAGCTCAAAACATGGTAGATGATGAACAATTTGACAAAATTTTATCTGAATACATAAACTATATTTTTTATTTCGAAGAGCTTATTTTGACAAAGCAATATGCAAAAGCAAAAAAAATGACAGATTTGGTAAATGCTTTAGAAAAAATAGAATTTGGGAATGTTCGAAATAATGGATGCGGTGCAGGAAGAACAATGTTTGCGGTAGACATTGATGGAACTCTTTATCCTTGCCATCGCTTTGTGGGGGAAAGAAAATTCGCATTGGGTAATATTTGGACAGGATCAGACAACAGTAAATTCCTCAAGATGATAAACGTAAGAAATAGAGATAAATGTTCTAAGTGTTGGGCACAAAATTTATGCTTGGGCTGTTGTCCCCATGAAAATTATACTAACACAAATAATATTAATTTGGCCTCGGAAAGAAGCTGCCGGATGGCAAAAACAATATATGAAAAATTGATTTCTGTATATATAAAGATGTCCGATGAGGATAAGAAAATGATGTGGCCGGAAGATTAGCTTGATTTCGTAACTACATAGCAGGTATTTCCGTCAGTTATGACTTGGGATTTATATTTTTTGATATATTTTCAAGCATGTTATGTTTAGGGGAAAATAGGATGAGAAAACTAATGTTATTTTGGGCAACTCTCACCATATGAAGTATTTCAAAATTTTATCTCAAAAAATTAGTTGATTGGGATCATCAGGTAATCTAGGCTAGTGCAGAAGAACAGCCACTTTACGCCACCGTGTCGTAAAGTGGCTGTTTCCTATGTAGATGATCAGTGTTTCTTAAAACGGATTACTGGCCCCGTTTGAAGTGCTATACTCAATGTTAGATTACTACACCAAAAGGTGTGCCACTTGTTAAGTTGATTGAACCGCCGTGTACCGAACGGTACGCACGGCGGTGTGAGAGGTCGGGAAAATTTATTTAATTTTCCCTCCTACTCGATTGCAATTTTATATTGTTATCTCTAATCAACCAGTCCCTTGTTCTTCCACTTTCCGCTCTTCCAGCGCAGCACCATACCGACGGCCCTGATGCACTCGTCACTTGCGAGTCCGATGTAAGCACCGACTGCGAGAAGCCCCAGATGAAGTCCGAAGAAGTATGTTCCACCGACCGCCGCAAGATACATGAAAACAGCACCCATGACAACAGGGAATACGGCGTCACCGCTTGTCTTCAGTGCCTGACCATAGACCAGATTGGTGACTCTTCCAAGCTCCAGCACAATATCGATGGCGAGAAGCTTTGTGACAAGATTTATCATCTGTACGTCATTCGTGAAGATTCGTACAATGTAGTTACCTAAAAGCGCAAATGTGATAGAAAGGCAGGATGCCGTAATCACACCGTAGATAGCGGCCTTGCGAGTGCCCCTATCACATTCGTCATACTCCTTTGCTCCGATATGCCAGCCGGTCAGGATGGCATTTGCCTGAGCTAAGGCAGCACCGATACAGTACGAAAAGTTAGCAATCTGTGTGGCATAAGAGCGCGCAGTGACGTTCATTCCGTCAGCATCCATCTGGTTCATGAATCGCACTACAAGAGTCATTGCGATATTGTAAAGTGCGGTTTCACAGGCAGACGGAAAGCCAATCTTTATAATCTGTCCGAGAATTTTTCCGGGAGCTATGCGCTCGGGACTGTCCTTTGCCTTGATGAGCACAGCGCCCATTGTGGCAACAATAATCAGATTGATAATACGTGAAATAACCGTTGCTGTGGCAACACCCATAACGCCCCAATTCATTACAAAGAGAAAAACAGCGTTAAGTATAAAGTTAATGACATTTCCAATAATTGATGCCCAAAGGGATTGCTTTGTGTAGCCGAAAACTCTCAGGTAGCTTGAAAAAATCGGTATGAGAGCATTTAAAAAGCAGGCACCTCCAACAATGCGCAGATAAGTATTTGCCGAATCAAAAAGCGCCGGTGCAATGCTGACCATTTTAAGAATATTTCCGGAAAAAACAGCCAGAAACACAGACATGAGCATACCTATTACAGCGTTAAATATAAGCCCAAGCTGCCTTGCCTGATATGCTATACCCGGTTTTCCAGCACCGATATTCTGCGTCATGACAGCAACCATACCGCTTGAGATGACGCCAAACATGATGATGAAAACGGAGATATATGTATTTGCCGTGCCGACAGCACCAACCGCCTGGTCGCTCACGGATGACAGCATAAGAGTGTCGACCATGCCTGACAGCATGTAAAAAAGTGTTTCGAAGCATATTGGAATGGAAAGCTGTGTAAGTGTTTTTCTTTGAACCTGCATATAGATTACCTCATTTATAATGTATGTATACTTTTATAATGTATGTATACTTTGTGATATTAACAGAAAGAATGCAAACTTCTCATTATAAACTTCATTTGGGAGAGGAAGATATAAAGAAGAGAAGCTTGCATGCATCAATATATTACATTATCACAAATAATTCTTGTATTATTTCAAGGAAAAATTGTACTATTTCTACTTTATCTATAACTGAGTCATTATTCATATTACAGTGTAGATTCATCAAAACCTTGAGAACAAATAAAAAATTGCACACCTTATGCATGTAATATGTTAAAATAAAAATAGTTGATATATCATTATTATAGTAAACAAACCGGATGGGGATTAAAAGAGACTAAGGAATATGTAGAAAAATGTATTTTGAATTAAAAGAAAACAGACCACACGGCACACCGGAAAATCCATTCAGCCAATACCATATCAGTGATGTAAAGCGTGCATTCCAGATTCCGGTACACTGGCACGATGAGCTGGAAATTATATATGTAAAGCAAGGCAAGCTGCATGTGACCATATCAGGTGAAAACTATATAGGAAGCCCAAAGGATGCATTTGTGGTATCTCCGGGCAGTCTGCATTTAATGGGCTCGCCGACAGGAGATGCAGATTATTACACGTTTCTGTTTCCTCTTGAATATATATCATTTCAGACGGACGATCTCATGGAAAAATCAATCCTATCCCCTCTCAAACGAGGCAGACTTATGATTAGTCCTCAGATAAATGATACAGCAGCAGATATATGTGAGCGGCTGATAGAGATAAATGCACAAATATCAGGGAAAAACGCAGAAAAAACAGATGCTGCAAATATAGAGGCGCAATTTGAGACAAAAATAACTCTCATCAAATTCATCCGGAAAATGTGGAGAAATGGTCTGATTCTGGAAAATGGCACAAATGGTACCAACACAACAGAAAAAGAAATGATAACGTATATCCGGCAAAACTATACAAGGGAAATTTCACTGAAGGAATTTGGTGCACAGTTTCATTTGTCGGAAAAATACATATCACGCTACTTTAAAGAGCATTTTCATATAACTTTGTCACAGTATGTCAATCATCTCAGGCTGGAGCACGCCAGACAGCTATTGGAGGAATCAGCAGCTTCCGTTACAGAGGTTGCGATGTGCAGTGGATATCAGAATGTGAGCTATTTTATACGCAGCTTCAAGAAAATGTATGGGGTATCACCTCTTAAATACAGAAATTTTCAAACTTTACCTTGACAAAGTGACAAAAAGAGCATAAAGTATATTAAAAGATTAATTTAACAGTGTTTCAAAACCGATGAGAAAGAAGAGTAGACCTTTCCGGATATCTCAGAGAGCTGCAGATGGTGGGATTGCAGTATGGATGGATTTGTTGAATGGCCTTTCGAGGGTGATCCGAAGCGTTTGATTGTACAGAGCATAGTTTCTTAACGATTAAATCAGTAGGCGTCACCGGGAACCGAACCCGTTATCATTTCGGCATGTATATTAGTACATGACAGAGTGGACAATTCGTCAAATTGAGTGGTACCGCGATAATAAGAATTTATTACCGTCTCAAGCATTAGCTTGAGGCGGTTTTTTGCATAAACACCCACATGATGAAATGTCGTTAGCGCAAATTTGATTTGACGCTATGACATTTGGCTTGTTGCGGCAGGTTTATGAGAAAATCGCGAACATCGGGAAACAAACACTTCACAAAGAAAGTGAGGAATTCAATATGAAAAAGAAAGTATTATCAGTAATTTTAGCAGCAGTTTGCACCATGGGCCTTATGGCAGGCTGTGGAGCAGAGGGTTCAAAGGGCTCTACACAGAGTGGCGCAAAGGGTGACAGCTACACAGTAGGTATTTCGCAGTTTGCAGAGCATGGCTCTCTTGACAACTGCAGGGAGGGCTTCTTAGAGGGTCTCAAGGAAGAGGGCATTGAGGAAGGTAAAAACCTTAAGGTTGATTACCAGAATGCACAGACAGATACCGGTACGGCAAGCACTATTGCAGACAGCTTCGTATCTGAGAAGGTTGATATGATTTGTGCCATCGCTACACCATGTGCAGCCAGTGCCTACAATTCAGCTATGAATGCAGATATTCCAACAGTATACACAGCAGTTTCAGATCCTGTTACAGCAGGTCTTGCTAAGGAAGACGGCTCAAGTGTCGGAAATATCACAGGTTCATCAGACGTGCTTCCTGTTGAGGAGCAGCTTAAGATGATCAGACAGATGATGCCGGATGCTAAGAAAATCGGTATTCTCTACACCACAAGTGAGGCAAACTCATGCAGCACCATTGAGGAGTACAAAAAGCTTGCAGATAAATACGATTTTGAAATCGTTGATACCGGAATAAACACATCAGCAGATATTGAGATTGCAGCATCAGATCTTGTTTCCAAGGTTGACTGCCTGTGCAACCTCACAGACAACACAGTAGTAAATGCACTCCAGACTGTTCTCGACAAGGCAAATGGAGCAAAGATTCCGGTATTCGGAAGTGAAATTGAGCAGGTTAAATCAGGCTGTGTCGCTTCAATGGGAATTGATTACTACCAGCTTGGAATCGAGACAGGAAAGATGGCAGCAAAGATTTTAAAGGGTGAGGAGAAAGCCTCTGACACTCCGTTTATCACAGCTTCAAAGGCTGAGCTTTATGTAAACACTGCAGCAGCAGACAAGATTGGCATGACACTTGATGCAGATTATATCAAGGATGCAGCCGAGACATTTGATAAGATTGAAGTAAAATAGTTACGTTGATTTTTAAAGCAGGGGAGGATACACCGTGACACTAGTTTTAAGCGTTTTAGAGCAGGGCATGATTTATGCGATCATGGCTCTTGGAATATATATCACATACACCATACTGGATTTTCCGGATCTGACCGTAGATGGAAGCTTTCCGCTTGGAGCGGCACTTTCGGCGGTACTCATCACAAAGGGCGTTAATCCGATACTCACACTGCTTGTGACATTTGCGGCAGGTGCGTTTGCCGGAATGCTGACCGGAATCATCCATGTGAAGCTCAAGGTGCGTGACCTTTTATCGGGAATTATCATGATGACAGCGCTTTATACGGTAAATCTTCGTATTGCAGGAAGAGCAAACCTGCCAATATACAATATGACCACACTTTTTGACAATGATTTTGTCAGAAATGTATTTAAGGGCGGCTTAGCACAGTTTTCAAATGTGATTATCATCCTTGTTATCACACTTGTGATGAAATTCCTGCTCGACTGGTACATGAGCACAAAGTCAGGATATCTGCTTCGCGCCGTAGGTGACAACGAGACTATCGTTACATCTATGGGTGTGGACAAGGGCATCACAAAAATCATCGGCCTTGCAATCGCCAACGGCCTTTGCAGCTTAAGCGGATGCATTTTTGCACAGCAGCAGAGATATTTCGACGTATCAATGGGAACCGGAACAATGGTTATCGGACTGGCGAGCGTTATTATCGGAATCAGCCTGCTTAAAAAGGCAACCTTTTTACGTGTGACCTCAAGTGTTGTTATCGGAGCGATTGTATACAAGGCCTGTGTGGCAATCGCTATAAAGCTTGGTATGCCGTCGAGCGATTTGAAGCTCATTACAGCGGTATTGTTCCTCATCATTCTGGTGCTTGGAATGGATAGAAACAAAAGAAAGAAGGTGGCATAATGTTAGAACTCAACCATATCCACAAATTATATAATCCGGGAACAGTCAACGAGATATGCCTCTTTGATGATTTTAATCTGAAAATAGATGATGGACAGTTTGTTTCCGTTGTAGGAAGTAATGGCTCTGGAAAGACATCTATGCTCAACATCATCTGCGGTTCTATCCCTATTGACGGTGGCAGCATAGTGGTAAACGGCACTGACATCACAAAGCAGAAGGATTTTATCAGACACCGCCGCATAGGCCGTGTATTTCAGGATCCGTCAAAGGGAACCTGTCCTTCCATGACAATCCTTGAAAATCTGTCCATAGCTGACAACAAAGGAAAGACATACGGTCTGGGTCGTGGTACAAACCACAGCAGGATAGAGCATTACAAGGAGATGCTTGCCGAGTTAAACCTCGGACTTGAGGATAAGCTTCACACAAAGGTCGGCGCACTTTCAGGCGGTCAGAGGCAGACACTTGCGCTTCTCATGGCTACGATGAATCCAATCGAGTTTCTCATCCTTGATGAGCACACAGCAGCCCTCGATCCAAAGACCGCTGAGATTGTAATGCAGCTCACAGGCAAGATTGTGGCAGAGAAGAAGGTCACAACAATCATGGTCACACACAATCTGCGCTACGCTGTTGAATACGGAGACCGCCTTATCATGATGCATCAGGGCAGGGCGATAATCGACAAGGCCGGCGCCGATAAGAAGGCTATGCAGGTTGATGATATTCTTGGCACATTCAATGAGATCAGTATTGAGTGCGGAAACTAGGGTGTGCGAAATGTAAATATGTGAGGTGTTGATAAAACGCATCATGTGTTGAAAATATAGTGAAGTATAGGAAAAAGGACATTCCGGAACTGTAGATTTTACAGCTCTGGGGATGTCCTTTTTACTGATATGAAAGCTATTATAAAAGTGGAAAATCTTTCAAGGTGCAAAAATTTCACCTTGAATGTGGGAAGAGGTTCAAATATAAAATACAAACCTTATGTGTTTACAGAACGGGGATTGTATATGTGGTTGAAGATTATGGCGTATCTAAATATGCCCCGGTTATTGCAGCTCTGTTGAAAAATCCCCCTTTGGTTTTACCGCACTAAAACATCGGTAAATCATACCCTCATCATCCCCGACATAATACATCCTCCGGCGGCTCCACATTCCATAACATCAGCAAGTCGCGGAACACTAATGTCTGGCATAGCATCATAAGTGGATGGTGCATCGGAAGCAGTGCTGTCACCGCTTGAAGCAATATTAATGCCGCCGATTGCATAAACCGGTATCTCAACCGCATCACAGACATTTTTTAGGAAATCAAGTCCGCGCGGGGGCAATCCTTTTTTGCAGTCGGTTGCAAAAATATGTCCTGCCGTCATATATGTGGCACCAAGCTGTTCGGCTTTTATGGCATCTTCTACAGAATGGACAGAGGTTCCGATAACCTTGAAGAATTGTTGATAATTGTCAGTGCTTTTTGACATACCTGTGGAAATATTGCCGGACACATTTTTTTTGACATAAGCTTCAAGGATTGGCAATGGCAGATGTATATACGGATGCTCAAGCTCCATTGCTACATTTATAAAGCTGTGCAGCATGCACTGCACATCATATTTTTTACACAGAGCAATCACATCGCGTGCCAGAGACAGATATTCTGCCTCCGGCATATCCTTTTCCCTGAGAACAATTGCATGAGGATGGAGCTTACAGACGCGCTCGAGCTGTTCCATGAACGGACGGCTGCACAGGTGTCTGTTTGTGATAGCGATTATATTATCACTCTGTAAAGCATGTTTTGAGTTTTCGTATAAGAGTTTTTCTTTATTCATATTTGTTCCTACATATTCATATATACATATTTATACCTGTTAAAATTAAAATGATTACTGATTCTAATTCAAGCATTTAATTGTTTACAGGATTCCTACACGTAAATATAGTCGCTCATCACCGGCTGCAAACCATTGTCGAGCAGTGCATTAAATACCTCATCCACGCTTCTGCCATCAGAGATTTCAAACTGGTCATCGCCCTTGTCCTCTATATCGTCCACATGGCTTCCGATTCCGGTGCTGACACCGGCTGAAATCTTGGTGGCGGCGATATTTACTAGATTGTCACGCACGCGCGCTACCTCTCTGGTAGATATGGTGATGCTTGCAAACGGCATGAAGAGCCTGTAAGCGCATACCACCTGAAGGAGCTGTGTCTCGTGGACATCCTTTGGATTGATACGGTCATTGTTTATGATAGGGCACAGACGAGGGCATGAGAATGCAATCTCAGCTCTTGGATATTTTTTCTGGAGCAGGTATGCGTGATATCCGGTGGCAAGTGCATCCTTTCTGAAATCATCGAGACCTAAAAGTGCGGCAAAGCCGACACCTCTCATACCACCCTTAAGAGCACGCTCCTGTGCATTTACACGGTAAGGGAAAATTCTCTTGTGTCCGGCAAGGTGAAGAGTCTCGTATTTGTCAGAGTTGTAGGTCTCCTGGAAAACGGTCACATAGTCAGCACCGCACTCGTGCAGGTATGCGTATTCGTCAGAGTTCATAGGATAAACCTCAAGACCTATAACCTTGAAATATTTGCGGGCAATTTTGCATGCCTCTCCAATGTATTCGACGTCTGACATTTTCTTGCTCTCACCGGTGAGAATCAGGATTTCCTGAAGACCGGTTTTGGCGATTGCAGCCATTTCCTTTTCGATTTCTGAGGCGTTCAGCTTTGCGCGGTTGATTTTATTGTGACAGTTGAAACCACAGTAGATACAATAGTTTTCGCAGTAGTTTGATATGTAAAGCGGCGTAAACATGCACACGCTGTTGCCGAAGTACTTTCTGGTCTCAAGCTGTGCAGCCTGTGCGATTTCCTCAATAAATGGCTGTGCAGCAGGCGAGAGCAGAGCCTTGAAATCCTCCAATGTGCGGTATTCGTGGGAGAGTGCCGCGCGAACATCGGCTGCGGTGTATTGGTCGTAGTCGTAGGCATCCATTTCAGCAACAACCCTGTCCATGATATCGGAGTCAAGCACCTCCATATCAGGCAGATATTTCATATGGTCTATTCTGTTTTTCTTCATGTCCTCGAGGATTACTTCGTTTACAATGCTGTCGTTGAAGTGGTCATCGTGGGAGATATTTGCATTGATATCTTTATCGTTTGTTATATTTGTATCGTTAGTCATTATGTGTTCCCTTCAAAAGCTAATTATTATATAATCGATTAGTCGCGCAGATATCCTGTCAGAGGAGATGATGCGCTGGCTCCTTTGGTCAGAGTGCGTCCGAGTCCTGACAGATAAGCCATTCTTCCGGCCTCGATAGCCTTTTTAAATGCCTCTGCCATTATCTCAACATCACCGGCTGTTGCAACAGCGGTGTTTGCCATGACTGCGGCAGCACCCATTTCCATAGCCTCGCATGCCTGTGAAGGACGGCCAATGCCGGCATCCACGATGATAGGCAGGTCGATTTCGTCAATCAGAATCTGGATAAATTCCTTTGTGCAGATACCCTTGTTTGAGCCGATTGGTGCGCCAAGAGGCATGATGCAGGCAGCGCCGGCGTTTGCAAGGTCTCTTGCTACGTTGAGGTCAGGATACATGTAAGGCATTACGACAAAGCCCTCCTTTGCGAGAATCTCTGTAGCCTTTATTGTCTCAAAGTTGTCCGGAAGCAGATATTTACTGTCGCGCATGATTTCAATTTTTACGAAATCTCCACAGCCCAGCTCGCGGGACAAACGTGCGATTCTTACAGCCTCATCGGCATTTCTGGCGCCTGATGTGTTTGGAAGCAGTGTGACATTGTCCGGAATATAGTCGAGGATGTTTGCCAGTCCTCCATCGTTTGCACGGCGCAGAGCGAGTGTGATAATCTGTGCATCAGCTTTCTCAATGCAGGCCTTTACAAGGTCGAGTGAAAACTTTCCCGATCCAAGGATGAAACGTGAGGTAAACTCGTGACCTCTTAAAACTAATTTGTCGTTTGCTAAATCTATATTTTTACTCATGATTAACTCCTTATATTTTTATTGATGGTGTAAAAAGTGTTTGTTTTTAATCAGCCCCCGCCCATAAAGCTTAAAATCTCTACCACATCGCCGTCGGCGATAGCAGTGCTGTCATACTCAGTCTTTGGAAGAATCTCTTCATTCAGCTCCACAACGATGTGCTTAGGGTTGTAATTGTTAGCTGAAAGATACTGCGAAACAGTCATGCCGCATACATCTGCAGCTTCTTTACCGTTGATTTTTACCATTGTGCGTCTCCTTTCCGGATTGAGATGTGGAAAAAGCGGGATTATCCCGAAGCAATATACTAAAAAAGAGTTCACAAAGCAATACACCCGCGGTGGTGTACCCCTTCATGAACTCTGTTCACTCTCAAAAATCCGTTATTAAACTATGTAAATATGTAAAATTAAAAGGGAGATACCAATAATTTTACAAACATGAGTATAGTACCTTGCACCGGCAAAGTCAACTGATTTTTAATAAAACCGCATTACGTTACTGATATGTAGTAACTGCATTACAACAATTTCCAACAAATTTTACATAACGCGGACAGTATATTTTCATTAGAATGATATGATTAAAGGGTCAAAAGGTATCATCGATGTCATAAATGAGGGGCAAAATACCTTTTGACACTCATATCATGTAATAAAAGGTAATAAAAATGGTATTGAATAATTTCTAAAAATTCTGACCGCTGATTTGATGGAGGAAAATATGTTTGACGAAGAAATGATAACAAAATACAGATACATAATATTACTTCTTGGTACAGCAGTATCGTTTGTGCTTGGCTTTGCGGTGGCATTTGCACTTGCTAAGCTGTGTGGAGTGATGGCTGTAAAGGCAGTGCTCAATATCGCTTTCACGGCAGGTGGTATCACAGGAATGCTTGGATTTGTGTGCATCTGTCTGGCTGAGCTTAGACGCATATAGTTACACAGTAAGAAAGAAAACGGAATAAATTATTTTGACATACGACGAAATAAAAAAGAACAAAGAAATATGTGAATGCCTCCGATAGGAAGATGGGCATTCATGTGCATGATGAGTATGAATCTGAATAGTTACTGATTTCGTATAAAAAGTGCATATTCGCACATAAACAAAACAAAATACAAATTTTATCGAAAAACTTACTTATAAAGTTTCTCAGCTCTTGAACTTAAAAATGATTGATAGTATAATTTATGCGATTGGTGAAAATAAGATTAAATGATAAGGAGGAAATCGCAATGATTACCTGGAACAACTTGGATACCCTGGAATCCTTCAAGGAGCTTTCTAAAGTGGGACGTGTTGACATAAAAGAGGCCATGTCAGGAGACAATGGCGCTAAGCGTGTCAAGGAGTACAACATCCCAATGGCAGAGGGATTCACTTACAACTTCGCTGCAAAGCAGGTGGACGCAGATGTGCTTGAGGCACTTGCAAAGCTTGCAAAGGAGGCACAGCTTACAGAGAAATTTGAGGCACTTTACAATGGTGCTGTTATCAATACAGGTGAGAACCGTCTCGTTCTTCACCAGCTTACCCGTGGACAGCTCGGAGATGCTGTAGTGGCAGACGGAGTTGACAAGCGTAAATTCTACGTAGAGCAGCAGGAGAGAATCGCTGAGTTCGCAAACAAGGTCCACTCAGGCGAGATTACAAACGCAGCAGGAGAGAAGTTTACAACAGTTGTTCAGATTGGAATCGGCGGAAGCGATTTAGGACCTCGTGCTATGTACTTAGCACTTGAGAACTGGGCAAAGAAAAACAATACATTCAAGATGGAAGCCAAATTCATCAGCAATGTTGATCCTGATGATGCGGCAAGTGTGCTGGCATCAGTTGACGTAGCTCACTCTATTTTTATATTAGTATCTAAATCAGGTACAACACTTGAGACTCTTACCAATGAGTCATTCGTAAAGGATGCATTAAAGAACGCAGGACTTGATGCTTCTAAGCACATGATTGCTGTAACAAGCGAGACATCACCACTTGCAAAGAGCGATGATTACCTTGCAGCCTTCTTCATGGACGATTACATCGGAGGACGTTACTCATCAACATCAGCAGTTGGTGGAGCAGTTCTCTCACTTGCATTCGGTCCTGAAGTATTTGCACAGTTCCTCGACGGAGCAGCAGCAGAGGATAAGCTTTCAAAGAATGCAGACATCATGGAAAACCCTGAGATGCTCGACGCACTCATCGGTGTTTACGAGAGAAACGTACTCGGATATCCTAGCACAGCAGTGCTTCCATATTCACAGGCACTCAGCCGTTTCCCTGCACATTTACAGCAGGCTGATATGGAGTCAAACGGCAAGTCAGTTAACCGCTTTGGTGAGCCTGTAGATTATGTGACAGGACCGGTTATCTTTGGTGAGCCTGGAACAAACGGACAGCACTCATTCTATCAGCTCCTTCATCAGGGAACAGATATCGTGCCACTGCAGTTTATCGGCTTCAAGAACAACCAGCTTGACACAGACGTAGTCATCCAGGACAGCACAAGCCAGCAGAAGCTCTGCGCAAACGTAGCAGCACAGATAGTTGCATTTGCATGTGGTAAGGCAGACGACAACAAGAACAAGAACTTCGAGGGTGGACGTCCTTCAAGCATCATCATCGGAGACCAGGTAAATCCTGCATCTCTTGGTGCACTCCTTGCACACTTTGAGAACAAGATCATGTTCCAGGGCTTCTTATGGAATGTAAACAGCTTCGACCAGGAAGGTGTTCAGCTTGGAAAGATACTTGCAAAGAAGGTTCTCGCACATGAGACAGACGGAGCACTTAAAGAGCTCAGCGATATGCTTAATATCTAGTAAGTACATCTTTTGGCAGAAGTGAAGATACAGAAATATAAAAACGAGCCGCAATCCTGTGGGTATCAGGATTGCGGCTCGTTTTGTCATGTCATAAATCATCCGGGTTAAAGATGATTTATGACGATTTGGGTGAGATAATTTATTTAGGTTTATAATTACTAATGTTGATATATATTATCATTATTTGTGTGCTTTATGAAAGACAATATCATCCTTGATATTGCTGTCATATCTGGTATAAGCATGGCCATGGCTGTTCTTTCTGGATGCATCACTGTCGTCCTTCTCAGGACCGTTCTCCATCCACCAGGCATAGGCTGCAGCGCCGATACAAACGGCAGCACACACGACAATTATTATTGCTTCAAGCATTTTAAATCCTCCGTTTTACTTTATCAGCATGACGCGGAGAAAATGTTTATTTAATGTATCTAAGTTATATTTCCTCCGCATATGCGCGAGTTTTGAAATAATTAGCGAAGGAAATTAGTTTATGCCCATCCTTGTCGTGGATAAAACGGATAATAAAGCGCCGGCTCGTGTTTGTGAGGCATATGCGCATGACCACGATAGCGGCATATGCGAATAAAATAATATGTATTAACTGGAGTAACGCACCCAGCCAGCTTAAATTGGATGTAAGCCTGCCTAGAAAACCAAGCGAAGAGGTACGGATGCGGCATATGACTGCAGGAAAAGAAGGTATTTCTTCTATATACTGGCAATCCATGAGTGCCGACATATCTGACTCTGAATAAAGTACTGCGCGTGAGTCCAAAACTTCCTGCTGTGGAAGCGCGGCCTTATCAGAAGAGGCATAAGAGCCCCAGACAACCCTGTGATCGTATGAACCGTATGCTGTGCGGTCAGGATCAAATTCGTCCAGATTTTTGTCGAGACTTAGAAAGGAGCAGAATATAAGACAAAGCAACAGTGGTAAAACCAGTATTTTCTTCATGAGAGTCCGCTCCTTTCCTTCCAATTTATGTTTCTATTTTCTTCCTTTAGGTTAAAAAAGTCAACTTGTAAGTAGATTTCTTTTCAAAAATATTGAAATTCTTAATGGGCTGTAATTGTAACCAAATGATTATCTTAAATTAATGATATACATATTGCATAAAAAATAATCGAGAATTTATGCATGTTTGTGCATCACGATAATAGACATTTTTCATGGTACGTGATACTATAATTAACGTAAAAACCCCCCAATACATTATATATTTTTACTATCCCCATAGTAAAATACCTTCTCCTAAAGGACAGCAGAACGATGGCTGTTCTTTTTTTGTCCTAAAATAGTGTATATTTCGGGAAACAAGCAGATATAATATTGTTGAAATGATTTAGACATGATACAATCGGATTAGATATTAGATAGCACGCAAGAAGCGAGACATGCTGATAACAGCTCTCTTTCTTCAAGCCTGCAGACATTGAAGGCTCTGATGTCATAATTCAGAGTCACTGACACCAAATACTGTGAGCAGAGGATAGTTGCTTCACGTATGAGGAGGAAGAACATTTTAAGATTTAGGGTGTACTTCCGGCGAAGTGCACCCTTCTTTTAGTGAACAAAGAGCTTTGTTCATATTAAATACAAGATATAAGGAGTAACGCATGGAAACAAGAATAGCCCTGATCGGCATTATAGTTGAAAACCCGGATTCGGTTGAGCAGCTTAATCATCTGCTGCATGAGTACGGTAGCTTCATTGTTGGGCGCATGGGTATCCCATACGAGAAAAAGAACGTGAATATTATCAGTGTGGCGATTGACGCACCGCAGGATATTATCAGTGCGCTGTCCGGCAGGATTGGCAGGCTGGATGGCATAGGAGTGAAGACAGTTTACTCTAATAAATAAAGCAGACCAGACTACAGGAGAAAGCATGACCGAAAATACAGCAATAATAAAAATTATAGATGAAATTACGGCCTGCCGGAATATCACCCTCGAGCAGCTGCATATGCTGCTTGAAACGGATGATATGCAGGCAGTTGATTACCTTAGAAAGAGGGCATCTGAGAAAGCACACGAGACCTATGGCAATCAGGTTTTTATACGAGGGCTGATAGAGTTTACCAACTACTGCAAAAACGACTGTCTCTACTGCGGCATAAGGCACAGCAATACTCACGCGGACCGCTACCGCCTGAGTACGGAGCAGATTATGGCATGCTGCGAGAGCGGCTATGAGCTTGGTTTTCGTACCTTTGTGCTGCAGGGAGGTGAAGATCCGTATTACACGGATGAGCGCATCTGTGAGATAGTGTCCGGGATTAAGGCAAAGTATCCGGACTGCGCAGTTACACTCTCTATCGGAGAAAAGTCAAAGGAGAGCTATCAGAGCTATTTTGATGCAGGGGCAGACAGATATCTGCTGCGCCATGAGACTGCGGATGAAAAGCATTACAGTAGGCTTCATCCGGCAGAGATGTCACTTGAAAACAGAAAGCAGTGCCTTTGGGATTTGAAAGAGATAGGATATCAGGTGGGATGCGGCTTCATGGTCGGATCGCCGGGACAGACAGTGGAGACCTTGTACGAGGATTTGCAGTTTATAAAGGAGCTTGAGCCTCACATGGTTGGAATCGGTCCGTTCATATCGCAGAAGGATACACCTTTTGCAAACGAGAAGTCAGGTACGATGGATGAGACGCTTCGCCTGCTTTCAATCATCAGGCTCATACATCCAAAAGTGCTGCTGCCTGCCACAACAGCGCTTGGCACAATCCATCCGCTCGGCAGGGAAAAGGGTATACAGTCGGGTGCCAATGTTGTGATGCCAAACCTCTCACCGGTCAATGTTCGTGACAAATACAAGCTCTACGACAATAAAATCTGCACCGGAGATGAGGCGGCAGAGTGCCGCTACTGTATGGAAAACCGGATGAAGAGCATCGGCTATCAGGTGGTGGTGTCGCGTGGGGACTACGCAAATTTTTGATTAATAGTTACGATTAATAAATATAAAACAACACCAGGATATAGAAGGAGATAAAAATGTATAACGTAAAATCATTAAAGGCTGAAGAATTTATTTCAGACGAGGAAATCAAAGAGACTCTCGAATACGCAGAGGCAAACAAAAATAATATAGGGCTTATCGATGCGATTATCGAGAAAGCAAAGCTAAAAAAAGGACTCACACACAGAGAGGCATCAGTGCTTTTAGCCTGTGAGATTCCGGAGAAGCTTGACGAGGTTTACAAGCTTGCTCAGCAGATAAAGAAGGATTTCTACGGAAACAGAATCGTGCTTTTTGCACCGCTTTATCTGTCAAACTACTGTGTGAACGGCTGTGTTTATTGTCCATATCACATGAAAAATAAGCATATTGCGAGAAAGAAGCTCACTCAGGAGGAGATAGTAAAGGAGGTCACAGCCCTTCAGGATATGGGACACAAGCGTCTTGCAATCGAGGCAGGAGAGGACCCTGTAAACAATCCGATTGAGTACATTCTCGAGTGTATCAATACAATATACAGCATCAAGCACAAAAACGGAGCTATCCGCCGTGTAAATGTAAATATCGCTGCCACTACAGTGGAGAATTACAGAAAGCTCAAGGAGGCAGGAATCGGAACCTACATACTCTTCCAGGAGACATATCACAAGGAGAGCTATGAGCAGCTTCATCCGACAGGACCAAAGCATGACTATGCATATCACACAGAGGCTATGGACCGTGCTATGGAGGGCGGCATTGACGATGTGGGACTTGGTGTACTTTTCGGACTGGACAAATACAAGTACGAGTTTGCCGGACTTTTGATGCATGCAGAGCACCTTGAGGCAGTGCACGGTGTAGGTCCTCACACCATCAGTGTGCCACGTATAAAGCATGCAGATGATATAGACCCGGATGTATTTGACAATGGCATCAGTGATGATACCTTCGCCAAAATATGCGCACTTATCCGTATTTCAGTGCCATACACAGGAATGATAATCTCAACCCGTGAGAGCCAGGCTGTCCGTGAAAAGGTTCTGCCACTCGGTGTTTCACAGATCAGCGGCGCATCAAAGACAAGTGTTGGAGGCTATGCAGACCCGGAGGCTGAAAAAAATGCAGAGGCAACATCGGAGCAGTTTGATGTCAGCGACCAGAGAACACTTGACGAGGTGGTAAACTGGCTTATGAAGATGGACTATATCCCTTCCTTCTGTACAGCCTGCTACAGAGAGGGCAGAACGGGAGACCGCTTTATGGCACTGTGCAAGAGCATGCAGATACTTAATTGCTGTCATCCGAACGCACTCATGACACTTAAGGAGTATCTTGAGGACTACGCAAGCCCACAGACAAGGGAGCTTGGAATGAAGCTCATCGATAGGGAAATAGAAAAGATTACCAATCCAAAGGTTAAGCAGACCTGCTATGAGCATATACATGATATTGCAGACGGAAAGCGTGATTTCCGTTTCTAAAGGAGGAAATATGGGAAATTTGAATGAGACGCCTTCTGCCAACAGACTTCATATAGGTATATACGGAAAGACAAACAGTGGTAAGTCATCTCTGATAAATGCGGTTACAAAGCAGGAGGTTTCCATTGTAGCTGACGTGGCAGGTACGACAACCGACCCTGTGTACAAGCCGATGGAGATACATCCGCTCGGACCGTGCGTGATTATTGATACGGCGGGCTTTGATGATGACAGTGAGCTTGGTGAAAGACGAGTGGAAAAGACTCATCTGGCAGCAGAGAAGACAGATATAGCCGTTGTAGTGCTTGATATTGCAGAGGTCATTGCCGCAAAGAAGGCAGGGGTACCGTTTAAAAAAGCTTTTAAGGATGAGGCAGAGTGGAGCCTGCTATTTGCAAAAAAACATACTCCGGTTGTATTTGCCTTAAACAAGATAGACGAGATTTTGCTTTCCGCAGAGGCTCAGGAAAAGAGCAGGGGAAAGCTTGACAATGCTGCAATAGAGGCCGCGAAGTGCTGGGTTTATGAGGAAAACAGTGCTGTGATGGGCAAAAATGCAGACAATAGCTTTGAGGTTGTAGCAGTCAGCGCATTAAAGGGCAAGGGAATGGATGCCGTTATCTCTGCACTCACACGCCTTTTGCCTGAGGATTTCGGACAGGAATTTATCCTGGGAGACCTTGTTTGTGAGACAGACCTGGTGCTTCTTGTTATGCCGCAGGATATCCAGGCGCCAAAGGGCAGACTCATATTGCCACAGGTGCAGACACTCAGGGAATTGCTCGATAGAAAATGTCTTGTGATGAGCACGACGACTGACAAAATGACAGATGCGCTTGCAGCATTATCTCACGCGCCAAAGCTCATCGTGACAGATTCACAGGTGTTTGGCTATGTGTACGAGCACAAACCGGCGGAGAGTATGCTCACATCATTTTCAGTGCTTTTTGCAGCATACAAGGGTGATCTGCCATATTATGTGGAGAGCGCAAGGGCAATTGATGCCTTAAAGCCATCCTCAAGAGTGCTTATCGCAGAGTGCTGTACACATGCGCCTCTTGCAGAGGATATAGGCAGGGTGAAGCTTCCGAACCTGCTTCGAAAGCGTGTCGGTGAGGAGCTTACCGTGGATATTACAAGCGGTACAGACTTCCCTGATAATCTTTCTCAGTACGATCTCGTTATTCAGTGCGGTGCTTGCATGTTTAACAGAAAATATGTATTATCAAGAATAGACAGGGCACGCACTCAGCATGTGCCGATGACAAACTATGGCGTGGCTATAGCACACCTGACAGGAATACTCGATAAGGTGAGCATGCCCTAGAAAAACCTTAAAAGCCGGGAGGAAGAGAAGCTATCGGTATGACGAAAACAAGCGATTTTGACGACAAAGTGAATTATAGTGGCGATTATAAAGGCAATTATAGCAATAATTACAGCGGCGATTATAGCACCACCGGTTACGCTCGTCTAGCGAAGAGCCTTATTGACATTGTAAAGGAGCAGCAGGCGAAGCTTGGCTACAGGAAGGAAATAGTCAGACTGTATTATCCTCTTTCCACGCTCAGACATTTCTTTGAGTGTGCAGGGGATGACAATAAAATTGCAGCCGGCGTAATTTCAGAGCAGCAGATGCTTGAAATACTTGCACCGGACAACCTGCCAAAACAGCTTACTGACACCATAGGTGAGATAAAGGTCACCGCAAAAAATGAGCGTTTCTGCATAGAGATACCACCTGAGGGCAGTGAGTATGTGCATGAAAACACAGCTGACAACGAGTTTATAAGGGAGCTGATTACACTTGTCGGCACGCATGGCTGCACCATGGAGCAGATAACTGAGCTGTTTTACAAATACTCGGACAATATCGAGAAAAAGGAAATGCAAAACGGCGAGTTTGACTGTTACATCCGCTTCTTAAATGACCCGGATGACACATACTACTATTGCTTCCATGACGAGGGCTGCCATATTATTTACCATAGATTTCTGCCGCAGGATTATGCGGACTTTGGATTTTAATGGATAAGTTTCTTTCTTTTGGTGTTGGCCTTTGAATTTACTTTGAAGTTACACGAAGACATAGTTTGACAAAAATATAACAATCGTAATATAATGGCGGTTGAGAGTAGGGTTTATGTATAATACGCACATCAGGAGATATACACATGGCAACATTTACCAGAAAAGCCATAATGCAGACTTTTTTACATATACTGAAAAACAAACCGCTTGACAGGATTACAGTCAAGGATATATGCGAGCAGTGTGAGATAAACAGAAATACATTTTACTATTATTTCAAGGACATATATGATGTGCTTGAGGCCATATTTGAGGACGAGGTCAGGCTTGTGATGGATGAGGCAAAGGAAGGCGTGACATTTCATGATGCATATGCCAGAGTCGCTGCCCTTATTCTTAATAACCGCGAGGCGATAATGCACATTTATGCATCGGAAAACGGCAGGGTATTAAGGACATATCTGGATGCCGTGGTTACGCAGGTGGTGCGCCGCTTTGTGTTGGAAAAGGCAGAGGGCTACAGCCTGGATGATAGTGATATTGCTTTTATCACGGCGTTTTACAGCAACGGAATCGTGGGCAGTACAATTAAGTGGATTGAGAGAGGCAGTATGATGAGCCGTTTGCCTGAGAACATTACGGCAAATGACATAGGAGTGTCAAAAAGCCAATACAACAGAGATATTGTTAAGAGAATAGGTGACTCCTTCGATGCCACAATTTATGATATGATTGAGTGCTGTCTGTAGGCAGGCGGATATTGTATAACAAAATAATTCGAACAGATTTGACAGAGTGTCTGAATTTCAGACACTCTTATTTTTTTGTCCATTTTAAAGACGATTATGGTGGATTAGAATAGCAGACAAAAAGGAGGGAGATACTTTATGCACACATTGGTACGTGTGAAAAATGCATACACTGTCATGACAATATGCCTGATTGCATTGGGGGCAGCTTTGTTATTTGCGCCACAGCTTGGACTTAGGACTTTGTGCGTGGTGTATGGAGTGTTTCTCATAGTATACGGAGTGACAAAGTTGTCCGGATATTTTGCAAAGGATTTATTTCAGCTTGCGTTTCAGTTTGACCTGGCGCTGGGGATAGTTTCAATAGTGCTTGGAATCATAATTATTAAAAAAACTGAGTATATTATAGAGATATTGTCTACAGCAATAGGCATTTTTATGTTGGTAGATGGAGCGTTCAAGATACAGACTGCAGTGGAAGCAAAGCGTTTTGGCATCGAGAGATGGTGGCTCATACTCGTGATGTCGTTTGTAGTGGCATTTGTGGGAATACTGCTTCTTGTGACACCATTTGAGACCGCAGGCATGATAGTGAGATTAATAGGACTGAATTTGAGTCTTGACGGAATACTAAATTTATTTGTCGTCAGAAATACCGTTGAAACAATAAGGAGGAATACAAAGTGGGAAATTTAGGACATCAGGCAGCGAGACTTGCTGCATCAAAAATATGTGACAACATTGTAAAAGGACTTTGCAAGGACCCGGAGACAGAGGTTGTAAAGCTTATCGACATGTGGCAGAAATTTATGGGCGATGAGAAGATTGATTTAAACTATGACAGTGCGCGCAAGATGATCTGTGATAAGGACTGCACGCTCAACAAGTACATGCATCGTCTTATCAACGAGATAGATCCTCATGTGTTAAAGACAATCGCACTCAATCTGGGCTTTGAGGCATTTGTTTACGGTACCAAGACTATCCGTAAAAATCGTGAAAAGTATGGCTGCAATGTGCCATGGCTCATCCTTATGGATCCGACAAGTGCCTGCAATCTGCACTGCACCGGCTGCTGGGCGGCAGAGTATGGCCACAAGCTGAACCTTACCTTTGATGAGATGGATAAGGTTGTAACACAGGGCAAGGAGCTTGGAGTATATCTGTATATGTTCACAGGAGGAGAGCCTCTTGTCAGAAAAGCAGACCTTGTTAAGCTCTGTGAGAAGCACAACGACTGTGCATTTCTGGCATTCACAAACGGCACACTCGTGGATGAGGCCTTCTGCGCAGACTTAAAGCGTATCGGAAATCTGTACCTTGCAATAAGTCTTGAGGGCTTCTCAGAGGTAAACGACTTAAGACGAGGCACAGGTGTATTTGCAAAGGTTATGCATGCAATGGATTTGCTTAAGGAAAACGGACTTGTTTTCGGTACATCAATATGTTACACTTCAAAGAACTATAAGACAGTTACCAGTGATGAGTTTATCGACATGATTGTGGAAAAGGGCTGCCGCTATGCGCTTTACTTCCACTATATGCCTGTCGGAAACGATGCATCACTGGAACTTTTACCAAACCCGGAGCAGAGACTTTACATCAAGGACCGTGTCCGTGAAATCAGAAATATGACAAGCGGCAAGGGAATTTTCACAATGGATTTCCAGAACGACGGCGAGTTTGTCGGAGGCTGTATCGCAGGAGGAAGAAACTATTTCCATATCAATGCCAACGGCGATGCTGAGCCATGTGTATTTATCCACTACTCAGGAGCCAACATCCGTACACACAGCATGCTTGAGATTTTGAAACAGCCGCTTTTCATGGCATATCATGATAACCAGCCATTTAATGAGAATCACTACAGACCATGTCCTATGCTTGAAAATCCTGAGATCTTACAGCGGCTCGTAAAGGAAACAGGTGCAAAATCAACTGATTTGCAGTCGCCTGAGAGCGCGGAGCACCTGTGCAACAAGTGTAAGGAGTATGCGCAGGCATGGAAGCCTTGTGCCGATAAGCTTTGGGCGGAGGAAGGACACAGTAATTAATGATATTTGAAACACATGCCCATTATGATGATGACAGATTTAAGGACGACCGTGATGAAACAATAAAACGCGTCCATGAAAAAGGAGTTGCCCCGATAATAAATGTCGGGGCTTCTATTGGCTCTACCATGACTACAATAGAGCTTGCAAAGAAATATGACTTTATATATGCAGCGGTTGGAGTGCATCCAAGCGACGTAGCTGATTTAAACGAGGAAACCTTTGCATGGCTTAGGGAACAGACTGCATGGGAAAGGACTGTTGCAGTCGGGGAAATCGGACTGGACTATTACTGGGATAAGGAGCCAAAGGTGCAGGAAAACCAGCGCTACTGGTTTAAGCGTCAGCTTGAGCTTGCAGCAGAAGCATCGCTGCCGGTTATCATACACTCGCGTGATGCAGCACAGGACACCATGGAAATCATGACAGAAGCAGCAAAAAAGAATATCCGCGGCGTGATACACTGCTATTCATATTCACCGGAGATGGCACTGGAGTATGTAAAGCTGGGATATTATATCGGAGTGGGAGGTGTCGTAACTTTCAAGAATGCAAAGAAGCTGGTACAGACAGTGTCAGAGCTTCCACTTGATAGAATCCTTCTTGAGACAGACTGTCCATACATGGCTCCGGAGCCACATCGAGGCACGCGGAATGATTCGTCAAACATTCCATATGTGATAAAGAAGATAGCAGAAATCAAAGGCACTACGCCTGATGAGGTAGAGCGCATGACACGTGCCAATGCATTTGAACTGTTCACACGTGTAAGTGATTGAGCCACAACGTGAGGGACGAAAGTCGGGAACCGCCGCCCTGCCATGGGGCACGGTACACTCCCGCGTGAGCGAATAGCGAAGCGGTTTAGATACTGTAGGATTATGCTTAAATACGCAGAAATGCCCAGCCATGGACGGCTGGGCAAGGCGTTATGCGCCACGGACGGCGCATAAAAGCCGGTTTCGTCAAGCATAGAAAATCCTTAGACATAATCCGTACAGAATCTTAACTGCGAAGCGTAGCTCACGCGAGAGTGTACCGTGCCCCATGGCAGGGCGGCGGTTCCCGGCTTTCATCCCGGGTTTTGGCAAAACCGCGAAAATTTACAAATATAATTGAAATAAAGGCATTTCATGTGATAATATAAAAGATAATGACAGCAGTTGTACTGTCGCATCAGATGAAACGACACAAGGAGTGCATATCATGGCATATTTGGGAAATCCTAAGAACACAATCGAGGTTCTGCAGAAATACAATTTCAATTTTCAAAAGAAATTCGGACAGAACTTCCTTATTGATACAGGCATTTTGGAGGAAATCATAGACTCGGCCGGCATCACAAAGGACGATATGATACTTGAGATAGGCCCGGGAATAGGTACGATGACACAGTATCTGTGTGAGTCGGCGCGCCAGGTAATAGCAGTCGAGATAGATACAAATCTGATACCTATACTTAAGGATACTCTGAGTGAATATGATAATGTAAAGGTCATAAATGATGATATATTAAAGGTAGACATAAATGCTCTGGCAGAAGAATATAATAATGGTAAGCCGATAAAGGTTGTTGCAAACCTGCCATATTACATAACGACACCTATTATTATGGGGCTGTTCGAGAGTCATGTGCCGATAGACAGTATTACAATTATGGTGCAGAAGGAGGTCGCAGACCGTATGCAGGCAGGTCCCGGCAAGAAGGATTACGGAGCTCTGTCACTTGCGGTGCAGTATTATTCGCACCCTGAGATAGTGGTAAATGTGCCGCCAAGCTGTTTCATGCCACAGCCAAAGGTAGGAAGCTCTGTTATATCGCTCAAGCGATACGAAAAGCCGGTGGTTGACGTAGATGATGAAAAGCTGATGTTCAAAATCATCAGGGCATCTTTCAACCAGCGCAGGAAAACTCTTGCCAACGGGCTCAACAATTTCGGTGGTATGGGACTGACCAAGGAGCAGATACAGCAGAGTATAGAGGCTCTCGGAGTTCCTGTAAATGTGCGTGGTGAGGCTCTAAGCCTTGCACAGTTTGCGCAATTATCAAATATAATTGGTGCCGCAAAATAGAAAAAGCATGAATAAATCCATGCAGACAGGACATACTATCATCAGAACAATTCAGATGATGGAGGTAATGTCCTATGAAAAAACAACAAATTGCAGCAGCGGCATGTCTCGTGGCTGGAGCCATAGGATTTGCAGCGGTATATTCAACACAGAAACCCGGGAAAGACGAGATACCAACAGAAATTTCACAGACTTCGTCTATAGTTGAGCCTACAGAGAAAAAGACACCACAGAAAACTACAGAAAAAGTAGACTCAGAGAAAAAAATGGGACAGGAAGAATCAGCTGCAGGGCAGCAGGAAAATCAGCAGCCCACGGAAAAACAACTGCATTTTGTCCCGGAAAATGTGACAAACTGGCCTGTAAAGGGAGATGTGCTTTTGCCGTTTTCCATGGACAAGACGGTTTATTTCCCGACACTCGACCAGTATCAGTATAATCGTGGCATGGTAATACGTGCAAACGAAGGAGATGCGGTATGCTCAGTCACCGAGGGCAGGATTATAGACATATATGACAGCGCAGAGACAGGCTGCACAGTAGTGCAGGATTTAGGAGACGGCTATACGGCTACTTACGGACAGCTTGCAAATCTAACCTGCAGTGAGGGCGATGTACTTGAGGCAGGAGAAACACTTGGAACAGTTGGAAAGGTGACCAGATACTATACTGTTGAGGGAACCAATGTGTATTTTGCTATGGAACAGGATGGAAAACCGGTCAATCCTATGGACTATTTCGGAGATATATAGAGGTGAAAAGTGGAGTTTAACGAATACAATGAGAGTGTGAAAAACTGGACAAATGGCATTCTTGACAATTACAGAAAGGATGCCGAGCTCACAATCAGATATTGCCATGAGCTGATAGATTACGGAGAAAAGACAGCAGATTCAAAGCTCCTGGGCTTCGGATACTATCATCTTGCCATGATACTTTATTGCCTGAATGACTACGATAACATTTTTGATATCGTGGTCAGGGCGATAGATCATCTGGAGAAGGCGCAGAGCTGGAGCATGCTGGCGCGCGCATGCAATATACTTGGTATCATCACGTCAGGCAGAGGCAATCAGCCGGTAGCATATGACTATTATCTGGATGGGCTGATGTACTGCAAGAAGTATGGTCTGTTGGAAGAACAGAGCATTATAAATGTCAATTGCGGAGCTTTAAATATCAAAGTGGGCAGATATAAGGAGGCCATGGAATATTTTCAAAAAGCCATGGAATACATAGCTTCCGCACCGGATGAACCTTCATATCACACCAGGATGATATCTCTTTATGAGAATATGATAAACTGCAAGGTACTGGAGAGTGACTTTACCGGAATAGATGAGATTCTTGAGATTGTGGAGAGGGAGCATCTGCCGTATGCCGATGCAATCGACAGGCTTGGAATGCTTATCAGCAGAACCTTTTACATGCATAAAAGCGGACAGATTGAAAAACGTGACGAGTGTATCAGGCGCATTGATGGTGTAATCACGCAGGATATGCTTTTTATGGATCTGATAGAGGATTTCTTTGTGTATCTCGAGGTGCTTTTCGAGAGTGAAAAGATTGATGAATTCTGGCATCTGATGGAGCTTATGGAGCCGATGATAAACAATCTTAAGGTCACAAGCATGCAGATGAGACTTTTAGGTCTTAAAATCAGATTTTACAGAAAGCACCATATGGGTGCAGAGTATCTGCAGGCGGCAGGGCTGTACTATGAGCTTTCCGAGCGCAAGGAGCTTGAGGCCAGGGCTATGATAAAAGAGGTCATAGAGCTTAGGGCGAATTTCGAGAAGGTAAATCGTGCCAAGAAAAAAATTGAGAAGGAGAATAAGCTTCTTGCGGCGCAGTCTGAGACAGATCCGCTTACAGGCATGGCAAACAGGCGAAAGCTTAATATACAGGCGGATGAGATGTTTTCGCATGCTCATAAATGTGGTCACAATTTTGCTATTGAGATACTGGATGTGGATTATTTCAAAGAGTACAATGATAATTACGGGCATCAGGAGGGGGACAGATGTCTGATTGCGATTGCGGGCTGTATAAGCGAAGTTGCGGGAGCACATGGAGGCTTTTGTGCCAGATACGGCGGGGACGAGTTTGTAGTCATATACGAGAATATATCAAAGGAAGATGCTAAAGAATATGTGGAGGAGCTTCGCCGCAAGGTTATGGAGCTGACTCTGCCACACAGGTTTTCAAAGATGCTGCCTATTGTCACAATCACACAGGGCATGTATTGCGATGTACCAAAGGAAGAAAACAGAGTGTGGGATTTTTTACATGTGGCAGATGAGATACTATACAGCGTAAAGACAGACAACCGTGGCAGCTGCAGAGTGGTCGACAGAGCAGAGTTTAAGCTTATGTCAGGCTATGGCACCACGATTCAGGGGCAGGCCTGATATCATATTGTCATGTCATAAGCACAGCGTTGATTATTGAGATGGACAAAGCAGATATGGATGAAAATTATACATATATTGTAAGGTGTGCTGACGGCACACTTTACACCGGTTGGACAAATGACCTGAAAAAGCGCATAAAAGCGCATAACTCCGGGAAAGGTGCCAAATATACAAAGACACGCAGACCTGTGGAGCTGGTCTATTTCGAGCACTTTGCCACGAAAGAGGAGGCAATGAGCAGGGAGTATCATATAAAACAGCTCAAGCACGCACAAAAGCAGGCTCTGATAGATGAAATGAATAAAAATAACAAAAGTATTTTTACACAAAACGGATAGTCGAAAATAACTAAAATGACCAAACGCCAGTGTGAGAATACTTATTTTTTTGCAATTCTTTGTGAAAAATTGCCAAAAAATACCTGGTGTTTTTATTAATATATACAGAAAAGACAAAATCCTCTTGCGAAACTACATGAAACTGTCTATAATAATTCTTGTGAAAACGTTACCGCAAACATTACCGAAAACAACCAAGGATGTTTGCAAAGACAATTTTAATATTAAATCTTTTAGGAGGGTTTAAAATGAAAAAGAAATTAGTAACAGTATTACTCGCTTCTTCAATGGTAGCAACAATGCTTGCCGGATGTGGATCAGGAAGCGGAGACGGAACAGAGAAAGGCTCATCTGCAAAGGGCGGCGATGGCTCAGTTTACATGTTAAACTTCAAGCCGGAGACAGATCAGGCATGGCAGGATCTTGCAGAGAAGTACACAGATGAGACAGGCGTACAGGTTACAGTAGTAACAGCAGCTGATGGACAGTACAAGACAACACTTAAGTCTGAGCTTGCTAAGAAGGAGGCTCCAACAATCTTCAATATCGGAAGCACAGCAGACTGCGCAGAGTATGACAAATACATATATGACTTAAAGGACAGCGAGATTTACAAGCACCTTACAGATAAGTCACTTGCACTTGAGTATAATGGCAAGATTGCATCAGTAGCTAACTGCTATGAGTGCTACGGAATCATCTACAACAAGGCAATTCTTGAGAATTACTGCAAAAATTACTCAGGAGCAGTTATCAAGTCAGTAGATGATATCAAGGATCTTGATACATTAGAGAAGGTTGCAACTGATATCAACGAGCATGTAGATGACATCAACAAAGCTTGTGACTTACATCTTACAGAGGCATTTGCTTCAGCAGGACTTGACAGCGGATCTAACTGGAGATTCACAGGACATCTCGCAGGTCTCGAGCTCTACTATGAGTTCAAGGATGCAGGATGTGATCTCACAGCAGGACAGAAGGAAGTTACAGGTAAGTACATGGACAACTTCAAGAGAGTTTGGGATATGTACACAAATACATCAGCAGCAGACAAGGCTACACTTGATTCAGGAAGCTTAAATGCTGAGTCAGAGCTTGGTATGGAAGAGGCTGTATTCTACCAGAATGGTGACTGGGAGTACGCTAACTTCGCAGATGACAACGAGAACGGATACACAGTTAAGCAGTCTGACCTTTCAATGATGCCTATCTACTTCGGTGTAGATGACGCGAACGAGGGACTTGCAGTTGGTACAGAGAACCACTGGACAGTAAACGCTAAGGCAGATCAGAAGGATATTGATGCAACACTTGAATTCCTCAACTGGGTAATCACAAGTGATGACGGACGTGATGCAATCGTTAATAAAATGGGTCTTTCAGCTCCATTCGATACATTCACAGGCGACTATGAGTCAAAGAACGCTTTTGCTAATGTAGCATCAGAACTTGCAAAGGAAGGCAAGACATCAGTAGCATGGTCATTCAACGCAACACCTTCAGTAGATGACTGGAGAGCTGATTTCCTTGCTCCACTCACAGAGTACACAGAGCGTAATGGTTCATGGGATGACGTTGTAAAGGCATTCTCAGAGAAATGGGCTTATTACTGGGATCTTCAGAACGAGCAGTAAAATTCTCTAAAAGTTAGTAAAAAGTAGTAAAAGTGGGGTGAGTGGCAGTCACTCACCCCATATTTTTTTAAGAAAGGTATATTTGTTATGGAAAAGTCGATTAGAAAAAAATTTTGGATCTTCGCTTTACCGACAATGGCAGCATTTACAATAGGATTTATTGTACCGTTCGTATATGGTATCTTCCTTTCATTTTGTAAATTCTCCACTGTTACAGACTGGAAATGGGTGGGATTTAAAAATTACACAAGGATTTTTGTTGTAAACGGCAGTGTGGATACAACCTTTATTCATTCAATCTGGTACACAGCACTATTTACAGTAGTTTCGGTACTGATTATCAATATCGTATCATTTGCAATAGCAATGGCGCTTACAAAAGGAATCAGAGGAACAAATCTTTTCCGTACAGTATTCTTCCTTCCAAACCTGATCGGTGGAATCGTACTTTCATATGTATGGCTGATGATTTTTAACTCTATCCTGCAGAACTATTCAAAGACAATCGTAAGCTCAGAGTGGTCAGCATTCTGGGGACTTATCGCAGTAGTATGCTGGCAGCAGATTGGATATATGATGATTATCTACATCGCAGGTATTCAGAATATACCGGGTGAGCTTATTGAGGCAGCAAAGATTGATGGAGCCAACAGATGGCAGCTCTTAAAGAGCGTTATTCTTCCAATGCTTATGCCGACAATCACAATCTGTACATTCCTGACATTGACAAACGGCTTCAAGCTGTTCGACCAGAACTTAGCTCTTACAGGCGGTAATCCGGGAAAGATGTCAGAGCTGCTTGCCTTAAATATCTACAACACCATGTATGGAACAACAGGATGGCAGGGCGTAGGTCAGGCAAAGGCTGTTATATTCTTTATAATTGTTGCAATTATCGCACTTGCACAGAATAAGATTACTACAAGCAAGGAGGTACAGGACTAATGGCAAAACAGAAAAAAGCGCAGGAAGTCAGTGCCGTAAGACAGGCCAAGCACGGTTGGATAATCACATTATTATTCGCTGTTTTATCAATACTTTGGATTTCACCAATCTTTATGGTGTTACTCAATTCATTTAAGAGAAAAGCCTACATATTCAAGCATCCGTTTGGAATCAGCACAGTATCTATCACTGAGGGCTTTGAAGCCTTCAAGGATGGTATGTCAAGGCTTTTCTGTAGCACATTAAACTACAAGAATGGTCTCAGAATGACACATTTCTGGGACTGCTTTGGAAATTCACTTTTCATCACAGTCGGCTCAGTAGTACTTATTGTACTCTGCTGCTCAATGTGTGCATGGTACATAGTTCGTGTAAAGACTAAGGGCACAAAGCTTATGTATACACTTTGCCTTTTCTCTATGATTGTACCATTCCAGATGGTAATGTTTACATTATCAAAATTTGCAAATATGCTTCATTTATCAAATCCACTCGGTATCATCATTGTATACCTTGGCTTTGGAGCAGGACTTGCTGTGTTTATGTTTACAGGATTTGTAAAGAGTATCTCATTAGAGATCGAAGAGGCAGCTATGATTGATGGCTGTACACCATTACAGATGTATTTCAGGGTCGTATTTCCAATACTTCGCCCTACAGCGGTAACAGTAGCGATACTTGAGGCAATGTGGGTATGGAATGATTACCTTCTTCCATCACTGGTTTTAAACATCAACCAGTACAAAACCATACCAATTGCTATTCAGTACTTAAAGCAGAGCCACGGTATGATTGACTGGGGTGCAATGATGGCCATGCTCGTGCTTGCGATTCTGCCAATTGTTATCTTCTATATTGTATGTCAGAAGTACATTATAGAGGGTGTGCTCGCAGGAGCTGTAAAGGGTTAATATAGCTTACAAGAGGATATAGTTTATGTTATTTTAAGCCCCACACTTGTTAAGAAAACATGTGGGGCTTAAGCTAAATTAGCAGGTTTTGTAGTTGTGGATATATGATATAACGAGTGAAATAAATTATATCACATGGATATAATGTAAAAGGACGTATCGCTGTCCGGACGGGGAAAACAATGACAATTGTAGATATAGCAAAAGAATCGGGATACTCAGTAACAACTGTATCCCGAGTTTTAAATAACAGGCAGGATGTTTCTCCTGCAGCAAAAGAAACCATAATGAAAATAGTTGAGGCACACAACTTTGTGCCAAATACCAATGCAAAGAGGCTCAAGCAGACCATTTCCAGAAATATTTATCTGTTGGTAAAGGGTACCTCTAATATGCTGTTTGCAAACGTAGTCGAGGAAATCCAGTCGATAATAGACAGAACAGACTACTCTTTGAGCATCACATATCTGGATGAGGACAGTAATCTAAGCAGTGTGACAGACCGCATATGCAGGGAGCGAAAGCCACTTGGCATCATATTCCTCGGAGGCAGCAGGGAAGATTTCTCTGAGGATACATCGTCATTTAAGGTGCCGTGTGTTATCGTGACCACATCGGCAGAAAACTGGAGCATGGAGGAGCTGTCATCTGTTTCCATTGATGATGAGAAGGCAGGGGAAACAATCGTCGACTATCTCATCGAGCATGGACATACAAAGATAGCAGAGATTGGAGCCAATCTGGAGCTTTCACAGACAGCTCGTCTGCGACATAACGGATATCTCAACAGCTTAAAAAAGCATGGAATCACACCTGATGAGCGTTACTATGAGAGAGCGCGATTCTCATATGACAGCGCATATCGTGCGATGAAAAAGCTTTTGGAAAAGGATATAGAAATCACCGCAGTCTATGCGATTTCCGATGTCATGGCAATCGGTGCCTTAAGGGCAATACTTGATAAGGGACTCAGGGTGCCGGAAGATATATCTATCACAGGCTTTGATGGTTCGACACTTGCAGAGTACTACAATCCCAAGATTGTATCTATCAGACAGCCGCACAAGGATATGGCGGCACGCAGCGTGGAGCTTCTTTTTAACATGATAGATTTGCATAAAGGCTCATGTCATGAGATAATACCATTTGAGCTGACAGAGGGTGAGAGTGTTGCTAGAATTGATTAAAGACTATATAATATCAGCTTGTTACATTCTGGACATTCAATAAACGAGGAGGAATCGCGCATGGAAGTGAATAATAAGATGAAGCACACCATAAAGGTCGCATGGGCCAAAGGGTTTTCACAGTTTTTAGCACTAGCAGGAGCAATCCTGCTAGTGTTTGTGCTATTTAAATTTGATGCAATAATGGCACAGATAGTGAGAATAATAAACATACTCATGCCAATCATCATGGGGATTGTGCTGGCGTATCTCATAAATCCGATGGTAGAGTTTTATGACAGAAAGCTAAGCAATTCGCTTGGCAAAGCCATAGAAAAGAAGTGTGGAAAGAGACCTTCTATGAGAGGGTTGTCAATACTTATAAGTCTGGCCATAATAATAGCCATTATTGTAGTGCTCATCATGATGGTGGTGCCACAGCTTGTAAGCAATATCACAAATGCGGTCAGTCTTTTACCGGATCAGATACAGGACCTTGTGAAAAAAATCACGGAGCTTGCCAAAAACAATGACAAGGCAAAGGAAATAATTACTGAGCTATACAATAACGGCATAAGCTATTTTACTGAATGGGTAAGGGACAATATGCTCGGACAGGTTACCTTTGTGATAAACGGTATTATGGGAATCTTTGGCACAGCGGTAAACTGCCTTGTTGCATTCATCGTTGCAATCTATGTCCTTCTTAGCAAGGATACCTTCAAACGCCAGACTAAAAAGCTCGTGAGCGCATTTCTGCCGGAGCGCCATATACAGGTGCTTTCAAGCATCTTAAAGGAGAGCGACAAGATATTCGGTGGCTTTATCAGTGGCAAAATCATTGATTCACTCATAATCGGAGCTATCTGTTTCGTGTGCTGCCTGATACTGCGCATGCCGTATGTAGCACTCATCAGCGTGATAGTCGGAGTGACCAATGTCATACCGTTCTTTGGACCGTACATCGGAGCCATACCAAGCACCATACTCATCATGCTCGACAGCCCGTCAAAGGGTGTGATATTTTTGCTGTTTATCATTATCTTACAGCAGGTGGACGGCAATATTATCGGACCAAAGATACTCGGTGAGTCCACAGGACTCTCACCTTTCTGGGTGGTATTTGCAATCTTCCTTGGAAATGGATTATTTGGAGTAGTGGGGCTGTTCATCGGAGTACCGACATGGGGTGTCGTGTACTACCTGATAAAGAGATATGTGAATTATCGTGTGAGGAAGAAAGAATAAACGTACTGTTAAAAAATAAGTTATAAATTTTGAAAATAGTACTTGAATACTGGAAAATATGTGTATATAATGTGTGAACGAGGCTTTGAAAAAGAGCTTGTTCACACATTTTTTTAATGGATTTTCTGCAGGGGTGAACCTGCTGGGAAAAGTTATTATGAATTTAATTTTTGGGGAGGGTATTTACACATGAAGACAGATATGACCAAAGGCAATCCAATGAAAATTATACTACTGTTCTCGATTCCTGTTCTGATGGGAAATCTGTTTCAGCAGTTCTATAATATGGTGGACACGATTATCGTGGGGCAGTATCTGGGCTCAAAGGCGCTTGCGGCGGTTGGCTCGACAGGCTGTATTATGTTTCTGGTGCTTGGCTTTGCAAATGGAATAGCACAGGGCTTTGGAGTTATGGCAAGCCATGCGTTTGGTGCGAAAAAAGAGAAGCTTTTGAAGCATTATGTGGCTTTAGCTATCATTCTTACTGTGATTGTTTCAGTGGTGCTCACGATTCCGACAGTGCTTGCGTCGAGGCAGCTTCTTATCTGGCTCAATACACCTGATGATATACTTGTCATGGCTGATGCGTACATAAAGGTCATTTTTGCGGGAATTTTCTGCACCATGTCCTACAATGTGGCTTCCGGTCTTTTGCGAAGCATCGGAGACAGCAAGACTCCGCTGTATTTTTTGATTTTTTCATCTGTATTGAATATTGTGCTGGACATATTCTTTATCGTGGTGGTGAAGGCAGGCACGGCAGGAGCTGCTTATGCGACAGTTATATCGCAGGGAATTGCTGCAGTTTTGTCATTTATCGTGATGTTTAAGAAGTATGATTTGCTGCGCACCAGCCGTGAGGATTATTACATGGATTGGAACGGAATCTGGCGCATGCTCTCAATCGGTCTGCAGATGGCACTCAACTATTCAATCACTGCTATCGGAACGATGATCTTCCAGGCTGCGGTCAATGTGTTCGGTTCGCAGGTGGTAGCTGCGTATACCGCCGCATCCAAGGTCAGCAATATCGCGACACAGACCATGCCTACACTTGGAACAGCCGCTGCGACTTACTGCGGACAAAATCTTGGAGCAGGAAGATACGACAGGATATTTAAGGGTATGAAGTCATGCTTTTTCATATGTATAGGCTGCGCAGTTTTAGCGGCAGCAATTAACTGCTTTGTCGGACCGTACATGATAGGCTGGTTTATCACATCGCCTACGGCAACTGACATTGACTGTGCTATGAAATATCTGAAAATCGCGAGTGTCTTCATGCTTCCTCTTGCATGGATTTTTGCATACAGAAACGGTCTGCAGGGACTTAACAAGGGTCTTGTGCCTATGCTTAGCGGTGCGATGGAGCTTGTGTCGAGATGGATTGCAATACTTGCCCTGTCAAAGCCATTTGGTTACGGCGGTGTGTGCTTTGCAGATCCGGCAGCCTGGCTTACAACAGGAATACTACTTATTGTGACCTACTATGTGTGGGAGATGCGCATGAGAAAGAAGATACAGATAAAATAGATTTCACACAAATTGGTTTATTCGTGGTACAATTAAGCCACGGATAAATCAATTTCATTTACAGAGATAAAGAGGCGGATTGCATGAATTATTATGAGCTTTCAAACACTGTCACCCCTGATACCATTGGATACAAAAATGGCTTATGGCAGAAAAGATATGTGCAGATTTACAGAGTATTGACTGTTGTATGGAGTGTTTTGACATTATGCTTGTTGTTTGGAATGTTCCATAGGGATGACTATAGTTCAGGAATGATTAAATCATGTTTATTGCTCTTTTTTGCAGGTATTATTTTTCTGGTGATGATGCTGATCGCTGTTGTTAATATATCAGCGAAAAGGACAGAGAATTGGAGCCTTCAGGACAGGCATGATTACAATTTGGCTATGTACAGAACCAGATACAGGAATAATAGGCAGCTTCAGTCAGTTGTGTTGATAGTGATGGCTAAGCAGCAGCTTCTTATGTCAAACTATGATCTGGCCGCACAGGCTCTTGCAATGGTTGATATCAATTGTGTGAAGCTGCCATATTTAAGAGATTATTATTTTTGCAATGCTGCAGTTTTGTTCCTATGTGATAAGCCGGGCTGGCAGGAGTGGCTGGATAAGTGCTATGCTGTGCCGGCGAATCAAAAGCAGATGACGGACATGCAGATTGGTGCATTGTTTTTATCAGAAAATGCAAAAATGGATTTGTGTCAGGCAATTTACGCAGACACCAGGATAAAGCATAAGTGGCCGACAGCAATTGTAATTACTGCGATATTGGTGTTGTATGCAGGAATTTTCTATGGAGTAGGAGGCTTACTGTCTCGAGGATATCACTATAGATACTGGTTCGAGCTGTCGTCTGTTCTGATAACATACGCAGGCTGTATGGTCTTGTCGCTTTACTGGATAATCAGGTGGATATTATTCAGTGACAGCGTATCTAAAAAGTCAGAAGGGGTAAGGCTATTCAGAAAAGTAATACTCATAGTCATGTGGCTGTGTTTGATGGCTGCCATGGTTATTAATCTGATAATTTCATTCATCGGCATGGATACGGAGAAAAAGGTATATGCGAATGGTCTTATCTGCATGAGTACTTCGGATGGATATAGTACTGATGAATATTATAACATCAAGGTTGGACCTTTCCTGAGACGAAATTTGACATTTAAGGAAACAATAAAGTTTGGACTTATAAACGATGATGACAGCACCGGAGACAGTGGAAATGATGCTGGTGATAGTGGTGCAAATGACAGTGAAAACAGCACTGAGAATAATTCACAGTCATACAATGACGCTTCTGAAAATACAGAAAATGAGAATGCAGGAAATGAGAACGCTGACGAAAGTCTGGATACAGAAAGCATGGCCGTATATGATTACATGTCAGCTGCAGGGATGCTCTCAGCCGGGGATGCCGGTACTATTCGCAATGGTTACACTGCCAAAGGCACATTTTATGCTGTTTTCGAAACCGGCGAGGCTGATGGAAATACGTATGAGAATAGGTTAGTTTATGACAGAGTTTCTGAAAATGGACAGTGTGATTTGTTTGTTTATGAGCAGTTGGTTAGTGGCTCAGATACAAGGCTACTGGGATTTTATGCTGTAAATAAAACCACAAATGAGGTTTTCTCAGCAGATAGAAACTCATGGGGTGGTGTGAGCAGCAGGAAATATCAGGACGCAACAGGAGAAAATTAGGCTGGTACATGTCGCATAAACGATGTACTAGCTGGTTGTCTCCCTGCGAATCAGCACAGGCGCTATCTTTTTGTGCGTTGGCGCCAAATCGGGCTCAGGCTTTCTTTGCTTGCGGTTATCCATCTGCTTGACGAGCAAATCCATGGCGGTTCTTGCGATTACATCTATCTGCTGGCCGATGGAGGTGATTGGAATTATGGCTTCGTTGGCAATTGGTGAATTGTCGAAGCCGACTATCTCATAGCTGTCCGGCAGGCAGCCGTATTTTTGTATGACAAGGTTCAAAAACATGTTGGCATATGTGTCGTTTGCCAGGAATACCCCTTTCTTTTTATCAGGATATTTCTCATCTATATTGTTAAAAATCACCTTCATCTGAGAAAATAAATCGTTGTACGAATCACCGGATACGTTCAGGCTGAGCTCATAGGGAATATTGTGCTCGGTACAGGTGTCCTCAAACGCACGGATTCTGTCGTATGCCGGGACATACTTTGGCACATCTACATTGATATGGATGAGAATATCACATTTGTCACGTATTAAAAGAGATGTGGCCTGAAGCGCACCCATATAGTTGTCGGAGGTGACACTGCTTATATGCATGGATTCTCGCTCGATTGCGACAATTGGAATGTGGTATGAAGCAAGCTTTTCAGATGAGAGAGTGTGACTTAGCACGATAAGACCCTCTATCTGATAAGCTAAAAGTTCATCAATGTAGTTTTCTTCCTCAGCCGCCCCCTTGTCACTCATAAAGATGAGAAACTTATAGTGATAGTCAGTGTAGGTGGCTAAAAGCTGTGTGAGCATCTCAGAGTAGTAGTGCAGGTAAAGGTTTGGCACTATTATGCCGACAAACTCGCTCTTACCGTTTGCGAGAACCTTTGCGAGCTTATTCTTCTTATAGCCGAGCTCATCAAGCGCACGGGAAATCTTTTCCTGATTCTCTAGTGTCAGAGAGTCCGGATGATTGAAATATCTTGAAATCGTTGTTTTTGAAAAATGTGTATATTCCGCAATATCTGCAAATGTAACCTGTTTTTTTCCCATGGGATGTCTCCTTATAAAAATTACTTATATTACAAATGTTTATAAACAGTATACAGCGCAATTTCCAAAATATCAACAAAAAAGTAACCGGTTACTTTTTTTGAGAAAAGTATTGACACAGCACAAATGATATTGTATTATCAAATTATAAAGCAACCGGTTACTTTACCGGTTACGCAAGAGCGTAAATTAAGTAAAAAAGACAAAATGTGAAAAAGAGTGGAGGTCACAGCAAATGAAAGAAAAAAAGCAGTCATTGAAAAGCAAAGTGGCATATGTGAAGAAAAACTGGATGTTGTACATATTTTTCCTTATGCCGGCACTTTTACTGACAATTATATTCAAGTATGTTCCGATGGGCGGACTGCTCATAGCATTCAAGGATTACAATGTCATAAAGGGTGTGCTGGGGAGTCCATGGGTCGGGCTTGAATATTTCAAGAGATTTTTATCATCACCTGATTTTATGAACTACCTTATGAATACGTTAAAGGTAAGTATTTACGGATTGTTATGGGGATTTCCGGTACCGATTATACTTGCACTGCTTCTGAATCGTATTCGCAAAGAGGGCATCAAGAAAAAGATACAGCTTCTGATTTACGCACCGAATTTTATCTCAGTTATTGTACTTTGTGGTATGGTTCGTATGTTTTTATCACCAATCGGACCAATGAATAAGATACTCGGCATCAGCACAAACTGGATGACAATGCCGGCTGCATTCAGGACAATCTACATAGCGAGCGGCATCTGGCAGGGAGCAGGCTGGGCTTCAATCATGTACACAGCGGCATTATCCAATGCGAGCAAGGAGCTTGAAGAGGCAGCGAGAATGGATGGAGCAAACATCTTCCAGCAGATGTGGTATGTTGAGCTTCCGGCTATTAAGAATATTATAGTGATACAGTTCATCCTGCAGGCAGGAAATATTATGAGTATCGGTTTCGAGAAAGCCTATGCGTTACAGACAGATATGAACTTACCGGCATCGGAAATTCTTTCTACATATGTATACAGAATCGGACTTTTGAATGGAGACTATGGTTATTCAACAGCGGTTGGTCTTTTCAACTCGGTAATCAACGTAATATTGCTGATTATAGTCAATGCGGTTGTAAAGAAGCTAAACGATGGTGAAGGAATCTAGGAGGAAAGTGCAATGGAAAAAGATATGACGATAAAAATCAAATATTCACGGACTGATAAAATTGTTCTTGGAATTGGATATACACTTCTTGGGTTGTTTGTGCTTGCAATAATTGTTCCGTTAGTATATGTAGTGCTGGCATCTTTCATGGATCCGACAGTACTTAACAATCAGGGACTGAGCTTCAACATAAAGGACTGGACTATTGATGCATACAGACGAGTTCTGGAAAATGACATGATATGGCGCGGATTTTTTAATTCGTTTTTTTACTCAATAGCGTTTGCGGCAATCTCAGTATTTGTCACAATCCTGGCAGCGTATCCGATGTCTAAAAAGGAATTTGTCGGAAGAAAATTTTTCAATGTGATTTTTATTATCACAATGTTTTTTGGAGGAGGAATGATTCCTACATTCATCCTTATAAATCAGCTCCATATGGTAAACACCGTATGGGCAATCCTCATTCCGGGCGCTTTCAATGTGTGGAATATGATTTTGGCGAGAACCTATTATCAGTCAGTGCCAAATGAGCTTCGTGAGGCATCAGCCATCGACGGAGCAAATGAAATACAGCATTTCTTTAAGATTATGCTTCCGGTTTGTAAGCCGATTATTGCGGTGCTTATGCTTTGGTCATTTGTAGGAATGTGGAACAGCTACTTTGATGCAATGATTTACCTGAATGACGCAAATCTCCAGCCATTACAGCTTGTACTGCGTTCAATTCTCGTGCAGAATACACCTCAGCCGGGCATGATTGCAGATATCCAGAGCACAGCTGAGATGGCAAAGGTTGCAGAGCAGCTCAAGTACGCTACAATTGTTGTATCAAGTTTACCACTTTTGATTATGTATCCATTTTTCCAGAAATATTTTGATAAAGGAATCATGGTTGGATCTGTTAAGGGCTAACAGAAAGGATGAGTATGGATATGAAAAAAAGAAGCTTCAAAAAATTAATTACACTTTCGCTTACACTTGCAATGCTGACAGGTGTGGCAGGCTGTGGAAAGCAGCAGAGCTTAAATGCTGAGACAAATCCGGACACACCGGTATCAGATGTGCAGTTTCCTTTGAAGGAGAAGGCTGAGCTGTCATTTATCACAAGTGCACCGGCCACATCCACACAGGATCCTAATGAGAGGACTATCTTCAAGAGAATGGAGAAGCAGACCAACGTGCATATCGACTGGACATGCTTCGTTTCAGACCAGTTCTCTGACAAGAAGAATCTGGCATTGGCGCAGTTTGGTAATCTGCCGGATGGACTGTTTAATGCAGGTATGAGTGATTACGACCTGCTCAGATATGCAAAGCAGGGTATCATTATTCCGGTAGAGAATCTGATCGATAAATATATGCCTAATCTTCAGGCAGTTTTTGAAAAATATCCAGAGTACAGAACCATGTGTACTGCACCGGACGGACATATCTATTCATTTCCTTGGATAGAGCAGCTTGGTTCAGGAAAAGAAGCTATCCAGGCAATAGGCGATATTCCTTATATCAACAAGAAGTGGCTTGATTATCTGGGACTTGAGGTGCCGACTACCACAGACGAGCTCGAGCAGGTGCTTATTGCATTCAAAGATCATGCCGATGAGCTGGAGCAGGAATTTGATATCGAGGGCGGGGTTATTCCGATGTCATTTATCATAAACAACGGTGACCAGGATCCAGCCATCCTCATGAACGGCTTTGGTGAGGGTTATGGTGATACAGGTGACCACTTTGCGGTAACAGATGAGGGAAAAGTCATCTATGCTCCGACACAGGAGGGCTACAAGGAGGGTATCGAGTGGCTTCACAAGCTTGTCACAGAGGATTTGATTGACCCTGAGGCATTTACACAGGAGTGGTCAACCTACGTAGCAAAGGGTAAAAACCACAGATACGGGCTCTGCTTTACATGGGACATTGCAAACATTGACAATAACACAGATTACGTCATGCTTCCTGCTCTCACAGGACCTGACGGAGTCAGAAATATCACCAGACAGAATAACAGTGAGACGAGTGGTTTCGACAGAGGACGATGCGTACTGACATCAAGCTGCAGGGATACAGCTTTGGCAGCCGCGTGGATTGATCAGATGTATGCTCCAATCCAGTCTCCACAAAATAACTGGGGAACATACGGCGAGAAAGATTCGTTCAATATATTTGAGATGAGTACAAACGCTGACGGTGGACAGATGTTAAAGCATATGGATCTGGGCGATCAGTCACCGGTTGAGGTGCGTGAGGCACAGTCAGTAAACGGACCGCTTGCTGTTTTAAACGAGTACTATGATGTTTATGTGACAGAGCCTGCAGATGCCAAGTGGCGTCTTGACAACATGCATGAGGCTTATCTGAAGGACATGAACAGTAAGTATGTCTATCCAAACGTGTTCATGAGCATAGATGACACAAACAAGGTGTCACAGTACGACACAGACATCAAGAAATATGCTGAGCAGAAAAAGGCCGACTGGATATTAAACGGCGGCATTGATAAGGAATGGGATTCATACCTTAAGAAACTTGATAAATATGGTTTACAGGATTATCTGAAGATAAAGCAGAAATATTTTGACAGCTATCAGAAATCCCTTGAGAGTACGTCATAGGGCAAATAGGTTACTGTTCATAATTCTGTATTACCGACAAAGCAAACAGAATTGGAGGATTTGAATGAGCGAATTATTGGAAAAAGCAAGAAGCTACGAGGCAAAAAAAATAGCTGCTACAGATAAAGAGAGTAAACCTTTGTTTCATATCAGTGCACCGGCAGGATGGATTAATGATCCGAATGGATTTTCTGTCTATAACGGAAAAATTCATCTGTTTTATCAGTACTATCCATATCTGCGTGAGTGGGGACCTATGCATTGGGGGCATAGTACGACAAGCGATATGATTAAATGGGAGCAGCTTCCATGTGTTCTGGCACCTGACGAGGAATATGATAAAAAAGGATGTTTCTCAGGAAGTGCCATTGAGGCAGATGGTAAGCATGTGCTTGTATACACAGGTGTCACAAGGATTAAACTTCCTGACGGCAGTGAGCAGGAGAGACAGAACCAGTGCATCGCATTTGGAGACGGACTTAATTATGTGAAGCATGAGAATAATCCTGTTGTGACAGGCGATATGCTTCCTGAAAACTGCAGCAGAATCGATTTCCGTGACCCTAAAATATGGAAAGAGGATGACACATATTATCTTATAGTTGGAAGCAAGGACTTAAACAATGTGGGACAGGTAGTGCTCTGCTCTTCAAAAAACCTGACCGATTGGCAGTTTGAGACAATCCTTGCGGCAAACAGCACCGGCAAAATAGGTACCATGTGGGAGTGCCCGGACTTCTTTGGGCTGGAGGATAAGCATGTGCTCATCTGTTCACCGCAGAGTATGAAGGCAGACAAATATGAGTTTCATAACGGACACAACTCTGTATATTTTCTGGGGGATTATGATAAAGAAAATCATGTATTTATCAAGGAAGAGCCGCACACACTTGACTATGGCATGGACTTTTATGCGCCACAGACTACACTGCTTCCGGACGGACGCCGCGTGATGATTGCGTGGATGAAGTCATGGGATGCATGTGTCGTTCCTGATTCGCAGGATTGGCAGGGAATGATGACACTGCCTCGTGAGCTTGAAATAAAGGACGGCCGCATCTGGCAGAAGCCGGTTAAGGAAATAGAAAATTATCGTGCAAACAAGTGTCATTATACAGATAAAAAAATAGACTGCTACACGACCTTTGATGGCATAAAGGGCCGCACTCTCGACATGACAGTGGAGCTTTCAGGCGAGGAGTACCATGACTTCACTGTTGAAATGGCATGCGATGATGAGTATAGTACAGCGTTTACCTACAACAGAGTCGCAGGCGTGCTCGAGATTGATCGTACCTGCTGTGGCGTCACAAAGGATGTCGTCTGTGTCAGAAAAATTAAAATCGCAGATACAGACAGAAAGCTAAAGCTTCGTTTCATCATGGACAGACAGTCTATAGAGCTCTTTATCAATGACGGACAGCAGGTCGCAACCACAGCTATCTGTACACCTCTTCAGGCAGACGGAATCAGCTTTAATTGTGACGGAAGTGCTGTTGTGGATATTGAAAAATATGATATAATATGATATAATTTTATAATATGAAAGCATATCAGTAGAGCATACAAATAATAACCGGACAAATTATTGGTCCGGTTATTTGTAGAATAATATACAGGATATTTTGACAGGAAAGAAAGAGGTACAATATGGATGTAGTTGCATTAGGTGAATTACTTATAGATTTTACAGAAAACGGTACAAGTGCGCAGGACAATAAGCTTTTTGAGGCTAATCCGGGTGGAGCTCCATGTAACGTGCTTGCCATGCTTCAAAAGCTCGGTCATCAGACTGCTTTCATCGGAAAAGTGGGACAGGATGCGTTCGGAAGGCTGCTTGTTGATGCCGTAAAGGAGCAGGGCATCGACACAACAGGCGTGCGCTATGATGATAATGTCCATACCACTCTTGCATTTGTCCAGACCGCAGCAGACGGAGACAGAGATTTCTCATTTTACAGAAATCCGGGAGCAGATATGATGCTGACAGCGGATGAGGTGGATTTATCCCTTGTGAGAAACGCAAAAATTTTCCACTTCGGAAGTCTTTCAATGACAGATAAGATCTGTGAGAATGCGACAAAGCATGCAATAGCTGCCGCAAAAGAGGCAGGCGTACTGATTTCCTTTGACCCTAATCTGCGCAAACCGCTCTGGAAGAGCATGGACGATGCAAAAGAGAAGATAAGCTGGGGCCTGAGTCAGTGTGACATCTTAAAAATATCTGATGATGAGATTGAATTCATGACAGGCGAAAAGGACATAAAGACAGGTGTGAAGAAGCTCATAGATGAGTATCACATTCCGTTTATCTGTGCCACCATGGGCAAAAACGGAAGTATGGCATTTTTTGACGGACATATCGTGGAGGCAGCTCCGTTCCTGCGAGATGACACTGTCGAGACTACAGGTGCAGGAGATACCTTCTGTGCGTGCCTGCTTCACGATGTGCTGGAGCATGGTATCAATGACCGGAAGGATGACGATGTGAAAAAGATGCTCACATTCGCAAATGCAGCAGCTTCGCTTATTACCACGAGAAAGGGCGCACTTCGCGTGATGCCTGAGAAGGGTGAGGTTGAGGCTGTAATTAAGTAGTTATAATTTAATACGACAAAAGAGATTATACTCTTCTTAATCTATGTTTAAAAACGTGATTAAGAAGAGTATATTTGTTTCTTGCAGTGCATAATTGTATTGGCTATAATATCATATATAAAACAATGATTTGAGACTATACAGGGAGTCAGATATGGTAAAAACGATTGGTATTGGGAAACAGGATTTTGCTTCTGTTATAGAAGATAATTGCTTTTTTGTGGACAAAACGAGATTTATAAAGGAATGGTGGGATTCAAAGGATGATGTGACTCTCATCACGCGTCCGAGGCGTTTTGGAAAAACACTTAATATGAGCATGCTTAACTGCTTTTTTTCAAATCAGTATAAGGACAGGAGCGATTTGTTTGATTCATTGTCTATATGGGAGGATGAGGACTATCGAAAAATTCAGGGTACTTATCCTGTGATTTTTATGAGCTTTGCTTCGGTTAAGGCCGACAATCTGGGAGATGCAAAAATCCAGATAAAAGCACAGATAGAGGCTGTTTACAAAAGGCACAGATATCTGCTTGAGGGGGATACTCTGACAGCAGACGAAATAGCTGATTTTGAAGGAACAAATACCAGGATGGGTGATGCTGAGAGTGGATTAAAATTAAATATTTTGTGTGAGTATTTTCATCGTTACTGGGGAAAGAAGACGATAATTATCCTTGATGAGTATGATACTCCTATACAGGAGGCATATCTTCATGGATATTGGAATGAGTTTACTGCATATATAAGAAGCCTGTTTAATGCAACGTTCAAGACAAATCCGTATATGGAGCGTGCTATTATGACAGGAATCACGCGTGTATCAAAGGAATCAATTTTTTCAGACCTCAATAATCTGAATGTAATAACCACGACCTCAAGCAGTTATGCAACGAGCTTTGGATTTACAGAGAATGAAGTTTTTGATGCAATGGAAGAGTATGGTCTGTCCGGTGAAAAAGATACTGTAAAAAAATGGTATGACGGTTTTAAATTTGGAAATCACAGTGATATTTATAATCCATGGTCTATAACGAATTTTCTAAAGGAAAAACAGATAAGTCCATACTGGGCATCTACCAGCTCAAACGGTCTGGTAAATCGTTTGATCAGAACAGCATCTGCAGAAATAAAATCTATGATGGAAACACTTCTGGAAGGCGATTCTGTGGAGGTTAGCATTGACGAACAACTGGTGTTTGAACAGCTCGATAACGATGAAAATGCCATTTGGAGTCTTTTGCTTGCCAGCGGTTATTTAAAGGTTGATTCCTTAGAAAAAAGAGGTCTTACGCTTGAACCGTGGTATCATCTGAGCATTACAAATCTTGAAACCGTAAGTATGTTTTCAAATATGTTCAGAGGATGGTTTAATGCCTCTGTTTCGAATTATAATGGATTCATAAGGGCATTGCTTAGAGGCAATGTAAAGGAAATGAACATATACATGAATGAGGTCGCTTTATCTACCTTCAGCAGCTTTGACAGCGGAAAGCATCCTTCGGGAAAATCTGAACCGGAGAGATTTTATCATGGTTTTGTCTTAGGCCTGCTGGTCGAGCTTAGAGATAAATATGAAGTGCAGTCAAACCGTGAAAGTGGCTATGGCAGATATGATGTGATGATCATTCCACGTGATAAAAATTCGCAGGCTGTAATAATAGAATTTAAGGTTATTGATTCGCAAGAGGAGACATCACTGGATATGACTGCGGATAGTGCTTTGAAGCAGATTGAAGAGAAAAATTATGATGCAAAGCTTTTGGAACGAGGATATAAAAGAGAAGCAATTCAACATTATGGTTTCGCATTTGAAGGAAAGAAAGTATTGATAAAGAAGGCACAAATCTAAATGAAACAAAAATTATCAGTTGCACCAACACTCAAAAACTACGACAAGAAAAATCTCCCAAAGGACATTCTTGCGGGAATCATCATCATGGCGGTTTCGATTCCTATATCGATGGGCTATGCGCAGATATCCGGGCTACCGGCGGTATATGGCTTGTATGGCTCGGTATTCCCAATCATATTGTTTGCTCTGTTTTCCACATCACCGCAGTTTATATTCGGTGTGGATGCTGCTCCGGCGGCGCTTGTCGGAGCAGCAGTGCTTGGCATGGGAATAGAGGCAGGAAGCAAAGAGGCCATGACGGTTGTACCGGTGTTTACATTTTTTGTGGCACTGTGGCTTTTGGCATTTTACTTCATGAATGCCGGAAAGCTGGTGAACTACATATCTGCGCCGGTTATGGGCGGATTTATCACAGGCATATGTACTACAATCATACTGATGCAGGCGCCAAAGCTCATGGGCTCTGCGGCAGGAACCGGAGAGCTTTTTGAACTGTCTGAGCATATATGGGAGGCCTTACACCACATAAATGCAGCCGCACTTGTCATGGGGATTGTAGCGCTTGCCATTTTGGTTGTGAGTAAGAGGCTTGTTCCAAAGTTTCCTATGGCGGTTGTGCTCATGGTAACAGGCGCGCTTTTTACATATTTTGGACCGGTAAAGGAGTGGGGAGTGCCGACTCTTTCAGCAGTTGAGCCCGGCATGCCGCGGTGGTATATACCGGATTTCGAGGCAGTTTTTTCAGTTCAAAAGGCCTCAGAGGTAATAGTTTTAAGTCTTTCGGTTGCTGTTGTCATCATGGCAGAGACACTTCTGGCAGAAAACAATTTCGCACAGAAAAACGGATACAGAATAGATGATAACACGGAGCTTTTGGCATTTTCCATAGGAAATATGGCTGCGGCTTTTACGGGCTGCTGTCCGATAAACGGTTCAGTGTCACGAACTGCGATGAGCGAGCAGTACGAGGGTAAGACACAGCTCACAGGGCTTGTTGCAGGCGTTTCCATGATAGCAGTGCTTCTTTTTTGCACAGGCTTTATAGGATATCTGCCGGTTCCGGTGCTCACGGCGATTGTCATATCAGCGCTCATGGGTGCCACGGAGTTTCATCTGGCAAAGAGACTGTGGAAGGTCAGCAGGACAGAATTTTTCATATTTGTTGGTGCTTTTTTCGGAGTACTTATTCTGGGTACGATAAACGGAGTTTTGATAGGAATCATTTTGTCTTTTGCCGAGATGATAATCAGAAGCGCAAAGCCGGCCACCTGCTTTCTCGGTGTGCAGCCGGGACACAGTCATTTCCGCGATATCAGGGAGAGCACAAACATCCACGAGATTGACGGTGTGATTATTTACAGATTTTCGAGCAGCCTGTTTTTTGCAAATGCAAAGGTACTTGTGCGCGATATTGAGGACCACCTAAAGCATGATACAAAAGCTGTCATAATCGATGCCGGAGCTATCGGAAGTATTGATATCACAGGAGCTGACAGCATAGAGTCACTTTACCGCTCACTGAAACAAAAAGGTGTAAAGCTATACATAACAGAGCAAATTGCAGAGCTCAACGAGCAACTCAGGAAGCTGGGCTTAGGCTATTTAATTGAGCAGGGCTGTGTCAGAAGGACAATATATATTGCGCTAAAGGATATGGGAATAAACAGACCTTATCCGCTTGAGGGTGGCGTGGATAACGAGGAGCGCAGTGCCTCAAGAAAGCGTGCTGACAACAGAGTGCAGGAGTTTGTCTGGGCGTTTGGCGCCGAGAGTGAGGAGCAGATTGAAAAGCAGATAAAGCTTCAGATAGAACAGCTCAAAAAGACAAAGGATATAGAGGAAATCATGCATGGCCGCTGGGCGCATATGGATGAGTTTGACCAGGATGAGTGGCTAGAGCATCTGGAGGAGCATCTGAAAGAAATCGTCAACATATCAGGAAAGGATGTGCACACGCTTGCGGCAGATATCGAGATGCACCGTCGCGAGGTGCATGAGCGTATAGCAAGAGAGCATCCGGAGCTTGCAGAGCGGTTTGCACAGAGGAGATACCTGCTTGATAAGCATCTAAAGGAGAGAAGGCCTGAGGTCTACAGGATTATCGTGCAGCTAAGGGAGGACAACAAGCATAAATGAACATAAACCAGACACTCAAACAATACTTTGGCTACGACAGTCTTAGAACAGGGCAAGAGGAGCTCATAAACGGCATACTTGCCGGGCACGATGTGCTCGGTATCATGCCGACAGGCGCAGGAAAATCGCTGTGCTACCAGCTTCCAGCGCTTATGCTTAAAGGAATTACGCTTGTCATTTCGCCACTTATCTCGCTTATGTCAGATCAGGTCAAGGCTTTAAACCAGGCAGGAGTGCATGCCGCCTATATCAACAGCTCACTGACCGAAAACCAGATAAGGATGGCACTTTCGTATGCCTCACAGGGGCGATACAAGATAATCTATGTCGCTCCGGAGCGCCTCAACACGCCGCGTTTTCTGGATTTTGCCTGCAACGCGGACATATCGATGCTGACAGTTGATGAGGCACACTGTATATCGCAGTGGGGACAGGATTTCAGACCGAGCTATCTGGAAATTGCCGGATTTTTAACGAGACTTCCAAGACGACCGATAGTCAGTGCGTTTACAGCGACCGCCACGGAGCGCGTGAAAAATGATATAGTGGCTTCGCTTGGACTTAACAATCCGGTTACTATGGTGACTGGGTTTGACAGACCTAACCTGTTTTTCAGGGTTGTTACAAGAAAGGGAGGCAGCCAGAAGGACAACAGTATCATCAACTATGTGAAAAAGCATGAGGACGAAAGTGGAATAATATACTGCGCAACGAAAAAGAATGTGGATAAGCTGTATACTCTTTTAAATGAGCAGGGCATTTCAGCGGGCCGTTACCACGCAGGGCTTTCAAATGATGAACGTAAGCAGAATCAGGAGGATTTTACATACGACAGAATCCGTGTGATGGTTGCCACAAACGCATTTGGAATGGGAATCGATAAGACAAATGTGAGATATGTGCTGCATTACAACATGCCACAGAGCCTCGAGTATTACTATCAGGAGGCCGGAAGAGCGGGGCGAGACGGTGAGGAAGCGGAATGTGTGCTGTTTTTCTCAAAGCAGGATATCATGATAAACAAGTTCCTTCTGCAAAATAAGGCTTCAGCAGGCGATGTGGCATCCGACATGCAAAAGACAGCCAATGACAGGAGGAAGCTGCAGCAGATGATAAATTACTGTGAGACGGACAAATGCCTGAGAGAGTTTATACTTTCATATTTCGGAGATACAACGCCTTGCATCTGCAACAAATGCAGCAACTGTGTGGTTGTGGAGGATGAAGAGGAGGAGACATACGTTGAAACCGGCAAAAAGCGTAAAAAGGCAGCACAGCTTGCAGGGCTTAACGAGCTTGGTGTTGCGCTGTTTGAAAAGCTGCGCAGCGTGCGTACAGAGCTGGCTGCAGAAAAGTCGGTGCCACCGTACATCATCTGCTCCGACAAGACTTTAAAGGATATATGTGCGAAGCTGCCGCGGGATAAGGAACAGCTTGCCGATGTGTACGGAATGGGTGAGCAGAAGATACAAAATTATGGTGAAGCGTTTGTGACGGCGGTAAATTCATTTGTTGCAGATAACCCAAATCCATCAGGCAGTACGTCTGGCGAAAGACCACAGACTGTTTTAAGCGATGAGGAGGCTGCTGAAACCGGCAGTACGAGAAAAAAGAAGCTTCCTTTTTACATCGAGCCACAGAGGCTTGATGAGGTAGAACTCACCGACAAATGCAGGCTTACAGAGCTTACTAACAAAATAAATGAGCTGTGCCCTGCTGATAAGGAGCACAAAAAGCTTGCAGCCTCGTTTATAAATGAGCTTCTCATTGCAGAGGGATATCTGGAGGAAGTTACAGAAGGCGAGAACAAGATAAAGCGTGTCACCGAAAAGGGGCGAAGCGTAGGAATAGATGAGGAAGAGCGCAAGGCAAAATTTGGTGGAAGCTATTACGCTATCACCCATTCGAAGCAGAGTCAGCAGGTGATAATAGAAATGCTGAAAAAACACTATGGCAGCATTAAACCACAGGAGTAAATGGATTTTAGATAAACTGGATATATAAATTTATATAAAATTGGATATATACTTGATGCCACATAAGAGTATTATATAGTTTAATTGTAATATTTAGGAGGCATTTTATGAGAAACGAAAAAGTTCAAAAACTCACACTTACAGCACTTATGGCAGCTTTATCATATGTCATATTCACATTTTTACAGATTAAGGTCACATTACCGGGTGGCAGCGCCACATCCTTTCACCTTGGAAACGCAGTCGTAGTACTTGCAGCTTTGCTCTTAGGCGGAGTATACGGAGGAATCGGTGGAGCAATCGGAATGACAATCGGTGATTTACTTGACCCGATATATATCACCGGAGCACCAAAGACATTTTTCCTCAAGCTTATGATTGGTGTTATCACCGGTCTTGTAGCACACAAGCTTGGAAAGATTACATATTCAACCGACAAGAAGCATGTATTTAAATGGACAGTCCTTGCAGCATGTGCAGGAATGCTCTTCAACTTTATTTTTGACCCGATTATAAGCTATTTCTACGATATGCTTATCCTCGGAAAGCCGATGGCACAGCTCAAAATCGCATGGAGCGTGACCACAACAGGAGTCAATGCAGTGATATCGGTGATTGCTGCAACAATCGTGTATGTGGCACTGAGACCGGTGCTCATCAAGGCAAATCTGTTTTTCAAGATTGGCAAAGAAAAATAATAGTTACATAATATTTAGCATTAAAACCTGATTATGATGAGACGAGATGAAAATACAAATATATTCGACAGAGTAGCTGAAATAAGTTTATACCATCGGTTTCTTCGTTACAAGCTGACGTGTGAATACTAATGGACAAAATATAATCAATATATAATACTGCAGTTGACATAGCTTGTTAATTGTCATATTATAATTATAGAGAGGTCTCCATTAACCTTATGGTCTTGAATCGTAGAAGAGATGAACATTAAAGAAGGTCTCCATTAACCTTCGGTAATCAATCCGTAAAGAGATGAGCATTAACGAGTGGGAAGCTTAGGCTTCCCACATTTTTAATCTAAAATATAAAGGAGCAGTATTATGTTTATACTAGAGGGAAAGTTGACATTTATCAACATTGAACAAAGTTACCTCAAAAAGCTGCATGATGCATGCTCAGAGGTGTATTATAAGCCAAGCGGTTATGAGAATAAACCATACATAGGGATTTTGATAAACAAAAATGACAGAAAATATGTAATTCCATTATCCTCAGCGAAAGAGAAGCATAAGACATGGAAAAATGTCGATAAAGAATGCTATTTGGTTTATGAAATGGCAAAGAAGTCCAGTATGGCGCAAGGAGATATTTGGGTGGCAGCAGAAGAGGATGATGTAAAGCATATTCTTTCTGTTATGGATATTAAGAAAATGATTCCGATTGTGGATGGTGTTTACAGTAGGGTAAATATTAATCCAGATGACACAGATACCGATGATGTCAAGAAATATAAGGATTTGCTAAATAAAGAATATTCTTTTTGCTTGAAGGTAATTGATGAAGTTATCGGAAGGGCTAACAAGTTGTACGACAAACAGATGGCAACCGGAAAGGTGGTTAAGTTCTGTTGTGATTTTAAGGCATTAGAAGAAGTGGCAGATAAATAGTGGCGGATGGCTCGCATGAGCCATCCGTTTACAACTATATAGAGGGAGGTATTTAGTGTCGTGCAGTTGTCATATTTTATGATTTAACTGCCGCAACAAAATCATGTATCTTTTCCGGATTCTTCCCCGCTTTGTCATCATTTTCCACACCTGATGATACATCGACTCCGTCAGGATGCACGGCTTCAATTGCCATGCGCACATTGTCTGGATTTAAGCCACCTGCGAGCAGCAGCAGCTTTTCATCGCGGGGGATATTGTCAACCAGCTTCCAGTCAAAGGTTTTTCCACTGCCGGGTTCGATGGCATCAAACACATAGCCTGCGATGCGTGAATCGTTGTGATACTTCTCATAGCTGCCCATATCAGAGACATTGAAGGCTTTAAGAATCGGGATAGCTATTGCTGCCTCCGCCTCTGTCTCCGGAATTTCCCCATGTATCTGGACATAGTCAAAGCCTGCAGCCTCAATCTGCCTTATCTGCTCTATGGATGGCGAAACGACAACCGCAACCCTTTTGATGGAAGCATCAAGGGCTGCCATAATATCCTTTGCCTGTTCGATGGATATATTCCTCTTACTCTTTGGAAAAAATAACACCATACCCGCAAAATCAACGTGATTTTCGTTGAGATACCGTGCTTCAGCAGGTGAAGTCAGACCGCAGATTTTTATTTTGGTGTTGGAATTTGTATCTAAATGTATATCTTTATCTCTATTGCTATTATATATATTCAGTGTATTCATATCCTAAGAATAGCATTGTTGCAGGTTAATCGCAAGTGGATTGACCATAAATTGTTGGGTGTTGTTCGCAAGCCGCGGGTACCATGGCGCACACACTATCCCACGTTCGCTACGCTACGCAGCTAAGAGACTGTACGAATTGTGCCAAAGGTTTTCTTAACTTGACGAAACCGTCGAAACTCGCCATCCATGGCTCGATTTCTCCTTGCCTCGGCGTCCATGCCTCGGCATTTCTGCGTTACATAGCACAATTCTACAGTCTCTAAGCAGCTTCGCTATTCGCTTTCGTGGAATAGTGTGTGCTCCAGGGTACCCGCGGCTTGCGAATAGAGTACTACAAATAACGGTTAATACGGATTGCATGCGCAAAAATGAGATGTTATAATGCAGTTAATAAACAGTAATAAAGCAGGAGATAACAATTATGTCAACAGAAGAGATTAAAGAATATATCGGAACACAGCTCAAAGCACTCACATCAATAGCAAGCCCTACAGGTTTCACAAAAAATGCCACAGACTATCTGATGAAGCAGCTTGAGGCTATGGGATATGCGCCACAGCTTTCAAATAAAGGAAATGTCAGCGTGGAAATTGGTGGAGTTGGAGCACATTTGGTATTGGCAGCGCATGTGGACACACTTGGAGCCATGGTTCGCTCAATAAAGGATAACGGACGTTTGCGCCCGACAACTATCGGTGGTCATCAGTGGAGCACAGCAGATGGAGAGAACTGCATGGTTTTTACGCGTGATGGCAGAATGTATACAGGCGTGGTGCTGAATACAGAGCCATCGGCACATGTGGCAGACGAAAAGGTTGAGACAAAGGAAGAGAATATGGAAATCCTGCTCGATGAAAATGTAAATGACAAGCAGGGCGTAGCGGCACTTGGCATCCAGACAGGGGATATTATCGCCATGGATCCACGTACGGTCATCACGGAGAGCGGCTATATCAAGAGCCGTTTCCTTGATGATAAGCTGTCAGCCGCCATCTTACTCGGTGTGGCTCATGCCGTAAAGGATGAGGGCTGGAAGCTAAACCGCAAGGTCACACTGCTCTTTACGGTTTATGAGGAGGTAGGCCATGGCGGAAGCTTTGTACCGGCTGATACGGAGGAGATGATTTCCGTAGACATGGGCTGCGTTGGAGCCGACCTCGGCTGTACGGAGCATATGGTTTCAATCTGTGCGAAGGACTCAGGCGGACCTTACAACTATGAGCTTGTTACAGAGCTTTCAAATCTGGCAAAGAGCGAGGGGCTTGACTATGCAATCGATGTTTATCCGCACTACGGCTCAGATGTCGAGGCAACACTGCACAGCGGATATGATATCCGTCATGGGCTTATAGGTGCGGGAGTTTATGCATCGCATAACTATGAGCGCTCACATATGGATGGCGTGGAGAATACCTATAAGCTTTTGAAAAAATATATTACAAAATAGCATCATTGTGATACTAAATTTCATGTATTCAAATAAAGTAGGAGAGAGGTAAATACACCATGAATTTAAAAAAAGTTCATCATATTGCCATTATTGGGAGCGACTATGAGAAATCAAAGCACTTTTATGTGGATCTGTTAGGATTTTCTATTATTCGAGAAAATTACAGACCGGAACGTGATGATTATAAAATTGATCTTCAACTCGATGAGATAGAATTAGAACTTTTTATCATTAAAAATTGTCCGAAGCGTCCAAGTTATCCAGAGGCTTACGGTCTCAGGCATCTTGCCTTTGCTGTAGACTCGGTCGATGATACTGTAAGAGAATTGAATAAAAGGGGCATCATAACTGAGCCGATTAGACTCGATACTTACACAGGCAAAAGAATGACATTCTTTCATGATCCTGACAATCTACCCTTGGAAATTCACGAATAAAGAATAACAATTCGAAAGTTACGGAGGAAACATAATGGAATACAGAAAATTTGATAATATAATAATAGCGAGAATTGACAAAGGGGAGGAGATTTTGGAGCAACTGAAAGCAATTGCCATAACTGAGAATATAAAGCTTGCCAGTATTAATGCTCTTGGAGCTATCAATGATTTCACAGTCGGAGTATACAAGACAGATGAGAAGAAATATTACTCAAACAGTTTTAAAGGCTATTATGAAATAACATCGCTGACAGGTACAATCAATACAATGGATGGAGAATATTATGCACATCTTCATTTGAGTGCCGGTAATGAAAAAGGTGAAGTGTTTGGAGGACATCTGAACAGAGCTGTTGTAAGTGCAACTTGCGAGCTCGTTATTACGGTAATTGATGGAAAAGTTGACAGAGTTTATGATGAAGAAACAGGACTTAATGTATTCAATTTCTGAACACTTTTTGGTTTTTCATAATAGTATCTACAACTGTTGTTATTTTTATTTGTGGTCGATATTATTTTGCACACAATAAAAGCTATAAAAATGAGGCAATTGATTATGCAAAATGGGAGAACTTTGCAAAAGTAATTAAAAGAGCAATGATCGCATGTGAAAACAGCGGGCACAGTATTCCAGACATACAGGCAGGAGGTTGCTGACCATTTTAATGAACTGGACGAAGATAACAGAAGACTTGTTGTCAGGGGAGACATCAAACAGTGGAATCAAATGTTGGCAGAGACAGCACATAATGCAGGAGTTATTACGAATGAGGAATTTGCGATTTTTCAAAATGCCGGATATATGGGACTATATGGTGGATTAGATGTTGAAGGTATTTTGGCAGCAGTTTATCAGAGTGTGTTTGGTGGAGATGTATATCTGTCATTAGAGGAAAAAGTAGCTAATTTATTATTTAATGAAATTGGTAACTCGCAAGTTGTTTAATGGAGAATGTATGAAGAAGAGAATAACGCTTATTGTTTTTTCGGTGCTAATAATTGTTGCTTTATATGTGTTGTATTGTTTTAATTATATTCCACATAAAAAATATACAAATGCAGATTTCAATATAGAAGCTTACAAGAGCAATATTGATAAAGACAATGATGGCATAGATGACCAAACAGATATATTAAATAATGCAAATAATTACATAAAAACTAATCCAAAATATAAAAGCAAATATTACAACACAGGTTATCCAGATGATGAATATGGGGTTTGTACTGATGTAGTAGCTTTTGCTTTAAAAGATGCAGGATATGATTTGATGGTATTAGTAAATGAGGATATAAAAAACAATAAAGAATTATATGATATAGATGCCGTTGATAAAAATATAGATTTTAGAAGAGTTAAAAACTTAAAAGTATATTTCGATAATAATGCAATAAGTCTTACTACAGATATAAATGAAATAGAAGAATGGCAAGGTGGAGATATTGTTGTATTTAAAAAACATATCGGCATTATATCTGACAAGAGAAATCGAAAAGGTATATGTTTTGTTATTCATCATGCAAACCCATATCAAATATATTATGAAGAGGATATACTGGAACATCGTGATGATATCATAGGACATTATAGAATCAGTTAAACAACTCCCAGTTTTTGAAACTGAGAAATCGGAATTTGCTAAAGGAGATGGTAAATATGTGGTGGTCTATTGGTGGTGGAATCATAATCTTTGCGTTAGGTATGTTTATCTTCTTAAAGCCGGGCTTAATATGGAAATTAACAGAAGAATGGAAATCTTATCGTGCAGATGAACCATCTGAGTTTTACTTGAAAACAACAAAAATAGGTGGTATTCTATTTGCCCTATTTGGAATTATTATGATTATGCTTCCGGTTATTTTGGAGTAATAAATTCAAGTTTGCCGAAATATATTTCTAACTTTCCCCATTTTACAGGTTTTCCAGCCTATTCATTAGTGAAATGATATGTATTTTCCCTTATTTTTGCCCTTATGAGATAATCACAAGGGAAATAAGGGAAAGTTTTATTTAGTCGTTTCCTGCCACTTTATCAAGTAACCTTGCGGATTCCCGTTTGGCTTTTCTTGTGGAGTGAGCGTAGACATTCATTGTGGTACTGACATCTGAGTGTCCTAACAGTTCTTGCACATCCTTTGGTGCTGCTCCATTTGCCAGAAGGTTGCTTGTGTAGGTGTGTCGCAACTGGTGAAAATGAAATCCTTCAAATCCATCCAGTTTCTGAGCAATCTTCCTGCAAATAGTTCCTAACGTGCTTGGCAGTTCCAGACTTCCATCCGGTCTTAAGCAGACAAAGGATATTTCCTTATAATCTTCTAGAACATTCTCTGTTCCGTCCAGATGATAGAACTCATAGTAAACTCTGTTTTTGTCTTTTACTTCTCTGTAGTAGTTTTTGTGGTAAAGTTCTCCGTACTGCATTCGGTTTTTAAGCTGTTCCTTTCGGGCATTGCGAAGAATCTCTGCCAGTGTATCTCCAAAATCAACAATCCTTACCTTTTTTCGTTTGGTTGGTCCGATGATATTCTTGTGCCTTGAACCATCATATCGGATACTGCGTCTGATTGTAAGACACTGTTCTTCAAGATTTACATCCTGCCATGCCAGACCACAGGCTTCACCGATACGAAGTCCTGCATAATAAGCTATCTGGATTGGAAGTATTGCCGGTGGATTGTAATCCTGTAGAAATTCAATCAGTCTTTCATAATCCTCTCGTGGAATTGGCTGTATATCGCCATCCATGTCATCATCAGAAAACAGGTCAACCTCATCTGTCTGGTATTTCAGCTTAATATACTGCATCGGATTGAAAGTGATATATTGCTTTGGTGATACTGCAAATCGGAATGACTGCTGTAATACTGCCGAGAAAGAACGAATGTAATCTTTGCTATAACCTTTTCTTTCTGAACCATCTGGATAAGTGCCACCAAAGGAAAGCAGATCGAAGAAGGCTTGTAAATGCTCAGATGTTACATTTTTCAACTTTCTCTCTGAAATTGGATGCTTCTTGATGTTGGTAAT
>CDYR01024295.1_pt1 | contig 167965 bp, 142 predicted proteins | sample 557691 | NCBI WGS metagenome assembly CDYR01 (sample SAMEA3182103, study PRJEB8094) | gut metagenome | biome: human; feature: gut; material: Stool; isolation source: human stools | place: Canada | collected 2013-02-19 | reverse complement strand
GGGCTTCAGCACGTCCATCGAGCACACGCCTTGCATTATCAGAATTAACATTACGCTTAAACTCAGTTACTGCATCAATACCACCCTCAAAATATTTTTTCACAGTATTGGTTACTGTTGCCAGACATACACCATTTGATTTTGCAGACTGCTCATGAGTCAATACTTTTCCGTGGGACTCATCCAGGTCAATAATAATCTGGCATCTGCATCGGATTGTTTTGGATGTTTTATTTTTTCGGATGACAGATTTAAATTCTTTTAATTCATCATCCGTAAGTTTGATTTTGTACTTTTTTGGTCTTGCCATAGGATATCACCGCCGTTTCTTTTATTGTACCATAAAACGGCAATAACAGCCAAAAATATTTAACTAAATATCAATATGTCAGTACACTAGTATTTTCTCATTATCCGTTTGCATTTCTATAAACAATGCATCTCTATTAATACGTTTTTTTCGTTGTTGCCATTTTTGTCTTGCTTCTTCAAATGTTTTATAATGATTAAACCAAAGTTTTATTCCACTCTCCCCCAACACCCCAATCGGAAAATTTCTCTTTAAATTTGCTTCGTATGCATCCTTTAGGTATATTATATCCTCTTCTATATATTCATCAAAATGTTCCAATAAAAAAATATAATCTTCCTGTGTAACAAACATATTTATAAAAGGAGATAAAAATTCTTGCTTTAACGAATGATATGTATAACCTCCCCAGCAATGATTTGATATAATCGTTATTCTCTTCTCCATTACCTGCACATAGCGTTCAAAATCGAATAACGGCAACGAAAAAATTTCAAGAGAAAAAATCTTATTTTTATCTACACCAACACTTACAAGAAGTTGCTTTATTTGAGAAAAATTCTCTTTTTGCCCTCCTATCAATAAATAGTCCCATTGCATACCCAATACCTTCTCAACAGAATATATCGGATAACCATCTATATATCCTGCCCTTACATCCTGGCACCCAATTCCTATTACTGTTATTTTTCCCAGCATCTCTTGAGCCTTTATCATATTTAGTTGTTGTTCATACGATGCCCCCATATATATAATTGCTATATTATACATGTTTTCAATATTTTACCTCCAGTACTACTTTACGTATATTCAACCTTATCATGCCATTAGTTTCAAAACATTCTTCTCAAAAATTTCATAACTATAAATTTTCTCATAAACACTTCGTCCCTGCTCCCGAAGTTTTCCTAATTTTTCAAAATTACAAACTATATATTCTAGTTTATCACTTAGATCATCCACATTTTTATTTTCAAACACAAAGCCATTCCGCCCATCTTCCAAATACCTAGATACACCCGTACCACTTGAACAAACACATATTTTATGATACATAAGTCCTTCTACTATTGTAGCAGGTGTGGCATCCTCTCTAGAAGGAGCTATTACCACATCCATATCATAATACAATTCTAATAATTTTTCTCTTTCCAACAAATGATCAAACTTTACATTTTCATATTCTTCTGTCAATCTTTCTATCATTTCACATTCTTTTCTATTGTCATTTCTTGGCTCACCTAAGAATATAAATTTACATTTTTTTCGCAATTCCGTATCCATTCTTTTAATTGCATCTACCAATATATCCTGTCCTTTCAATTCGCAGATAGTAGATGGACATATAACATTGATATATTCATGCCTCCGGGCATCCTTTTTCGCAACATAGCTGTCTGCCAGACCAAATTCTAAAATTTCAGTTTTTATCTTATAAAAATGATAGAAATTATCCGCTGCAATATGTCCCGCAGAAAAAATTTTTGCATATTTTGATGCAATTTGATAGTATTCCTTCATCCCCTGACGCCCTTCATATACAAGTGTACTTTCATGTATCCACCAGTATATAGTTATCTTATCTGCAAACTTTATAACAAAAGAAAGTGCCAATGTTGTATTTGCCACTACAAAATCAAATTTCTGGACGATTACATCTCTAAGTGCATCTGTTATCTCTCCACTTATAAGAACTTCCATGCCATTTTTTTCAAATTGTTGTCGCATTGCTCCATCTGATGGTGATAGCACAACCACATTATACTTTTTTTTTAAAATTTTTCCCATTTCACATAATACAGTTGGAGCGCCACCCACTTTTAGTTGATGTGAAAATAACAATACATTTTTTTTCATAAATACCTCTCTAATTGCAATTTCTTTTATATCCACCGCATTAATTCTGAAATATAATTCTTATTACTTTCTGTAATAATCTGCCTCACATATTCCCTTGCCCCAGCAAATTCTCCTATAATTATATAAGCCATTAATTCCTGTTGTTGACTCATCCACTCATAAGTATTGTCCGTAATATTTACAAAAATATCCGGCTCTAATAATATAAGAATATCACGTAAATCCTTAGCCTGCTCCCCTTCCATATTCATAAAATACCATGCAGCATATGTTGATAAAATTGTTCGCACTTTTGAATTACAACTTTCTTCTCTAAGTTGTTTAATTCTTGAGTCAACATAAATTTTATGAATTGTATTTAATTTTTTTCCCAATGGTAAATCTGCATTAATGACGCTCTTTAATAATTTTTCCAGATTGGTCCAAACTGATATTTCTATAAGTGTTAAATTTTTATTTGTTACTGCATTACATTTAGCAAGAAACTCTTTTTCTATTTCTCTTAAAATAAAATAGCAGGAAATTCTATTGATTCCCATTGTGCATGATGCGGCTCCACTACCATGAATTCTATAATGATACATTCTTTTATTCGTGAATGCCATTTTTTTACATTCCGTTAAATAACACAGCATAAATGCCGTATCCCCACCAAAATAGCTTCCTTGCTCCAATTTTTTATCTACTACTTTTATTCTAGAAAAAATTTTATAAAATATGTTCTTTCTAAACATTTTTCCCCAATAAGTTCCCAAATAAGAACGCATTTCTACAAAATGATCCTTTATATCTTCTTCCCTATAAACACCATCTAATTCTCCATATTCATGAGGAAATTCCTCTCCTGTTTCTTCTTCATGATCCAATGCCCCACATATAGAAATATCCGCTGTCTGCTTTTCCATCGGATCTAACAATTTTTCAAGATAATCCGGCTCAATCCAGTCATCACTATCTATCCTTACAATATATTCTCCCCTCGCCTTTTCCTGAATATAATCATATACAAAACCTAACCTGTTTTGTTCAAAATATTCTACTTTGATTCTTCCATCCAGTTGTGCATATTTTCGAATAATATCTCTTGTTCCATCGGTCGAACCATTCTCGATCAGCAACCATTCAAAATCATGATAGGTTTGTGAAATAACACTTTTTATGCATTGCTCTATATATGGTTCTACATTATACGCCTGTGTATATATAGTAATCATTGTAACTATCCTCTCTAATTGTCTAAAAATGTTGTAATGGTTTATCTATCATCTCGGCATTTTATCTAATTGTTCTGCCGCAGGATATCTTGGAAGCGTATCTCTGATACTGCTTCCCCATATACAATATTTACAGACGTCTAAACTAATATCATCTTCCCCCAATTTAAGAACCTGCTTTCTTTTTTCTTCATCAGAAGAATTGCTATTAATATAAACTGCTTCATCACTTCTTAAATTCTTTTTTAATGCATAATTTATCATATGGAACGATGTACATTTTCCAATTATCGAATCCTCAAGCACATAATCCAATCTTTGCCCACATGTATTATATTTTTGTCTTATTGTCTCTTCATTTTCTCCTAAATCTTCTATTTGGGTACAATCTATCCATCCCTTATACCCATTTTTATCTTTTAATGAGAACCCTAAAATATTTATTTTTATATTATTCGATTTTCCAAAGCGAATCCATGCATCTTTTGCATTAGACAATTCTCCATAATCACTTATCGTTACCTGAATCTTTCCCTCATATTTAGTAAGCGCCTGTAGTAGTCTTTCTTTGGGTTCTGCTACTCCATTTGTATATATCTCAAGCAACCCAACCTGTTCATGATACCTGTTTATCAAATCAATCAATTGATCCAATTTTGCATAGACCATAACTTCACCACCAATGAGTTTCAATACATCTATTTTATCAATGATGCGAAATATAGTTTCCATGTCGTTCTCTATTTGTTCCGATGGAAACGAACGTCTTGGAACCAGCCCAAACAATAATTGTCCGCACATTTTACATTTTAAATTACATTGTTTTGTAACATGATACGACAATGTATACACATGCAATTTACCCCTTGCATCAACATACGGCTTTGCCTCATAAATTATCCAAGCATTTGTATCTACAATAATATCTTCAGCACATACACCTATCTGTATTAAATATTGCTTAATTCCTTCATACGCTTTTTGAGAGTATGTAATTCCAAGGGCAACAATATATAATGCTTGTAAATGTCCCGCTTCAAGTTGATTTCGATTTAAAACCTCCAGCCCAGTCTCATTGTCTATATGATAATCTTCAAAACTTGTACAAAAATAATTAATTTTAATACCATACTTTTCTTCGAGCCTTCTCTGAAGTAAATGACCTGCTATCCCTGCTCCATAAATAATTATTTCCTTGTGATTTTCACATTCTTTTATATAGCCAGACACATCTTTTAACACAACTACTGTCCCTTTCCTATGAATTAAATTTTTCACATATATACAAATACACATTTATAGGCACTAATTTTTTTATCATATCCATTTTTTTCTCTTTTATATACTGTCTAACAAGCGAGGCACTTACTACTTCCCCATCCTGCTGAAATCTTGGAATTTCAACCACCTCAACTCCATATGCCGGCAGCATAGTTTTCATTGTATTATTATACTGCCTGGTTACCAAATCCACTGGTTCCTCTCCAACAAAGCGAATTGAAATATCCAGTTTTGGAACAATATACGATCCAAAAATTTTTAAATCATCTGTTGCATCCAGAACTGCACTTTTCTTTTCCTCTTTCTCAAAATAAAGCGGCATTGTCATATATGATAATACAAATTTCCCAGATGGAACAACTACTACGTTTTCCATATGTGCCGTTTCATTTCTTACCATAGTAAAACGATCATTAAACGAAAAGAATGATTTGTCTTCTTCCACTACAAATACATATAATAAATCCACCTGCGCCCTCGCCGTATTGATTAAATGCAAATGCCCATTTGTCATAGGATTGCAGTTCATAATGATAGAACCAACTTTTGTTTTATTTCCAACATTTAATTTTCGAACTTGTTCTATATATCTATTTATGGCACTTTCTGCTTCTTTGTTTAAAAATGGTCTTCCAGTCTGTAGGTATTGTGGATTGTCTTTTCGTTTCATAATAATTGGTTCTAAATATTTTTGACAAAGCACTTTGCTTATTTCTTTATTTCCAATATAATTTGTATGTATCGGATCATCATAGAACCAGTCGCATGTTCTCTTTTTCAAAATATCTTCTACAACAATATCCTTCGTATACGTTTCCTTATATAATCCATACCATTTTTCCACTAAAATAACAATATCATTCTCTGTTATTGCCAACGCCTTTAACGTATTTTCATATTCTGTAGTTCGAAAAATGCTGCAAAACCTGCCCTCAACTGCATATTCATCTGATATCTTTCTTACCTCTCTATTTATACACGCACCAAGTGAATCGTCCAACGAAGAAACAGATACCCCATATACAATACATGGTCCTATTAAATAAATTTTATTGGGGGCTGTCCCATAACAAATCTTCTCTTCTATTCCATGTATATATCTTGGATCCTTCTCTCTCTCTGCAACAAGTTCATCCCACTTCTGCTCATCTATTTCTCCGCCATATACTTGTTGCATTTGTTTTATAGTCAGACCCGTACCCCATCCTGGTTTTTCAGGTCTTATTTGTGCCAAACAGCGATAAACTTCATCTGCAGTACTATTTGGTGCCTCATTGGGGAAATACATCGTCAAACATTTTACACCAATATTTTCAAAATATGCACGGTATTTCTCCGTAATGTAGTTACGCATCATTCCTCCCATTGCTATAACGCAATGCCATTGACGACTCACATCTACCGATGTACTCATCCCAGGTGTAGCCACCCCATCTGCATAAATTGTTAAAACATTATTATCCGGAACCATTTCCGTTTCTTCTACACATATATTAGGAAATAACACTTTCCATTTTTCCCCACATACTTCTACCGGAAACTTTCTCTGCTTCAAAATACTATAGAAACGAAATGCGTATTCATTTAAATTTTCAATTCGTATTTTTTTTACATTAGGATACACATCTTCTACAAAAAACTTCTGTTCCCCTCTATCCGCCTCCAACTTATTCAATACCAGTTCTATACATTCATACTCTGACGAATCATCCCCATATGCAAAATATAGTATCTGACCTTTCTCATCTATGATAGTTATCAATGGCACTCCACTTTTTTTGAACTGTTGTGACAAATCTGTAAACATATTTACGTTATTGGTTTTGAAAACATATTTTTCTTTTATAATGGCATCATCAGTATTATCACTTACATTATTCAATAAATAAGAATAACTGATAACACCTTCATATCTTCCCCGAGAATATACAACTATAAGATCATCAGTATGTTTATTGCAAAAAAAACTTAATAGTTTCATCCTCGTAATTTCTGTTTTTTCAATCGCATATACTTCACAATCAATCAAGCGTACCATTTCCAATTCTCCTAACTAATATCTTATTTTTCTCTAATTGTTTCTCAGATCATCCAATCATCTCTACCTATTTTATAAAAACATCTCCCAACAAAAATAAATGTTCCCTCGTTTTAAAGTAATCATACGCTACATTTGAAGCTGCTACTGCTGTTACGATTACGTAGCTCTCATCAGAAACTTTTTGCCTGTCATGTTTTTTACATTCCCATCCTGCAAAAGAATCTTCTCTGTAATCATCTATAATTCCCATGAGTTTTGCATTAGAAAAATTTTGCTCTATGTAAAAATATAATTCTTTTGCTACATCATTTAAGCCCCACAAAATATATTCGACATTCTTCTTACCTGTCCATTCTCTACAAATGTATTCTTTTATCTGCTCAATGTTTGCCAGACTTTTCTGAAATGAACCATATACATGTCGTTCACGATCAACAAAATAGTTATGTATTTTTTTGTTCTCTCGATCGGTCTGCTTTCCCAATATGCGGTCTATATCATTTTGTCTTATATTTTGCTTAATATCATCATACATGAGTGTCTTTGGTTTCCAATCAATATCACAAAATTCTTCTTTAGAATATAATTTTATGAATTTATCTAACCAGCTAAATCTATAGTCCACTTCATTTCGAGCAAAAATAACAGGAATACCCATGGCAATGCATGGTGACGCAACATGAAGGCGCGATGTAACTACAACTTTTGCATTTTCTTTTATATAATTATAATGTTTTTCTACAACTTGCTGCAATGTCATCTTTGCCTCTTCAATTCCCATATAGGTCTGTTGTGTCATGCACTGAAATTCTGTTCCTAAATTCTTCTGTATATCACGTTCAAGTTCAATTGGTGCATCAACTAAAATAACTTTTTCCCCACTAGCTTCCCGTCTGGATAATGTGATAGAAACGCAGCCATTTATATACGACTCGATCCCATACTTGTTTAATTTTTGATATGTATATTCATCTCTACATCCAATTGGTCCATGTTCTTTTAAATAATTAATATTTTCCTGATTAAAAAAGCGGTCATCATCTCTTCCACACAATGCCATTCCAAGAAGAACCGGCTCTATATCCGGAGATATATCTAAATAATCTCCCTTCATATAATTCGCATCAAAAATAGTCCAATTCAATGGCAGAATTAATTTTTCTCCACAATAGGATGCAATCTCAGACATATCCAGATATTGGATATCCTCCATTTTCATATCTTTGTACAATCCATCAATCGCCAAAAATTGTAAATTATCCCCATAATTAATAGCAGCCTGCTTTCCCCGTATCGTTTCCTGCCATTTTATATTTGCATATTTCATATATCTCCTTTAATCGTGCCAAATAAAGCTCTTTCTAAGACATACCACCTTAATTACCATTCTTTAACTCTGCAACCATTATCGCAATTTTCCTAACCGACTTAAAATATTCCGGTTTTATTTTATCTTCCGGTATCGTAACGTCATAGCGTTCCTCTAACTCAGTGATCAGATACATCAAATTCAGTGAACTAAGAAGTTCCTCCGCAGTAAGATCTGTATCTGCTTCGATATCCTCATATGGATTTACTTCTCTTAAAATTTCAATAATTACCTTAATATATTCATCCATTTATATTTCCTCTTTTAACTTTACTCTGTCTATTTTTCCATTTACATTCAATGGCAGTTCTTCTACCAGATTTACTTTCGCAGGCAGCATATAATGTGGTACTTTTTGTTTTAATTCCTTATAAATTTCCTTTTCTGTCACTAAGGTTTTATCACCTTCACAAAAAAGTACTATTTTCTTTTGAACATCATTATATAAAGCACAACTTTTTTTCACACCTGCCACTGCACCAGCCGCAGTTTCAATCTCTCCAAGTTCGATTCTATGTCCCTGATGCTTGATCTGATAGTCCTTCCTTCCAACATACATCAGCTCTCCAAATTCATTATATCTCACAAGGTCTCCTGTACGATAAATTCTCTCCGCATACTTATCATTCAACGGATTCTGCACAAAGGCATCCCTTGATTTTTCCGGATTTTTATAATACCCCATAGAAAGGCAGCTGCCTTTTACACACAATTCCCCGATTTCATTCTGTTGAACCGGCTTATTCTCCTCATTAAGTACAATAATCTGCGTATTTTCACACGGAAATCCTATCGGTAAAGAAGCGTCATCCGCAAATTCCCTGTCTACGATATAATAGGAGCAGACGTCTGTAATCTCAGTTGGTCCATACAGATTAGCATATAAAACATCCGGCATTTTTTTTCGTAACATATTTAGACATTTATTTGGCATTACCTCTCCACAAAACAAAATTTTCTTCAAGTAAGGAAACTCCATTTTGTTAAAAGCTTCCGAATTACTAAATGTAATCAATGCTGACGGTACCCAGAAAATGGTATTTATTTTTTTATTCTGAAGATAATCTGCCAATTTACCGGTAAATACAAAATAGCTTTCCGGAATGATGTGCATAGTAGATGCATTTCTCAGCGTAGAATAAATATCTAAAACAGAATTGTCAAAATAAAACGGAGCCTGATTTCCAAAAATTGTCTCCTCATTAAAACAAAATTTACTGGCAAGCCACTCTGCGTAATCAATAACCCCTCTATGACTTATTACAACTCCTTTCGGTGTACCTGTGGAACCGGATGTAAACAATACATATACAGGGTCAATATCACACACCTTCCGGTACCATTGCTCATCAACCGCATCGTCCATTGTTTCATCCAATATAAGATTTTCCCAGTTTCCGCTTAATACACCTTCTGCCTGATTATATATAATAGCAACCGGTTCCAGTGTGCTTAAAATTTTGTTTATTCTTTCCTGTGGTGAGTTTTTGTCAATTGGTGTGTAAAAGTTACCACTATAGACAATTCCCATTGCAGCAACAATGCACTCCACACTTTTCTCCATATATATTGCAATTGGCTGATTAATGGTATCTCCTAAAATTTTATGTATAGATGCAGCAACAGATATGCTCGCCTTTTTTAATTCTCCAAATGTTATGCTTCTGCTTTCATCCTCAAACGCAATCTTATCTGGATGTGTACTTGCACTGTGTAACAAATATTGAATTACATTGTTCATCTATACCATTCCTTCCTTTCTCATTTCAGCGATTAATTCTTCACTAACTATTTTTCTGCCATCCTGATTCAACGTTTCGTCTATCGTACAAATATCTGCAAATTTGTGTGCCGGCAATCGGTAACTGAAATCTTTTATCGGCACATTATTTTCTCCTGCAATATCCAACAATACTTTTACATTCTTATCATATTTTTCTTTAAATGAATCTCCCCATAATGTTTGTGCATACTCATAATTAGCCGGTGGAATAAATAATAAAAGTTTGATGTTTTTCACCTGACAATATTGAATAAATTTCTTCAGATAAACAATGCATTCATTTTCCGTATCCATACGAAACATATAATTCATTTTTATCACGATTTTTTCATTCGTGCCTTGTCCCATATCCTTTAATGCATTATCCGATGAAGTAAAATAATCATTCTTAAAATTAGAAAATCTTTCTTTTGTTATCTTTGCATATTCTAATAATTCCGGATCTTTATTTTGCACATCATTACTTATTCTCTCTATTAAAGCTGCATGTTGGGAACGTGGCAGCAAATGCTGTTTTCCCGTAAAAACTTCCAGATTTACCATTAAAACTGCATTTTGTGGTTTATATACATGCTCGCAATGCGCCTTAAAGATTGTATAATAGGCCCTCATCCCCATTGCATGGATTGCCAATACCTTTACTGCATTTTTTCCTGTTTTCTCTGTAATCATTTCACCAAGGTTAGCACTATTTGTGTCCTTGATTGCCAAATCTGTAATCCCACAATCTCCCATTAATATGGTCTTTGTTTCCTCACGATTCATAAATCGCTTCTCATACTCGTCATACAGATGATTATCTATATAAAAAAAGTCTCTATCTTTTTCAAATCCTAATTCTTCTAACTGGCAGCAAATAGCCCCTCCATTTTCAAGAGATACTAAAATAACGTTTTTTCCTTTCTCAGCCACAATCTGGTTCAAAGATACGATTGGAAATTCATTAATATATCCGCCTACTTTTTTAATATTATTATCTGTAAAAACAATATCGCTATAACCAAAACGTTTTAAAAAAAATGAATATTGTGTTCCACGGATTCCTGCTCCAAACACTACAATTCTCTTTCCATATAAAAAAGATGCTTTTTCCTCTATGAAATTCTCAAATGCCTTTAAATCATACTTGCAAACTGTCGTTACAGGCCATGCAAAATTTTTTTTATTTTCCATTGTCTACTCCATCATCAATCTCGCTCTTATTTCATCCGCATATGCATCTATACTATCCCCTGGTGTCATTACTGTATTCTGCGGAACATAACAATCCCTGCAGGTCTCTACCTCAAATCTTCCATTCTCCAGCATATCTTTTAGGAACTCTTTCTTTTGCATGCTATTCCACGCTTCCATCAACGTAGTATTCCTTACATTCCCCAGCTTAAATGGTGGTCTGATATGGCTGCATGGATAGATTGTCCCATCTGGTAATACATTTATTGTATAAAAAACTAATGGGCAACACTGCTGCACTTTAAACGCATCTCCATACTTATTTGTTTCTATCTTCTCTTTCGTCATATCTGCACCAGTCCACAAAGGTACCACCGACTCAATAAAGACCCGATCTGCTATCGGCGAGAACATTTCATAAAATTTATCTTTTTCTTTTCCAACAGCTACATCTACTATTTTAATATGCACCTGTGTTGTAGTTTTCATCTTGTATAAATATTCCAATCTATGGTAAAATTGGTCAAAATCGATATGTGCTCCGCAAACTTCTAAATAATTTTTTTCATCTAATCCCTGTAATGATATCACAATTCTGTCTATTTTCGCTGCACACAACTCGTCAATGTATTCCTCATCCAGCAAAAGCGCATTGGTATGTATATCTGTCTTCGCTGTCAACCCTGATCTTTTAATATGTGTTACCATGTCCGGCAGCCTGCGATTACACAATGGCTCTCCATGATGCGATAATGCGATTCTTTTTATCTGATGTGGAAACTGCTGCATCTGTTCTACAATTTTTTCAAAAGTTTCCCACTCCATCAAACGATTTTTCCTATAATCCTCTGCCACAATACTCTCATCTGCACGAAAGCAATAGTTGCATCTCAGATTGCACATGTCACTAATATCAACCATCACGGTATACGGCGTGTCAAGCGGCAATACCTTACCTAATACATTTCTGTCCTGACTATATGATTTTATAATATTATTATAACCCATTCTCTGCCTGCCCTTCCTGCAGTATATAGCTCTTCATCCATTCCTTTTCAAACTCCTGAATATATGGTGAGTTTAAAAATTCTTTCTGATTTTTCTGAAGTTCCCTGACAAGTCTTTTCAGTATCTCCATACAATCGTTCAGTTTATATGTTTTTATTTTATCGCACATACTGATCATATAAGACCATTCACTGTATTGTACCAATCCCTGTAGTTCCGGTAATTTATTGCTGATATATTCTGTCCGTTCACGAAATGCTGCCAGATATTCTTCCATTTGATCTGCTTTCCACTGACCTGCATTTTGCGTAAATGAACTATTATTATTCTCATGCCTGGTAAAACAGTACTTTGGCAGACCATATGCAGCCACTTTATTCGCATTTGCCATATACTTATAACAGATCCAGATATCCTCATATTTGCAATCTTCTTTAAATGGTATCTGTTCAAATAATGTGCGTTTCACCAGTTTTGTAGGCAGCCCTGCGTTATTACGCTTTCGTCTTAAAAGCTCTGTTACGGCATCTGCAGCACTCCAGATACAATATTCATCCCACATACTATGAGGCAAGATCTCTCCATTCACATCTTTCTGTGCTCCACAAATTGCTATATCTGCATGATTTTCCTGCACTAACTGATACAAAAATTCAAGCATATCCGGAGCAGCAACATCATCATCATCCACAAATGCGATATACTCTCCCCTGGCATTTGCAATCCCGATATTTCTTCCATGGCCGATACTGCTTTTTTCAATATGCAGTACCTTAATCCGGGTATCTTTTCTGGCATATCCATCTGCGATCTTTCCACTCTGATCGCCAGACCCATTGTCAACAATCACAAATTCAAAATCTGCGTAAGTCTGCCCCAAAATCGCCTCTATTGCTCTTGCTATATATTGTTCTCTGTTATATGTAAGCATTATTACCGAAATCATACCTGTCTCCTAAAACCCTACCAGTATTACACTTAACCCATCTCCTGCCGGAACACGTCGTATCTGCGGATGCAATTTGATATACTCATCTATTGCCTGCGCTACACCGCCATATGTCTTTGTATAATAATCATGTGAAATTATAAATCCACCCTTTATCATACGTTCCCCAAACCATTCGAGTCCTGCCTTTGTCGGCTGATACATATCCACATCCAGTCGGACAAATACAAACGTCTCCTCCAGCCCATCTGCTGTTTCCGGAAAGTATCCTTTCTTTATGATGCACTGCTGCGGATATTCCATCTTTTTCAGAACATATTCCACTGATGTGTCCTGATACTCTCCCGCCTTTGCATCCGAAAAACCATTTATCTGCTCTGTCGCCACATCTCTGGCATCAAATCCACTGAATGTATCAAACAAATATAACTTTCTGTCAGCAAACGCCTTGTTAATTATTTTGGCCGTATCTCCCTGAAATACGCCTACCTCTGCACATGCACCCGGCAATGCTTCTAATTCTCTGGCATATTGATAAAAAGAATCCTCCCTGTTTTTGTTCGTCCCCGATGAGTATCTTCGTATTTTTTCCTGCCTAATGCCACAACTCTCTAATTGTTGACATATCGAATCATATCCCGGTACAGAAGCTATGATAATAAAATCGTATGATATCTCTGATATCTGTTCCGCTGAAATAACCGATATTCCATCTATATCTGTTCCATGCAGCATCTCATTATTATCTGCAAATGCTATAATATCGCAAAATTCCCTGTAAAAATCATATGCACGTCTTCCCGTTGGACCCGCACCAAAAATAATAATTTTCTTCATCCTATCCGTTATTCTCCCCTGTTTTTCTCTGTGAAGATAATCCGTGATCCCTCTGTTTCGAATCCGAATGCGGTTTCCTTATATTCCCTCATTGCATCCCGAACAGCTTCCTGCTTTGCCTGTGGCACATAAAGCAGCATAAAGCCTCCACCTCCGGCTCCAAGAATTTTTCCACCGACAGCACCTGCCGTTTTTGCTTTTTCGTACATCTCATCTATCAGTGGATTCGATATTCCACTGGACATCTGTTTTTTCAGTTTCCATGCCTCGTCAAGCATTTCACCTATCTTGTCAACGTTTCCCTCTGCCAGTGCATTCTCTGCCGCATAAACCATCTCTACCATCGCATCCAATACTTTTTCTTTATCATAAATATGCGCTTTCTGTTCTGCCAGAATATTAGAGGAAATTCTTGTCAGACCGGTAAAATACAACATGAAATTGTTTTTTAATTCTTTTAAAGTTTCCGGTTTGCACACCACCATTTCGTTTGTGACACTGCCGTTTTTATGGAATTTATATTTACGGAATCCCCCATACGCTACTGCATATTGATCCTGCACACCTATCGGATTCTTTAACCGCTCTATTTCTATCTCACATGCCTCTCTTGCAAGTACCTCCGGAGATACATGTTCCCCCTTATATGCATGAAGTGCATTCAAAACACCTACCGCAAGAGCACTTGAAGATGCCAGACCAATTCCGGCTGAACTTAATGGAATATCTGCAGAATATACGATATCTACACCCTTTTCTATTCCCAGCATTTTTAATGCTTCCCGAATAATATTATGTTTTATCTCATCTACTGAGTCCACAAATTCATTGACGGTATAGCATACCCGGATTTTATCATCAAATCTTTTACAGACCATGATATAAACATACATATCCAACGCAGTACTGATAACTGCTCCATATCCATATCTGCTATTTTCATAATAATCCGCAAAATCCGTTCCTCCGCCAAAAAAGGACATCCTAAGAGGTGTTTTAGAAATTATCATTTATTTTATCTCCCCGTATTCAATAATAGTTCTTCTACTGCACATTGTAATGTGTATGTGTCATCCACAAGAATGCCTCTGCACCCGGCAGCCTGTGCCGCCTGCATGTCTCGTTCATCATCTCCTATCATAACACACTCTCTTAAATTTAGCGAATAGTCTTTCTGCGCCTGAAAAAACATCCCAGGCTTTGGTTTCCTGCACTCGCATCCCTCATCCCAGTTATGTGGGCAGTAATAAATTGCATCGATTGCTCCTCCAACCTGTTCCAGTTCTGTTTTCATTTTCTGATGAATTTCATCCAGCATTGATTCACTTAGACACCCTCTTGCTATCCCCGGCTGATTTGACACAAGAATAATGCGATATCCTGCTTTTTTTAATGCCGCTACCGCTTCTCTTGCTCCCTCTATCCACACAAACTGTTCCGGTTTCTCCACATAACATGCTTTCGGCGGTCGAACATTCAATGTCCCATCCCGGTCAAGAAAAATAGTTTTTACCGGTTTAAAAAACTGACGAGTTAGTTCTATTCGTTCCCACGATCCAACAGAATAATATCTGTGCTCTGTTACTGTTGCAAACATTTTTCCGGCTTTTACAATTTCCGGATATACAACTGCCTCAAAATTACAGTTTTCATCCGGCAACAGCTGCAATAACTTTTTGTTAACAATTGCATAGCCTATATCTACTCCCTTAAGTCCCTCTGTAACTCTCTTCTTGTCATAGCAGAGTACCTGACCATTATCACTTACCCGTAAATTATTTTTTGTGTAATGATCCGTATTTGCATATGCAGTAATCTGAAGCAACGCCTGATTTCGAAAATAACTTTCCTGTAATTTCTGAAAATCAATCGGGCAGTAATTATCACAATACATCAGCAAAAAATGTTCTTCCAATCTATCCTGTGCTTCCCTGATCCGTGCTCCTGTATCATATTCCACAGGCGTAATGCAATATGTCAGCTGCACCCCATAATCCTGTCCGTCTCCAAAATACTCTGTAATTTTTTCAGGAAGATATCCCAGCAATAACACGATCTTTTTTATTCCAAAATCTTTTACCTGTCTGATCAGATATTCCAGAAAAGGGATCCCCTCAAATGGGTACATTGGCTTTGGATCATGTTCTGTAAATGGTGCAAGACGTGTTCCGAGCCCCCCTGCAAGTATTACTGCCTGTTTCACTCTGTTGCTCTCCATACTGCTTTACCTTTCTTTTATAAACATTCCCCATCACGTTCCAGAATCGTATCCACAATCTGTTGCAGAATTAAATTATGAATAGATTCCACCATTCCATAATGACGTACCGGCACATGCAAATTATAATTTCCCATACTCCGGATCTTATTTTCTTTCTGAAAACCCGACAGCGTAACCACAACACATCCCTTTTTTTGCGCCACCTGAATTGCATTTACAATATTTTGTGAATTACCAGAACTGCTGATTGCAACCAGCACATCCTTTTCATTTGCCAGAAATTCCAGTGGACGGGAAAAAATATATTCATATCCATAATCATTTCCCATACATGTTGTAACCGAATTATCATACAGACTATAGGTTTTCATTCCGCCATTTTTCATAAAATCTGCTGTCATATGGCTTGCTATCGCTGCACTTCCTCCATTGCCAATAAAAAAGACCTGTTTCCCTGCTCTCTTTGCTTCTGTAAATACATCCACCAACTGTTTGATCGCAGCCTCATAATCTTTATATGGATTACCATTTTTATCGTACAGGGTTGTTCTATTTAAATGTCCAATCAAGCTCTCTATATATTCTGTGTACATGTTGTTTCTCCCACTTTTACAATAAAACTAAAGTGCATAAGTGTTTACTTATGCACTTTGGTTTTTCTCCTCGCAAACTATATGCACTATTTCAATAGCATTAACACTGCCTGTGGCTGTGTATTAAACTGTGCCAGTAAACTCTGCGACGCATTTAACAATATCCTGTTGGTTGTAAACGAAAGCATCTCTTCGTTCATATTGGTATCACGAATACTACTCTCTGCTTTCTGCGTGTTTTCTGTTGTATTATCAAGATTTTTGGTTGCGTGCTCTAACTGCTCCTGTGTTGCTCCGAACTGATCTCTCCATGTCGCTGCGAGTTCAATCGCATTTTGGATCTTGGATATCGATTCGCTCGCGCCCTCATAGCTTGTCATGTCTACATCTGCTACACCAAGACTTTCCTTGCTTGCATTTACAAAATTAATGGTAACGCTCTGATCAGCAAGTGAACCTGCCTGAATTTTAAAGAATCCCGGTTTTGCTTTGGGTGTTCCCTCTGCTAACATATACTGCTGGTTGAAATTCGTATCGTATGCAATATGATCGATTTCACTTTTCAGCTGTTCTACCTCGTCCTGAATGGCAGTACGATCTGCTGTTGTGTTGATATCATTTGCTGCCTGTGTGGCAAGCTCTACCATACGGTCTAAAATCTGCTGTGTCTCTTCTAATGCTGCATCTGCTGTCTGTATCATACTGATACCATCCTGCACATTGGATGATGCACGGTCAAGTCCTCTGACCTGATGACGCATCGTCTCTGAGATGCAGAGCCCTGCGGCATCGTCTGCATCCTCATTGATCCGATAGCCTGATGATAATTTTCTGGACGAATCCTCTGTGTTTTTCACATTCGTCTTCATAATACGATGCTGATTCAGCGATGGCATATTGTGATTAATTACCATGTGTTCACCTCTTCCTTGAGTCATAAATTCCTAGTATATATATCGTACCATTCTGTCCCTTTACTTAGCATATTTTGGCATTAATCTTGCTTTACTGCACATTTTCTACTATTTTTCTTACTTTTTCAATCACTTCATCCTGCTGCTCATCCGTCAGTCTCGGGAATAACGGCAAGCTGACAATATGAGAGTATACCTCTTCCGCTACCGGGCAGTTTACATCTGCATAACCATGCTCTCTGTAATACGGATGATGATATACTGGTATGTAATGCACATTGACTCCGATTCCTTCCGCACGCAATGCTTCAAATACCGCTTTACGATCTTTGTTCTTTACCTGAATGATATACAGGTGCCAGCCACTTTTTGTATCTGGAAGCTGATAAGGTGTAACGATATTTTTACAATCCGCAAATGCCTTATTATAACGTTCTACCAGTTCTCTTCTCCGCGCAATAAAAGAATCTAATTTCTTCATCTGAGAACATCCAAGTGCACACTGGATATCTGTCATACGATAGTTATATCCCAGATCTATCTGCTGATAAAACCATGGTCCCTCATTACAAGTCATCTGGCTTTCATCTCTTGTAATGCCATGACTACGGAACAAAACTAATTTTTTGTAGAATGTCTCATCATTAGTAACTATCATGCCACCCTCACCTGTTGTAATCGGTTTAACCGGATGAAAGCTGAATGTTGTCATATCTGACATAGATCCAATCATTTTCCCTTTGTATTCTGACCCCAGCGCATGTGCCGCATCCTCTATTACGATCAGATGATGCTCTTTTGCGATTGCATGAATCGCATCCATATCACACGGCTGTCCTGCAAGATGTACTGCAATGATCGCTTTTGTTCTGTCCGTTATTTTTCTCCTGATATCCTCCGGATCAATATTGTAGGTATCCGGGTCGATATCAGCAAATACCGGGGTTCCCCCACAGTATAATACACAATTCGAAGATGCCGCAAAAGTAATCGGTGTCGTGATGACCTCATCTCCTGCTCCAATCCCTGCTACATAGCATGCCGCATGAAGTGCTGCCGTATCATTTGCGATCGCAACCGCATATTTTGCTCCGACATAATCTGCTACCATCTTTTCAAATTCTGCAATCTTTGGTCCTGTCGTCAAATAATCGGAACGTAGTACATCGACAACCGCCTGTATATCGTCCTCTTCTATGGTCTGTCTTCCGTATGGTATCATGTCCATCATCCTCCCTACTCTTCTTGTCTGCTTTGTCTTAATAGTGCATATCCTTCAAATAATTCAAGATCCTCTTTTGTTGTAATTTTTATATTTGTCTGATCTCCATAAGACTGATATATCGTATCTCCTAGCGCATACATCAGGCTTGTAATATGCGGTTCTATCACATCCAACAGTCCTTTTTCCTCTGCTCTATGGTAAATATCCAGCAAATATCCATATCGGAATGACTGTGGGCAGCAAATCTGTACCTGTTTATCTCTGTCAATCCATGTTTTACTTTCCCTGTTTTCATCATTAGACCCTAAAAGCTGAAAACAAGGGGTACAGGAAACAGATATTCCATGCTCCTTGCACACTCTGATACCATCGGATATAATATGTTGACTTGTAAATGGGGCAGCACCATAGTGTATCATAACCATATCATTGTTATCTAACTTATCTTTCAGATAATTCACTCCATTGATCACTGATTCTTGAAATGTCTCCCCTCCATGCGTAATCCACTTTACCTTTGATAACCTGTAGTTTTCTATTATGGTTTCCAGATAATGAATCCAATCCGCATGACATACCACCTCAATGGCATCTACCTGTGGATTTTTCTGATACAGCTCCATCGTATATGCCAACACCGGTTTTCCCAGTATCTCTACAAACTGTTTCGGACGTCCTGCACCTACACGTGAGCCTGTTCCTCCTGCCAATATCATCGCCGTAATCATATCTGTATCCTCTATACCTCTATTATTCCATAGCTTTCCATTGCTTTATCTATAAATCGTATCAAGTTCCGATAAGACGGCAGGAAGAAAAAGCTATCATCGTCTCCAACACTTCCTTTATAAAGCCCCCAGCAGAACCAGTAAAATGCCGAGATTGGAATAAACGCATAATAAAATCTTCTCTCATCCTGATTCATCGGTCTTCCTATATATGCTTTCAGGTATCTCTCTATCTGCTGATCTGACCAATCATATCTGCATAAAATACATCCAATATCATTTGCTGCATAATTAAGCCCGGCATATTCCCAATCAATCAGATACACCTCTTGCGTATCGCTACACAAATAATTCGGTGCATAGGTATCATTATGACATAAAACCCGCTCATATCCCAGCCGTTTTGCATCCTCCTGTATAGCGGCATACAATTTATCTACCTTTACAATAATCTCCTGAAATTCCCGGAACAGATTTCCTTTTGTCAATGAAGCAATCTGCATTAATTTTTTTCCTTCTGCAACATTGTCAAAAATTTTTACGGCTGGGTCTGGTTTTACCAGATGCAGCTTATGCAAATACTCCATTGCAGTACTTAATTGAGACTCTGATGCTTCAAAATCACAATATACAGCCTTAGGAACATAATGCGACAATTTCCATCCAGATATATCCATATATATTACAGATTTATCGATTCCTATTTCATATGCTGCATTCTGTGCAAAAAGCTCTGTTTGTCTGTCAATCAGATTACCCGCTGTTCCTCCCGGATGTCTATACACATAGCCCTGTCCATTTACCTTAAAGCCAAATGAGACATTTGTGAGACCTGCATTAATAACATCAATCTCATTAATCTCATTTGGGTTACACTTTAAAACAGAGCATATATTAGATATAATGTCAGAATCAACATTGAGTAAAAATTCCGAATCGAACTGTCTTAAATCTTCAATCCCCTCAAATTCCAGAATACTTCTATTATCAAATTCTTTCACATACAAAGAAAGTTCTTTTAAATGTTTTGCATAAAATTCTTCCCAAAACATATCTGCCACACGGAATCTGTCAATTTCCTGCTCCATATAGTTTCTAAACTTAGCAGAAAATGATTCATTAAAATAAGCATGACCGACCATCGCCATCTGATCCATTCCGCCAACCGATACATCTGTTATTACCATTGCATCCGAATATGCCACTCCAAACTCCCGGAATTTTCCCTGATAAAAAGTACATGCCCGGTAAGAATAATTCAGTGGATTTTCCTCTATAAAAGGATTATCCACAAAATAATGATCCGCACAACAGATGTATGTATTAGCAAGATATTCCCGTGCTACATAAAGTGAATAGAGATTTCCTTTCTCTGCAAATGTATTATTTACAATCAAATGTACCCCATATTTTTCTTCTAAATAGAAAAATTTCTCCTTCATGTATCCAACTACAACATGGATTTCTTCAACACCTGCCTCAAGCAGTTGCTTAATCTGGCGTTCAATCAAGATCTCACCCTTTACACAAAAGATGCCCTTGGGTTTTTCATATGTAAATGGGGCAAAATTTGAAGATTTGCCCGCCGCTAAAATCACTGCATTTTTTTTCACTTCTACCAACCCTTCTTTGCAATCATACGTATCAATCTTTCACAACATTTTTCCTATTAACCCAGTTCAACTCATATATCCTATATATCATGTCAATTATCCAAAGGAGTGGGCATACAACAAATATATATTTGCGCATTGATGTTAAAAGCAAAACTGTTGTAATTAATGTTTCCAATGATGCGTCCATTCCAAACAAAATATCTCTCTCTATAAAAAACTGTTTAAGTCTTGTATGCTCAAATACTTTTAATTTATGAATTTTAGGAACTATATAATATGTAGCTATCACTCCATAGCAATGTTGTATTGCAATTGCAGCCAATATAGCCCAGGCTGGTAACTCTACGCCTATGCCTATAAAAAAATAACCAACTGTATAAAAAATCGTATCTGAAATAATATCTAATTTTTTTCCAATTTCTGATTGCATGTGTTTATTTCTTGCTAAATTACCATCCACTATATCTAAAAACATATACAACTGGATCAACACTGCAAGCACATAAAAATATTTTTTCCACGCAGTAAAACATATAAGTGGAAATACAACTATTAAATTTACAAGTGTTACCATATTCGGCGTAACAGGTGTATGTGTCAAAAAAATAATAAGCGGTTTACCCAATTTAACCAGAGTAACTTCCCACCAATAGTTGTCCTTTCTTTTCATAATAAACTCACTCATTACTGTTTCCTCCCATCAATGTTGTTGCAATTCGTTCTGCCCCCTTGGAATCAACAAATCCCTGCATCAATTTTTTCATCTGATACTGCTTTTCTGGATCTTCAATCAAGTCTTTAAGTTTGGTTTCCATATTTTTCATTGATTCATCCAAAGAGTTTCTATAGTCTCCGCAGTATAACAACATATTGTCCTGTGAAAAATATTCTGCATCATATTTCTGATCATCTGCAACCACAAAAAATAATGTTGGAAGCAACATTGCACAGCATTCGTACAGAACCGTACTTGCCGCCGTAACACATAGATCACAGTCTTTCATCAGTTCTGCCATATTTTCCACATTGTGCAGTACATTAACATTTGTATCTCTTTGTATCAATTCCTCCAACTTATGGATACCGGTATAATATTTTCCAACAACAATTTTCCACTCACAGTTCAGAAACAAATCAGGGTTATGTTCTTTCAGATACTGTATCGTTGTAATTATTAAATTTGGTTTATCTGCTCCCCCACACATCAATAATACTTTGGGATATTTATCTGTTCTTACTCCGTGTTCAGGTTCTATCTGTTGAAACTGCTGACGGAGCGGAACGTATTTTTCTCCAAGCAACAATTTACACTTTTCGTGTTCATAGCGGCTTTTATAGTCAAATTTTCGGTAGAACACATTGTAATTTATAATCATATCAGCTATTTTTTTCTCCGAAAACATATCATCAAATACCGCCACATTCAAAAGTGTCTTCATATATGCAGTATATTCAGAAAATATAAAATAGGAATCTATTAAAAGCCAGTCTGTCTTCTTTGCTTTTTGTTTTAATATCTGATATTCTTTCTCTACATTTACCGAATCCCATTTCACATCGGTTACTATCACTTCAAATTTATTTTTATTAATTAATGCCGCTGATGTTTCATCTGACACAAGAAAGCAAACCTTTCCCTTTTTCTCTCTGATTTTCTCTGCAATCGTAAGACATCGCATTACATGTCCTGTTGCAATCGTTTCATTAGCATCTGTCCTAATATATAGCATGATTAGTTTTCATCCTTTAGCAGTTCGTATTTTAATTCCGCTAATTTCCAGTCACTCATCGTATCTATATCCTGCACACATATTTCTGGCAAGACAATAGGAACAAAATCGTCCTCAATGCAACCATTAAGCGCAAATAATTTTTCGACATTATAGATATAAAACTGACCGGCATCATGATACTCTTTTTCTAAATCCTGCGATCTAGCTCTCACATATTGTGGATATTTAAATTTTGCGTATCCACTGTTGTCGATTATAAAACTGCGTTGTGGAGGATAAGAAAATTGTACTACCGGTATCACGACCGCCGGTCTTTTTTCCTGCATTAACGTTACCGCTTCTTTTAACATTTCCCCAGAAACAAACGGTGTTGTGGGATAAAGACAGCATACATAGTCAAACTCTTCTCCGCGCCTGCGGTATTCCGTTACCACTTCCATTATGACATCCTCTGTTGTTGCGAAATCATCTGAGTTTTTGTCACTTCTCATAAATGGTACTACTGCCCCATACTTCATGGAAATCTGAGCTATCTCGTCACTGTCTGTTGACACCATAACCTCCTCAAAAATTCCACTCTTTTGTGCTGCTTCGATTGCATATGCAATAATCGGTTTTCCACAAAATTGTTTTATATTTTTCTTAGGAATACGTTTACTTCCACCGCGTGCTGTAATAACTGCTATTCCTTTTTTCATGATTTTCACCTACAATTCCTTATTTAGTTCACTAAACTGATAATTGCCATCATCCAGTAAAATTTCTTTTGTTTTGTCAGTTCCGCAATTCATAAGCATATCCAAAATTGTTAAACCTTCTTCAAAACCAGCGAACTGCTGCCGATATTGTGTTCCTGTATAATTAATATATCGATGATTCAAGCCATTCTCTGTAAAACATGAGATATCAACATATGCTGCACTTCCTAAATTTGATAAATAAGTATCACATCCCGTCTGCTTACACATATCCACCAGCATATCTGTCTTTTTTCCCTGAAACTCATAATCCCTGTCATACAAAATTTTAGTTTTAACGTCTAATTCCCGAAACAGATATTCCATAATATATATGTCAACATCCATCAATTTTTCCCACTGCTTTGTATACAGATCGTCTAAAAAGTCTTTATATTCTTTATAAAACGGTGCTTTTCCATATAGTAATTCTATGGTCTTATAATTCTTTTCCCGCCATTCCTCACTATTATTTATCATGACATCACAAATATTCTGTTCCATCTTTCCTTTTGTAATTGTTGGAATCTGAATATAAGTCCATCCCTCTTTTGTCCGTACACGATTACGTTTTTGCCAACTCTTTTTTTCAAATTGAACTTTCGTTACAAACACAAAACAATCTGATTTCATTATTTTCCCAATCAGTCCCGGATATGGCCAGTAGTTTGGCTGATGACCTGAAAGTATCATTATAATTCCCCCTATCTTTCTGCTGTTACAATATAATTGCTATCGCAAAAATTTTGATTATCATGAGTTTCTTTTATATAATCTATTTTCAATTCTCTAAAATCTGAAAAAAGCTGCTTTAACTCTGCTTCATCAAAAAAGTGCATCAACATTCCATTTTCACTGTGTGCACATTTTTCCTCGCTTCCCTCATTTATAACGATCGTATGTACTTCTTTTGTCTCCATCGACTTATTATATCGATAGTCCTCTAGTGTCCTGACCACCAAAAGAAGTTTTCCACCTGGTTTCAAAACCCTTTTTATTTCCTGCACAGCTTTTACTATATCCTCATATGGCAAATAATAGAGCACTCCATAACAGATGATCCCATCAAAAAAACTGTCTTCATAGGGAAGCTGCGTTAATGTTCCAACAGACATATTATCTGCATATTGTCCAAATCCATGTTCCTTTAGCATCTCCCTGGTACATTCAATTCCCTCGTCTGAAAAATCAATTCCATATGGGATGATATTTTCATTTCCCATAAAAAAAACATGTCTTCCTGCACCACATCCTAAATCTAATACCTTTGTTTTTCCATCCCGTTCGAAGTTTCGGAACACAAACTGTACCACTGTTTCGGACGGATATTTGGGTCTGTATCTTTTATTTTTATGTAAATCAATCCACTGTTCTCTATTGATTTCGCTCATAATCGTCCTCCATAATACGATTTAAACAGCTTATTTCTTCTATAATCTGCTGTTTCGAATGCTGCTTATCCACCCACAGATTTACAACTTTATTTTCCAGCTCATCTGCCCGTTTTAAATGTTCTCCTTTATATATACCTGCCAGTGATAAGTACCAGCTGCTTATATCGATTCCACGCTTGCGAGCTTCCTCCAGAAGATATTCCCGGTCTCCTTCATAAAGAAATGTATAACGCCAACGAAATATATCATCAACCTTTGGTTTTACGACATATTTATGATTTAACATTTTCTGATATAAAAGAGCTTTTTCCCGCCTCTGTGTAACTGTTTTCTCTAATTGCTCCAACTCATCATACACTTTTTGATTGTCTTTCAGATCAAATATAAAATACTGTTTACTGTCTAACTGTAATTCTTTTAAGCAGCGATTCCTTTCATTCCAATCTGTATTTTTTCTCAGGATATCATAATATCGTTTCCTGTATTCATCAAACAGCTCCGCCCCTGGAACATTAACATCTGTCAGTTTTTCTTTTTCCCGACGAATGTTCTCCTCGATTTCCTTCTTGTCAGTAAGTATCATTCCACCACCCAATGGTGTCTCACATACTTTTGTATGTCCAAAGCTCACAACAGCAATATCCATATCTCCTGTATAAAATGACTGCGCTGCATCTTCGAATAATACTACTTTGTATTTATCGCACAATTCACGAACCTTTTTCTCCTGATACCGGTGTCCATATATATGTGTCGGAACAACGATACCATAATTCCCTGTCCGCATCATTTTCTCTAATTCATCTGTATCGATCGTATAATCATCCAATGATACGTCGCAGAAGTCCACCTCATATCCTGCAAAAAGTGCTGCATTAACCGGGTTAGTACAGGATATCGCCGGGAACACAACCTTTTTTTTCTGCATCTCCAGAGCTTTAAATGCAAGATACATTGCTGTTGTCCCGTTTCCGGTAAAAACTCCATATTTCACATTGTATTTTTCACATACTGTTTTTTCTAAATCATTCATTTTTATTCCACATATTTCCAATCCATTGGAGTTCCTTTTTCAATATCGCATCTTGCTTTTTTGCCTAAAATATCATCCCAGTGCTTTGTGTGCAGCCCAATCCCCGGACGGATCGATCTCACATTTTCCTCTGTGAATTTCTCACCTGCTTTTATATCTTTTACCACAAACAGAGAGCGCGAATATATCCTGCTCTCTAACTGTTCTTTATTGAGTTCATACGTCGGATATCCCAGTGCCTTTTCCACATTCCGGATTTGGCGTACCATTTCACCGAATTCCTGCGGCTCCATGGAAAACTGTGAATCTTCACCTCCATCTGCGCGGCATAACGTAAAATGTTTTTCAATTACCTTTGCCCCAAGTGCAACTGCTGCAACTGCAATTTCGCTTCCCATAGAATGGTCTGATAATCCACATATGCAGTCAAATGTCTGTTCCATATTAGGGATCACTTTGAGATTCATATTCTCATACGGAGCAGGATATGACGAAATACATTTCAGCAGTATTACCTTGTTATTCCCCTCTTCCTGACAAGTTCTCACTGCCATATCAATGTCCTCTAAATATGCAATTCCAGTTGACATAATAACAGGTTTTCCTGTTCTTGCTATCTTTCTTATAAACGGAATATCATTAATTTCAAAAGACGCTACTTTATATATTGGCACATCCAGTTTTTCCAAAAAGTCAACCGCTGTTAAATCAAACGGCGATGAAAAGAAATCAATCCCGCACGATATGGCATATTCTTTTAGTTCCTGCTGCCATTCCCATGGTGTATATGCTTTTCCATATAGTTCATACAGTGTCCTGCCTTCCCATATTCCTTTTGTCCGAAACGCAGGTTTATCGCTATCAATCGTTATTGTATCCGGTGTATATGTCTGAATTTTTATTGCATCTGCTCCAGCATCGGCAGCCGCCTTAATAATTGCCTTTGCCCGATCAAAATCCATATTATGATTTGCTGACATTTCAGCAACTATATAGGTTGGTTCATCTTCTCCTATAAATCGTTTTCCAATACATATTTTTTTTTCCATTTTGTCCACCTACTAATGTTCCTGCACAGATTTTAGCAGTTCTTGAATCTGTTCTACCGACAGCCACTGTGTATTAGTTCCCGAGCTATACTCGAACCCTGCTTCTACTCTTTTTCCCCCATCCTGTATCTTAGACTTATCCCACCAATCAAAATGCGGATATACAATAAAATGTTTATCATATTCATAGGTCAGAACCGAGTCCTCTTTTGTTACCATAACCTCATGTAACTTTTCTCCCTCGCGGATACCAACTTCCGGCATTTCGCAACCAGGCAAAATAGCCTGTGCCAGATCTGTGATCTTAAAGGATGGAATTTTGGAAATAAAGGTTTCACCACCTTTAGCCTCTGACAATGCTTTAATCACAAGCTGCACGCCTTCATCCAGACTGATCCAGAATCTTGTCATACGATAGTCTGTAATCGGAAGTTCTTTTCCTCCATTTGCCACAATGTCTCTAAAAAATGGTATAACAGATCCTCTGCTTCCTGCAACGTTTCCATAACGCACAATAGAAAAACAGACATCTTTTGCTCCAGAGTAGGCATTCGCTGCAATAAATAATTTATCAGAAACCAGCTTTGTTCCTCCGTATAAATTAATCGGATTTACCGCCTTGTCTGTAGAAAGTGCAACCACCCTTTTTACTCCACAGTCCAGTGCTGCATCTACAATATTCATTGCGCCATTAATATTCGTCTTTACAGCCTCCATCGGATTATATTCACACGCCGGAACCTGTTTTAATGCTGCCGCATGAACCACATAATCTACGCCCTCAAAGGCACGATACAGACGCTCTTTATCTCTGACATCTCCAATAAAGAAACGAAGTTTTTTACCATATTTTTTAAATTTATTTGCCATATTGAATTGTTTAAATTCATCCCGGGAATAAATGATAATTTTTTTCGGATCGTAATGTGTCAGCACATACTCCGTGAACGCATTACCAAAAGAACCGGTTCCTCCGGTTATAAGAATAGTCTTTCCATTTAACATCTTTTCTGCCTCCTGCATCTACTATTGCATCCTGCAATAACTCTTCATCTATATATATCGAATCTTTTTGATATTTTCTTAATGGCGGTTATAAAAGCATTGCCTTCAATCGATTCTCAAACGTAAAATCCCGTTTAACCCGTTCCAGTCCTGCCATAGCAATTCTTTTACGTTCTTCCTCATGCTCCAGATAATACTGAGCTTTTAGAAACATATCCTGTAAGTTCTCGTATACCACACATTCCTCTCCGATCACAAAATACTCTTCTAACTCCTGCTGATAATTAGAAAGCACAAATCCACCACATCCCATCACATCCGTAACACGAAGTGGTATTCCTGTCTTGATCGTTTTTAAAGATATATTCAGATTGATTTTGCTCTGTGAAAATACTAACGGCATCTGAGTATAGTAGTCCGCATAACCTTTCATATGAACTTTCGGAAGTCTGGTTTCTTTATCTGTCGAATACAGATCTACGTTGTAGTGCCCTGACAACAATGCCAATGCCATATAGCGTTCCCGTCCGGTTGTCTCACAGGCAAGCATAAATTCCAGTTCCCGCCTGCCCATCTGAAATCCATCTGTTGCTACTTTCGCATATTCACCATTCATGTGATCCAGCAGTTCCTGTGTCACAAGCTCCGGTATCAGATAACCACCATACACTTTCATCTGTGCATTGACAATTCCCTCTAAATACCCCTTGATATAATCCGTCAATGGCGCAGTAAAATACGCATATTCCGTCTGATACAATTTCCCGACCAATGAGGCGTCCGTCTTGTAAGTTTCCCGCTCTTTTCTGGACACATTCATATGAAATACCTCAGTGTCCACCGCAAGAGGCATATGGTACGCACAGACTCCTGCTTTCTGATATTCTTCTGCCTGCCCTCTGTCAAAGAAAAAAAGACGGTTGCAGGAACGAAACAGACATTTTGTATCCCTGATATGGATTGGGGAATCATATACCCACGCTGTATAGGGAATGGCAACCTCCTCACATATCTGAGATACCAGTGGAGAAAAATTAACCGACAGCACATCGGTATATGCACATTCCTTTATCTTTTTTCGAAACAGCTCCAAAAATCTGTCATCATGCTCCCAGTCTTCAAATTGATAAAAGAATGTATCGTAGGGAATTTCTAATTTTTGCAACGCGCGCTCCATTCCTTTGTTCATAAAAGAATGCCATTGAAAGAAAAGTATTTTTTTCATACTTCTGCTTCCCTTCTGTCATATTCCTCCATAATCCTTTTAAATTCGCTGTCTGTGTCCAGATATAGTTCTGCCAGCTTTTTTGCATCTTCCGCTTTTTTCTGATAAAATTTATCATCTTTGGCGTATCTGCCGATTAATTCTGCCATTTCCTCATAATCTCTGCAACAGAACTCTTCCCCTATAATACCTGCAACATCTCCATAAGAAACTGATATCGTTGGCAATCCCTTGCTCATTGCCTCCACTGCAGATGTGCCTCCCCCTTTTCTTGTTGGATTGACATACAGATCACAAATTTCCAGCTTCGAAAGAATATCACTGCAAAATCCAAGCTGATACATATACTGCCTGATATTTGGATACCGTTCTGCTACTTTTTCATAAGTTTCAAACTTGCCGATAAACACCACTCCAATCTGCGGAGAAAGCACTCCTCTCAACATCTTTAAGAAATCATCTGTCACCTCTTCGTCCAATCTTGCTCCTACGACTGCCAGTAAAAATTGTTTATCCGGCAATTGTTCCTTTTCTCTTGAAGTATGTTCCAATTGTTCTTTGAGTGAAAAAGTAAATCGTCCATGTATCATGTGCTGTTCCGTCTTTCCCGTATTCTTACATACCAGCTTCCATGTATCATTTAATTTTCCATGTACTGCTTGATAGGATGTGAGCGTAACTGCAAGTCCTGATTGAGTTGTACCCACTGTAAGAGTCGGTACCATTTCATCCACCAATCCTGCAAAGACACTGCTTCCACCAATATTGACTACATACATTGGCTTTATCTGTTCTACCATCTGTAAAAGCACCTCATATATCTGAACTTCCGGTAACGTGCAGTCACACTGAAAATACGGTATCTCTACACCTTTCCAGCTCTGAAACTCCTGCTCAGACAATATCTTGTTATAATTCCCCTTATAATAAAATAAAATTGGCATTTTCCCCACCTCGGTAAACAGTTCTGCTGTATTGATAAGCAGCACTTTTTTCCCCATGGCATTTACCAGACTGACACAGCGATCCAAAGCAGTTTTTGTCGGACCATGTGATGCTCCCAGGAATTGCTCCGTAATCACTAAAACCATCTCCGCATCCCGCTGTTCTCTTGGTATCTTTTGCAAGGATTTTGTCAGTTTTTGACTGATCTCTGTTTTTACCTGTTCTAACAGTCTCCACTTTGCCGTCAGCACCGGTTCTGTTTCCAGTTCCGGATGTAAGAAAATCATATTTGCAATTTGATAAAACAAATAATACTTATTTTGGTAGTTTAGCATATCCTGCTTTCGGACATATTCAATAAACTCTTCCATTACATGTGTGTCAAACTCCAGATATACAAGCACCGAATAAAGATATACGCCCATATACACATTTGTTTTGGCTATAGAACGATATATTTTTTCATATACTTCATGTCTGATTTTCTGATTATTTTCACTCTTAAGTTCTTTGTAAATCGATAAAACACATTCTGCAAATTCCTGTGTTAGCAGAGATCCCGGTTCTTCAAGTTTTTCCCATAGCAATTCCATGTTCATATACTTTTCCTCCTCATTTTCTAAATTTTATCATGTTTTCCTCATTTTTGTAAATTACATTGCACAATTTTCCAAATTCCCCTATAATAATATCATCATTTATTATAGGAGGTTTGTATGAAATACGGACTCATTTATTACCGTGATACGCACAACTTGGGGGATGATATCTTATCCTATGCAGGAAAACGTTTCTTACCTAAAGTAGATTACTATATCGACCGTGAACATATGGATGTATTTCTTCCGGACGAACGCGAATATGTTGCTGTAATTGCAAATGGCTGGTATCTTCACTATAATTACACGTTTCAGCCGTCTCCTTATCTTCATCCGTTTTTTATCGGTACACATTTCAGCAAAGATCAGATGATATTGAATGACTATTCCTATCTGGATGCCTCATTGATTCGGTATCTTCAGCAACATGGTCCCATCGGCTGCCGGGATGAACATACTGCTGACCTGCTTAAAGAACGACAGATTCCAAGCTACTTTTCCGGATGTATGACTTTAACACTTCCAAAATTTCCAGATATCATGCCGAATCATAAAGTAGTTCTTGTAGATGTCTCAGATGAACTTACACAGCACATCAAAACGACTCTTCCAGGAAAAGACATCCTCTCCATTACGCACCGTCTTAAGGAGTCTGAGGTCAGTCTGGACTGGAATGTACGCGAAGAGAGACTGGAAGAATACCTGAAGCTGTATCAGGGTGCTGACCTTGTCGTTACAACCCGGCTTCACTGTGCACTTCCCTGTCTTGCTCTTGGCACACCCGTATTGTTTGTGCGCAAATTAAATGAAGACTTTCATGTTCGAATTGAACCTTTTGCAAAGTATCTCCCAACTTTTACACAAGAGGAAATCCTGCAACATAAGGCAGATGCTGTCCTTTTAAATCCACCTGTTGCAAAATCCGTTGAGGAACTTGCTTTCCCATTAATTCAGAAATGTACGCAGTTTATAAACACTGTAGAGAAAACCTGTCCCGATGTCTCTACGCTTCCAGACCTGGCTTTGTATCAGTCTCTCTATATTGACCGAACTCAATATATGCGCTTTGCGATAGATTCCCTTTTTAGCATCCGCTGTGCCTTGCAAAATCAGATCATGCAAAACTCAAAAGAAATGGAAAAAACCATTTCTCTTTGTAATACAGTTCTCGACGAAAATGAACGTCTCCGGAAACGTTTGCAGGAGCTGTCCTAAGTTATTTATAAAAAACCAGTTTCGATACACGAAACTGGTTTTTTATTTACCCGATCACTTCTTTTGCAGCCTCTCCCAACTGTCCAAAAACCGGAATTACCTTTTTAAACTCTTCTGCCATTTTAGCATCCTCTTTTGCAGAAATTGCATCATTTAAAGATACAATCGCCCGATTAAATTCTTCTTTATTGATTCTCTCTTTCCCATCATTCAACAACTCAATGGTGCCATTTACAACCTGAATCTCCCAGTTGATCGCATCTACAATGGATTTTAAAAACTTATCCGTGTCATCTAAACGCTCTCCTGACAACTCCTTTACAATAATTGTCATGTTCTTTACCAGACGACCGTTAAAGTCTGTTAAAACCTCCAGTGCTTCCATCTGCTCTTTTCTGTTGTCTTCCATTTTATTTACCCTTATCTTTTCGATACCTTTCTTGTAATATATATAGTTATCGGCAAATTTTCTGTATTTCATTAGTATTTTTATTTTCCATGTCTTTTTTTATAAAATATTTTCAGATAAACGCCGATAACTAATTTAAGGTATTAATTTTGCAGAAATCAGGATGATAGCTTATGTTAATTGACGGAACAGACATTTTTCTTACTCCAATAACCTACGACGATACTTTGGATATTGTTCAATGGCGAAATGAGGACTTTGTACGAAAAAATTTTATTTATCAAAAACCATTTACCCCAGAGACCCACCGACACTGGATGAAAACCATGGTAGAAACCGGTCGCACCGTCCAGTTCATTATATGGGAGCGTAGTTCCAACCGAAAAATCGGTTCTGTTTATTTGCGGGATATTGACTCCTCTAACAAAAAAGCTGAGTTTGGCATTTTTATCGGAGAGGCAGACTGTCTGGGAAAAGGCTATGGTAAGGCTGCCACCTGCCTGATTACTTCATATGCTTTTTCTCAATTAAATCTGAATAAAATTTATTTACGACTGCTCGCACACAACAAACGGGCTTATCAATGTTATAAAAATGCCGGTTTTGTTCAGGAAGGTTGTTTCAAACAAGATGTTATCCTTTACAGTGAACCATATGATGTTATTTTCATGGCAAAATTTGCTGATCCAACATCTGCCTCAAACTAAACTACAAGGAGTTCTTTTTTATGTATCACTACACCCCCACCCAATGGCTACAAACTATCATAAAAAATTGTTTACAATTTCTGCCATCCGCAAATTCAGCTTCGCATAGCAATACTTCCGGCTCTGTGTCTGAACTGCAAACTGCATATTCTGATTTCTCGCAAGAAGACAAAGACAATATTTCTCGCTTGATCTCGACACAATTCGAAATCAATGATTCTCTTCTCATTTTGTCCTATATTGCAAATACTCTAAAAATACATGATTACGATTTGATCATTGCAGATCAGCTTTATGCCGGAGATTTCCCCTACGACATACAAACTATGTTAGAAATCCAGCTTCTATTTCTTAAGGATATTCCTTATGATCTTATGCGTAAGATACACAGAAAAAGTTTATCCTGTCTGTTGACGTATACGCAGCCTCCAGCCACATATATACCAGTCAGGAAACGAAATACAGATCGTATCTTAATTATAACAGAGCAACTACTGTTCAATATAAATCATGCTCCAACAGCTATGGTTCTCGAAATTGCATACATGCTTCAAACATCTTTTCAATTTGAAGTTGAAATTGTTACCTGCACAAGCAACAAGATTCTCCCAAGCTATCTATGGATATTTACATATGGTTTTAATTCCAACGGAAAAGGACATATGTCCATTTCCTATAAAAATACTACCTTATCAGCTTATCAATATCCTTTGAACTCCTGCACCACAAGTGATTATCAGCAGATGCTTTCTTCTATTTATGAATTCAACCCCTTGTTTGTGCTTGATATAGGAACAAATAGCCCCATTGCAGATTTACCACATTATTTTACAACAGTTGTTAACTTAAACACTGTTACAAGCGCACCTGCTTCTGAGGCTGACATCTTTGTCCGCTACACACGCTTAAACGACTCCCTTGAAGTATTATACGAAAAAGAATTATCGCCTCATCAGACACAGGTTTTTATGAAGCAGAAATTTCCCGCCATCTGCAATACTACAGGGGAAACTTACACACGTGAAGTGCTCCATCTGCCGGAAGAACAATTTTTAATCTGTATTGTAGGAAACCGTCTCGATTCTGAGGTATCTTCTTCTTTCAAACAACTTATGACAGATATCCTGCTAAGCGACTCAAAAATAGACTTTGTTATCATCGGGATTGCAAATGAGCTGAAAAAAAGTTTTGAAAATCATCCATTTTTCGATCGTATCCATTTTCTGGGCTACTGCCTTGATTTACTTGACATCTACCCTGTATTCGACTTATACCTTAATCCGGAACGTGTAGGTGGCGGATGGAGCAGTGCCATTGCATTGCGTGCAGGACTTCCCGTTATAACCCTGCCTGATTGTGATGTTGCCTATAACGTAACAGACAGCTTTATTGTTCCAACGCAGGAGGCTATGCGCAAAACTATTTTGCACTATGCTTCTGACAACTCATTTTATCAGACCCAAAAACAATTAGCACAGTCTTATGGTGTTCAAATGGGTGAGAACAAAGTCAACGAATTTTTATCTGAAATGTTAAAAAAGATAAAGGATGTGATGCCAAATGATTAATTTTAATGAACCTGTTTATTTAGAAAAAAGTATGGAATATGTCAAAAAAGCCATTCTGGTCAATAAACGCCTGAATGGAGACGGAGAATTTTGCAAGATGTGCGCCGGTTGGATGGAGAATAAATTTCATGCCTCCAAAATTATGCTGACCACTTCCTGTACACACGGTCTGGAAATGGCTGCACTTCTCTGTGACATAAAATCCGGCGATGAAGTAATTATGCCGTCTTACACCTTTGTTTCCACTGCAGATGCCTTTGTGCTTCGCGGAGCAAAGATAAAATTCGTGGATATCGACCCTAAAACCATGAATATCAATGCAAACTTAATTGAGGAAGCCATCACAGACCGAACCAAAGTAATCGTTCCGGTACATTATGCCGGTGTAGGCTGTGATATGGATTCCATCATGGATATCGCAAAAAGACACCATCTGCTTGTGGTTGAAGATGCCGCTCAGGCGATGATGGCAACCTATAAAGGCAGATATCTTGGTACAATTGGTGATTTCGGCTCTTACAGCTTTCATGAAACAAAAAATTATACCATGGGCGAAGGTGGTACTATCAACATCAACAATGAACACTATATAGAGCGTGGTGAGATTATTCGTGAAAAGGGTACAAACCGCTCTAAATTTTTCCGCGGAGAAATCGACAAGTATTCCTGGGTAGATATCGGTTCCTCCTATCTCCCAAGCGAAATGAATGCAGCCTATTTATATGCCCAGTTGGAATTTGCAGATGAAATCAATCGAAAACGTCTTGCCCTCTGGAACACTTACTATGCCGGTCTACAGGACTTACAGCAGCAGGGTTATATTGAACTTCCTTATATCCCACCTGAATGTGAACATAATGCTCATATGTTTTATGTAAAACTAAAAAATCTGGACGAGCGTACGAAAATACTTGCATACCTTAAGAAAAAAGGGATTTATGCCGTATTTCATTATGTTCCCCTTCACAGTTCAAAAGCCGGAAAAGAATTTGGTGAATTTGTTGGAGATGACATTTACACCACAAAAGAAAGTGACCGTCTGATGCGTCTTCCTATGTTCTATGGGTTAAGTTTTGAATTATGCGAGTATATTATAGACTGCATCAAAAGTTACTTCCGGTAGATTAGCACACTTTACCCTCACACTATGACTATCAGTATTTTAAGGACTCAATATGACAAAAATATTAAAGCAAACAACCTCCGGCGGTATTTCTTTTCTGGAACTTTTACTGGATGAAACTTTATGTTCCGGAAGTATTCTGATTGAAAAAGAGCTTGCCATCGCAGCTGGCGGCATCAATCCCTACCTGAATGCAAAACAAAAATATGACCTTCTGCTGCGTATTGCAGCGAATGGTAATCTTATCTTTCTTCCGGAAGAGAAAGATCCTGCTCTCTCTTATCTTACTCTGGAGGACGATGTTTCCGATGAAAACGGCTGGCAGACCGACTGTTACCTGGTCGGAAAATACAGCGCAGAGCTTCAGCAAAACAATTTATTTGACATTGTGCTACATTCTCTTTTAGATGAGGCAGACCACGAAGGGCGTAAGGAACAAACCCTTTCTTTTCTGGAACAAATGATCTCACATGATGGATCCTACTGGAAGATTGCAGAGGGCGACCGTCCTATTTTAATCTATAGGGGAGACGATATCTGTCACAATGTGTTAAATGTCTTTGCAGATCAATTTGGTGCAGCGTTAGCAGATGCCGGGCGTAATGTCATCTATTTTGACTGCGACAAAGAGGATTTAGGCAGACTGACCTCTTATATGTACCAGCACTTTCAGGCTATTATCGGTATACAGTCTTACCTCTTTTCCGTTAAGATGAAAGATGAGGTTCATTATCTGCATGAATACCTTTATGGTCCTAAATACAATTTTATCTTTGACCACCCCATCTGGATGAAACAACATCTGATGCACCATTATCCGGATTTTTATGTTTTAACACATGATGAAAACTATGTTGCTTTTCTGCAAAAATATTTTAAAAAAGAAGCCGTATTGTTTCCACCGGCAGGACTTATCCCACCTAAACAGACAGCTTCTGACGATTCTCAAACCATGTATGATGTTACTTTCATCGGCACTTATGGCGATTATATGCAGGAAGTCCTTCTGATACACCAGCTTGACCGTTCCAAACGGTTTCTGGCAAACCGTTTTTTACTTAAAATGCGCCGCCATCCAGAGCTTACTTCGGAAGCTGCTCTTCTTGCTGTTCTTCGGGATAAGGGCATGGTGCTCTCTGACGAAGCATTTGTCTCTCTTTTTTATGAATTACGCCGCGTGATTTATTGTGTAATGCACTATTACAGATATCATATTTTGGAAACACTGTTGAAAAGTGGCATTACACTTGATGTTTTCGGAGAGACCTGGCAGTGCTGTCCATTATGCCATTATCCAAACCTGATTTGCCATCCGAATGTTACCGTGGAAGAAAGCCTCTCTATCTGGCAGCATTCTAAAATCTCTTTAAATATCATGTCCTGGCATAAGGGCGGATTCACAGAACGTATGGCAAATATTATGTTATGCGGGTCAGTTCTTGCAACGGATGCTACTACCTATCTGCAGCGTGATTACACCAAAGAAGATATGATTGTCTTTTCTCTGGATGCTCTGGAAACACTTTCGGAACAAATTCAGACATTATTACAGAATGAACCGCTGAGGCAGTCTATTGCTGCAAACGGAAAAGCCAAAACACTTAAGCTGCATACCTGGAAAAAACGTGCAGAAGAATTTTTAGAATTACAAAAACAGATCAATGCAGCTGAAGTAATTTCTCCAACAGCTACACAGTAATACCAAGACATTCTGCAGCGTATTTCTTTTCCTCCTGCTTTGCACCTGCAATAATATCGTTGATATAAGTACCCCAGTTTCCAACTGCTGCATAGATTTTTGATTTTTCCATACCGGCTACTGCTATCTTTTTTGCTTCTTCTTCGTTTTGTGTGTATTTCTTTATTTTTTCCACGAGAGTTTCCGGATGCTTCACATCAAAAAAGATAACTCCATCATTTCCCCATACCTCTTCCAGGTAACGGCTTTTATCTGTCAGGCAAAGTGCGCCATTTCTGGTACTCATTGCCGCCCGCTCATGGCTTCCATCTTTAAACCATGGCATAATATTCAATACCATTTTACTGTCTGCCATTTTTTCGACTACTTCCAGATAGGGGATTTCCTCGCCCAATATTGTCAGATATTCTTTTTCTGCTTCTGTTGCCGGAAACTGACTCCAGTTCTTTCCACAAACAGTAAGACGGATGCCCGCTTGAAGCAGCGCATGTAAAATATACTCTCTTACATCTGACCGAACCTTTAAGTCGATATATTCTCCTGCGATCTCAAGACAGCTTTTAGATAATTCCAGATAGTCTTTTTCGCCGAACTGCTGAAATACGGTCTCCATACCTCCCTCTAAGGTGTAGTCAGAATGTTCTTCCAAAAAAGTAATGGTTTTCTCTGTGATGACTTTCAGTGCTCCATCCAGTCCCGGATAGCGGGATGCCACACTTTTCTCCCAGCAGACATAGGATGCCGGAAAAAACAATTCACAGCTTCGTTCCTCATATGGCACTATTTTTTTCGCCTCCCATCCAAAATGCGGAGCAAAAAAGGCATGCGGGAGCTGATAGTATTTGTCTAAATAAGTAACATGCGTCCTGTCTACACATCCAACATACACTTTTTCCAATTCAGGATAGTTCATAAAACGTTCAACCAGATAACGCGGATGGTCTACGAGCCATGTAACATGGATTCGTCCGTCTGCTTCCTTTATCTTTGAAAATTCAATCGCCTGTGCGGAAAACACAATATCCCAGTCCAGATCTTTTACTTTTTCGTAATCATCCAGACGATATCTTCCCACTGTAAATCCACCCTGCTGCTCCAAATAATCAGCAATTCGCCAGACCATTTCATTTACCACATTATATTGATTTGCTGTAAATATAAATAGTATTTTCTTCATCTTTTTCTTTTCTTCTCCGATAAATATTGTATAACTTAAATTTGATACAAATTTCTGAATATTATGATTATAGCACAGGGGGCAACCATGAAGCAAAAAAACATGAACATCGTAATTGCAATTAACCACACATATGTCCGATATTCTTATGTCATGCTGACTTCTCTACTTCTAAACAATGACAGACCTATCCATGTCTACGTTTTATACCGTGATTTGACCTTGGATGATAAAACTGTTTTTTCTACATTGTCCGACCAGTATAATGTTACCTTTCACTTCTGTTATGTCAGAGATGATTTACTGCCTTCTCCTGAAGTGATGGCATCTAATTCCTGGGGAATTGAGACTTATTTTCGTCTCTCCATCTCAGATCTGCTGCCTAAAGAGCTTGATCGTGCTCTCTATATTGACAGTGACATGATTATCAATGCTTCTTTGGATGAGTTTTATTTCTGTGAACTGGGTGACAAAAAAATTGCAGCATGCAATGATTATATCAGCACCGCTCCATTTGGCGATTATAGAGATGAACTTTTTTCTTCTGTAATTTCAAAGGACTTTGTTTATTTTAATGCCGGTTTAACGCTCTTTTCCTTAGATGCACTCCGTTCTGATTATAATTTTGCAGCCTATATGGAAACCGCCAGACAACTAAATTATCAAATTCAATTTCCAGATCAGGATCTATTAAACTATTGTCATCGTAATGATTTGTTGCTTTTTGATCCAAGATACTATAATCTCTATGCCAGACGCGCCTATACCGATCTGCATCTGCATTATGAAGATATTAAAAATGATACCCCGGTTATCCATTATGCAACTGCAAAGCCATGGCATGGAAATGCCCTGCATTTTGATATTGAACAGCTGTGGTGGGATTATGCTGCCAAAACCCCTTTTTACCATGAATTATTAGAAGAAACCCTTCATAATATCATGACAGATTCAACCATAAACGACTTTGTTTTTAATCTCCAGCAGGAGAACGCTCAGCTTTATCAGATCCTGGATCAATATGAACTACTTTTAAAAAAAGTCGGCATCAGCTAATTCCTTCTCTATCTCACAAACAGCTTTTCCAAAAAGAGTTTTACTGTCTAACAGTTCTTCTGCCCGTTTACGTGCAAGCACTGCCATCCTGTCGTAAAACTCTTTTTCTGTCGCATACCGGAGTATCAGTTGTTTCATGGCAGAATAATCTGACACCCAAAAGTCAGCTCCTGCGGCAACTGACACATCTCCCACTGGCAATGTAACCGCAGGAATTCCCTGATACAGGGCTTCTGAAACGGAACTGCCGCCTCCGCTTCTCTTTGGATTTACATATAAATCACAGCACTCTGTCACTGCAAGCGCATCCATCTGTTTTCCCAGATTGATACTGTTCTGTTGCAATCTCTCATATCCGTTTACCCTGTTTTCATAGGTATCAAATAGACCCATAAATGCAACAGCAATCCCTGCATTTTCTTCGAGCACTTCCTCAAGCATTTGCAACAGGGAATCATCTATTTCCTGATCCAGACGCCAACCAACCAACAGAAGAATAAACTTATCCTGCCACAGCCCCAGCTGTTTCCGTGTATAACTATGTGTCTGCTCCTTAAAAGAAAACGTAAACGGTGTCTGCTTTACTTTTTCTTCCTTTACTCCTAAAATAGCAAGCTGCTTTCTGTCGTCTTCTGTCAAAGCTTTATCTACCATCTGGTATTCGCCGCAGGAAATCGCAATTTTGGAAAATACCGTGCTGATCGTAATCTGCGGAACAAACAGACCACATAAATCTGCACAGATGTCACTTCCTCCGATGATCAGAATAAATTCCGGTTTCCGTTTCCTTACCAGTTGAATAATATCTGCCATGATTCCCAGATCCGGCATTTTATTTTCACACTGATGGAATTCAAATGTTTTCCCCTTAAATTCCAACTCCTTTAAACCGCTTAACTCTTCTGCATAGGAAGCATTTACCAGTCCGTAAAACGGAGCCTGTCCTTTTGCCGGTATCTGCATCGCTGTATTGATTATCACGACCTCTTTTTTCAAATATTTTTTTAAAACATAGCACCTGTCAAGCAATGTCTTTGTCGGTGCATGTTCCATTCCTAATAGCTGTGATGAAAAAACAAACACCAGATTGTGATTTCGCTCCTGCCATGGCACATATTTCCGCTCTTTTACTCCAAAGCTGTCACAAAACAGTCCAAACAATTCCCGGTAAAGCCTTGCCATCTTCTGATTGACTGCCGGTGTCTGCAGCTTCTGATTTAAAAACTGCACAGTTCCAATCTGCCAGAAATGACTTAATTTATTATACTCCCCGATTTCCTCATACGAAGCACATAAAATCAGATCCAGCAACTCCAGTGCATAGATTTCCTCTCCACTTACCCTCATGCAAAACGACAGTATATGCACTCGCATCCAGTCTGCTGCATTATCTGCTGCTCCCGCAATTTCCTGTAACAAGCTTTTTTGTGTTTCTTCCGGGTTCTTTTGTATTGCCTCTTCTGCCTGTTTTAAAACCTGCTCAATTTCACCGTATCTGGCAAAATAGTCCTCCATCGGATATGTTTTTATTACATCCAGATATTCTAAAATCGTCATCCTGAACTCACCCCCTATCTAGTTGTACTTCATATTTTCGGAAGTGTAACAATACTGCAAAACCATCTTCCCTATCTCCTGGAATTGCTCCGGGGTTAACTGTTTATCAATCAATTTCAAAAGTGTCCTCTTAAAATCGTTCTCCTTGAAATAAGGATTGTCTAAATAATCCGGGAACAGTTCTCTTACACGCTTAACCATCCTTTGATATACATCAAATGGAGGATTGTCAAATTTTGCAAATAATTTAATTAAGGTACTGTAATAAAATGTATACAAAAATCCAAACTCAATCTGCCGATAATATTTATCAAAAATCCCCAGTTTTTGGTACATTTCTATTTTTTTCTCTTCTATCTGCATCTGATCCAAATGATATAAAACATTTTTCTGATATACGGTAGAATCTTCTCTTTGTCTGTAATGATAACAATTATCTGCAATATGATAAAACGACCTGATATATAGCCGTATAACTGACGACCAATAATTATCCTCATATTTCAGATGTTCTGGAAATTTGATTTCGTTTTCTATAATTAACTGTTTTCGAAAAATACAGGTTACCAGTCCACCACCATATCCCGGATGTGTAAAATCTCTGATCCAATGATCCCCACCTTCTACAATGCTGTTTTCATATTGTTCAAAACAGTTTTCCCTTTTCTGATAAATAACCTCTCTTCCATCTGGATAATTTAAAATCATACCGCAATTTACAGCATCACATTGATAATCCCTTACGCACGCGTATAGTTTTTCATACATCTCCGGTTCGATCCAGTCATCCGAATCAACAAACCCAATATAATCTGCTTCTGCATAACATATACCGACATTTTTAGCACCACCTTGAGACATATTTTTCTCAAGCTGGATTGCAACAACCTCTTTGGGATGTCTCTGCTCAAATTCACAAATACACTTCCATGTCTTCCCCTCATCTGTTGACGCATCATCCACAAATATAAATTGGAGTTTTTCAAATCCTATGGTCTGTTTTTCTAAGGAAGCCATACACTGTGGCAGATATTCTGCTGTGTTAAAACATGGAATAATGATTGAAATAAGTGGTCTCATTGTTCTTAGTTCTCCTTGTAAACTCTCTATTTTTTAGTATATAATAACCATATATGAAATGCAAATGATACTAAGATCAGGAGTCGTTATGAATATTTTAATTTACCGTTATGGCAGCATCTGCGAACCGGATGTGATAACCGGTTTTGAAGAGCTTGGCAACCATGTACATGAAATTACCGCAGAGATTTACAATAAAAATTTATTACCCTCTGAGGGAGTTACCCTGCTAAAAAACGAACTGCTCGCACACAGCTATGATTTTGTTTTCAGCATTAACTTTTTTCCCTTTATTTCTGAAGTATGCAATATCTTTCAGATCCGCTATCTTTGCTGGACCGTGGACAGTCCGGTTATGGAATTATACTCCTATTCCATCAAAAATTCATGGAACCGCATTTTTTTATTTGACCTTGCGCAGTACAATGAATTTTTCCCAAAAAATCCGGACTGTATCTTTCATCTGCCGCTTGCCAGCAATCCAGCCCGTTGGGATCGTGTAATTTCTCATGCTACGCCGACTGACAACAGACGATTTTCCTCTGATATCTCCTTTGTCGGTTCTCTCTATACCGAAAAATCGCCTTACGACAAGTTGCAAAATCCACCTGCTTATTTAAATGGTTATCTGGATGGCATTATGGCAGCGCAGTCAAAAATATATGGCTATCCTTTCTTAGAAGAATTATTAACGGATGAAATGGTTGCAGAATTCCAGAAACACTTTCCTGAATTTTATACGCCACCGGAAAATTTTATACGGGACGACCGTGTTACTATGGCTCGCATCTATTTAGAGCCCAAAATATCTGCTATGGAACGTGTTGCCACAATGAATCTTCTGGGTTCCCACTATCCGGTACATTTATACACCGGAAGTGACACAACCGGACTTCCGGTCAAAAACTGTGGGCTGGTAAAAACACTTACCGAAATGCCTCTGGTCTTTCATTACAGTAAGATCAACTTAAACATTACCTCCAAATCCATCCATGACGGACTTCCGCTGCGCATTTTTGATGTACTCGGCTGCGGCGGTTTCTTACTGACGAATTATCAGACAGAACTGGCACAATGGTTTACGCCGGGACAGGATCTGGAATACTATACCGGAGAAGATGACCTGCTAGAAAAAGTGGACTACTACCTGACCCACGGAAAAGATCGCGCTGAAATTGCCCACAATGGCTATGAAACAGTAAAAAAATATCACAATTACCCGGAACGTCTGTTGCAGATGATCTCACTTGCCTATGGCATTAGCCCCGGTAATGATACGGAAGGAGTGTTATGAAACTATTATTTCTCGATTCCCCTGCTTTTGCAAAGCAGGATATGTTAGATGCTTTTACCGAATGTGGACTTTCTTATGATTTATTTATCCATGAGGGATATCATGACAGAAAAAATAGTGCTTTTGACCTTGCCTTTGATAAAGCAGTAGAAGCTGTCTCCTATGATTTTGTCTTTTCCTTTAACTACTATCCGATTCTTTCGAATAACTGTCAAAGGCATGGAGTTTCTTACGTTTCCTATGTGTATGACAGTCCGCTTGTTGCGCTTTATTCCTGTTCCTTGATCAATTCCTGCAACTATGTCTTTTTGTTTGACAAGGCAACCTATCTGACCTTTCGCAACGCAGGAGTAGATACCGTTTATTATCTGCCATTGGCTGCAAATGTCAGGCGTCTGCAGTCTATGGTATGTCCGGATGCGTTTCTCCAAAAGCTGTGTGCAGAGGTCTCCTTTGTCGGTTCGATCTACAATGAAGATCATAATTTCTATGACCGTCTGGATCGGATTTCGGATTTTACCAGAGGATATCTGGATTCGATCATGGCAGCACAGCAAAAGGTTTACGGCAGTTTTTTCCTGGAAGAATTGTTGACGCAGCCCATCTTAGAAGATTTACAAAACTGCATTCCTTATCAGCCTATGTCAGATGGAACAGAAAGTGCCGCCTATGTCTATGCAAATTATTTTTTATGCCGTAAGATCACATCCAATGAAAGACTGGCACTTTTGAAACTGGCATCGGATGCCTTTCCACTAAAATTATATACCCATCAGCCGTCGGGTCAGTTGCCACATGCCAAGTTCATGGGTCCGGTTGACTATTACAGTACCATGCCGCTCGTGTTCCGGCACAGCCGCATTAACCTTAATATTACTTTAAAAAGCATCCGGACCGGTATTCCGCTCCGGTGCATGGACATTATGGGAAGCGGCGGATTTCTGCTTACAAATTTTCAGAGTGATCTGCTGGATCTCTTTATACCGGACGAGGACTTTATCTTCTATGAAAGTGAATCGGATTTTATCGATAAAATCCGTTACTATCTCTCACACGAAACAGCACGGCTGCAGATCATTGCAAATTGCAGTGGAAAAATGGCAGAAGCCCACACCTTTGTGCATCGGGTTCACACGATATTAAACGTTTTAGCATAAACTCTTTAAATGAAAAACACCGGAAAGCAGTCCTGCTGCTCTCCGGCATTTTTTAATCTTTCATCAATATTTCCTCGATATCCTCTGCCAACATCCTGGCTCCGTTCTGGTAACCTTTATAGAGCCGTAGTCCCTGCTCCAACAGTTCCTTTGGTCCCATCGTTTCTTCTGTATAGATGGTATCTCCCAGTTCGTATTCTTCTTTATTTGCATACATAGAGATAAAATCCAGTATTGTCTCCTGTGAGATTTCCTCATACTGCTGATTAGTCTTTCTTAATTTATCTAACAGCTTCTCCTGCGGCATCAAATGTTTTTCCATTGCATCAACTAAGGCTTCCTGTTGTTTTATCATGCCATCTATTTTTTCTGTAAAATCTGCAACTTCCTCTTTCATTCGACGCAGCTGTTTTAAAAGTCTCTTCTGCTGCTCTGGTGTGAATGCAGGAGGAATCTGTTTTTCGATTTCATAAATATCCAGTTCTCCCCTGCATTCCTGCGCAATAGTCTCCGCCAGAGTCTGCACGATAGTTCCCTCGATTTTTGCTCCGCCCTCCGTCGCATCGATCACTTTTATCTGATCCTGATTCATCTTGATCACTTTTTCAAACCACTGTTTATAAAACCACATCTGAAAATCGGTTTCTAACATTGTTCCATCAATGCCTTCCACTTCCACGATCTTACGTCTTTGCTTATACTGTTCATCACTTAGTGCCCTTCCCACAGTCGCTTCCTTTGTGTGAGTATTTCCTCCTGTAAAAGCCAGATCCTGTCCCATTAGAACTATCGTCCGAAAGCCCAGATACAATCCTATAACAAACGCTTCACAGGAAACAGACCCACCCGATGCAAAACTCGGTATCGAATATCCCAGTTCTTCTTTTAATCGTTCATTCCATTTCCGATAAAATGTTCCATAGTAGAATACATCTGTTCCATGATTCTCTGCAATGGCTCTGCGCGTAGTTCTCGTATATGCCCAGATAATATCTGTTAGATCCACTCCTTCAAAAAAGCGTTCCGGCGATCTTGCATCCACCGTACATACCAGATCCGGTCGCACACCTGCCTTTACTACTGTCCTGAGTGCCGCATCTACCACAATTACAAAAGCCTTTCCCTGAATCTGTTTTAACTGCCGGATGTTCTTATCAAGTGAAGGTCCCGCTGCAACAACGATACACGGCATATCCGCTACATCGTAGGGTTCCAGTTCCCGACGCAGCTGTTCTATATTTTTATGATAAATACAGTTTTTCATATGAAAAAGTGTATACTGTGGTATCAATCGTTCAAATGTCATACTGGTACTCTTATTTACTGTTTCATTTCGCATCTGCTCGATGACACCATCCATAAAGGCTTCACATTGCCCATGGTATAACACATCATATCCCGGCAAAATGCAAAATTCCAGTAATTTAATCCTTGTGTAATTGATAATCCTGCTCATTACCGCACTGATATCCCTTTCCAACTCATAAAAGTAGAAAAGTGTCTTTGTATCTACCACAATATCGCTGAAATCAAAATAATGGCAGTTTACAACAAATAATTCAAAATCCGGTTCACAGATTACAACCAGATTCGTATCATTGCAGTTTTTTAATATCTCCTGTACGCACCTGCCATCCGAAAACCCGAAAATAAAGTAGATCCCATAATCCCGTATCTGGTAGCGTTTGGCATACAGTTCTGCTGCCATCTGCGGATCCTGTCTGCTGTTTAAATACCAGACCCTGTTATTTCCTTTTACCCATGGGATCTGCATTCCATTTGCCGCAGTTTCTATTCCTGCTCTGTCTGCTGCCTTATCTATCTCAATTTTTCTTATCTTCTCTGCTAATAACGGATATCTTTGCTCTATCGCAATCAAATTTTTTTCAAATAATTCCATTTTTAATAACCCATCCATCCAGTTTTTAATTATTTTGAAAATAGAACTGCATAAACAATACTGCCTTTTCCAACAGACAGTCTGCAATTCCGATCATATCCTGATTTTGATAATTTTCCAATAATTCGCGTAACATTAGTACTGCAAAGTCCCCAGCTGCCTGTACCTGTTCGCTGGTCTGATTCTGTATCATATTCTGAAAAATAAGCAGCAGTTCTTTTACCTGTTGCATTGCCTCCTGCTCTCTGTTCTGGTATAACGCTATCACTGTTTCACTTATTTTTTTCTGTAAGACATTTTCATCCATGAGTTCGATTACCCTTACTTTTTATAATTTTAGAGAAAAAAAAACCGGCAGTAAACTGCCGGTTTTTTAATTGAATTACTGTAACAGAGATAATACACCCTGAGTAGACTGGTTAGCCTGAGCAAGCATAGACTGTCCTGCCTGAGCAAGGATGTTGTTCTTGCTGTAAGTAACCATCTCTTCAGCCATATCTGTATCACGGATACGAGACTCTGCTGACTGAGTATTCTCAGCGATGTTATCAAGGTTAGCAATGGTGTGCTCTAAACGGTTCTGTAATGCACCTAAGTAAGAACGCTGTGCAGATACTACGGAGATAGCTCCCTGAATATTGCTCATAGCAGATCCTGCTGATGCGAAAGATGTTACCTGTAATCCGCTAACACCAATTCCACCTGCTGACATAGCGTTGATAGAAATTGTGATAGCCTGTCCACAGATAGCACCAACCTGAAGTTTCTTTGCTGTAAAGTTACCATCAATTAAGTTCTGAGTATTGAACTGAGTTGTAGAAGAAATTCTGTTGATCTCAGATGTTAACTGATTGATCTCAGCCTGGATAGCTCCTCTATCAGCTGTTGTATTGGTATCGTTTGCTGCCTGAGTAGCTAACTCGTTCATACGCTGTAAGATAGAGTGAGTCTCATTTAATGCACCCTCAGCAACCTGGATTAAAGAAACACCGTCCTGAGCGTTGTCAGAAGCTTTGTTTAATCCACGGATCTGGCTTCTCATTTTCTCAGAAATTGTTAAACCAGCAGCATCATCACCTGCACGGTTGATTCTGTAACCAGAAGATAATTTCTCAGAAGACTTTGCCTGAAGTCCTGTTGTGATACCTAACTGTCTGTTAGCGTTCATAGCTGTAAGATTGTGCTGTACTACCATAATTCATTTTCCTCCTTGAATTTACTGCGGCTTCCATGCCGCATCATCTTATTTTTGCAGCTTTCCTTCCCGGCCGTACGCTCCATTCTGTTCCACTGCCAAGTAACTTTTTCAAGTAATGTTCATCATCACTTTGTTTACTTGTATTATATATCGGATGTTCATCCCGATACTTTATAGTAAAAAAGAAATTTTTTCTTTTTTCTATCTCTATTTGTTCCTATTTTTTCTTATCCGTAAACACCGGCTCGCCATAGTTTGTCTTCATCATATTTTTATAATACTGATTTACAACACGCTGGCTCTTGCGGACTTCTCTGACCTGTTTATGTACAGATGCAAATTTTTTTGTCATTAAATCTTTATTGCGTGCTTCCTGTACCTGTATGGTTGCACTTTTACTGGTTAATTTACGGATATAATCCTGCATCTGCGCTATTTCATCACGATAAAGATCCTGATGATTCTTCAAGTCATCTTTTACCCGGTCAAACAGTTCCTGAAAACCATCATCTAATAGATCCAGCTGTTCGATCTGCTTTGACTTTTCCTCTACTGTCTTATCAAAATCATCCGGATCTAATGCCGGATTTTCCAATTCCTCACTCTGCCTGATATTTAATTCCATAATGGCATCTAATATCTCACTCTTTTTTTTCAGGCTCTGTATCATAACCGGAATATATTGGTTTTTCTCCATATTTTCCATATCCTTACTGCTGTGTATGTGCCAGCTTCATAACCTGTTTCCAGGTATCACGCATGGTACGAAGATGTTTCAATACTTCTTCCATGATTTCCTTATCTTTTTTCATGTTTGCTTCCTGTAAGCGCATCATCAGATAATTATACACCTCATCAAAGTCTTTTGCCACCGGATATTTATGATTTAATGTACTCTGGAACTCTTCTATAATGTGCTCTACTTTCATAATATTATCATGAGCTTTCTGAATATCTTTCGCCTCAATCGCTTCAATCGCAATATTTGCAAACTTTATCGCTCCTTCATAAAGCATCAGCGTCAGTTCCGCCGGTGATGCAGTCATAACTTTGTTGTTTGCATACGCTGCGTATCCTTTGTTAGCCAGCATAAATCATTTCCTCCATGTATTATATAATTTTAGATATAATTTTCTTTATGTCACAAATATCTGTCCCACATCTATGTGGGGCAGATATTTAAATTTTATCACTCTCTTTTTTATTTTACCACCATTTTCAGCAATTTTATCAGCTTCCGAACAGGTTGGATAATGAAGATGTCTGGCTCTGTAATTTAGACAATGCTGTCTCCATTGCAGAGAACTTCTTGTAATATGCATCTTCCTGATCCTGCAGCTTCTGTTCCCACTTCTTGATCGTAGTGGTGTAATCACTGTATTCGGATGCCATCTCTTTATCATTGTATACTTTATAAATACTGCTTAAAGTTGAAGATTTCATCTTCGTTCCAATTGCATCGTATAAATTGGTTGTAAGCTGCTGCATAAAGGAAACGACCGTATCCGGATCAGAGTTGATCATTGCCATCAGCTTATCTTCGTTTCCGGAAGTTGCTGTATCGTCCTCATCACCGTCAATATGATATGCATTCTGCTGGTTCTCCGGTGCATTCAAGAAACCCAGTGTCTTGATTCCAAAACTTGACAGATAATATTTCTTGCCATCAATCGTAACCGGCTGACTCATAGCATTCGTCATCAGATTCATGACACTTTCCAGGCTGTCATCACGGCGGAGCAGTGAAGATTTAATTTTTTCTTCCCACTTCTCAACTTCTGAATCGGACATTGCACTCTTTTCATCATCTGTCAAAGGCTCATATCCCTTTGCCGTATCCGCATTGTAAAGTGATGTCATTTCGTTGATCAGAGAGTTGTACTGTGTCAGGAAGCTCTTGATCTTGTCATAAATCGCCTGTGTATCGGTCGCAGTTGTGACAGTGATCGCATTGGTATCCCCATCTCCGGTTGCCTGCATTGCAGTAATGGAAAGTCCGTTGATAGAGTAGGTATTGAGCGAACTGGTGTATGTAATGCCGTTTAACTTAATCTCAGAATCACAGCCGTCAATCTTCATTGCACCTGCGTTTGTTAATGTAGAACTCTGATCAAGGATCCTCTGTGAATCCTGTACTTTGTTTACAAATGCAGCCAAAGCTGTTGTATAATCCGATGAAGTCGAATCCATCGCAGCAAGTGAAGAAACAACAGAATTATCATCCATTTTTTTCTGTGCAGTAGTCATAGCAGTCTGATTCTCGGTAATTTTCTCTGCATACTTGTTAGTTACCTCTGTAACTGCACTTGCACCGCCACTCTGATATGCCTGCTGGATGGAAGAGATAATATTCTTTTTTGAATATGTATCAGTGTCATCCAAAGAATCCTCAGCACTCTCATATACATTAACCTTCTCAATATTAGAGGTCAATTTGGAAATAACTTCATCGGTAAGTGTATCCTTATGGTTTTCCCTGAACCTGCTCAGTAGATCTGCTGCACGGGTTGTATCAGACAATGCTGTATTTCCATGACTGTAAGTTGTCTTAACTTCTTTTTTCTGATCTTCTGTAACTGTCGCAGTTCTTCCATTGCTAACCGCATTGCCATCGCTGTCGATTTCTGTAAACGTATTGTTTTCCAGCTTATAAGTTTTTCCATCGGATCCGGTATAGTTTCCTTTTTCATTTGACCTATAAACAATGCCATCATTATCTGTGTATTCCGTATATCCTTTTTGTGCTACATCAGCCTGATAATAATTCGTTGTCTCATTTTTCATGGCAATTTTGGCTTCCTGTCCATCCGGAGCAGTGTAAACATAATATTCATTGCCGTCACTGTCCTTCTCACCGGTTGCCTTATAAACCAGACCTGCACCTGAATCTACATAGTTGCCATCTGCATTTTTAGTATAAATGTTGTTATGATCATCTTTTGCTGTCGTGATCGCCTGAATGTATTTTTTATCATTTCCACTTCCGTACTCATAAATAGTACTTCCATCATCCAAAGTCGTTGATTTGGTGTATACATTTCCAGACGCATCCATCACAGAATTCACTCTCTGTGTTGCGCTCATTCCAAGTAATGTGGTAAGTTTCTTCTGCTCATCTGTAGTTAAGCCACTATTTTTTAATGCATCCTGCATTGCAGAATATGCCGTTGCATATCCATAGGCAGCGGAAAGATTTGTATTCTGTCCTGATGCTGTCTTATAAGATTTCTGTGCATCCTGATATGTCCGAATAGCATCCACTACATTCTGCTGTAATTTATTTCCATCTGCATCATAGTACTGCGTATACGACTTATATGTTGCATTTGTTGCATCAGAACCAACACTGAGTCCTAACTGATACAGTGCTCTTGCGCCTTCCGTGTTTCCACCGGTCAGTGTAAAATCGTTATCTTTTCCGGTATCTTTGGAACTGATGAAGATACGATGGTTTGTCGCATCATAGTTTGCGCTGACACCGGCATCTTTTAATGAAGCGATCACATCACTAACCGTCGATCCCTGTGTTAATGTGATCTCTTTTGTTGTACCATCACCCTTTGTCAGGTTGATCTTTGCATCTCCACCTGTATAACCTAGTTCAGCAAGTGTTGTGGATGTCGTCGTCTTGCTTGAAAGCTGTGCTCCGGTCAGGTATCCTGCCTGTGCAACTTTAATAATATTCAGCTGCTGTGTTCCGGTCGGTGCATTGTTTCCTGCCTTTACGGTAGCTTTCGTCGAATCGGAAACAGTTGTTGATTTCAAATTATAAGCAGTGGAAAGTTTCATGCTTCCGACACTGCTGTAGAGACTGTAAATCTTTGTATTCAAGGTCTTCCATGCATCCTGCTTCCAGGATAATTTTGTCTGTGCCTTTTTGTATTTGTTGGTTTTGTAATTGTAGGATGATACCAGAGCGGAAATAATTGTCTCTGTATCAAGACCTGATGCTAAACCGGTAATTCTGATTGGCATATTATCACTCCTATCTGATGAAACTTTTCATCTGTTATTGTATATACTCTGCAGACAGTCCATACTGTCTTTGTTTACATTTTCTCGTCCACCAAAAGTCCTGCGACTTCCCAGACCTTTGCGATCATGTCAAGCGTTTTCTCCGGCGGATATTCCTTCAAGACTTCTTTTGTGTCCTTGTCCACAATCTTGATCATAACGCGGTTCGTGGCATCGTGGATGCCAAAGACTGCTTCCGAATTGTGTGCTCTCTTATTGATCTCTTCTACAGCTTTCCGGATCTGGGTGTTATTTCCTGCTCCTACGAGTGTTTCCTGCTCCTCATCCTTGTCGTTTCTGGCACTCAGACTGTTTTTGGTATCCGTACTGTTTTTGTTTTCTGCCTTCCATGGAGTCGTGATGTTCTCCACTGTCTGCGTTGTGCCGCCTGTAGCACTTCCGCTGCCTGCAGCACTGCTATTTCCTGCTGCAGCTGCCTCTACGGATCTGCCGTAAGATGCTGTCGATGTTTCCTGTATCCGTTGAACTCCCATGATCCTGACCTCCGTTTCCATGGTATTCTCAGCTTCTTTCTGCTGTGATTCACACTTCCCTGTGTCTATCTGTGCATGCCGGCTATCTTGTGGCCTGTATGCTAATCTACTTAATCTGTGATTTATATCGGTTTCTTTGCGTATAAAATTAATACCGGAGCCGCATTTTTCTGCCTGTATAACAGAATGCACGGAACGAGGTACGAGTGAACAGTAACAAGGTACGCTCAGCGGTCATTCTATTATTGTGAATTATGTGCTCCGGTATTTTCTTAGAGCAGATCTTTTAAGGATGCGATCGCATCAATATTGAGAGCTGCCTTATTTTCATTCTGAATCTGAAGATATACTTCTTTGCGGTATATCGGCACTTCTTTCGGCGCAGATATACCGATTTTTACCTGATCTCCGCGGATCTCAAGCACTGTGATCTCGATATTGTTATTTACCACCAAAGACTCACCTTTTTTTCGTGTCAATGCCAGCATTTTTATTCCTCTGCTTTCTTTCTGCCTTTTACGGCTTCATATACATTAAACTTGATTGGATAATCATCTTCCACAATCACCTGACAGCCTTTTCTGGTGTCTGTATTGATCACCAAAGGTGCCTTTAAATTGACAGTCGTATCTTTTTTATCCGCCGCTGCTGTCAGCGTTACAAGTATGTAGGTGTTATCCTCTGTAAGATCTCCAAGCGGGATCAGCATCTCATCACTGACTGACGGTGCATAATCCGGTTTCAGTTCATTTGGATGCATGACCGGAAATGCAACTTCCGGTTCATCCATGGACTGAAACCACATGATCGAGGATGGTGTTCTTTCTTTTTCCTTGTCAAAAATCAGTGTAAATTTTCTCAGATCCGGAAATCCGATCATCCCATTCTCTAAAGTGATGATCTTCTCCTCATCAATATCTATCTCCCCAAAAAGCCTTGTGTTCGCTTTCATTCCCTTTTCCTCCTGATGCAATCTGTATGGTCACGACATGTATTCTAAGAATATTGCCGTTATTTCTGCTGTTAATATAATTTACAGATAGCTGAGCAGTGTCACCTGATTTACCTTGGAAGCTGCCTGCAGTGATGACTGATAAGCAGTGTATGCCGCTGTATACTCCAGAATGATATCTGAAAGTTCTCGGTCTTCATTCTTGGACTTTAACTCTTCCATCGTTTCCTGCTCATTTGACATACGGTTTTTCGTCAACGCAAGGCTCTGTCCTTTACTTCCGACATCTGTTAATGCAAGATTGACCTTCTGCAGATAGGTATCGCAGTTTCCAATGTAGCTGTTATAGAGCTTTTGCATATTATCATTGGCATAATCGCGCTCTTTTTTCGCTGCTGCGATCCACTCTTCTAATTTTGCCTGACAGTCATCCGAAGAATATTCCTGCATTTTCTTCATGGCATTTAAATCTGTCACTTTCTGTTCTGCGTCAAGCGAACGCTGTACAGCATCGATCAGCTCATCCACATCCCTGCTGAGTCCGTGATCAAATACATTTGATGCCTCTGTATTGACAGTAAGTGTCTGGTTTGCAGCCACTACATAATCGATATCCTGATAGATCTGATTGCCATCTTTATCATATTTCTCATACTTTAACTTATTGTTCGTATCTGTAATATTCGTGCAGTTGTAATAATATTCCGGACGAAGTTCACCATTTGTAAATCCGGTCTTTGTATAGGAAATATCCAAAGATGCTTTATTAGTGGAAAGTGTATCTGCTGCTGTTTTGCTGAATACCATTTCTCCGGTATTACGGATCAGCACTGCCTCTCCATCTGCAATGTCATATGATTTTGGTGTTTTCGTGGATGCTTCTAACCATTTATCATAAGAATCATATACGGTAACATTCATATTTCCCGTCTTATTGACAGGCGTTGTCCCTGTTGTATCTGTATAATTGTAACTGATCGTTACCGTACTGCCATTTGCAGAGGTTTTTGTGGTAGTTCCTGCTGCATCTGTCACATCCAGGCTGTCAATGCTGTCATAGCCAAGACGGATTCTATTATAAGCAGCCTGGGTTGGAGAAGCGATCTTTGTGCCATCTAACACATCTGCCTGATTTCCCGGAACTGTAACATCATTTCCATAATACCGGTGTTCCTGCAGATCAGCATACGACATCTTCTGGTCGATCTCGTATGAAGTCTTTTGTTCGTCTTCCGTAAATGTCAGCTTTTTATTTGTGCGGTATCCGGTAAATACCGTTCTGCCGGCATAATCCGCATTTCCTTCTGAATATAATTTATCACGCAGTTTTTCCAGCTGTGTCAGGATCGTTTTTCTGTTGTCTGTTGTAAGTGAATCCTGTGCGCCGTATTCACACTGGGTACGGATCGTCTTGATAACGTCCTGCATACTGGAGATTGCAGTCTCCGTTACATCCAGCCATGATTCTGCATCTGGAATGTTCTTCTCGTAGTACTGGTCGATCTCGCTTAAGGTACTGCGCAGACGGAGTGCACGGATCGCCGTTACCGGGTCATCGGAAGGACGCTGTATTTTTTTCTGGCTGGTCATCTGATTGTTCAGTGTGTCCACATTTCCTTTATTTCCATTGATATTAATGGATGTATTATGCAATATGATATTATTTGTAATACGCATTGCCATTTCCTCCTGTTATAAATCCGTTTATACTCCGGTTTCCTCGATCAGTTTGTCATATACTTCTGCCATAACTGAGATCATCTTGGATGATAAATTGTAGGCATTCTGGAACTTGATCAGATCAAGTGCTTCCTCATCCTCATCCACACCGGAAACAGACATTCTCTGTGTCTCAAGCGCCGCCTGTATATTTGTATAATTGTTGCTGAAGATCGTAGACTGCTGTGTATCAATGGAGATATCAGAAATCATACATTTCAGGAATCCTGATGCATTTCCTGCACGGAATAAAACCGTATCACTCTTTAATTTTGCCAGATCTTCAACCAGTTTATACTTATCTACACCATCTTCTGTATCGGTCTTATACTGTGCAGCAAGTTTAGATGAATCTTTTACACAAATGGAAGAAACGCAGATATTGGATGCTGTCAGTTTGTAATAGGAGCTTGCGCCGCAGTCTGTCGTGTTTCCATGATTCTTATCGCTCTTTCCTAATACATATTCCTCACCGGTCACCTGATCTGCACCGGTAAAGAAAGAATAATAGTCTGTTGCATTTCCGTCTAAATCCTGTCCTTTTAACATGATATCATTAAATAAAGAACAGAAAGAACGTAAAAACTGGTTCATCTGTGACATGTAATACGGAACACCCATGGTATCAACAGAGTTTCCAATGGATGCCTGCATTCCATCTACCTTATTGGACTGCTGCTGGCTTAATGCATCCTCAAGTTCGAAAGTATAGGATGTGATCTTGCCATTGGCATCCGTCTCAAATGTAAAATTCGTATAATTGTAATCTTTTCCATAAATGGTAAGTGTGCCGCTCTCCGGCACTGTCATTGCCTCAATATCTGTAATGGACGGGCTCACAACTTTCACATGCTTGCTGTCGATCACTCTTGCCTCACCGGTAAAGTTCTCTCCATTATTTCCGTCACGGATATCAAATAATGCCTTTAAGGTACCTGACATGGAACTTGCTCCCGCTTTGAAACTGTTTCCGGTTTTTTCCCATTTAACATCATATAAGCCATCCATATCGGACTGGTTTACTTTATTTTCCCTTGCAACGCATTGTAATGTTTCATAATCGTAGGTATCGACTAATACCTGTCCACCAATCTTAACTGTAAAGTAATTGGCACCTGTTGGCAGTTCCGGATCATTTGAATTCTGTACTGGAAGTTCCTCTGCCTCTGTCGGAACGATCTCGGATAGCTCATCGATCAACAGTGCTCTCTGGTCACGAAGCTCGTTTGCATAACCGCCCTGGATCTCAATGACGTTGATCTGATGATTTAAACTTGCAATCTTTTCTGCGATGGAATTGATATTCTGAACCGTGGACTTGATCTCCTCGTTGGCATTATTCTGAATATCTCCCAGACCGGATGCAACGCTGTTAAAGAATGTTGCAAAGTTCTGGGCACTTCCGATAAACTGCTGACGTGTATTCACATCTCCGGCATTGTTCTTTAAGGTATCTAAGTCATTAAACATCGTGTTTAAGATTGTTGAAAAACCTTTGGAAGAATCATCATCAATAAAATAATTTTCAATCTGCTTCAGGTAATTGAGCTTCGTCTCATATAAACCGACAGATGACTGGTTGTACCAGTATTTATTGTCATAATACTGGTTACGGAGCTGTTTGACAGACTCGGTCGTAACACCGGTTCCCATACTGCCGTATTTTGCATAGGCACGGATGGATTCGGAAGCAACACGGTTTGCCTGCTGTTTGCTGTATCCTTTTGTCTGTACATTCGATATATTATTTGCACTCGTATTTAAGGCAACCTGATATGCACTTAATCCTGAAGATGCAATCGTTAATCCAAAAAATGTTGATGGCATGTTAACCTCCTATGCTGCTATCCAAGCTGTGTGATCAGATGCTCGATCATCTCATTAATAACATTAATAAAACGGCTGGATGCATTGTATGCGTTCTGGTATTTGATCATATAAGTCAATTCTTCATCCGAAGAAACTCCGATTACCTGCTGTCTCTGGTTATCAACTGACTGTACCGTCTGGGACAGGTTTGTTGCAGTAGAATTGTATACATTTCCGTAGGTAGCAACCTCTCCGATCATAGCTGCATAATAGTCCTTAAAGCTGTATGCCTTTGTGTCATTCGGATTGACTGTAAGGCTTTCTTTATCCCACACTGCTGCAAGTGTCGCCATCAGTGACTGGTCTACATCTCCATTCTGCCGTAAATGTGGAAGTAGTGTTTCATCTGTGATCAATGCGCTGTTCACACTTGTACTTCCCATCGTGTACTGCTTTGTTGTATCAGCCGGATCTTCTTCATTGTATAAATAATAGGTCTTTGTCTCACCAGAAGCCGGATCTGTATAGGAAACCTCCGTATAACGTTCTGTTCCAAGTCTTGTAAATAACTCCTGTGGCGGAAGTTTGCCATCTGATCCCACTGCGCATTTATCTGCATCTAAGATCTTCGTATTTGCTGTCACGGTATAGGTATTGCCGTCTGCATCGGTCATGGTAACAGATCCGTTTCCTGTCAAACCTGTGATGTAATTCGATGCTTCCGTATTCGGGCATAAGATATCGTTGATCGCCGTTGCAATTCCATGGAACAACTGATCCATCTGTGCTTCTGCACGGAGCATAACAGACATGCCTGTCGTATCATCATAAGTCTTGCCGTCCACTCCAAGAATATCCTTGTAATTGGCAACTTTATCTCCTCTCGCAAGCACAAGAGCTTTGATCTCTCCCATATCGTTTTTATTTTCCGTGGAAATATCACGGTTAAAATTAAACAGATAGGTATACTCACCCTTGTCCGGATCTGACAGATGGGACCAGTATGGTGTCACAAATCCTGTCGCTTTGTCCGTCTGTTTTTCTACTTTATAGTAGCCGTTCTCATTGACAAACTCGTTGCCTTCCACGCTGACGCGCACGACACCGTTTACCTCTTCTTTATAAGAAATATCAACAAGACTTGCCAATTCATCTAATGCCAGATCTCTTGCATCACGCAGTGTCATTGCAGTTTCAATATTTCCTGCCTCGATCTTCTGGATCTGCAGATTTAGTTCACTGATCGTCTTTCCAAGTTCATTGACCTGATCAATGTCATCGGAAATCTGTGAATTGATATTATACTGATAACTCTTCAGTCCAGAATAAACAGCACTTGATCTGCTGGTAAAAAGCTGTGCCTTCTGAATAACAAGATTCTGATATACGCTATCCTCCGGGTATTGATATAGCTCCTGAAATGAGCCCCAGAAATCGGTTAATGCATCCTGAAAAGCCTGTCCCTCTAATTCCTGATAATAGTTCTGCACCTCTGTCAGTGCCTCACTGGTCGATGCATAAAAAGACTGACGGCTTGATTCCGTACGATATAACCGATCTAAGAATACATCTCTTGAATGGACAACATCTCCGATCGTTACACCAAGACCGGATTGCTGATTGCTGATTGCTGCTGTTGTATTAAATGTGACATAGTCACGGTCTGCAAACAAAACGCTCTGACGCACATATCCTGTTGTGTCTAAGTTCGCCAGGTTATTTGATGTTACGTTAAGTGCATTCTGACTGCTCTGTAAACCGGCTACGCCGATAAACATACTTCCAAAACCATTTGCCATGGTAGTTCCTCCCTGCTTTTACTATTGCTTCGCGTCGAATCCACTGCTGCCTAAGATATCGCCTGTATTATAGGCATTCTTATCATAGTTGGCAGTCTCAGGTGCCTGTCGCGTACTTCTCAGCAAGGTAAGGTCAAATTCCACCATCTCCAATGCCTGTTTTAAAAGTGCTTCATTCTGTCTGTTTAGCTGCTGCATCTTAGCACCGGCCTCAAGCAGCCTGTCACGCTGTCTGGTAAGTGCTTCCTGTTCTTTTGGCTGCTTGTTAAGATATCCGATCATCTTTGTGATCGTCATCTCTTCCGGGCTCTGACCTAAGACAGTCGCCATATCCGTCAGGACACGGTTTCTTTTATTGGAAAGATTAAGAAGCACGCTCGCAGCATCCTGCTCTCTCGTCGTAACATCCGTAAGATGTTCGATATTGCCCTGCACCACTGCGTCTGTTTTTTCAGTCGCAAGTGTGATCAGTTCCTGATACTGCTTCTCCTCTTTACCCAGCACATCCAAAAGCTCTTCCATTAAACTAGCCACAGATTCATCCTCACTTTTACTTTACTAAAGCATTGTACTTTTCTAATAACTTATTCGCGAAATCATTCATATCCACGTTATAATTACCAGAGTCCAACCTTTCCTTTAGCTGTGCGACTCTATCTTCCCTGATATCCGAAGCATCTGCCACTGCCTGCTTTGCGATCTGGTAATCACGTCCCATAGAAGAGATCTGCACTTCATCGCGTCCGGTGCTCATCTGCTTTGTGTTCTGCACTTTCTGCGTTTTCTCTCTATTGTAAAGTTGTGCCACCTGATTATAAGCTTCTACTCGCATAATGGCATCTCCTTTCTTCCTTGAAATTCGCTTTCTAGTGTTTATATCGGACGAATCATTTTTTTCATTAGCGCAAATATGAAAAAAGAAAATGACAGGTCACCACTTTTCGCAGTATCCTGTCATTTTTCTACTGGTATTCACGGATCAGGCAGTATTGTTTCAGTGGGAAGTTCTTCTCCACAATTCCATACACCTGAAATCCAAAGTTTTTATAAAAATCTACATTTTTTTCATTGTGTGTTTCCAATGATATCATCATGTGGTGTTCCTGCGCATATGCGATCGTTTCATCTAACAGTTTCGCAGCGATCCCATGGTGCTGCATTTCCGGATCGACTGCAAGATAAATAATATGAAGTCTCTGTGTCTGGTGCAGCTGATCGGTCCAGCTTGAGTTTAAATAATCCCCGCCTTTTATGAAATTGTGAAGTGTTACAAGCGATGGGTCTTCTTTGATCAGAAATGCATCCGTATGGATCGTTGCCCATGACTCTGTCAGGAAAAAATGAAACATATTGATGTGCTCTGCTTCATCCGACACAACAAGAATACTGTTTAGTTCCTCACTGTCCGCAAAAATCTCGCAGGTTTCATAAAATTCATCCATATCGCATTGAAACAGTTCCGGCATCAGCCTTTTTCTTACTTCGGCATCCGGGATCAGTGTTTCATAAAGCGGATCGTGTGCAAAGCAGCGGTATAAAAGCTGTTCTAATTTTGGCAGGTCCTCGCGCTGTACCCGGTATAATTTGTCCGATTTCATATTTTTCTTATCCCCTTTTTATTGTGTCAGAACATTTCCTTTACCGTCTGACTGATTTCTTTTAAGGTCTCGCAGAGACGTCTGGTCTGTTTTTTATAGCATTCCTTTAAGTAATGCAGTTCTTCCCGGTAATCTGTGTCTGCTTCTTTTCTCTTTTTCAGCAGGCATTTCACCACATGGTAGAGATCTTCATGCCCTAACAGCCTGCCGTAACCCCATTTCAGACGATCTTTGGGCTGATTGAACACATAGTCCGTAAAATGGCGGTAAACATATTCATCAAACATAAATGCATACGCATTGTTATCCACCTGATATATTTTTTCCAGTGCTTTATCCACATCAGATTGTTCCAGAGCGTTTACAGAGTCCTGCAATAAGCCAATATTTTTCCACAATATCTCATGTGGGAAAAATACCTCTCCATACCAGTCAATGCGGACAAAATGATCCTGCTCCTGTTTGAATTTTACAAGCAGTTGTTTTTCTCTTTCCCTGTTTTCCGCAAAGAGCTGTTCTGCCTCCTGCATGTTACCTTCTGCAAGAAGTGCGTGGTAGCGGGTATTGATAGCGGCAGTCTCTTCGTAAGACTGTTTTGCTTTTTCCTGTGCCTCTTCTGTTACCTGAATTAATTTTTTTGTGATTGCAGCGATCTGTTCCTGTGTTTCTTCCACTTTCGCTGTGATTTCACTGCCTCCGGCAAGTATGCGCTCTAACACCGGTGTAAAATCAAGCGGCACAACTGCCGTTTCATCCAGTGCTAAGATCAGCAGTGTGAACAGCTCATGGTGCAGCCGGTAAACCGCCTCATCATAAAAATCATCATTATCAAACTGGGAATGGTAATGTGTTTCCATGAAACTTCCGCCGGTAAAATCATTGACCATGGAAGGGATTCCTGCGATTGCCATCGAAAAATCATCTGACCAGGTTTCGATCGGTGCCGTCACGCTTGTCATCTCAGGATAAGCCTTTGTCAGTTCCGGAAGTCCGTCTAAATATTCTTTTATATAATGTACATATTCATAACAGCAGCGGATTCTTGCACGCGTGCCGTGTGCCAGCGCCGGCAGCTCAAAATTCAGATCTGCGATCACTTTTCCGACCCATTCCGGATGTGCGGTAAAAATCTGCTCGTAAGCTCCGGTCGACCAGTCAAAGTTGGAATCAACAACGCCCCATTCCTCTGCCGCCATCGCACAGAACACGATCGTGTTGTTCGGCTTGAATCCGCTTTCAATCAGCGTTTTTGCAATGCCAAACATCATGGCGACTGCCGTATTATCATCTTGAAATCCACTGAAATAGGAGTCATAGTGTGCAGATAACAATACCATGCGCTCCGGGTGTTTTCCCGGAATACAGCCTGAAATGTTATAAGTCGTGCAGTCACGTTTTACCCGGCTGTCGGCTTTCAACCATACGGTTGCTTCTTTCTCTCCATCCAGCAGTTCCCTCAATAATGCAGCATCTTCCCTTGAGATGGAAAATGCCGGTGCATCCTCCGGTCCGGCGATATCCTGTGCGTTGAGTGCCTTCGCATCGACTTCTCCATAACCGCCACACTGCACAGCGATCACTGCCGCCGCACCTTTTAAATGTGCCTGATAAACCGGATAATTGATCCACCACTCATCTCTCTGGTTGATATCCACTAACACCAGTTTTCCGGTTACATCTTTCCCTTCATAATCCGCTTCTGTTCCCTTTCCAAGATACATCAGGGAAAATGCCTGCTCACCGTCCGTTACAAAATCTGTCTGATATGCCCCGAGCAATGCGGTATGCCTTTTTCCCTCTTTCGTTTCAAACGTAAGCTCCGCATTTTTAAACTCCCAGCCATCCACGGTAACCGCATTTTTACATACATCCGACAGTCCAAGTTTTTGCATCTCATCCTTTAACATTTCCCCTGTCAGGAATTCTGCCTTCGAACCCGCAGGACGGTAACCGAGTTTCTCGTTTGAGTGAAACTGCTCCATCCGTTTTGCAAGCTGGTACGAGTAATCCGTATCAATATTTTTTATGACCGCTTCCTGCATTGTCATGTGTGTCACACCTTCTTTTTTGCTTCTATTTTTGCTGTTTTTTGTGTTATCTATTTCTTTTTGTATTCAAATTATTTCCTGTTTTTGATTATAACACACTTTTTTGTTATGAACAGTCTTGTGGGGGGATTTTGAGCCGATATAATTATGTGGATGGGTTCGATTCGGATGGACATGGCTGTCGGTATTATTATCGGCGGTACTTTTACAAGTATTGTGTCGTCACTGGTCGAGGATATTATCAACCCGTTTCTTGGAATTTTCGGTGGCATGAATTTTGACAAGCTGCACTGGAATATTGTTGGGGATGTCACATTGAATTACGGAAAGTTTCTGACTGCCGTGATGAATTTCCTGATCATGGCTTTTGTTGTATTTATACTGGTGAAAGCGTTAAATACCGCTGCCCGCATTGCACCTCTATCTTAGATGCAAAGGCAGTGGAAGCATTTGAGAAAAATTTGTAATTTTCATTTGCCACAGCAGATGAAAATTCAGGCAAGTAATTATACGAAATGTGAATGATACATTACACTAGTTCAGGCTGTCTGTCTTTGTGTCATGAACGATACAAAGCAGGCATGTCTGTCCATCCATTTTCCGATCAGTCCGATCACTTTTCCCATAGTAAATGCGGCTAAAATGGTTCCGATCCCAAGGCCGTCAAGATGTCCTAAAAATGCAAAGGTCAGTCCGGCTGTCACGGCAAGGCAGGTAACATCAAATCCAACTTTGATCTTAGAATAGGTAACGGATGTGATATCCGACAATTCTCTCGGGAATAAATCCGTCGGTATGATCGGCAGTTTGCATCGGTTCGACAAAGCAATTCCAATACAGAGCAAAATATAACTGATCAGAAAATAGATTACACGATATCCCGGCGTCAGCGGCAAAACATTGATCCAGCTCTCATGCACATCCAATAATTCGCTGAATGCAAATCCCACTACAAAACTGAACAGATACTGCGGCACAAATTTTTTCCGCAGGATCATGAGACTTAGCACCAGAAGTCCCTGAAATATATAAGTCCAGGTTCCAAGCGATACGCGTGTGAAAACTTCGGAAAATGCATACGGCACGCTTGATATTGCCGAGATGCCTGCACCGGAATGCAGCATCAGTACAACACCAAGACTATTGATGGCAACTGCGACCATGAGTGCAAGTTCCCCGCGGACCGTGCGGCGGGATTTTTCTTTCTGTATTTCTGTTTCTTTCATTTTAAATATTTCCTCCCGGGGAAGTTTTTACAGAAGTCCTGCTTCTGCATTTATGGTCATCCCCAAATTTCAGAAACACTTTACACCTTTCTAATCCATTTAACAAATCAATAGTTTTTATAGTTTGATAGACAGTATCTATTAATTGTGATAAAATAAGCAAAACAGGGAGGAAAATCCTCTCCTCGCCATTGGGCAAATTTTACCATGTAAAATTGGATTTTGCTTCGCAAAACAAGGAGGATTGCCATGAACTTATTCCAGCTTCGTTATTTTGTAACTTTAGCAAAAATGCAGCACTACACAAAGGCTGCACATGAACTTTGTATCACACAGCCGAGTTTAAGCCATGCGATCTCGCAGTTGGAGGCAGAACTTGGCGTGGCACTTTTTGAAAAAAGCGGACGCAATACTACACTCACAAGTTTTGGGGAAGAGTTTTTAATCTGCGCAAACCGCACGCTTGCCACATTGGATTCCGGAGTTTCATCCCTGCAGCGGAGCGCACGCGGTGACGGATTGATCAGGCTTGGCATGCTGCGTTCCCTCGGTGTCAGTTTCATTCCGCAGCTTGCCGCGCGTTATCTGGCATCCCATCCTGAGCATGATGTGCGTTTTACATTTCATACCGGCTCGACCGGCGATCTTGTCAACGGTCTCTCGGCAAGGGATTATGATCTGATTTTCTGTTCCATGCCGCCGGAGACAGAATCGTTAGACACTGTGCCGATCACCCACGAGGATCTGGTACTTATCGTTCCAGACCATCACCCACTGGCAGCAAAACAGTCCGTTGCATTGACGGAAACGCTCATCTATCCACAGATTTATTTTTCCCACGGTTCCGGTATGCGTGACGTTGTGAACCATCTGTTTTCACAGATCAATGCAGTACCGCAGATTGCCTATGAGACAGAGGAAGCCGAGGTGATTGCGGGACTCACTGCACAGGGTTTTGGCATTGCCGTCGTTCCTTATATGGATCTTTTATTAAAGCTGGATGTGAAGATTCTGCAGATCAGTGCGCCTGTATGGGAGCGTAATCTGTATATGATTCATGACCGGCAGGCGTTTATGCCGCCTGCCGTAAGAAATTTTTGTGAATTTGTTTTAAAAGAATGTAAGTATCCTATGATACCAGATTAATTCTGCCACAGGATCTGTTGTTTTGTGAGCATTGGATAATGCACCGGAACACTTCCGTCAAGATCTTCTCTGTGCATGTCCACCGCCGTGATCTGGCTGTTGGAATATGTGGTGTAGTAATAAATTCCACGGCTTGCATTACAGCAGGAGGTGTAGATCGTGATCTCATATTTTCCATCGGATACCTCGCAGCAGCCTCTCTGCTGGTCGACAGATCCTAAGATATGGAAAAACTGTGCCACACTCTCCTCCTCGGAATCGTCAGAAACTGCGTTCATTTTTGTAAACGCGACTCTCGCAAAACGGGAAGCTGATGAAAGATCACCCGGCAGTCCTAATGCCCCCATGCCACGACTGTACATATTCAGATCCAGTTTATCCGTAAAATGATTTTCCGGCTGTTTTGGTGACAGTCCCATGTAATTATTCAGCATAAACATCTGCTGCTCAAATGGCGGATTGTTTGTGAGGACACCAACCGGATTTTCATGGATATGCAGTCCGTCTTTCATGGATTCTACTGTAATCGATCCTCTCTTATCTGAGATGATCCAGTGTAGCATGCCGGACGGCAGATTTTCACTGAACGGCGTATCCACAATATTTAAATCTGCAATCAGCTCCCGCACCTCATCTAACGTTGCGCACTGCGCAAGCACCCATGGAATAAATTCAAAGGATGCCACATTTTTTTTACCGCTTTCTTCCTTATGATAATATGCATTGCCAACAAAATTAAGTCCCGCCATGCCGACACCTTTTTCGTTCACCGCATCATAATAAAGCGGATAATCTCCTGCCATGTGCGCCATGCCAATGATCGCATAATGTTTTTCCAGATTTTCCGTGTGACGGAAATGAAATGGATAATTCCGCGGTGTCACCGCGATTTCCTCGCCATAAGAAAATTCATAATCTAATGTTCTTCCAAAATAAAAGTCTTTCGTCAGGTAAGTTGCTGCTGTACACATAAAATTCTCCATTCTTATATTGTTTTCAAGCCGGGGCTTTCGTGCGAAAAATCTAGCCAATCTCGTCCACGTTTGCCCCACGCAGTTTAATTCCGTCTGTCTGTTTTAAATCCTGCTGGTATGGATTCGACTCATTATAATATCTGATCTGTGTGTCCGTCACACCACCGGAAATATAAGAACGGCCACATTCCGGGCAGACCGATGTCTGGACTCTGACGGATGCAGATACCACTTCGCCGTTTTGCGTGGCAGCTTTGTGATACGCATTGGAAACATGCTGCCCCTCATGTGCCCTGACAGCAGAAGATGCCGCTTCCGGTGAAATATGCGCAGCATTTTTAAAGGAAACGTTCGCTTCGTTAGAGCCATCAACATATTTGCGGTTTTTACAGGTCTGGCACTCTGTGGTCTTAGATTTATCGACCGCACCTTTTTTTCCCAGCTCATCTTTATTATTAACATTATTCCGCTGATTTAAATTATTATCATAGGAATCTGTGATATTCCATTTGTATCCATCCACGCCACCGATCATAACGCTCCTCCATCCCCATAGGTCTTTTATACCCAAGATTCATCATACGGCAAATCTGCAATTCAATATGCCAATTTTTACAGTTGAGATAATATGATTAGGGTGTCAAAAGGTGGTTCATAACTTAGCGATTGTCAAATTGCACAAAGCCGAGACTGTTTTTGTGACTTTGGGAGAAAATTAGAAAATCTTAGTATGCCTGTCTATTTACAGTAATGTTCTGCCACGGACGGCAGAACAAGGCTTCACGAGCCATGGAAGGCTCGTTGAATGCCGTTTACGTCACTCTGTGAAAAACTGATTCAGGCATACTTAGTTTTTCTTATTTTCGGACAACGGAACAAAACAAGTTCGGTTTTGTGCAATTTGACAGACCCAAAATTGAAAACCACCTTTTGACACCCGAATCATAATATGCGACAAATACGAAATTCATCCTACTAATTTTCATAACTGCCGGTTTCAAAATTGCTCGTTCACCTTTATTATACGCCCGATCTTACCGTCTTTCAATCCGTCTTCTGATTCTCCTCCATAAAACAGCCGACAAAATAACTGCTGCATAATCCGTCAATGCCTGTCCGTAAATGACACCGTTTAACCCCATACACGCATTTAACAGGTACAAAAGCGGTATCAGAAGCAGTCCCTGACGCATAACGGAAAGTATCGTCGCCGGAAATGAATTTCCTACTGACTGCATACAGTTCATATTGACAAATAACAGCCCTATGACCGGCCCGGAAAGCATGTAGGCGATCAGCATTTTCACGCCATAATACACAACTTCCCCGTCACTGATGAACAGCCTTATGATCGGCTCCCGTAAAACAAAAAACAGCGCCGTAGCTAAAATGCCGACAATGACACAGCATTTTTTTGTATACCGTTCCACGGAAACAAACCGCTTGTGATCTCCAGAACCATAGTTATATCCCAGAAGCGGCTGCACTCCGTTTGCCAGTCCCATCTGTAAAAATGTGATAAACATGTTTGCCTTAAACACGATGCCGATCGCCGCCACCGGCGCATTGCCGTATGCCACTAAGATCTGGTTTAACACGATCGTGGACACACTCATCAGCACGGAAAAAACAGCGGTCGGCAGTCCGGTCACACATACTCCGCTCAAAATGCCGTCTTTGCAGGTAAAATATTTGATGGAGATGGAAAAACATTTACTTTTCTTTAAAAAATACCACAGGTAATAGATGCCTGCCAAAATATTTCCGATTGTCGTCGCAACTGCGGCTCCCACAGCTCCCATCCCCATACCGCTGATCAACACCGGATCTAACACGATATTGGCGACGGTGCCGATCATACTGCCGATCATTGCCTCCTTGCTTGCACCCTCCGCGCGCACAACAAAACTTACCGCTGCAGACCAGATGATAAACGGCGCCCCGTATGCAATGTGAAAAGTGTATCCTTTTGCATAGAGAAACGTCTGCTCGTTTGCTCCGAACATATTTAAAACTGGCGTCATAAATACCATTAAAATGACTGCAAGTGCTACACCGACGATCAGGGATGCATATGTCACAAACGCGGATACCTGTTTCATTCTTTTTTCATTTTTCTCGCCCATCGCCATGGATGCAGCCGCACTGCCGCCCATTCCAAACATGTTGGCAAATGCCATAAACAGTATAAAGATCGGGTTTGTCAGGCTGACTGCCGCCACCTGCAGCGGATCGCCGGTCTGTCCGACAAAAAAAGTATCTGCCATGTTGTATACAACTGTTACCAGACTGCTGATCACACTCGGGATCGCCATCTTTGCAACCGCCTTCGGGACGGGAAGGCTGCTCATCAGTTCATTTTCGTTCATTTTTTCTCCTTTCTTTCGGTGGTTTTTCATGAAAAAACGCTTTCACACGAATTACCATTTCTACACCGATATTATCCTCAATATATAATGGGCGAAAGTTCCTTTGTCCAAGTCTCTTTCGCCCATTTCTTCTTTCTTTTTGACATTTTCACAGTCTTTTCGGGCGAAACCATCTTCTGTTCTCCTGTTTTCGCCCTGATTTTTTCATTTTCGTGGGCTATTGGCTTCATCCTTATAACGCTTTCGCCCATTCTCTTCTAAATTTTCATTAAACTGCGATAAAAATGGGGGAATCTCTTTCATTTTCCATTCATTTCGCCCATTCTCTTCTAAATCTCCATTAGACTTCGGTAAAAATGGATGAATTTCTTTCATTTTCCGTTCACTTCGCCAATTTTTTCTTTCTTATACACCCTGCACGATTTCATTTAAGAAATACGCGTGCACCCTTGCATCTTCACTCACTTCCGGGTGAAAACTGAGCGCAAGCTGGTTTTTGTAGCGGACTGCTACCGTATTGCCATCCACTATCGCCAATGTCTCCACCTGCGGATTTAAAATTTCATCAATATATGGTGCACGGATAAAATTCATCCGATAAGTTCCAATGTGTGCAATCTCTGCGTCCGTGACAAAGCTTCCGAGCTGTCTGCCATAGGCGTTGCGCTTCACGCTTACCGGCAGGGTTTTTAAATACGCTCTGTCATCGTTGGAAACACGCTCTGCTAAAAGGATCAGCCCTGCACAGGTCGCAAGCACCGGTGTACCCGCTTCGATCAGTTCTTTTAACTGGTCAGACATGCCAAGATCTCTAAGCAGTTTTCCCTGTACCGTGCTTTCACCTCCGGGAAGCACGATCCCCTGCAGTCCGCCATTCTGCACAGACTCTTCCAAATCCTTTTTCTGACGGATCAGGAATGTATCCGCGCCAAGCCCGTCAAGCATCGCCTGATGCTCCGCAAATGCGCCCTGCACCGCAAGGATTCCGATTGATACTTTTTCTGACATGATATTCTCCATTCTTGCGCTGTTTTTTGCGCATCTCAAGTTTGTGCGTAAGCACAAATCCTGCGTGTGAAAAATCTTATTTTTCACACTAATCTCCATTTCTGAGCAATTTATTTCCCACGCTCTGCCATAAGCAGCTGTATCTCGTCCTCGTTGATGCCGACCATCGCTTCTCCTAAATCTTCAGATAACTCTGCAATCAGTTTTGCATCATTGTAATTGGTCACTGCCTGTACGATTGCTGCTGCACGTTTTGCCGGATTGCCGGATTTAAAAATACCCGAACCTACAAATACGCCCTCGGCACCAAGCTGCATCATCAATGCTGCATCTGCCGGAGTTGCCACACCGCCTGCCGCAAAATTTACAACCGGAAGTTTTTTGTGGTCATGCACATATTTTACAAGATCATATGGAACCTGAAGCTGTTTTGCCGCCTCAAAAAGTTCATCCTCACGCTTTGCCGCAACTGCCGCGATCTCGGAGTTGATCAGTCTCATATGATGTACCGCCTGAACCACATCACCGGTTCCCGGCTCCCCTTTGGTACGGATCATCGCTGCACCCTCAGCGATTCTTCTGAGTGCCTCTCCTAAATTTTTTGCTCCGCAGACAAACGGCACCTGAAATTTTGTCTTGTCAATGTGGTAAACATCATCTGCCGGAGAAAGCACTTCACTCTCGTCAATGTAATCGATCTCTAATGCCTGTAAGATCTGTGCCTCCGCAAAATGACCGATTCGGCATTTTGCCATAACCGGAATGGAAACCGCACCCTGAATCTCCCTGATCAGCTTCGGATCACTCATTCTTGCCACGCCGCCCGCTGCTCTGATATCCGCCGGAATCCGCTCTAATGCCATAACCGCACATGCTCCTGCCGCCTCTGCGATCTTTGCCTGCCCGGCATTTGTGACATCCATGATGACACCACCCTTTAACATCTGTGCCAGTTCACGGTTTAATTCATACTGCTCTTTTGTATTATTTATATTACTCATAACTAACTTTCTCCTTTTTCAGACAACCAGTTTGATTTTCTGCGCAGTTTTTCAAACAGTTACTCTGTATCAATTTCTTTCCGGATCCTGATGTTATGAAGTATAAGAAAAAACTGGATGCATGAAAACATCCAGTTTTTTCTTTTTCAGCCATGCCAGTTTGTAATTAACATGATCTGAGCATTCATTTTTTATTTCAATCCATGATACCATATCAGCACCAATAAATCTTCTATGCCCGGACTGCCCAGCGCATCTTCGTAGACCGCGCTCTTCCATTCTGTGCACATTCCTGTGCACTCGGTCTTACAACATCTTTTGAATAATCTGCATAAATTCCTGCCCGACAGCCTTCTTTTAATGCTTTTTTGACCAGTTTATCCTCCCCGGAATGAAACGTGAGGATCGCCACACGTCCACCTGGTTTTAAGGCGTCTGGCAGTTTTTCCATGAATTCATATAAGACCTCAAACTCACGGTTCACATCGATGCGGAGTGCCTGAAATGTACGCTGACAGGTCTTTTTGATCGTGTCTTTTTTTTCTTTTTCCGGCAGAAAATCCAGTGTTTTTTCAATCACTTCGCGCAATTTTGTCGTCGTGTCGATCCGGCTGCCCTTTCGTATCTCGTCGGTGATCGCCTTCGCAAGCTCCTCACAGTAAGGTTCATCGGAATTTTCATAGAGCATTCCGGCAAGTTCCTCCCTTGTGATGGTATCAAGACGTTCTGCCGCGCTGATTCCTGCTTCCTGATTTAAGCGCAGGTCAAGTGGGCCATCCACCTTAAATGAAAATCCACGCTTTGGATTGTCGATCTGCATGGAAGATACACCCAGATCCGCTAAAATGAAATCAAAACCGCCGACTTCTTTTGCGATCTCATCGATCGTACAGAAATTCTGCAGCCGGATCGTCAGGATATCCTCTCCGTACCCGAGTTCTTCCAGTCTCTTTTTCGTCTTGGCGGACTCCTCCGGGTCAACATCGGTTGCATAGATATGCCCCTGTCCGTTCAGACAGGCAAGCATTGCTTTTGTATGCCCTCCATATCCTAACGTTGCATCAAAACCGGTCTCGCCCGGCTGGATCTTTAAGGTATCAAGGATCTCCTGCACCATAATGGAAATATGCATTCCTGCCGGCGTATTTCCCTTTTTGATGACATGTTCGATCGTATCCTGATATTTTTCCGGCTGAAGTTCTTTATATTTCTCTTCAAACTTCTTGGGGTATTTTCCCTTGTAACGTACACGCCTCTTGTGCGGTGTCTGCTGTTCCTGTTCCATATGTCTGTCCTTTCTGTTTCCAAATCATGGTTTCAAAAAAATATTTCTTATGATGATCTCAAAACCATCCTTTTCCATCAGCAACTAATGTCTTTCATTATAATTGCTGGATTGGAACAATTCAATGCCTGATTGCTTTGCGCATTATAAAAAATCCCACAACACAAAAAATGCCCTCTTCTGAGAGACATTTACCCGCCTGCTTAGAAAAGAGCATTTTTACTTCATCTGAAATTGTATTCACTGACAAACTGCATGTAATCTCAAATTACATGTAATCTCAAATTACATGTAATCCCAAATTATATGTAATTCTAAATTACATGTAATCCTAAATTACATAGAATCCCAAGTTTACACCATCATCCGTATCTACTAGATATTCAGCAGATCACTAAATACTTTCAGTGCACCGTCTGTCTCATGTGCAAGAACACGTTTTGCAAGGACTTTACCAAGCTGAACACCTTCCTGGTCGAAGCTGTTTACATTCCATAAGAATCCCTGGAACATAATCTTATTCTCGAAGTGTGCTAATAACGCACCAAGAGAACCAGGATTTACCTGATCACCGATAATGATGCTGGATGGACGGCCGCCCTCGAAGTTCTTGTTGCGGTTCTCATCGGATTTACCACATGCAAATGCAACGATCTGTGCTGCAACGTTTGCACACAGTTTCTGCTGGCTTGTGCTGTCCTGGATCACAACATCGGTTCCGATCTGGTTATTCTTAAATCCAACGAACTGAAGTGGAACAATGTCGGTTCCCTGATGTAATAACTGGTAGAAAGAGTGCTGTCCATTTGTTCCTGGCTCACCAAAGATCACCGGGCCTGTCGGATAGCTGACCGGCTCACCGAAGCGGTTTACAGATTTACCGTTTGACTCCATGTCAAGCTGCTGTAAATGCGCAGGGAAACGGTTTAATGCCTGGGAATATGGCAATACTGCAGTGCAAGGATAACCTAAAACGTTTCGCTCATATACACCGATCAGTGCATCAAGCATCTCAGGGTTCTTTAATACATCTTCATTTGCGGAAAGTTTATCTTCGGCTGCTGCACCCTCTAAGAACTGTGCAAATACTTCCGATCCGAATGCCAGGGATAAAACGGCTCCGCCGACTGCGGAAGTGGAAGAGAAACGTCCTCCGATATAGTCATCCATGAAGAAAGCTGCCAGGTAGTCATCGCTCTTTGCAAGCGGGGATGTCTCACTGGTAACTGCGATCATATGTTTCGAAGCATCTAATCCTGCTTTCTTTAATGCGTCTTTTACGAAAGATTCATTTGTTAATGTCTCAAGTGTGGTACCTGATTTAGAAACCAGTACGAAAATAGAATGAGCCACATCAATGGAATTTAAAACTGCTGCTGCATCATCCGGGTCAACGTTGCTGATGAATTTTGCTTCCATCTTGAATGTGTTGTTTTTCTTTGCCCAGTTTTCTAATGCAAGATACATAGCACGAGGACCAAGATCACTGCCGCCGATACCGATCTGAACAACTGTTGTAAACTTCTCACCTGCTGCGTTTGTGATCTCGCCTGCATGTACTTTGTTTGCAAAATCAGCAATGCGGTTCTGCTGCTCTACATAAAAAGCGCGTTTGTCCACGCCGTCAGCGTTTACTGCATCACCAAGCTGTCCACGTGTCATATGATGAAGTACCAGACGTTTTTCACCGGTATTTACAACTTCACCATTGTAGAGAGCTTTAAATTTTTCTGCAAGCTGTGCCTCTTTTGCAAGTTTTACGAGTGCATCAAGCACATCATCATCAACAGCTTTTGCTGCATAATTGTAAGAAAATCCCTCAGCCATAGGAATGCTGTAATTTTTTACACGCTCTGCACCGTTCTCGCCTGACATTACTTCTGCAAGGTTTACGCGGGAAGCCTTTGAAAGTTCCTTATAGGAATCAAGGGTGTCTAAGTTGTTCCAGGTAATCATAATGTCCTCCTTGTTTTTCAGAGAGAAATACCCGCTCCATAAGAATCGCGCATTTTCCTCCATAAATATATTTTTAGGTACTTAAAATTTTTTTAGCTTAAGTGATTATACTATTAAATATCTGCAAGTTCAAGCCTCTGCCTTAAGATCGCGAAAAATTACTAAAAAAATTAAAAAATTGTGCACTTACGACCATGTCTGTAATTTTCAGACGGACATTATTTTCCCTTTTTGAACGATGTTTTTTATCTGCAGATCTTTATCCAGCAATAGCAGGTTTCCATAATTTCCAACTGCAATCTTACCGTAATCTTTCTCCACACCGATCGATTCCGCAGGATTTTCAGTTGCTGCCAGGACTGCATCCTCGAGCGGGATTCCCATATTCAGTACACAGTTTTTCATGCAGTCAAACAGGTTTGTGACACTGCCTGCGATAACACCCGGATCTTTTGTCAGGACGGCTTTTCTGCCTTTTACGGTCACGCCCTGCCCGCCAAGCTGGTAGTCCCCGTCCAAAAGTCCCGTAGCTTCCATACTGTCTGAGATCAGAATAACTTTATCTGCCCCGAAAATACGGAATGTCGTTCTCACCATCGCCGGATGAATATGAATACCGTCTGCGATCAGTTCCACCTCGGCTCCTGCCTCAAGTGCCGCTATGATGGGTCCCGGCTCCCTGTGATTGATCCCCGGCATGGCATTATAGAGATGTGTCATATGGCCCACGCCTTTTTCCAATGCCTCGCGCGCCGTATCGTAATCACTGCAGGTATGCGCGATAGAGATTTTTACCTGGTCATGGCACTGTTCGATAAATTCCATCGCACCTTTTTCTTCCGGTGCGATATCTACCAGTTTGATCAGCCCGCCGCTTCTCTCCTGCAGACGCAGAAACATTTCTTTATCTGCCGGCATAATATATTCCGGATTCTGCGCCCCGGCTTTTTTTAGATTGATAAACGGTCCTTCCATATTGATGCCGACTAAATCCGCTCCGGTATCTTCTTTGTAATCTGCCGCCTTGTCCATGACATGTCCTAAGATTTCTTCATTATAGGACATTGTCGCCGGGCAGATGGCAAGAACACCGTTTTTTGCCTCATACTCTGCTATTTTTAACAGTTCTTCTTTCGATGCCTGACAGAAATCATAGCCTACCGCCCCATGAAAATGAATATCCACAAGTCCCGGTATCGCATACATGCCTTCCCCGTCGATCACATCCTCATCTGTGGCAGTAATCTGACCGTTCTCTGCGATCTCTGCGATCCGTTCATCTTCGATCCTGACATCTTTCTTTTCAAACTTATGATCTTCTGTATAAACCAATGCATTTTTTATGATCATTTTGGATTTTCCCCCTTTTAAATCTCCGAAAGTGCATCCTCATCTGCGATCAGTGTGAAATCCGGATGCATCTGCAGAATGGATGCCGGGACTTCCGGTGTGACCGGTCCGGTAAATGCTTTTTTGATGATATCCGCCTTGTTTTTTCCATTTGCGATCATGATGACTTTCTTTGCCTGTACGATTGGCAGGATACCCATGGTATATGCCTGACGCGGAACTTCATCCTTACTCTCAAAAAATCTCTTGTTTGCCTCGATCGTGCTCTCCGTCAGTTCCACACAGTGTGTATTTTTTTCAAAATGATCCGCCGGTTCGTTAAAACCGATGTGTCCGTCCAGACCAATTCCAAGAAGCTGCATATCAATACCACCGGCTGTTTCTATGATCTTGTCATATTCCCTGCAGACTTCCTCACTGTTAAGATTTTCTCCGTTTGGAATGAAAATGTGGTCTTCCCTTACATTTACATGTTTAAACAGATTTTCCTGCATAAAACTCCAGTAGCTCTGTTCGTGGTTTCTTTTGATTCCTCTGTATTCATCCAGATTGATCGTCGTAACCCCGGAAAAATCAACCTCACCGTTGTTATATGCTTCCACGATCTTTTTATATGCCCCCACAGGTGAACCACCGGTAGCAAGTCCTAAAACCGCATCCGGTTTTAAATTTACCTGTCCTAAAATCAAATTTGCTGTCTTTACAGAAACCTCATCATAGTTTTTCACTTTAATAATTCTCATGTTGTTTTCCTCCCTCTCCTTACTGGTATGAATCATATGACATCATAAAACGCTCTTTTACCGGCTTTGTATCAACCCCACATAACAGGCAGCACATGATACATGCGCCATATACCGGTGGATAGTCCGGAACGTCTAATTCAATATCCGGATGCAGCATCTCTTTTAACATTTCCCGGAATGCCGGTTTCTGTTTTAAAATTCCGCCGGATGCAACCACATATTTTCCGACATCATAATGATCCACGGCAAAATTGATAAGTTCCGCTAAACATGCTGCATTGTTCTTTAAAATCTGCTCTGCGATTTTATCCCCATTTTCATGTGCCAGAAATACGCACGGCGTAAACGAAGCAATATAGGACTGGTTTTTACTGTAGATGTCCTGGATGCTCTCCCATACCGTATTCCCTAATTTTTCCTCAACAAGATCCGTCAGTATCGTATGTTCTCCGATCCCGTCCCTTGCATCCTGCGCTGCACAGATCGCATCCCGTCCGATGTGGTAGCCGCTGCCGCCTTTATCAAGCAGATATCCCCGCCCGCCAAAATGCTTTAAATTTCCATTCTGGTTTGCGTAAATGATCATTCCGGTTCCGCTGATCGCAGCCACACACCGGTCAAGATTTTTTCCACAGGCAATGACGTTATAGATGTCATTTTCGCACTGGATTTTTACTTTCGGATATTTTTCTTTTAACATCTTTTTGATCTTTGATGTATTGTTTCCGGAATCTAATCCTGCAGCACCCACAAAGATTCCGCTGATCTTCCCCTTGATCTTCATGAGCGTATCAATGCCAAGCTGCAGGATGTTCATTGCCTCCTCCATTCCTACCGTATTCGGATTGCAGCCGTCAAGGATGATCCGTTTTAAAATTCTTCCGCTTTCCGAAAATAAAACAAACTCTGTTTTCGTTCCCCCGCCATCGATTCCGATCATCATCTTTTCACTGTCACTGTTTTCACCGATCAGCGTATCGATGGAAACATCTAAAATCTCTGAGATCACACAAAGATTTTCGATACTCGGACAGGACTGTCCACACTCCCATTTGGATACCGCCTGTGGGCTGATTCCCAATTTTTCCGCAAATTCATATTGATTCAGTCCTCTTTTATTCCGGTATGTTTTGATGTTTTCCGCCATTGTCATGATATCAAACACTTCGCATCCCCCATCTCGTTTTTCTAATTTCATTATAAAACTAATGGTTGATTTTTCAAGCATGTGCCGGTTGTTATTTCTTTTTACACATCAACTATCAGTTGATGTGTAAAAAAACAGAGCTGACATCGTACATGAATACAAAAAATCCGGGCAGCAACACCCGGATTTTTTTATGGTCTGGATACTTAGTCCATATAGGCACCCTTCATCGCACTGGTCGCATGCTGTGCATACAATTTTAACAGACCACTCTTATATTTGCTGGTAAAACCTTTCCAGTTCTTTTTACGTTCCTCTAAGATCTGTGCAATTTCTTCCCCGGTCTTTTCCTCGCCTTTGACACCTACGATCGCAAGACGGCGGTTCTCAACATCAAGTTCAATGAGATCTCCCTCTTCCACAAATGCGATCGGGCCGCCGGCTGCTGCCTCCGGAGATACATGTCCTACGACCGGTCCTCTGGATGCGCCGGAAAAACGTCCATCTGTGATCAGTGCAACGCTGGCTGCAAGTTTCGGGTCGGAGCAGATTGCCTCGCCGGTGTAGAACATCTCCGGCATACCGCTGCCTCTCGGTCCCTCGTAGCGGATAAATACGGCATCTCCCGGTACTACTTTTCCCTTCAGGATCGCATCGATCGCTTCTTCCTCGCTGTCATACGGTTTTGCGTTTAATCTTGCATGGAACATTTCTTTCGGGCAGGCAGTGTGTTTAATGACTGCTCCCTCCGGTGCAAGGTTGCCGCGCAGGATTGCGATGCTTCCCTCTGTACCGATCGCATGGTCAAAATCAGCGATGATATCGGTACGTTTGATCTCTTTTCCGATCAGGGCGGATTTCTCTTTTAAGATCGCATCACAGTGCTCGTAGAAACCGTTCTTCTTTAACTCTTCTAAGTTCTCACCAAGTGTTTTTCCGGTAACTGTCATCACATCAAGGTGGAGCATGCTCTTGATTTCTTCCATGACTCTCGGCACACCGCCTGCATAGTAGAAATACTGTGCCGGCCAGTCTCCTGCCGGGCGGATGTTTAGCAGATAATGTGCACCGCGGTGCATTCTGTCAAACGTATCCGCATCAATTTCAAAACCAAATTCGTGTGCGATTGCCGGAATGTGCATGACCGCGTTGGTGGAACCTGAGATTGCAGCATGTACCATGATCGCATTCTCAAGACTTTCCATTGTGACGATATCTTTTGCAGCAATTCCCATCTCAACTAATTTCATTAACTGTTTTCCGGCATCATAGGCAGCCTTTTTTAATTCCGGCGCAGTTGCCGGCATCAGTGCTGTTCCCGGAAGCATCAGTCCAAGTGCTTCAGCCATAACCTGCATTGTGGAAGCGGTTCCCATGAAAGAACATGCGCCACAGCTTGGACATGCATTGTGTTTGTAATAGCGGAGCTGCTCTTCCGGGATCTCACCACGCTCATACTGCGCGCTGAATTTTCCGATCTGCTCTAAGGTTAAAAGCTCATTGATCTTACAGCCCGGATCATTTTCCACATATTCCGGTTTTACAACCGTTGCTTCCATAACACCACCGGTCACAACGATCGCGCTCATCTCTTTTAAACGGCCGATACTCATAAGCATCGCCGGCATTGCCTTGTCACAGCTTGCGATAAAAACACCACCATCAAACGTTGTAGCGTTTGCCTGCGCCTCCACAAGGTTTGTGATCGCATCTCTGTGTGCTAAAGAATAATTGATTCCATCGTGTCCCTGGGACATTCCATCGCACATATCTGTTGCATAATAACGCGCTGCTTTTCCGCCGTTTTCATCAACACCTTTTACTGCTTCTTCCACAAAAATATTTAAATGGCTTGAACCCGGATGGCTGTTTCCATAAGTACTCTCAATGATGATCTGTGGTTTGGAAAGCTCCTCCGCCTTCCATCCCATACCCATGCGAAGCGGGTCCATCTCCGGTGCAAGTTCTCTTACTTTCTGACTTCTTAATTCCATGATAGCCTCCATTCCTGCGCTGTTTTTTTGCGCATCTCAAGTTTGTGCGTAAGCACAAATCTTGCGTGTGAAAAATCTTATTTTTCACACTAGCCTCCATTCCTGCGCTGCTTTTTACCGTGAAAATCTATAATATACTAAATTTCATGCTCTGTGATTGCTCTGTCATTACCGTTTCTTCTACACGAAGAAAGAAATGATCAGTGCAACGATAAATCCGGTTCCACCAACCAATGTCTCCATGATCGTCCAGGTTTTTAACGTTGTCTTCTCGTCAAGTCCGATCAGTGATCTTACCAGCCAGAATCCGGAATCGTTAAAGTGTGAGCAGACTGTCGCTCCACCGGCAACTGCTGCAACCACACATGCAAGATACATCGGTGATAAGGATGCGATCTCCGGCATTGCTGCTACAATTCCTGCTGCCATGGTCATTGCTACGGTTGCAGAACCTACACAGATTCTTACCAGTGCTGCAACTAAAAATGCTACAACAACGATTGGAAGATTTATGGATGCCACAGCATTACCAATGATCTCACCTAAGCCGGAGTACTGTAAAATATAACGGAGCACGCCGCCACATGCTGTCACAAGAAGGATCAGTCCTGTCGGCTCTAAAGATTTTGTGAGGATCTTCTCTAATTCCGGCATCGTGTATCCATGTCTTGTTCCAAGGATGAACATTGCGGCTAATGTTGCGATCAGAAGTGCTGCAAACGGCTGTCCTAAAAAGTTAAATAACGGTGCCACTCCTGCCAATGCCGGAACCACGCCTGCAACAGATTTCAATATGATAAGTACCAGAGGGATCATGATGATGGTAACGACCGATGCAAAACTCGGAAGTTTGGATTCATCAATATCTTCCTGGTTTGCGATCTGATCCGGAACCGGAACATAAAATTTCTTTCCGCAGACAGCTCCCCAGACCGGACCTGCAACGATCATTGCAAAAAATCCACAGCATACACCGACTAAAATAACCCATCCAAGTTCCACATTTAACATTGTGGCAACTAATACCGGGCCAGGTGTCGGCGGGATAAATGCGTGTCCTACGGCAAGTCCTGCTAAAAGCGGGATCGCATAAAACAGGGAAGATTTCTTTGTTCTTTTTGCAAGAGAAAATGCAAGTGGAATTAAAATGATAAGTCCTGCATCAAAGAATACCGGGATAGAAATAACAAGGCCGGTGATTCCAAGCGCCCATGCAGCCTTCTCATCCCCAAATTTCTTTACCATTGTAACTGCTAAAGTCTGTGCTCCACCCGATGCTTCAAGTATCGCACCGAACATGGAACCGAGTCCTACCAGGAGGGCAATTCCCTTTAGCGTGTTTCCTATACCATCGTCCACCGCCGTTACGATTTCTTCAAACGGCATTCCTGCGATCAGTCCGATTGCAATCGCACCGATTAAGATCGAAAGCATTGCGTGAACCTTAAATTTGATGATCAAAACTAACAACAATGCCAGTCCGATAATTGCTGCAATAACCAGCCGGGTTGTATCTAATTCTGCGACGTTACCCATGATATACCTCCTTATTGATATTTGTATGACGTCTGATGTTTCATTGCGATTATTGTATTTTATTGATCATTTTTTGTCAATACATCTGATGTCTAGTTTGCTAAAACCTCTCTTTTAGACAAAAAAACAAGGTGTTTTCCTAAAAAAGCACCTTGTTTTTTGTATATTTTTCCGATATTGCATCATGTCATATGACGTCTTACCAGTTTTTGGAGTTTTTGTCCCTTACTCATTTTTTTGCTGCGCCTTTGCCTGTTTTTTCAAAATCATCTGACGATTATAATTGAGGTGCATGATCATCGCATATTTTGCACCCGCACTGTCTCCATTTAAGATTGCATCCGTGATCGCACGGTGGGTATCAATCGTTTCGTCTTTTAACTGGCGGTGTGTCAGGTTCACGAACGTGATGACCGCCGACTGAATGATCGGTACCAGTTTCTCAATGACTTTATTTTTGCTGCACCGCGCAATGTAAGTGTGAAATTCCACATCTTTCTGCAGATGGTTCTCCCCGGCAAGATACAGATTTTCCACCTCATCACACAGCCGCTTTAACTCCGCCTTTTCCTCGTCCGTCGCGTTTTCACTTGCCAGCATGGCGATCTCCGGCTCTAACATCAGGCGCACATTGCAGAGGTCTAACGCCAGTTCATATTTGTCCGTAAACCCTGAAAGCCCTAACGGATCATCCTCTAAGCGGTTCGTCCCGATCACATAAGTCCCGGAACCCCTGCGGACCTCAAGCACACCTTTGGAAACCAGGCTTTTTACCGTCTCCCGCACTGTGCTCCGCCCAACGCCGAACAGCTCTGCCAGTTCAAACTCATTTGGCAGTTTCTCACCTATTTTCACCGGCGTATGCAAAATATAATCCATCAGTTCTTCTTCCACATGCGGTGCTAATAATTCCCGGCTCTTTTTTTCCATATTGTATTATTTTCTCCTTTGTCCTGTGTGATGCATAAAGACATCATACCACTTTTTGCCGGATGTTTGAACGCAAAATTTTTAACGTGCCTTCGCAAAATAGTCATTCAAAATTTCCTTGATGTAGTGATAGCGTCTTGCATAAGAGTTTTCCACACGGATGATCTGCATATGGTGCGCCTTACAGATCTCATTTTTCTGTCTGTCCCGCTCCCGTACCACTTCATCCTCAAAATGCTCCTTGCCGTCGAGTTCGATCGCAAAAACGGGCAGCTCGCTTTTTCCCCTCTTTTCATAGACAACAAAGTCGAATCTTCCCATATAAAACAAGTTGTCATAAGTGACATTATCCCGGAACACCTGGGATATGGCAACCTCTTTGTGGATCGTATATTTATTCCGGGTAAGCCAGATATTTTCCAGCGCATGTGTCAGGTTTTTCATAAATGCCGCTTCTGTTTCCGTGGAAAACGGCTGGATTCCAAGTGCTCTCGAACTGATATGTTTTTCCGTAATTTTTGATTCCCCGTTCGTTTTCACATACTGCACCAGCTCGTACAGATCATCATCCTCATTTCCCTGATGAAGGCGCTCCAATTCTTTCCCGTCCGCAAGAAGGATCAGCTTGTCCTTCGCCCGCGACGTTGCAACGTTGATCAGTTCCTTATTATTTTTGAGCCAGTCATAAGTTCCCTTTCCAGTCCGGTCGCTTAACGCCGTGGAAAACAGCACCACATCCTTTTCGTCTCCCTGAAATGCATGTACCGTTCCGCACACGACATGCTCAAATCCGTTTTCATTGATCCCTCGCTCGATCAGTATCCGCTGATTCACAAACGGTGTGATGACAGCAATACTTTTATCAGGATTTTCCCCCGCATAGCGCATGATCTCCTCCACCTCTGCCGGAGAGGTATTCTTCATGTCACCTGGCCCGCCATCCACATTGACATAGACAAGCGGCTGTCTTTCCCTGCTGTCAGACTGCACCTGAAGTTTGGAGTTATAATATTTTTTATTGTTAAAGTCTATGATTTTTTTATTACAGCGGTAATGATTTCGCAAAAGTATCTCATCGCTGACCGCATCACAGGCAAGATATGTCTTATAAATGGAATTTTCGCGGTAATCATATTCATCCGCAACATGGTATTTTCTGCGCAGTTTCCGGTTCGTGAGTTCGTCCAATAAAATAACCGGCTTTAACTGCTGCGGATCTCCCACCAGCATCAGTTTTTCACCCCGGATGATTGGCACAAGTGAGACCGCAACATTGCACTGGCTCGCCTCATCCATGATTGTCATGTCAAACAGCGGTTCCGGTTCACCCAGTTTATGGGAAGAAATGCAGGTCGTTATCATGATTGGAAATACCTTCTGCAGCTTCTTTACATTCTCCGATTTCTGCAGATACTTGTTAAATGCTGCTGCCTGCTCATTCACATCTTCATCATCATCTAAAATTTTCCGTAAATCCTGAAACCTGTTACTTTCCAGCTCCTTGATGTATTTTGCGGAGGTATAATACAGATAACTGTAAAATTCATCCTCATTGCGGTCTAATAGAGCCATTGCATCCCGCTCAGATATCTCACCGATCTTCTGGATTTTTTCATCCAGATTCCGCAGCTGACGCCCCTGCAGATCCGTATGGAAATGAAAGAGCGTCGCCACATTTTTCATCCGTTCCTGATACTCCATGACCTGCGTTAACGTTTCTTTGCGCTCCGTCAGGTCTAAGACTTCCTCATATTCCTTTAACCTGCCGGAAAGCTGTTTCGCCCGGTCAATTCTATCACCTTTTCGACGATCTAACGTGGAAGAAAATACTTTAATGCCATGCACCTCTCTCCGCAGCTGGTTGATGTAACAGATACATTCTTTTACTTTTTCCTGATTTCCAAGGCGCAGTACCGGAAATGCGACCCGTTTTCCCTTATAAGTCAGGGAACTTAATTTTTCAAATACATTGTTTATGGGTACATTGTTGTAAGACGCAAACAGTACCGTCATATTGTTAAAAAATGCCGTCACGATCGTGTTTAAGATCGTATTCGTCTTGCCGGTTCCCGGTGGTCCCTGAATATAGGCAAGCGGATATTTCATGGCATTGTTAATTGCAAGAAGCTGGTCAAGATTGATGTTCTGGTTTAACAGCGCGATCGGATATGCCTTCGTTCTTCGCGGACGTTCCAAAAGATCGCCGAAAAATGCCCGGATTGGAAAAGTCACCTGCTCTTTTTCGTACATGTCAAGAATCGCCTTATACTCTTCATGCAGATTTAATGCACAGTCCATGCCAAGTCCGATGACATAGGGCATGTCATCCACAACCGCCCGTGCACCGTTTTTTTCTGTAATCGCATCTTTTATTTTTTCAAGATTTTTTTCAAAATCGGATAACAGCTCATATTCATCCGCATCTAAATACCTTCGGATATTTTCCTGCTCTCCCCCTATGGTAAACTGCGTGCAGATCGTGATATCTTCATCCGGTTTAAATGCCTTGTTTTTTACATCCAGATTCAGATTCCGGTATGCCAGCACATACAATCCATTTTTTGTATGGATGCTTAAAATATTTAGTGCCAGCTTTTGAATATGAAGCGTTTTCCCCTGTTTCGTGCCCCGGTTCATGCGCCGCTGAAAATTTGTCACGATCTCTTTAAACTGTTCCTCCGACAACTGGTACTCCCCGTCACGCACCTGATCTCCGTCGATATAGCGCACCAGTTCATAATCGGTCGTATACGGCGTGGCATCCAGTTTGCTGCACATTTCCAGATAATTCAGTATTTTTAAATTTGCCGTGTTTGCAAAAAGGTTCTGGTAGCGTTCCGGGTGCAGCGCGATATCTTCGATCAGCCGCTCATTCTCCGGGCAGTACGAGCCTTCCACGATCTCGGTCGAGAGGATGGAATCGATATAGATCTTATCGTATCCCTCAATCGAGCACCGGTTGAGATGAAGTCCGTCCACTTTTAAAGTCTTGTTCCGTGGGTCTAAGTCCCGGATTCCGATCCAGTAGTTCGTGTGCCTGCCCTCTTTGTTCAGATATTCAATTTTCAGCCATTTTCCTTCGTGGATAGCTTTGAAGATATCTCTGTGTATACTGTTCATATGTTTTTGCCAGTCTTCCCAATCCTCCTCGCATACTCCGCCAGCTCCCGGTTCGCTTCATTTAACGGTCCAAACTCTTCTACCGCACAGATACATTTTTTACAGCTGTCAATCAGCTGCTTTGCCGCCTGCACCTTATCCTGTCCAACCGGGTAAAATGCCTTTTCTGCCACAACTTCTGAAGCAAGTGCCACAGCCGCTTTATACTCCACATCATTTTCCTGCAGGATCCCTGCTGCAAATGGAATGTTTTCGCGCCACAGCATGTTGTATACCGGGATGCCGCTGCCCGCACCACCGATCACAAAAAACTGTGGACTGACCGGATCTGGATTCTTCTTACCACATCCAAAATTTTTGCCAGAGCAATTCTCTGCACTAAAATCTCTCGAAACAACTGCCTTCTCATGTCCCGTGCACAAAAAAATCTGTCCCGTCACCGGATCAAAGCTCTGATCTGCCACCCCGTATAATTCCTGCACATAATTTCCGGCAAAAATTTTCTCCGGTGTGCCGATGCGGTCGATGCGGTCGCCTCTGACACAGGCGACCGTATCGGAAACTTTCTGCGCAAGGTCAAGCTCATGCAGTGACATAATGACCGCCATCTTTTTATCTCTCGCAAGCATGCGGATATTTGTAAGTATATCCATCTTAAAGCCCATATCCAGATAGGAGGTTGGCTCGTCTAAGATCAGGATTTTTGTATCCTGACAGATTGCCCGCGCAAGCATCAGACGCTGGCGCTGTCCGTCGCTGATTTTCATGAAATCCTGATCCTGCACTTCACCTGCATGGACAAGCGCGATCGCCTCATCCACTTTTGCCCAGTCCTCTTTTGACAGGATGCCAAATCTTCCCGTATAGGGATAACGCCCGGAGGCAACCACTTCCCTGCCGCTCATCAGCTCCGTGCGGAGGCGTTCTGTCATGACCATGGACAATCGTCTGGAAATCTGGCTGTCTTTTAATTCATCCATGGATGCTTCGCCCAAAAATACGGTTCCATCCAGTTTCTTTAACTGCTTTGTAATCGTCTTTAAGATCGTGGATTTTCCGGAACCATTCGGCCCGATCAGTGTCAGTATCTCCCCCGGCCGGACAGAAAGATTCACATCCCCGATCAAAGGTGTTTTATCATAGCCGACAGTCAGATGCTCTGTGCGGATCTCCTGCATATATGACTACCTCCCCTCCTGTTTTCTCAACATTGCTGCGATCACGACCGGCACCAGAAACAGTGCCGTAACCGAGCTGATACTGATTTCCGTCGGCGCAAACACGGTTCTTGCAATTCCGTCACAAAAAAGTGTCACAACTGCACCACACAAAAAACACCCCGGAATCAGGATAATCGGGCGCGCTGTTTTTGTCGCCATCCTCACCAGATGCGGCACTGCAATTCCGACAAAGGAGATCGGTCCCGCAAATGCAGTCACGCAGGCAGACAGAAGGCTTGATAAAAGGATCATCGTGACCCTCAATACTTTTACATTGACACCAATATTTCTGGCATATGCCTCCCCCATCTGATATGCCCCGATCGGTTTTGCCAGACAAAAAGTCACAAGCACTGCTACACCGACGATCACGACGATCATTTTTATATTTTCCCATGTCATGCCGGAAAAACTTCCCATCGACCAGTTGTGAAGATTGACGATATTCGAATCGCTGGCAAATGTGACGCAGAAGTCCGTGATGGCGGAACAGATATAACCGATCATGATCCCACAGACCACCAGCAGCGACATTTTTGACACGCGAAATGAAATTAAAAGCACGAATCCCATGGCAAGCATGGAACCCACAAACGCAGCCATAACCATGCCAAAGGAACTGATCATAATGCCTTTTTCCAGCAGGAAAATCATGGTAAGTGCCACCACCAGTTTTGCGCCGGATGAAATTCCAAGCACATACGGTCCTGCAATCGGATTCTGGAAAAAGCTCTGGAGTAAAAATCCCGACACTGACAGTGCTCCTCCTAACAAGATCGCAGCAAGGATGCGCGGCAGTCTGATTTTCCACACAATCTGTGAAAATGTCTCATCTTTTCCACTTCCCGCAAGGATTGCAAACAGATCCGATGTGGATATGTCCACACTTCCCGCCCCGACATTCCATAAAAACAATACCGATAATATGATAATTGCAACAACAAAAGAGATGATATAACGTTTTTTCATGATTTCCTCTGGTTTATATGAATTCCTGTCAGTTGATTTTCTTCAAAAACCGGTACTCTGCATCTGTTTCCCCATTCAGTACCTTATTGAGATCCTCAATGAAATCACAGGTTCCACTGGTCTGCTGGTAAAAATTGCTTCCGGTTGTGTAGACCTGTCCTGTTTTTACTGCTTTAAAGTCGGCAAACAGACTATTTTTCTGTACCAGTTCATCGATCGATGTCAGTTCTCCCTCTATTGTACCATTGTAAATGAGAATGTCAGCATCTTTTTCGGCCGCATAGAAATCTTCCATCTGCATTTTTAATGTGGAGAGTGCATTTTCCTCTTCCGGGACATAACCATTTAAGGAATAAGTGCCCCCCGCAAGTTCGATCATTGATGATACATAATCATTTGGTTTCCGTACCGTAATCGTTCCATCCGATGCAACTGCAAAAAATGCTACCGACAGTCCCGTTTTTTCTTTTTCCAAAATCGGCTCAATATGTGCTGCCTGCGCATCAAAAAACGCTTTGGCCTGCTGTTCTCTCCCGAACAAAACGCCAAAAAGCTTTATCCATTCGAGTCTTCCAAGCGGGTGCTTTTCATAGCTGGAGCGCTCGATCATGACCTTGATCCCAAGTTCTTCTAATTTTTCTTTCACTTCCGGGTTGTGCGTAATCATCGTATTTTCAATCGCAAACGTGCATCCACCGGAAAGTAAAAGTTCATAGTCAGGCGCACTGTATTTCCCGGCATAGATCAGATTTCCCGCTGCCATCGCATCTGCCGCCTCTTTTACATACCAGTCTTTTTCTTTTACTCCTGTATATTTCAGATCGGAGACAGCACCGATCTGGCAGACTAAATCCATCACCGCACTCGACACCAGATATACATTTTCAAGCGGCTGTTGTAAAACTGTCACATCTGCCGGAACATCCGCCGGCACTTTGACACCTTTTGGCACAAGCAAAAAACGACCGTTATCCACGATCGTAATCAGCTTATAAGCACCATATTGTTCTACTTCAAACTGATCGGCGCAGGATAACTCCATACGCCCATTACAGTCTAAGTCTTTAAAACCTGCCGTTTCCGGAAATTGAAAAGTCAGGGTGTAATCAATCTCATGCGGCGTACTCATTGCCGTCGTATCACCGATCACATCCATCTCACATGGGATTCCATCGATTGGAAATGTGAATGTAGAGTTTCCACCCTCATTTTCATTGAGATATTTCTCCCCGTTCACGATCATGTAATCGTAATGCGTACTGCTCCATGTGATCGTCGCATATGCCACTCCATCCGTTACAGTAACTTTCGCCTGTGAATCCACAGTTGCTTTTCCGCTGCCGCCTTCTAATGTGACTTCCACCGTATATTCGCCATCCTCAGGAACTGAAACTTCTGTGCTGTCTGCCTGTTCTGCGGCATCATTTCCAGTCATGCTTTCTTCTGTTCCATCCTGATCTGCCGTTCCCTGCACATTTTCCTCTGCTGTCTGTGCATTTTCCTCTGTGACTGTACCTGCCGCTCCCTGTGCACTTTCCGTGGCTGTCTGACCAACCCCGCCTTCTACTGCAGCGGCATTATTTTTTGCACCGCATCCCGTGAATATCTGCATGCACATCATTGCGGATAAGATTACTGCGGTCACTCTCTTTTTATTCATACAAATCTCCATTTATTAGTTATCTGTCTCCTGCGGATCAGAAACGCTTACTTTGTGATCGTACCACTCGCCTTTTGTGCCGAGGATTGCAAGATCAAATTCTTCATCTAATGCTTCTACCGGCACATCAAAACCATATACCTCGTCGGTGGTTCCATCACTGTATTTTACAGTATCCGTTGTCGGCTCTAAAATATCAGCACCGTCTTTTTTCGCATCATCTGCTGTTCCGACAAACAGATTTACAATTTTTTTTGAAACAAGGCTGATATGGATCGTCATTTTCCCATTTTCTACGGTAAGGATACCACGTCCCTCATCTGCCTCATTTACATGAAACATGCTGCTGTCTGTATCAAACTTTGCGGTGTAAACACCATCCTCGAGAGTACCAACGGTACTCTCTGTGGTGGATGCTGACTCAAGGTTTCCAAGGGAATCAATTGCATCTTTTGTATGATCAATATAGATCTGCTGGATTGCTTCGATTCTTCCAAGTCCTGAAATCTGTGTATCAACGCTGTCAAAATATCCACTTGCTGTGAACTGGCTCTTCCAGGAATCTTCGTCGTCGCCTGCCATATCGTTGTTTGCATGATCTCCTGCAACAACCATAAGAGGTCTTAAAACAACTTTTGTATAACCGGCTTCTTTTACAGCTTCGATCACATTTTCACATGCTGTCTCTTCCGGTTCACCCTCAACAGTTCCGATAAATACATTATCATAGGAAAGATCTTTCATCTGTGCTGCCATCTGGCTGTAGCTTACCTTTGCAGAATGAGAAGTTCCATGTCCCATAAATACGAATGCAGTTCCATCTTCTTTTGCTGCATCTAAAGAATCATATCCTGCTGTCTTTACTGCCTCTGCTGTAATTGCTTCTGCAACTTTTGCCTTATCCTCATTGATCACAGTTGCATCAGATCCTACTTCACCAAGCATTGGCTCTGCAACGGTAACTGTCTCAAATTTGTCTTTATAATTGTCAAGTGTCTCTACCAGCTCGTCATACTCTGCACCATGCATTAAGTGTGTCGGCTGAACAACAAGATTTTTTACTCCGTTGTCAACAGCTCTCTCTAATGCCTGATCCACATTATCAATCTTTTCGTCATCTCTTGCCTGTACATGGTTGATGATGATCTGTGCGGTAAATGCTCTTCTTACAGACCAGTCCGGATATGCTGCTTCCAGTGCTTTTTCGATTCCACTGATATCCTCGGCACGACTGTCGTTAAATGAGGTACCAAAACTTACTACAAGAAGTTCATTTTCTCCGATATTATCTTCATTTAACGGATCATCCTTTGAGGCATCTCCTGTATCTCTTCCGAAATAATCCGGATCTGCGTTCTCGCCGGAAACTAATTCCTTCTGTGCATCTGTCAATGCATCCCATGCCTCTTTTGCCTCTGCACACTGTGCGTCCGTATCATCATTTCTTGTCTGAACATAGATCGCATCGATCAGTTCTGCGACGTGATCGGCTGCCGCCTGATCGTCAACTTCCGTGCTCTCTACGGTTTCTGTTGCCTCTGTTTTCTCTGAAGATACTGTCTCAGAGGTTTTTGCTGTGTCTGTTGCTGCTGTGTTGCTGCTTCCGCATCCGGCGACCATACCTGTTGCAAGCGCTAATGTGGTAAGTAACGCGATAGTTCTTTTCTTCATAATGCTCTCCTTATTATAATATAATGTATCGTTCATAGTACACAGTGGAATTTTTCCACACAAAGAAACACTCCGCCTTATTTGAGGGCGGAGTAATAAGTCTGCATAAATAAGCTGACAATCTGACAGCCTACATTTACGGTACGACCAATTACTCGTGATCCGGGAAATATTTCCCTGTACCAGACAACTGGCAGGTTTCCTGGCTGAAAGATCATCACACAGATTCCGCCTTCCCAACATACTGCAAAGTACATCAGTGACTTATCTTTGGAATCTGCACTCCCTAATCACAGTGACGAGATCGTACAGGAATCGCACCTGTTTCCCTTTTAACCAACCTATTTTTAATATGAAAACTATACTGTACTTTATGTACTGCTCCATTTCCCGGATAAAAACAGCCGGCACCAATTATCTTCTCTATGAAACTTTTAATATACTAGCATATCCACTCCCTATTTACAACAACCACTTTTCTCTTGCAAATCATTCAAAATATGGTATACTAATCAAGTATTTGCAAAAACATATCTGGAGACGTATCGAAGTGGTCATAACGGGGCGCACTCGAAATGCGTTAGCCCTCCGGGGCACGAGGGTTCGAATCCCTCCGTCTCCGCTCTTCCAAAAGGAAACACAATTTGCTTTATATTTGTGTTTCCTTTTTTCTTTTCACACTTTTTCGTGATTACCCACAATTTCATAGCCAAAGTACCATATTTTTTTTAATTTATGTCTACCATTTTTTGTCAAAAAATAGTAAAATAAGTGTAATTAACCTATAGGAAAGGGAGCTTGATATCCATGAAAAGCAAAAGCGTAAAAAATTCACTGACACTAATGTGTCTTATGATTGTTCTTGTATCTGTCATAGTCATTGGCGGTATTTCAATTTCAAATATCAGCACTATGACTTCCACGGCAAACAAGAATTATGAAAATGCCAGGTTAGATGGGTACAATACTGAGATCAAAAGTCAGGTACAGTCTGTCATCGCTATTTTACAGGCAGAATACGACAAATCCCAAAACGGTGATCTGACTGAAGACGAAGCAAAAAAAGAAGCAGCAGAGATCGTCCGCAACATGCGTTACAGGGATGATGGAAGCGGCTATTTCTGGATCGATGATACCGACTACAACCTCATTATGCATCCGATCTTAACCGATCAGGAAGGTAATAACCGTTACGATCTGACAGATCAGAATGGCGTCAAGATCATTCAGGAGATCATGAAGGTCTCGACCGGTTCTGACGGCGGCGGCTTCAATAAATTTTATTTTACGAAAGCCGACGGTGTTACCGTAGCACCAAAGATCGCGTACTCTCAAATCTTTACCCCATGGAACTGGGTTGTTTCCACCGGTAACTATGTAGATGATATGGAAGCGGAAATGAATAGTTCCAAAAACGAAGTTCAGGCGAAATACCATACTATGATCACAGTCATAATCATAATTGATCTGATTTTTACAGTTATCGTATTCATTGCTTCCCGTATTTTCGGTAATACGATCTGCAAACCTTTGATCGAGATTCAGAATTTTGCAAACAGGATGTCGACCGGAGACCTGACTACCGGAGTCAATGTTTCAAGTAAAAATGAACTTGGAAAAACAGCCGGTGCACTTGATCTTGCACAGCAGGAGGTTGTCGGACTTATCTCCAACATTGATGGAGTTTCCTCTCATTTACAGTCCGCCGTTTCGGATTTCAAAAAGAATTTTGACAGCATGAACGAATCTATCCAGAACGTTTCGACTGCAATCAATGAAATTGCCCAAAACAGTAACTCTCAGGCAGCATCAACTTCAAGTGCCTCTGAAAATATTGCTGAAATTGCCGATGGCATCGCAGATACTTCCTCAGAAATGGAATCTCTTGATCAGAATGCACAGCTGATGCAGGATCGTTCCAATAAGTCCATGGAAACTTTACACAGACTGATTGATGTCAATTCTACAACCAAGACTGATATTGATTCTATGTATAACCAGACTGCCCAGACAAATGATTCCGTCAACAAGATCAGTCAGGCAGCTACCCTGATCAGCGAAATTGCATCCCAGACCAACCTGCTTTCTTTAAACGCTTCCATTGAGGCAGCGAGAGCCGGTGAAGCCGGACGTGGATTCGCGGTTGTTGCAGAAGAAATCGGTGGACTTGCCACCCAGTCTGCGCAGACGGTCAGTGAGATCAACAATATCATCAGTGAATTAAGCCAGAACTCTGAAAAATCTATGGAGCTGATGAAGAAAATGAGTGAGGCATCTGACGAGCAGGTTGCAGCGCTTGAAAGCACACAGCAGATGTTTGAGGATTTAAAGGGTGCACTTGATTCCTGTATGGCTTCCATCCAGACCATTACCGGAAAAATCCAGAATGTCAACTCACAGCGTGAACTTGTCACAGAGAGTATTGATACTCTGACACAGCTTGCAACCGACAATGCATCTTCCACAGAAGAGACTTCTGCTATGGCAACGGAACTCGATGCCGTTGTCCGTAAATCTTCGGATCTGGTATCTGCTTTAGCAGATGATATTGAAAAACTTTCTGCAGATATGAAACAATTTAAGCTGTAAATCATATGAACGATATACAAATTAATATTTGCTCAAAAAAACCGTGCGGTAATTTTAATCCGCACGGTTTTTATAACTAAAAAGCAGAACTGCACCCGTGCAGCCCCAGCAGTAAAACGAGTGGAGCAGGCTCAATGCCGCTTCCTCTTAAGCAAAACATTTTTTGATCTGTTCTGTGATCTCACCGTCTATCCATCCCTTTTGCACCATATTTTCCAATATCTCACATGCTGCCTCGTGCGTCATTCCGGATTTATACGGTCTGCTCTCCGTCAGTGCCTGATAGATATCAATGCACGCCATGATACGTTCCTGCCTGTTTAGCTCGTCGGCAGTTTTACCGAACGGATACCCGGTGCCATCGAGTTTTTCATGGTGGAGCGCCGCCCAGTCACGGATATCTTCCATTCCTTCTGCCTGTGATAAGATCAGATATGTGTATCCCGCATGATTTTTCATTTTAGAAAACTCCTCGTCCGTCAGGCGTCCCGGTTTTTCTAAGATATCATTTCCGATTGCTGCTTTCCCGATATCGTGCAGTGCGCCTGCCAGGTACATTTTCAGCACCGTCTCCTCGTCATCACCGAGATATCTGGATAATCTGGCTGCATTTTCCGCAACACCGAGTGAATGGCGGCTTGTAAATTCGGATTTATAGTCGATGATCTTTGCAAACAGATTGGCAAAATTTTTGCACATTTCATCGCTTAAATCCCGCTTTTTTCTCGGAACAATATTCCACAGCCGTTCTTCTAAATCTGCATCTCCAAGACTCAAAAAATGTTCTTGCCCAAACACTTCCAAAAAAGTATCTACGCATGCAGTATCAAATTTTGTCCCTTTATTTTTCAAAAGATAATCTTTCGCGCGCTGCCACACGGCATCATCAAATACCGGCGTCCGGCAGAACGCATCTAAAATATCACACAGATGAATGATCCTTGCAAAAAGAGGGATCTCTTCCCACGTTTTTCCAAATGGTCCGCTTCCATCAGCATTTTCATGGTGATATAAAATCACATTTTTCACATCCGTCAGAAACGGGTACATTTTTAAGTTTTCCTCCCCGTAAATGCAGTGGATGCCAAGCTGCTTTGACGTTATATTTTCCGTATTATTTTTTGTAAGGTCATTGTGAAATTCCTCATAAATATACTGCGTCAGCGCATTGTCGTGCAGCAGCGAACACGCCGCGAGATCCTGCAGGGCATCTCCTGTAATTCCCATTTTTTGTGCTGTGCATACGCTCATATATGCAACTCTTTTTCCATGTTTTGTCGCAACATGGGTCAGTTCCGCTTCGACACAGTCGAGTGCATAAGAGCATGCACCAAGCAGACCAATAATGTCTAATTCCATTTTCCGTTCACTTTCTTTTTTATTTTTTTCTATCTTAGCACACTAAAATCACTTTTGATACCACAGAATTGCTTTTCATTTCAGAAAATTATTTCTGCGGGTGAACGCCGTTTTTCCACCGTGCTCTGACAGCATGAACGGCTCATTTTCCAGATTTTCAATTTCAATCTTTTCTTTTACGCAAAGCGGATGTGCCTCCGGCAGCACGACCATGTATTCATCCATTTTTGACATATCACTTTAGCAGCTTCTGCCACACACTCTCACTGTGACCGGCATCTTTCTCATACAAATTGATATACTCTCCCGCCGTGCTGCGATCCTTAAATGCCGGGTACAAAAATCCGCTCTCCGGCACGCCCGGCTCATACTCGCCCTCTAACGGACTGACCGCACAGATCAGATATTCGTACACTTCCTCTGAGCCCTCCTGCCATGCCTTATCGGTCCCTTTGACCGGGACATCGTATCTCCCGTGGAACAAAAAACACGCATATGGGCACCCCGGCTGATATTTCTCTCCAAGCAGCTCATAGAAAAGATCCGGGAATGCATCGTCTTTCAGACCTGTCTCCCTGATCCCGTCAAAGAGCTGCCAGATACTGCCCGGCTTTCTTTTTTCTTTCGGGATCCGGTATTCTCTTAACTGTTCATTTGTTTTTGAGATCAGCACCGTCTTGGCAAGTTCTAAGTTTTTGGCTCTTTCGGATGCAGACAGTTTTAAGAAATGCGTATTGAATGTTCCATCCACATATCCCTCTTCGTCAAAATATGCGCCTGCGATCCGGTCTATGGATGCCCGTGCGGGAGTCATGCGCCTGGTCAGTTCTAACATGTCGTCGCGATTTATCATTTTGGTCCTTTCATTCCCGTAATTTATTCCATTAAATTTACACTATTTTTACACTATTTTTACACTATTTTTCACTATTCTTTCACTATTTTTTCTTAATTACTTTCCTTTTTTACACCAGCCCCTGAATCAGGATAAACAGGATCAGCAGCGGCAGTATAAACTGGAAATACGGCTTTAACTTTTTCGAGATTTTAAGTCCATCTCCCGTATTTGCCTCGTCAATATATTTATCAAATCCCCAACCCCACTTTGTTACGCTAAACAGCAGATAGATCAGTGAACCGACCGGAAGAAGCAGGTTGCTGACGATAAAATCCTCACTGTCGAGCACATCACGGCCGCCTATCAGATGCAGGCTGCTCCACACATTGTAACCCAGTACACATGGAAGACTTGCGAGCAGGATGATCACTCCATTGATAAGTGCGGCTTTATTTCTGCTCCAGTGAAACATATCCATACAAAATGACATAATGTTTTCAAACACTGCCATGACCGTCGAAAAACTTGCAAAGGTCATGAAAAGGAAAAACAGACATCCCCAGATCCGCCCGCCAGACATATTGACAAACACATTTGGCAGCGTGATAAAGATCAGGCTCGGTCCGGCATCCACTTCCACTCCATAGCTGAAACATGCCGGGAAAATGATCAGTCCAGACATGATCGCCACAAAGGTGTCAAGACCGCAAATTCTTGCGCCCTCACCGGCAAGCGAGTGATCTTTGCCCATATAACTTCCGAAGATCTCCATTGCGGCAACGCCAAGACTCAGTGTGAAAAATGCCTGATTCATGGCTTCCGTGATCACATTTTTAAGCCCTGTCTCTGCAACCGTGTCCAGATTCGGGACAAGATAAAACTTCACGCCTTCTGCTGCACCCTGCAGTGTAATACTGTGCACCGCGAGAACAACAATCAGAATCAGCAGCGCGCTCATCATGATCTTGCTTATTTTTTCCAGTCCGTTCTGCAGTCCCCTGCTGCACACAAAAAATCCCAGTATCACGGTAAGGATCATCCAAAATGCCATCTGTCCCGGATCTGCGAGCAGATTAGAAAATACTGCCGCAGTATTGTCCGCAGTCATGCCGGTCTGGAATTCGCCTTTTAAAAATTTAAAGAAATACGATACCATCCAGCCTGATACGGTCGTGTAATACATCATCAGCATATAGCAGCCAAACATTGCGATCCAGCCGTGAATATGCCACTTGCTGCCTTCTTTTTCGAGTGCTTTATAACCTAACACGGCGCTTTTTCTGCTGGCTCGCCCCACGGCAAATTCCATGGTCAGCACCGGAAGTCCCATTGCTATTAAAAATATCAGGTAGAACAGGACGAAGATGCCGCCGCCGTTTTGTCCAGCCACATAGGGGAATCGCCAGACGTTTCCGATTCCGATGGCGCAGCCGGCGCTTACGAGCAGAAAGCCCAGGCGGGATTTGAAGGATTCTCGTTTCATTTTTATTTTGCTCCGTTTCTATTTTATTTTTTACTTGGTGGATTCAAATTCTTTTAGGGCGCTAAGTGCCTGACCACCAAGCAAATACAATATTCCGGTGTTGAAGATAGTCATCAGACCGATTCCGACGTCGCCGAGATCCCATACGAAAGTGTAGGCAGCGATTCCGCCGATGAACAGCATAACCAGTGCAAGGATTTTGTACAAGGTCTGAAAGATCCATTTATCTCCAAATAAATAGGCGACGTTACTTCTGGCATAGAAGAGGATGCCTAAGAATGTGGAGAAACTGAATAAAAACAGTGTCACTGCGATGAATATGACGCCAAATTCGCCCAGGTGATAGCGCATTGCGGACTGGAGAAGATCCATGCCTTCTTTTCCTGCTACGATATTTTCCGGTGCAGTGAGCATGATCATAGCAGTGCAACTGCAGATCACAATGGTGTCGACAAATACGCCAAGTGCCTGTGTCAGTCCGGCGCTGACCGGTGTCTCACATTCGGCTGCTGCGGCTGCACAAGGAGCAGAGCCGGAACCGGCTTCGTTTGAAAACAGTCCACGCTTGATGCCGTTCATAAGGACAGCGCCGAAGCCGCCGGAAACTGCCTGTCTTAGCCCAAACGCCTCCTCAAAAATCCGACCAAAAACCGCCGGGATGCTTCCAATATTTTTCAGGATAATAAATATCGTGATTGCAAAATAGCAGACCGCCATAACCGGTACGACCACGTCAAGCACTTTTACCGTCGCATTTTTCCGAAGGACGATCACCGCTGCGATCGCAACCAGTACGATCGTTGTGTAAAGTGGCGGGATGCCAAATGCATTTTCAAAGGAAGATACCACGGAATTGCTGATGACCTGGCTGATGCCACACCAGCAGATTAGTCCTGAAATTGCAAAAAGTACCGCGATCAGCACATGCTTTTTCTTCTTTTTCAATTTTTCTTCACAGAAATGATGGATATAATATGCGGGACCTCCGCGATATCCGCCATACAAAGGATCTTTTTCCTTGTGTAACTGTGCGAGCGTCCCCTCCACAAATGCGGTCGAGGAACCGATCAGCGCAGTCACCCACATCCAGAACACAGCACCGGCACCGCCTGCCGAGATTGCCGCCACAACGCCTACCAGATTTCCCATGCCGACTCTGGTAGCCGTCGAGACGATCAGCGTCTGAAATGTGGAAAGACTGTCCTTTGTTTCCTTTTTTGCCATAAGTGCTTTTATCATATCCGGGAAAAGCCTGACCGGCAAAAATCTTGTGCGGATCGTAAAATAGATTCCTGTCGGAATCAGAAGAATTACAAGTAAAGAAATCCCTATGCTGCTTTCCTGCGGCAAAGGGATCGTAATCAGATCTCCCCATAAAAATGCGTAGATCTTTTCAATGACCGAGACTATCATAGTATATACCTTTTCCATCCTTAGTTTGTACTTTCTCTATCATACTATAGATTGTCTCTTTCATGCAATAAACAAGTGATAATTTAATGTAATATAGTTGAAATATTTTTATTCTGTTACATTTTCAGTTTCCGGAATTTTAAATTTCTGGATCATTCCCTGCAGACTCTCTGCCTCACTGCTCATCTCCTGACTGGCAGCCGCACACTCCTCAGATGTTGCAGAATTTGTCTGCACAACGTCATTGATCTGCTCAATTCCCTCATTGATCTGCTGGATTTCTGTTGTCTGTGTCTCTAATGTATCCGCAATATGTGTAACGTCTTCCGTAATCAGCTTGGAGTTCTCTGCTACCTCCTCCAGCTGTGCCGCAGTCTCTTCCGCGATTATCATACCTTTTTCTACCGCATTCACAGATGTTTCAATCAGTGATGCTGATTCTTTTGCCGCCTGGGCACTCTGTTCAGCTAATAAATTTACCTGATTCGCTACAACTGCAAATCCTTTTCCTGCCTCTCCGGCCCTTGCCGCTTCAATAGAAGCATTCAACGCCAACAGATTTGTCTGGGAAGCAATTTCATTAATTGTTGCAATAATCTTATCAATCTCTTTTGATGCCTCATTAATCTCATGCATAGAAGCAACCATTTCATGCATCTTACCATTGCTGTCTGAAATGGCATTTCCAAGTTCATCCACTCTTCCACTGATTGCTTTTGCAGATTGCGAATTTTTTTCTACCTGTTCAGAAACCCCGGCAACTGTAGCCGTCAGTTCTTCTACAACCGCTGCCTGATTCGTAGCTCCATCTGCAAGATCATTGGAACTTGATGCCACCTGGTCTGCTGCACTTGAAACCTCACTCGAAACATTTTTAATTCCTTTGATCGTTTCTGCCATACTCTTCTCAAATGACATGAAAGAATTTAAAATACCGACAAAATCTCCCTTCCACTCTACTTCCGGCTGAACATCAAAATTTCCTTCTGAGAACAGTTTCATTGCACGATCAATATCATCTACATAAGTTCCCAAAATACGAATTGATTTGCGCATACTGTGCGCCAGTCTTCCAATCTCATCTTCCGAATGATATTCCAGCGCACTGTGTAAATTTCCTTCTGTCAGTTCCCTTGCAACGTCTTCCACTGCACGTAACGGATCCAGAATTGTTTCAAGTACCTTTTTACTTATTACCTTAGCCAGTGTGCATGCACAAACCAGACAGATAATAATACACACCATTCCTGCAACAGCAAAAATAATTGTAGTTCTTGCAGACTGCTCACTTACTTCATCTGTGATCTCATCTAATCTTATGGCAATTTCCACAAGTTTATTTAATGCAGGTGTACAACTATTAAAAATTTCATCAATCGCTTTCTCTTTTTCGCCATTTTTAATTTCTTCTATAATCGAATAACCAATGTTTCCCCAATCAGAAAGAGCAGATGCATACTCATTATATTCCTCATCCGGTAAGACTTTGGTTTTCTTTAATATTTCCAGCTGCGAATCCACTTCTGTAAGCAGCTTTTTTACATTCTGCTCATAACTGTCATAAGCAGATGTATCATTATTTAATGCCATTTCCCTGATATTTCTCGCTGACGTATTCACATTGATCCTGCAGATTTTTACCGCCTGATCCGCAGCATTGACATCATCTATATAATGTAACATATTAGCAAATAACACACCTATGACCACAATAGAAAACAGACCCGAAATCAACATCATACTAATGACTTTTCCGTAGCCATAGTTTATCCTCTCCTGCAGATGCATATTTTCCAATTTGTCTTTCATTGTACTCTTTTGTGACAACATAGATTGTTATTTCCTTTCTCTATTGAATTTTTGAATTTTTACTCTTATATACCAAATTCCATTTTCAAAGTCAATACGGTTTCGGTTCAATTTTTCATATTCTACTTTTCGCATAATATTCAGCACATCCCACGCAAAAAATTCAGCACTTTTACCAAAAAAGAAAACCACCACTCCCCGGCTCCCGGTTTGTGATGGTTTCCTGCTATATTATTCTGTCCACTTCTTAAATTCTTCATCCGTACATTTCACATAATGTGTCCCGGACACCAGATGATCCGTTCCCTTATTATAATCAATGCCGGAAGTCTTGTAATCGTAGCTCAGTGCCACACGATTTTTTTCCACGACCGGATTCGGTGCAGGTATCGCAGAAAGAAGGCTCTTCGTATATGGGTGGATTGGATTCTCAAAGATTTCCTCCGTTGTTCCGGTCTCTAAGAGATGTCCCAGATGAAGTACCCCGATGCGATCCGAAATATATTTGACCATGGAAAGATCATGTGCGATAAACAGATACGCGGTTCCTGTCTCCTGCTGGATATCCTTCATCAGGTTAACGACCTGTGCCTGAATGGAAACGTCCAGCGCAGAGATACACTCATCTGCAATGATCAGTTTCGGGTTCATGATCAGCGCTCTCGCAATTCCGACACGCTGTCTCTGTCCACCGGAAAACTGATGCGGATAACGGCCCGCATGTTCCGGCGCAAGTCCAACTTTTGCCAGGATGTTTTTGATCTTTTCCTCACGCTCTGCGCGTGTCTTGTACATATGATGGATATCTAACCCCTCGCCGATGATATCGCGCACCTTTTTTCTTGGATTTAAGGATGCCATCGGGTCCTGGAAGATCATCTGCATCTGCGTGCGCAGTGCCTGGCTGTTTGCCTTATTGATCCTGCCGCTGATGTCCATTCCATTAAAATTGATCTCCCCGGCGGTCGGATCATAAAGTCTTATGATACTTCTTCCGATCGTTGATTTTCCGGAACCGGATTCCCCGACCAGACCATATGTCTCACCCGGATAGATCTGAAAACTTACGTTTTCCACCGCATGCACGGTATATGTATTACTTACCTTAAAATATTGTTTCAAGCCTTTCACGGTAAGAAGAGGCTTACTGTTTTCATTCACCGTCATCGATCTTTGCCTCCTTCTTCATTCGCGCAATACGCTCTTTTAATTCAGGCGGCATCTCTGCCTTCGGTGCCCGCGGATCTAACAGCCAGGTAGCCGCATAATGTGTATCTGTCACCTGAAACATTGGTGGATCTGCCTTGTCGTCGATCTCAAGCGCAAACTGGTTACGCGGTGCAAACGCATCGCCCGGTTTTTCGTTTAACAGGTTTGGCGGCGAACCAGGGATCGTGTAGAGTCTCTCATCCGCAGTGTCAAGATCAGGCATTGCAGAGAGCAGTCCCCAGGTATACGGATGTTTCGGATCATAGAAGATCTCATTGATCATACCTTTCTCAACGATTTTTCCGGCATACATGACATTGACGTAATCTGCCACTTTGGCAACCACGCCGAGGTCATGTGTGATGTAAATAACGGAAATGCCTCTCTCTTTCTGTACCCTGCGGATCAGCTCGATGATCTTTGCCTGAATCGTAACATCCAGTGCAGTCGTCGGCTCATCACAGATCAGAAGATCCGGGTTGCAGGCAAGCGCGATGGCAATGACCACACGCTGTCTCATACCACCGGAGAGCTGGTGCGGATAGTTTTTCATACGTTTTTCCGCATCCTCGATACCAACCTCTTTTAACAGTTCTACTGCCTTATCCCAGGCTTCTTTCTTCGGTGTCTTAAAATGCCAGATCATACCTTCCATGATCTGTTTTCCGATCGTCATGGTCGGATCAAGACTCGTCATCGGATCCTGGAATACCATAGCAATTCTTTTTCCATTGATATGTCGTCTGATCCACTTTTTATCTTTTGTTAAAATGTCTACCGTCTGCGGTGTTCCATCCGCATGATGATAGGAAAATTCTATAGTACCGCCCGTTACTTTCGCATTGGATGCCAAAATACCCATGGCAGCTTTCATTGTTACGGATTTACCGGAGCCGGACTCACCAACGATCGCAACTGTCTCGCCCTTCATCAGGTCAATATTGACTCCACGGATGGCGTGCACGCTTCCTGCAGTCGTCTGAAACGTAATATCCAGGTCCCGTATTTTTAAAATCTGTTCTTTTGTCTCTGACATATACGAATCCCCTTTCTTACATTTCTTTCAGCTTCGGATCTAATGCTTCACGTAAACCATCTGCTACAAGGTTAAAGCTTAACATCAAAAGAGCCATTACAACGATCGGCGGAATGATCTGGTACGGATGTGTGGTAAAACTGTTAAATCCTTCGGAGATCAGTGAACCAAGTGAACACTGCGGCACCGGAATACCAAGACCTACGAAACTTAAGAACGCCTCGGTAAAGATCGCCGTCGGGATGGAGAACATTACCTGTGTAATGATCGGTCCAATGATATTTGGCAGAACTTCTTTAAAGATAATAAAGAAATTTCCTGCTCCAAGTGTCCGTGATGCAAGTACAAATTCCTGCTCTTTTAATTTCAGCATCTCAGCTCTTGCGATACGGCTCATGCCGACCCACTCCGTCAACATCAATGCAAAAATAATGGTAAGCATACCCGGCTGCAGTACCAGTAACAAAAGTGTTACGATTACAAGACGCGGAATACCGTTCGCGACCTCCAGAAACCGCTGCATGAACATATCGACTTTCCCGCCAAAATATCCGGAGATCAGTCCATAGCTCATACCGATCACCATATCGATGATAGCGGCTGCTACGGCGATAATCAGGGAAACGCGTGCACCGGACCAGGTACGTGTCCAGATATCACGTCCGAAGTTATCACTTCCGAACCAGTAGTAAAGATCATCCAGACCTTTTTCTTCATAGTAATTGATCTTTTTGGTTCCGGTCGTTGTTTTCATGCCTTCACTACCATCGAAGATACCAAGTTTTTCAAGACCTTTTACCCTCGGTGCAAAGTTCTTCTGTGTCAGTGACTGTTCGGAGTAACTGAAATCATTCATCCCTGGGCCAATAATTGCAAATACCGTAATGATAATGATCAGGATCAGACCGATCACTGCACTGATTTTTTTGAAATAGCGGATCAATACGTCTTTCCAGAAACTCTGTGCAGCAAAGTTGTCATCTAACGCAAGTTCGCCATCCGTATGTTTAAATTTAAAATCTGCCTCGACCGGTATGTAGCCGGCAGCATCAGTTCCCATATTCATGGTATTTTCCTGTGACACCATATCAGTCTCCTTTCTTTGCCAGACGAATTCTCGGGTCAATGATTCCGTAAAGGATATCTACCACAAGCATGATGGCAATGTACATTGCAGAATAAATAAAGCTTAATGCGATAACCACGTTGTAGTCGTTCGACTGAATGGCATTTACCAGAAGACTTCCGACACCCGGTATTGCAAATATTTTTTCAACAACCAGAGAACCGGTCATCAGATCGACGATCAGCGGTGCAAGCACAGTGATGATCGGGATCAGTGCATTTCGCAGCGCATGTTTAAAAATCAGCGCCGAACCCGAAATTCCTTTACTCTCCGCAAGCAGCATATAATCGCTGCCGAGTACTTCAAGCATTTCACTTCGCGTAAAACGGGCGATCGACGCCATCGTAAACATCGAAAGTGAGATACTGGGCAGCACGCTTGATCCGAAAATATCGCTCTCCGAAAACAGCATCGGGAACCATCCTAATTTAAATCCGAAGTTATAGCTGAGTGCCAGCGCAAACACATACGATGGCACCGACACACCGATAACCGAAATGATCGTCGCTAACGAATCCCATATCGTATCATGCTTTAACGCCGCAAGAAGTCCGAGCAGAAGCCCGACCACGGCACCGATCAACACCGCATATCCTCCGATACTGATGGAGATCGGAAGCCTTGTCTTTATCAACTGGGAAATTGGTGTATTCTTTGAGATATTGTAGCTTACGCCAAGGTCTCCTTTTAACATATTGCCTACATATTTCACAAATTGTACCGGCAATGGCTGATCCAGTCCATATTTCGTATACAGTGCTGCTCTCTGGTCTGCATTTAACTTCTCATCGTTGAATGGAGAACCCGGCATCAGCTGCATCAAAATAAACAGAACGAGTAAAATTGCAAGCAGCGTAAACAGAGACGTTACGATTCTCTTAAGTGCATATTTTTTCACGTTCTAATCCTCCTTGTTTTCCGAAGGAAAATGCCTGCTATGCATGCTATGCTCAATAGCTTGCATAGCATGTGCCTCTTGCAGGAGCAGAGGATTTTCCTCCTTGTTTTTCCGTTCACGACATAGGAAATTCCTGCCTCATTTCCTATAGCGTCAACAATATGATGAAATTGCCGCACCAAAGTTTTGCACTTTAGTGCGGCTATATTCATTTTCCTGTAAAACAGGATTTCTACTGTCTAAATTTCTTTATTCAGTCTTTACAGCATCTTTGTATACACGGTTGATAGCTACCGGATGATACTCAACGCCTGTTACTTTAGAAGAAAGCATCTCTGCGTTGCACTGTGTGTAAAGCGGATAAATAACTGCCTCATCCATAACGATCTTCTCAGCATCGTAAAGTCTTGCCCAGCGTCCCTCTGCATCTGTGCAAAGATCACCGGTTGTACACTCATCAATGATTGCATCGTAATCTGCGCTGCTCCACAGACCGTAGTTGTTAGAGTTATCTGTTACCCACATTCCAAGATATGTCATTGGATCTGCGTAGTCCGGTCCCCAACGTGTTAAACCTAACTGGAAGTTACCGTTCTGCATGTCTTCCACACGCTGTTTCTTCGGCTCAACAACCAGATTTACGGTCAGTCCCGGAAGAGCTGTCTCCCACTGCTCTTTTAATACCTGCGCTACTTTCTGAGGTGCGTCATCTGCATCTACTACGATGTCTAAAGTGATCTCAGATTCTCCAAGTTCCTCTAAACCTTTTGCCCAGTAATCTGCTGCTTTTTCTGTATCATATACACACACATCAGAGAATTTCGTCTGATCTTCGGAGAAGTCAGATCCGTCAGGACCTGCTGCAAACTGCATCGGAACTGCTGTGTATGTAGAAGCGGAACCATCTTTTAATACATCTGCTGTGATGGAATCACGGTCGATTGCCATTGTCATTGCAAGACGTATATTTAAGTTTGCGAGTTCAGGAACAGAATTCATATTCGGGCTGACATACCATAAGTAACCGGCACCAACGGTTGTGAATTCAGGATCATCTTTTACCTGATCAACCTGCTCACCGTTTACTAATGTTGTATCAAGCGCTCCTGTCTGGTAGCTCATTAATGCCTGCTGTGAATCCTGGATTACCTGATAACTTAATCCGGAAAGTTTTACTCTGTCGGTATCATAGTAGTCTGCATTTTTTGTTAAATGGAATGCAGTTGCTGCCGGCTGATAAGAATCCAGCACAAATGCACCGTTTGATAATACTGTCTCAGGACTTGTTGCAAATGTATCTCCACAGGAAGTAAAGAACTCCTCATTTACCGGATAGAAAGTCGGGAAATACATCAGAGAAGTGAAATAGCTGACTGGTACATTCAGTTCAACCTGAAGTGTATTGTCGTCTACTGCTGTCACACCAAGTTCACTCTTGTCTTTCTCACCTGCGATGATCTCTGCTGCATTTTTAATCTGACCGATATCGCTTAACATATATGCATACTCTGATGCGACATCCGGATCAACAGCTCTCTGCCATCCGAATACGAAATCTGCTGCGGTAACCGGTGTGCCGTTGCTCCATTTTGCATCGGTACGAAGATGGAATGTATAAGTTAAACCATCGTCTGATAAATCATAGCTTTCTGCGATTGCCGGAACTGCCTGTCCGTCTGCATCCATCTGCATCAGACCGTCGGTGTAATCAGCGATTACCTCAAAGGATGTTCCGTCGGTAGCCTGCTGCGGATCGAGTGACTCGACCGGAGTTTCAAGCATAACATTCATGTCTGATGCGCTTGCTGCGGCATCTGTTCCTGCAGCATCACCTGCTGCACTGCCTGTCTCTGTGCCTGCGGTTGTTCCCTGTGTTGCAGAAGAACTGTTCCCGCCACAGCCTGCAAGACCAAGCATCATTGTTCCGGCCATCAAAATAGCCAAAACTGCTTTGGTTTTTTTCATAATAGTAATCCCCCTTGTTTTGCGGAGCAAAATGCGACTGCCTTTGCAGGAGCAGAGGATTTTCCTCCTTGTTTTGCGGAGCAAAATGTCTGCTATGCCTGCATAGCATGTGCCTCTTGCAGGAGCAGAGGATTTTCCTCCTTGTTTTGCGGAGCAAAAATCCGAGTCCTCTGACGAGGAGAGGATTTTCCTCCTTAATAAAAATGCGCAAAGATGGCTCTTTTCCTCTGCGCCCCTTTACGCTGATAACACTTTAGCACATCACATTACAAAATGCAAGTATTATGTTATACATTTTGTACTTTCGTACTATTTTTCCGTTAATATAATGGGTGAATAGCTTTTATTTTCCCTCACTCAAACAATCATGATTTTAAAATTTTTTGCCACCTTAATCCTATGATGTTGAGCTCAAATAGTGCAGTTTGTCAATCAAAAATCTTGCATGTACTATTGTCATCCTATAAAGATTCGGGTGTCAAAAGGTGGTTTTCAATTTTGGGTCTGTCAAATTGCACAAAACCGAACTTGTTTTGTTCCGTTGTCCGAAAATAAGAAAAACTAAGATTTTCTAATTTTCTCCCAAAGTCACAAAAACAGTCTCGGCTTTGTGCAATTTGACAATCGCTAAGTTATGAACCACCTTTTGACACCCTAATCCTATAAAGAAAAAAAGCCCTCCAGCCATTAGATTTTTCATCTAACTTCCGGAGGGCAGTTCTCAAACTGGAGTTTTGTAACTAAAAACAACAAATCCATTCCAAAAATACAGTCAATATTACTTTGTAAGATCCTTGATGACCTCTCCTGCAAGGATCAGTCCTGCCACAGACGGCACAAACGCAATACTTCCAGGGATATCACGGCGCTCGGTGCATTTGTGGACGGTTCCCGGAGGGCAGACACAATGTGACCGGCAGCTGATACTCATATCCTCGATCGGTCTGATCGGCTGCTCTTTGGAATATACGACCTTTAATTTTTTGACCCCGCGTTTTTTTAACTCACGGCGCATGACACGCGCGAGCGGGCAGACTGACGTCTTGTAAATATCAGCCACCTCAAACTGGGTCGGGTCTAATTTATTGCCAGCTCCCATGCAGCTTATGACAGGCACATTGCACTCTTTTGCGCGCATGATGATCTCTAATTTTGCAGTGACCGTATCTACTGCATCCACGACATAATCATACTCAGAAAAATCAAACTCATGCGCATTTTCCGGCAGATAAAAACATTTTCTCGCTTCCACTTTTGCATCCGGATTGATCTCTAAGATACGCTCCGTCATCACATCAACTTTATATTTTCCAACCGTTTTTCTGGTCGCAATGATCTGACGGTTGATATTCGTCAGACATACCTTGTCATCATCCACGATCACAAAAGAACCGACTCCGCTCCTGGCAAGCGCCTCAACCACATAACCGCCGACTCCGCCGATTCCAAAAACTGCAACTTTTGCATTTGCAAGCCGTTCCATATTATCTGCACCCAACAGTAACTGGGTTCTTGAAAACTGATTCAACATATCCTGTGCTTTTCTCCTGTTATTTCCTTATCTCTTAGTTCCGATTATCATTTGTGCAAAATTATTTTTTTCCATATCGGGAAGTTCATTCCTGCCTCTTGTACAAAATTACTTTTTCCATATCGGGAAGTTCATTCCTGCCTCTTGTACAAAATTATTTTTTCTCTATATCAAGTGTCTCATTCATACTTCCCATACGATATCCACCAAGGTCAAGCGTCACATAGGCAAATCCAAGCTGTTTCAGGTAAGAATAAATCTTTTCCCTGTTTTCCCCTTCTACCAGTTTTGCGATCTCATCCGGCAGCACCTCGATACGCGCAATATCCCCATGGATCCTTACGCGCACCTGATGAAAGCCCATATCCAGCAAAAGCTGCTCCGCCTTATCCACCATGCCGAGTTTTTCTTCGGAAATTGTCTCCCCATAGACAAACCGGGAGGAAAGGCATGCAAATGACTGCTTGTCCCAGGTGGGCAGTCCCATCTCTTTGGAAAGTGTACGGATCTCTTCTTTGTTCAACAAAGCCTCCCTGAGCGGACTTTTGATACCAAGCTCTGCAACTGCGACCAGTCCCGGTCGATAGTCACCATTATCATCCATGTTAGATCCCTCAGCCACGGCATTGATATGATATTCTTTTGCAATTTCCAGTATTTTCTCAAACAATTCATGTTTACAGAGATAGCAACGGTTCTTCGGATTCTGACGAAATCCCTCGATATCAAGTTCCTCCGACTTGCATACAATGTGCCTGATTCCCTGCTCCTTGCAAAACTGCTTTGCCTCCTCTAACTCCCTTTTCGGGAAAGAACAGGAGGATGCCGTAACTGCGATCACATGATCCGCACCAAGTGTTTTCTTTGCCGCTGCAAGCAGAAATGTCGAATCCACGCCACTGGAAAAAGCGACTGCAACACTGCCCAGTGACTTTAAATATTCCTGTAAATTTTTATATTTTTCCTGTACTGACTGCATAATAATCCTTCATTTCATATAATTTAATCTATTCTTACCACTGTATAATCGCCCATGGCATGACTGACATAAAAGATCAAATATACTTTTCCGTCGTGCACATAAGACTCTCCCATCGTCTCATCGGCTCCGTAATCGTCCACATCTCCGTCAAAATGGGTAAGACTTGCCGCAAGTGCTTCCTCCGTCGGTTCCATCCAGATGAAATTAAATTCCAAAATATCTTTCATCGTAATTTCAGTAGTCGGATTTCCTTCCGGATCCAGCACGGTATAGCCCTGTGCAGTATCTGTATTGTCTTTTCCGGCAAATAAAATTTTAGCCGTCTCATCCGGATCTGCAAAATCAGAAAATGTCATTTTTTCTCCGGTCTTCATGTTAATATTAACGGAAGTAAGTGCTGCAGAAGGATGCGCTGATCCTTCATAATCATAATAACTCTGACAGGTCAGAGAAAGCATATCCTTTGTCTGTTCCTGCACGGTATATGTGAGCACCACGGAATCATTTGCACCAGGGTTCATCTCCTCCGTATCTCCCGTCATTTCCCCGGCAGCTTCTTTTGCCGTATTTTCAAAGTAAGTATTCCATTCTTCCTGTTTTTCGGTATCACTCCAGCCTGTAATCTTCGGATAAGAAATATCAATCAGATCCGTCTTTTTGTAGCTTACCATCTCTATCTGATAATCAGACTGTGCGTCCTGCCCTGCCTCTGTTGTGGCAGCGGCTTCTGTTTCGTCCTGTTCTGAATCCTCCGAAACCTGTGAGGTTTCCGGCTCCGCTTCATTCTGTACTGTAGTCTCACTGTTTTTCTGCTGATCCATAGAGCCTGCCGCACCAGTGTTTTTATTTTCACCACAGCCTGCTGCAAACGTGAGTGACAGTGATAATACCGTAATTAATATAAGATTTCTTCTTCTCATATAGATCCCCTTTTCTGCGCAGTTTTTTACACTGAATTCCTTTTCTTTTATAGATAAATTAGTCTGCCAGCATCTACTGCTCCAAAAACTTCACAATATCTTCCGGTTTTTCTGCAAAATTTGTCGCCCCGTGTTCAATCAGGAACTCCTTATCACGGAATCCCCAAAGCACTGAGATGCACGGCAGTCCTGAATTTTTTGCCGTCATGACATCCACATCCGAATCACCGATGTAGACTGCCGTATCCGCCGGTTTTCCAAGTTCTGCAAGCGCCGTGTGCACCATATCCGGCGCTGGTTTTCTCGCCACACCTTCGCGCTCCCCGATCGCAGCCTGCACAATGCCTTCGAAATAAATCTCGTTTAACTCTTTGACTGCAAAATCAATCTTATTCGAAACGATTGCAAGCGCATAACCTTTTTCCTTTAATTTGCGGAGCACCGGAACAACACCATCGTAAGCTCTCGTTTTGTCATTGCAGTGTTCTCCATAATACTTTTTAAAAACAGCAAATGTTTCTTCGAATTTCGGATTGTCAAATCCGCCCGGAACGGAAAGCTCCATCAGACGACGCACACCGTTTCCAACAAATGCACGCACTTCCCCGATCGTGCGCTCCGGCATCTGCATCGTTCGCAGCGCATAGTTTGTGGCATCTGCCAGATCCTCTAACGTATTTAATAAGGTTCCATCCAGGTCAAATACGACTGTTTCATATTTTTTCATAATAATCCTCATTTCTGCTTGTGATAAATCTTTTGATCCACACATATTTCCTTTTTCTAATTGACACTCACGTTTCCCGCAAGCACCTGCTTGTAATCTTCGTAATTCTTTGCAAGGAGCGCCGGTGTATCCAGTCCATACGGACATTTGCTCTTGCATTTATTGCAGTGCAGGCAGTTTTCGATCTTTTTCATTTTCGCCTGAACCTCCGGTGTGAGCTGCAGTGCAGACGGAGAGCGGCGCAGCAGAAGCGACATACGCGCACAGTTGTTGATCTCAATGCCCGCCGGACACGGCATACAATAACCGCAGCCGCGGCAGAAATCGCCTGCCAGTTCTTTTCGGTCATTCTCGATCAGTGCACGGATCTCATCCGTCATTGTTGGCGGGTTATCAATATATGAAATAAATTCGTCCAGCTCTTTTTCCCGCTGCACACCCCAGATCGGCAGTACATTTTCATACTGCGCCTCAAATGCATAGGCTGCCGCAGAGTTCGTGATCAGACCGCCGGACAATGCCTTCATTGCGATAAATCCCATGTCTGCCTTTTTACATTTTTCCACTAATGCAATATCCTTATCCGTTGCCAGATAGCAGAACGGAAACTGCAGTGTCTCATACAGCCCGGATTCGATTGCCTCCTCGGCAACCGCAAGCCTGTGGTTCGTGATACCGATATGACGGATCTTCCCCTGCGCCTTTGCCTCAAGCATCGCCTCATAAAGTCCTGTTCCATCTCCCGGTTTCGGGCAGAAAGAAGGATTGTGGAACTGATAGATATCAATGTAATCCGTCCTTAAATTATGTAAGGAAATCCCAAGCTGTTCCCAGAATTCGTCCGCATTTTTTGCCGCCGTTTTGGTCGCAATGTAGACTTTTTCACGCATTCCGTCGAATGCCTCGCCTAATTTTTCCTCACTGTCCGTGTAAAACCGCGCCGTATCAAAAAACGTAATGCCCGCTTCATACGCTTTTCTCGCCAGTTTTACCGCATCCTCCGTGCTGACTCTCTGGATCGGCAGTGCGCCAAATCCATTCTTATTTACTTTGATCCCTGTACTTCCTAAAACTACCGTTTCCATAACTCTTATCGTTTTCCTCCTTAAATCAATCGTGTTTTAACCACTATTTGCGCCCAACATCATCTATGCAACAGAATGCACACCCACGAACATTCTATTGTTTTAAATAAGGGAAAAATAACCCGCTCTTATTCCGCTTATCAAACATATTATTATACTGCAGTATCTCATAATTTTTCAGCCATTTTGCATCCTCGCCGGCCGCATCTTCCACATGTAAAAATTTTCTCTGCGATTTGGAATAAAATCCTCTCGAATTGACCGCCGGAATTTCTTCCATCATGTCGGCTAAAAACTGATTGTATGCCGGAAGCGCAATGCCCGCGCGCTCCAATGCCAATGTTGACAGATAATTAAGGCTTGTCAGTTCCACACTTTCTTTGCCGCTGTCGTAATTCGTCCAGATAAAAAACGGTACGGTGTAAAGATTTTCCAGTTCAGACAGCGTCAGTCCGCCCAATCCTTTTCCATTCAGATACGGATAAAAACTGGATGACAAACTCGGCTGATGATCTCCGAAAAAGACGATCTCAACCGGATCATCCACTTTTTCAAAATAGGAGATCAGATACTCTAATGCCGAATCACTCTCGTGGATCAATGACAGGTACTGGTTCACGTCCGGATAATTGATGCCAAGCATACGCGCTTTTTCATCAAAATTGTCATATTTCTCCGTATAACCGCCATGATTCTGCATGGAAATACTCATAATGAATAAATCCTCGTTGGATTTCTTACTCTCATAACGGTCGACGATCTTCTCATACAGTTCCTGATCTGTAATATAATCACGCAATATCTTCGTCTGGTCAAAATCATCGATAAAATGCGTTTCATCAAATCCCATATTCGGATATACGATATTGCGGCTCCATCCGGTATCATAATAAGGATGCATTGCCACACAGGTGTAACCGATATTTTTCAGATTTGACACCAGGGAAGTCGGTGTATCCGTGATATACTGCTGATAGACAACCGAACCGCTCGGCAGAAATGCCATGGAATTTCCCGTCAAAAATTCCCACTCGGAGTTTGGTGTTTTGGCGCCAAACACGGAAGAGAGCGCATGCCCCTTGATCGTATTTTCCTCCAGTGAATCGTAAAACGGTGTCAGATCGATATTGGTTGAAAAATTCCCCACCACACTAAGGTCCGCATAGGATTCACTCATAACCACAATAATGGTCGGCTTCTTCTCCGTTTCTCCGGTGGCTGTATCCGTCTCTTTGCTGTACTGATCCTCAAGTTCCTTGACTGCCTCTTTCGAATACCCATCCGGTTGCGCAATAAAGCAGTCGCGGATACTTAACACAAAGTTTAAGATATAGCCGTTTCTGTAACTTCCTTTTTGTTCCCATGTCTCCGTCACAACACCCTGCGTATGCTTTCCAATGTATGCACAGCACAGCACGGCAAGTGAAATGCACACGATCGACATCGGAATCCTTTTCTGAAAGGAAACATGTAATTTTCGGATAAACGCAATGTACAGCGTGGAAAGGAGTATTACATACCCTGCCCTTTCATCCAGGACAAATTCATAATTTCCCGCCACAGAAAGCCCGGTCTGGATGGACTTTAAATCACTGAAAATAAACTCATTTCCACGAAACAGATATACAAAATAGTTGATCCCGGCAAGGGACAACAGCACAATATGCGAAATCAGACAGGTCAGTCCTGTATTGCTTGTAAATACCTGAACAGCCAGAAAAACTACCAGACAGCACAATACATTTAACAGCATTTTATTGTCGGATATTTTTGCTCTCAGTTCCGCATCCAGTAACAGATACTGGATATGATACGCCGTAAAAATGCCGCCTGTCCCAAGCATGATCGCACTCCACAGCCATGAAAGCTTTTCGTTTAATTCAATCTTTAAACTTTTAATTCCAAAATAAAGTACTCCAAATCCAAACAGTACCCATACCGGAAACCTTATCACTGCAAACAGCACTGCTGCAAAGACCACTGCCACAGCAAGTCGGATCAGATTCTCTTTTTCAAAATATAACTTTATCTTCATGATTTCCTCATATTTCCATCTCTCATAGTCTCTTTTTCAACAAAGTTATTCTATCATTACATACAGATTTGTCAATTTTGTGAAGATTAAACTTTTCTTAGTTTTTTTCTTTTTCATTTACGGAATATAGTTTTATATACATAAAATCCCCCTTAAGCAGTTTGGAAACATTTACCCTGTCTGCTTAAGGGGGATCATACATATCTTTGTGCGTTTCCTATTGATTGGCCAGCCTTTATTTTGTCTGTTTTTTAAAGAAATCATCGATCGCTGCATGCAGTTTCTGCGCATCCATGCTTTTTAACAGGTAACCATTCGGCTTTAACGACATCACGTCCATAACCGTCTGTGCATCGTTTTTTCCGGTAAGAAAAATGATCGGAATGTTCTGAAATTCCGTATCTTCACGAATCATCTGCATAAACTGTCTGCCATCCACGATTGGCATTTCATAATCTAACAAGATCAGATCCGGTATATTTAAGGCAAGATATTTGATCGCCATCTCGCTGGAATTGACAGGAATTACCTGATATTTATCTTCCAGCAGTGTTTTAATATTCCGGAGGATCACTCCCGAATCATCCACCGCTAAAATAGTTCTTTTTTTCATTTTATAATATTCATCCATCTGCCTTTTGATGTTTTCCACCATCTCCACCACATTGATCGGTCTTATAAAAATATCGGTAAACATCTGTTTTGGAAGTGTTTCCCAGAGTTTCTCAAGCTCTTCCACATTTCCCATGACAAACACAGGCGTTTTATGCTTGATTGCATGATCTACGATCACTTTAACCCCAACCGCCTTTAATCCCGCAATAACCCTGTCATGGTATCTGTCAATTCCATAATCTCTTCCAGCGATACATCCGCCACATAAACACGCAGCTGATCCATGGATTCCCTGATGCATTCCGGAACCTGATATTCTTCAAGTTGTTCCATGATCTGATCCACTCCATCAAGGTCAAACTGTTCTATGCACTGGTGTATCTGCTGTAATGCAGTGATCCACTCTCCGTCCGAAAACTCTTTTTTTGCATCCTCTTCCTTCTCTGCATAGGGGCGCAATATATTTTTTAAATCACGGTACAGGGTAAGCACATCCGGTGTTTTTTCCTCTAACACCTCTGTCTTACCCTGTTTTCCATAATCCTCAAGTTCCTTTGCTGCCTCCGACAACGGTACTGCACCGATCAGAAGTGCAGAACTTTTTAACGCATGTATTTCAATCACATAATCACTGATCAGGCCCTCTTTCAGGCACTGTTCGATCTTATTTGCCTTACTGTCGATCGTACGGTAAAATATCCGGATCGTTTTCATAAGTGCAGCTTTCGAACCACAGTGCTTTACCCCCTCCTCGAATGAAAATCCCATCTGTGGATCTTCCGGCTGTATCTCACGGTCAGAGAGATCATCTGCAAGAAGCTTCTTTGCCTCCTCCTTCGGGACATCACGCACAAGATCTTTTGGCAGCCACAGTTTCAGCTGGTTACAGATCCGTGCAAAATCAATCGGTTTTGCAACAAAACCATTCATTCCTGCATTCAGGAATTCCTTTCTGGCATCTACCATTGCATTCGCAGTGAGTGCAATGATCGGAAGCTTCTGATACTTGTCCTCCGGCAGTGCACGAATAGCTTTTGCAGCTTCTATTCCATCCATAACCGGCATCATGTGATCCATCAGCACCAGATCATACTGGCTGCCCCTGACCATTTTTACTGCCTGCAGTCCATTTTCTGCCGTATCAATCTGCATCCGGAGAGGTTTTAGCAGTTCTTTTGCCACCACAAGATTCAATTCGTTATCATCCACAAGTAAAATGTGTGCCTCCGGGGCAATAAACAGACATTCCGCTTCTTTTTCCGTCACATTATCTTTCTGCCCATTATAATTTACCGCAGAAACAGGCGTCGGATCAATGATTGTCTGTTCTATCGTAAAGAAAAACCTGCTTCCCTTTCCGTATTCACTTTCTACTTCGATAACCCCTCCCATCATATTGACTAAATTCTGGGAAATTGTCAAGCCCAGTCCGGTTCCTTCCACATAACGGTTTCTGTCCATCTCCACGCGCTGAAACGCATCGAACAGAATTTTCTGATCTTCCTTGCGGATTCCGATCCCGGTATCTGCCACCTCATAATAAAGCATTACTTTATCCGTATTTTTCTGTCTGACATGCACGGAAAAGCGGACGCTGCCTTTCTCTGTATATTTAATGGCATTATTCACCAGGTTTATGATGACCTGACGGATACGCCCCATATCCCCTTTCAGCTTACATGGAATATCCTGATCAATATCATAGATCAGTTCCAGACCGGAATGTCCGATCCTGTTTTCCATACTAATCCTCAGATCATGAAACAGTGAACATGTATCATACGGTTCATCAAACAGCTGCATTTTACCGGCTTCCATCTTTGAACAATCCAGCACATCATTGATGATTGTAAGAAGCACACGCCCGGAACTCTGGATATTCAGCAGATATTCCTGCTCCTTCGGTGAATGCCGGGAACGCAGTAAAATCTCTGTAATTCCCACAATAGAGTTCATCGGCGTACGTATCTCATGTGACATATTCGAAACGAAGTTGGTTTTGGCACGGTTGGCATCTTCCGTCTGTAATACAAGACGCTTCATCAGATGGTTCTGCTCTATGATCTTTGTCACATCAACAATCGTCATCATATATCCCTGTATCAGTTCATTGTCCTTTAATACCGTTTCTTCCACCTGATAATGCCGGTCTTTCCAGTCAAAAAAATCCTGACTGCCCTGAATAAATGCATATATCTTATCATCCGTGCTATATCCCTGTTCCTTATTTATAGAAGTAATAATTTTATCCGCCATCGAATTTAAAAAAAGGAAACGGTGATCCGCATCTGTTACAATGACAGCTTCTTTCAGATTATCAATAATATAATTTTTTGCATTTTTGACAGGATCAAACAAGCCGTATTTTACAACGGCAATGCTCATAAAGATACAGGACAACAGAATTCCAAGAGGTGTTGGATCATCTCCTTTTAGAATTTTTAAAATGCGCAGAGACAACAGGAGCATTGGTGAAAGCATCGCTGCGATCATAAGGAAATGGATTTTTCCTTTATTGGGCATACTTCTCTGAGAGCAGTAGGAAGAGATGATGATGCCGATCGTAGTCATGATTTCTGCCAGTAAGAAAGCCATATAGACATAGTACATTGGTGCTGGAGAGATTTCCAGCGTATATCCGTTCAGGTTTGCCTTCGAAGGAGCCAGCCAGTAATCTTTATAGTATAGATGATGATAATCAACGGTTGCGATCATAACATAAAATCCCATGTTTAACACAAGAAGCAGATGGATCACCCACTGTGGGATTTTTATATTTTTCCAGCGTATCATAAACATGAGGGCACAGAAATTACCATTATACCATGTCCTGGTGGGTTTGATAAATGTTTTTTCGTAAATTTTAGTTGACTTTAATTTTCAACATCTGCTGCCAAAGCTGCCCGCACTCTCTTTTTTCAAATCCGGCTTCTTTTCAAACGTACATGATGGATTCCTTTTACGAAACTCATTTGATTTTCCTCCTTATCTTCCCTGATATCCGCGGCCTTCCCTTCCCGGCATATCCTCACTTTTCACATAGCGGGCATTGAACTCCATATTGATCTCACGCAATTCTTTTTTCCCGTCGATGTAATCCTGGTACATTTCCACGAGTCCGGACATGCAGCCATCACAGGCTGCATCAATATTTCCTAATGATTCCGCCACGATCTTCTCCCGCTCTTCTTTTGTTGTCTCTGAAATTAAATAGCCCATTGCATTTCTCTCCTTTTCACTCATGCCGCTTTTCATTATACCATCTGTCATCTCAAATATCTCAATAACTTTATCCGCCATCTCACATCCTTTTTCCGTGAGTGCAGTATCAGCTTTGCCAGTTAAAGCTCACTCCGGAGATTCCATTGATCATACATTCATTTTATACCAAGAGCCCGACTTTTTCGAAGCCGGGCTCTTAAATTTCTTCACATAAATGCTGTGTCATAACCGATGACATTCTATTTAGAGTATCATGAAAAATCTCAGACTTATGTAGATCATTTTTTCAATACAAATGAAGCTTTATTACCTGTCAAACTGTCTTTTCCGATAAATATTTCAAATTCTCCTGCCTCGCTCGCATAGATTCCATCCTCTGTCAAAAAACGCAGTTCCTGTTCTGTTATGGTAAAGACTACCTTTTTTTCCTCTCCAGGCAAAAGCGTAACCTTCTTAAAATCTTTCAATTCTTTGACCGGACGCACTACAGAAGCCGCAATATCATGGATATAAAGCTGCAGGGTTTCTGTTCCCGTGCAGTTTCCTGTATTTTTTACAGTCACCTCCGCTTCAATCTGTCCCGATGTATCCATCCATGTCCGATCTAAATGAATATCTGATACCTCAAATGTTGTGTAACTTAGGCCATATCCAAATGGATACAATGGCTCATTTGGAATATCCAGATATTTCGAGCGGAATCTGTCTTTATCTTTGCCTTCTATATGTGGGCGTCCTGTTGAATATTCATTATAATGTACTGGTACCTGTCCTACACAGTATGGAAAACTCATCGGCAGTTTTCCGCTTGGATTATATTTTCCAAATAAAGTGTCCGCAATTGCCCTAGCTCCTTCTGTTCCAGGCAGCCACACCTGAAGGATGGCTTTTGCCTTTTTGTTTATTTCACGTATGTCTAACGGGCGTCCTGAAAATAAAACCACTACAATATTTTGATTGACTTCCGCAATTCTATCAAGCAATGCTTCCTGTACCTCAGGGATTCTGATATTTGCGTTACTGGTTGCTTCACCCGACTGTAAACGGTCTTCTCCTATTGCAAGTACAACAATATCTGCCTCTTTTGCTGCCTGTACCGCCTCCTGCAGCATATGATCCTCCTGCTCCCGTGTATAAGATTGCTGCTGCTGTTCTCCAAATCCTTCCAGACATACATCCGCCCCTAACATTGGTGATCCCTGACAAAATGTACTGTTTTCTGAAACGTACTGTTCCTGTACTGCCTCTTGCAGCGTCATAACATCTTTTGCATCTGCGATAAATGACCAGGCACCAAACAGGTTTCTGTTATCTACATACGGACCAATAAAGGCAATCTTTTTCTGTTGCTCTAAAGGCAGGATATGATCCTCATTTTTCAACAAAACAAAAGATTTCTTTGCAGCTTCTCTCGCCAGATTCCGGTGCTCCTCACATAAAATGTATTCCTTTTCTTTTTTCTGATCTGCATCTTTATATGGATTCTCAAAGAGTCCCAGATTATTTTTAAGCCGCAGAATACGAAGACATGCCTCATCTATAAGCTCTTCTCTTATTTTTCCATCCCTGACCATCTGACACAGATTTTCACTGTAAATTCCTGTCATCATGTCAATATCTACGCCTGCTTCCACTGCACGCACTGCTGCTTCTTCTCTGTCTGCACAATATCCGTGATAAATGGTCTCCTCGATGGCTGCCCAGTCTGATATAAGTACACCATCGAACTTCATCTGCTCTCTTAAAATGTCCCGCATCAACTTTTTATTTCCGGTTGCCGGGATTCCGTTAACTGTATTAAAAGATGTCATAACAAGAGCTGCACCTGCATCGATTCCCGCCTGATACGATGGCAGATAGAACTCTCTGAATGTATGTTCGGAAAGTTCTACCGTATTATAATCTCTCCCTGCTGTCGGTGCACCATATCCTGCAAAATGTTTGACACATGCTGCAATTGCATAGTTATCTTTCAGGCTGTTTCCCTGAAATCCACGCACCATTGCTGCACAGAATAGACTGTTCAGGTAAGGATCTTCTCCCGTTGATTCCATGACACGTCCCCACCTTGCATCTCTTACCAGATCTGTCATAGGTGCAAATGTCACATGAAGACCGCTGACCGAAGCCTCCTTTGCTGCCACAGATGCACACTGTTCTGACAATTCCGGTTCAAAGGAAGCTCCCTGCGCAAGCGGAATTGGAAACACCGTCTTATAACCATTTATGACATCTAGCATAAACAGCAATGGAATATGGTGCGGATGCTTTTCCATATAGTTTTTTTGTATACTTTTCAGGGTTTCAGCGCCCATGGATCCGATGACTGATCCTGCAAGATTTACATTGTCTTCTGTAAATCCCTTATCCGCCATAGGACCTGTGACAACGATTTCACCATTAAAAAATCCTCCTGTCACCTGACTCATCTGATTTACTTTTTCTTCCAGAGACATGTCTCTCAAAAGTTCTGTTAATTTCTGTTCTGTCATACGTATGTTTCCTCTCCAAATTTTCTTCTATATTCCAGCGGCGTCAATCCTGTATTCTCCTTAAACATTTTTGTAAAATAGGAAAAATTACTATATCCAATATGTAATGAAACCGTATTGATTGGAAGACTGCTGCCACACAAAAGTTTTTTTGCTTCGTCTACCCTTTTCTGCAATATATAATTGCTTATAGATACTCCCTTTTCTTTTTTGAACATCCGAGACATATAGTCTGTATTCAAATAGACTAATTCTGCCAGTTCATCTCTGTGTATCTCTTCCCTGAAATGACTGTCAATATAGGTACATATCTGATCTGCGACAGTGTCTTCTTTTGTGATATATAATTTATATCCAACCGCTTTCCGCATGAGATTTTCTACATACTCCATCATTTCGTTAAATCCATTTACAGCGCCAAGCATGTAATTCTCACTCTCTTTATCTGAAAAAAGTGCATTGGCATAAATCCCCATCTCTGACAGCCATACATACACCATCTGTGTAACGTCCGTCCTTAATGACACCAAAAACTGCCGTGTGATCATCTCATTCTTCCTGACTGTCTCCAGATAACTGCGTATGCTTGCTATGACTGCTTCCACTTCCTCCTCTGCCAAAAGGGTTTTCCATGTATCCAGCTCCGGATTTTTATAGACTGTTCCACTCGGCTGGAACTCATACAGATATATAACCTCATTCCATACCGACAGACTGCTTTCACGCATCTTCCGCAAATCGTCAGCCTGTGCGGTCACTTCAGAAAATCCACTCCAATTTCCCGCTCCACACCAAAAATAGGAATGTACATGATCTGTCATCCATTGCACAAAATGATTGAGCAGATCTTTTTCCCTTATTTTTTCTCCTTCTTCCGGCATTTTATCCGTTGACAGAACCACCCAGTATCGACATTCGTTTTCACAAAATACGGTGTCCACTCTGGCATAAAAGGAATGAAATAACTCCGTCAACACATTTTGCATGACAAATTCGATGGTGGAAGGGTCCCACTTTTGTGTCTCTTCCGCTTTATGATCCATATAAAAGCAGATCAGTTTAAAATATATCAATCCATCCTGATACAGATCCATCCTTTTTGCAGATTCGCAGAACTGGTTTTGTGTCATGTTACCGCTCAATAAATTTCTCCAGATATCCTTTTGCAGGATTATCCGGTCTTTTTCCCACTGCTCACTCGCTTCTGTAAGTTTTTCGATATGTTTTTCCTGAAGCACTGCCTGTTCTGCTTTTTTTAATGCTTCCTCCAGTTTTTCAAAATCAATTGGCTTTAGCAGATATTCAACGCTTTCCAGCTGTATCGCACGTCTTGCATAGTCAAATTCCGCATAACTGGTCAAAAAAATAACCTGTATCCTGAAATTCTGCTCCCTCACCCATTGCACCAGATCAAATCCTGTTGCAGCAGGCATCACAATATCACTGATAATAATGTCCATTTTAACAGCTGTTATAATTTCCTGTGCCTGTTTCATAGTAAATGCTGTATAAATCTCAGTAATACCTGTCCGCTCCCAGCAGATATTTTTCTTTATACTTTCAATCACATAACGTTCATCATCCACCAGCAATAATTTCATTCCTGTGTATCGCTCCTTCCGATTTTATATGGAACATGAATATCCACAACGGCACCACCTAATGGACTATTGCTGAAATGGATCTCTCCCTGATCCCCATAATAATACTGAAACCGCCTCATACAATTCCAAATACCGATATGTTTTCCATTGTCAGAAATGTTTTGTCCATTTTGTAGTTTACATAATATTTCGTCCGGAAATCCCTTTCCCGTATCCGAGATAAAAATATTAACGTATTTTTCATCGTCCCTGTCCTCAGGATATACCGTAACTGAGATCAGCATTTTTTCATCTGCCATCAATGCCTGTTTTGCAGCATTTTCAACATAAACCTGTATTAAGAATGGAAATATCTCCGCATCTGCCACTTCATCATGAACTTCAATATAATAGGTAAACTTATCCGGATACCTCAGCAGCAGGATTTTTAAATAATCTTCACAATGCTTTGATTCCGCTAAAACCGGAACTCTGTCCGTTGTATTCCGAAAAATATATGAAAGATAATCCGAAGTGATTTTTGTCATTGCCCTTGCGTGTTCATAATCGCCAAAGTCGATCATGCTGTAAATAAAGTTCAGGCAATTCAAATAAAAATGCGGCCGGATCTGCATTTTCAGATAATCCATCTCAATTTTCTGTTTCTCTAATTCCCGTTCATATAGCGTGATCTTCAATTTGCGGATCTGATGGATCATTGTACGGAATTTTCCATCAATCTGCTCTAATTCAAGCAGATTTCCTTCCGTCATGTTCAGCATATATCCACCCTCATCATATTGCTGAAGGTTTTGTGTGAACACTTTAAGCGGTTTCATAATATTGGAATACACATGAAATAGCGATATCCCACTCATAATAAGAATCATAAAGATCAATACTGTCATTCCGAGCAGACTTCCCGCCATCAGGCTTAAGACACCGCCTAAAGAAATCCCGATCCTGATCTCAAAGGGTGCTCTGGATAATCCCTGACGGATCGTATAAGTATTTTTGGTATTCATACTTTGCGGCTCTGATATGATTCCGCTCTGGTCTAACATACCTATACAGACCTCATCCTGATCGACAAGGCTTACATATCCATGCTTTCCCAACGAAAGCTTTGAGAATGGTTCTAAGATACTTTTTACATTTACAATGCATCCTAATACAATTCCATTTTTTTGTGCAATTTTACAGATATATACCTCATTATCACACTCCAAAACATCCCACTTCCGCTTCACTGCATATGTCTTTTCATCTAATTTGTCTATCTGCTCACGGATAGACGCTGCAATATCAGGTGACATTGTGTAATTTCCATCCGAAGACAGGGAAAGCTGATATAATTTATCCGTATCATGTGTGTATAAAAAAATCCTGTATTCCGTTCCATATTCCCATGCTGAAGAAAAATATTCTTCTCTGAGTTTTCCGATCGCATACTCCGAATAATCCCCATTCTTCATCAGATTTACATTTCCATAGAACGTGGAATTTGTCTCATTGGTATCCATGATCGTAGAAAAAAGATTCCGGCTGATCCTCAAAAAACGATTGTCAAGCTCCTGCGCATACAACTGTGCCATCTGGCTCATCTGTTCGTAAATCTGCCCACTTGTTTTGTTTAAAACATAAGTGCATCCTCCCAGAATAATTACCAGAATGACTGTCATTAAAATTAATATTTGCTTACTCTGTTGTGCTAAAGATTTCTTTTTTCGTCTTTTTAAATTCATCTTTTTTCCAAACGCCATGATATTCCTTTAACCTTTTACTGCCCCTAGCGTAATACCCTCTGCGAAATATTTCTGTAAAAACGGATAAATGATAAATAATGGAAGCATTGCTATAAAAGCAATTGCCATCCTTATGGACGTTGTCGGAAGTTTTGCAACTTCTGCCCCTATATTTCCGGCAACCTTACCGCTTGCAAGATACTGGATATCAGTGATCATCTGATTCAAAAGATTCTGGATACTATATAATTTCTGTCCCTGATTTCCTGATAAATAGTATAAACCATTTGTCCAGTCGTTCCAATATGCCAGTGCCGAAAATAATCCCATGGTTACAAGGATAGGTTTACCAAGTGGAAACGTAATTTGAAAAAAGATTTTTGTATGTCCTGCGCCATCAATTTTTGCCGCTTCATACAATGCTTCCGGAATACTTGTCATAAAATAGCTCCGTATCATCAGCACATTGTTCGCACTCAGCAACAAATTAGGAATTATCAGTGCCCATATTGTATTTTTTATATGAAAATAATTTACATACATCAGATATGTAGGTACTAAACCGCCATTAAATAACATTGTAAAAAATACAAAAAAAGTAATCTGCCTTCTATAAGGCAATGTCTTCACAGACAGCGGATATGCCAGTAATGCTGAAAACATCAGATTAAAAAAGGTACCTACTACCGTAATAAGAATTGTAACGCCATACGCACGGAGTATTTTCTCTCCCTGTCTGATAATATACTGATATGCATAAAAGCTTATTTTTTCCGGGAAAAAGGAATATCCATTCCGGATCAACACTGTTTCATCCGTGATGGATGAAATAAATACCAGCAAAAATGGTAAAATAATAGTCAATGTCATCACGATCAGTATCAGATTGATCCAAAACTGGTATCTCTTTGTTTTTTTTGAATTTGTCATAATGGACTCTCCTCCTAAAACAATGCTCTGTCTTTATCTACACGTCTAACGATCCAGTTACTTAACATGACAATGACAAAACCTACTAATGACTGGTATACACCCGCTGCGGATGACATACTGATATTTCCCTGTTCGATCAATGCACGATATACATACGTATCAATTACGTTTGTTGTTGGGAACAACACACCGGAGTTCATCGGAACCTGATAAAATAATCCAAAATCAGAATAGAAGATTCTTCCAATGCTCAATAATAACAGCGTAATGATTGTCGGTACCAGGCATGGCAATGTGATTTTTGTGATTTCCTGCCACTTTGTGGCTCCATCCAGTCTTGCTGCCTCATAATAAGTCGGATCAATACCGATCAGCGATGCAATATAAATCAGACATCCGTATCCCACTCCTTTCCAGCAGTTTGCAATGATAAGAATCGCCGGCCAGTATTTTGGTTTCTGATACCACTGGATCGGATCTATATGCAGTAATGGCAGGATCGTATTGTTTACAAGACCATTTTCGGCACTTAAAAGTGCATACACAATATAGCTTAAAATGACCATCGACATCAAAAATGGCAATAATATAGCACTCTGGTATATTTTTTTCATTTTTGTGTTCTTAACTTCACAGATTAAAATTGCGATTGCAATTCCAACGACCATATTGACAAGAATAAACGCTATATTATATAGCAATGTATTTCTTGTAATAATCCAGGCATCTTTTGACGAGAACAAAAATTTAAAATTATCCAGTCCTGCCCACGGGCTTGCCAAAATTCCTTTTGAAAAATTCAACTTTTTAAAAGCAAGTATAATACCTGTCATCGGAAGATAATTATTGATCAGCAGATATAATAATCCCGGAAGCATCATCAGATAGAGCGGCAGATATTCCTTAACTTTGTTCTTTTTCTTCTTCATAAGTTTCTCCTTTTATGAAAAAGTCCCACGTTGTATCTGTGGGACTTTCCTTCTGAACCTGATTATTTTGCTGCAAGAAAAGCATCTAACTGTTCCTGTTTTGCCTGGATCACTTCATTGATTCCCGCATCATCTAATGCTTCTAACAATTCCGGAATAAGTTCATCTGGATCTCCGGAACCGCTGTAAAGTGCTCCGCTGTATTGTTTTACAATATTGGAAAGAGCTGCGATCTCACTTGAACAATTACTGCTGTCAAATAAAAATCCTACTGCTTTGGAGCTCTTTGCAGAACCGTTAAATTCTTCCATTTTTTCCCATAATTGCGGATCTGAACCAGTCCATTTATAAGCAATAAACTGATTTGGCAATTCCCATCCAAGGTTTAAGTTATACCCTGCATTATCAGAAGTGATTCCTTCCGGGAAATTGATAATGCCATTATCAGCATCTTCTATCACATAGTCTTTATCCTGTTCACCCCAGTTTAAAAGATTCATGATCTCTGAACTTCCGTAGATATAATCCAGTACTTCCATTGTTTTCTCCGGATTTTCTGAATTCTGGGCAATTGAGAATGTAACACCGTTATAGGATGAGCTATTTATGATCGGTTCGTTATAAAATGGCACGATCTCAAAATCATAGCCGGTGGAGCTTTCAAATTCTACCGGTGTTCCAGGATGATAAGAAAAAAACAGTGAAAATAAATTTCCAGCCTTGCATACTGTTCTCCAGTTCTCTGTGTTAGTTCCTGCATCCTGGCTGATATATCCCTTCTGATACCAGTTATGCAGCATGGTAGTTGTATCTTTAAACCAGTCCGTCGCAAAGAAGTTTTCTAATTTTGTGCTGTTCGTCTGATCCATGAGTACACCAAGATAATTGTTATCTGACAGAGTATCTCCACGGAATAATCTTGTAGCCGGTGCATCATTCTCACTGCTCGAATATAACATTGTCATATCCGGCTCTCCCGCTTTTACTGTCTCAAAAACACTTTCCAGATCTTTTGGTTCTTTAATCTGTGTTGTATCAATATTGTACTTTTCCACCAGATCTTTTCTCATAAATATGGCAGGAATACTTCCTCGTTCAATCTGATTTGGCACGCCATATACAAAGCCTTCGACCTGATTGATCTTAGCTATATCCTCTCCATAAATCTGTTTGATATTTGTTCCATATTTATCAATCAGTTCAGACATGTCTACAATCTGTCCTGCATTCATATACTGCACTGCATTGGTTGCCTGGGTATAAAAGACATCAATTTTTTCATCCCCTGATAACATAAGCTGTAACTGCTGGCTTGCACTTGCCCACGGCAGCACAACAATATCAAGATTCGCATTAAGTTCCGGTTCAAGAATCTCATTGATTTTTTGTTCGATTCTTTCTTCATCCGGCTGTGTGCTTCCATTCAGAACCATGGTAACTGTATATGGTTCATCCCCATTACCGTTATTTTTAGCTGAATCCTTTGATCCTCCTGCTTCTGAATTTCCGCATGCTGTCATGGACACAACCATAGACAAAGTAAGCATAGCTGCTAGAATTCTTTTTTTCATACATTTTCTCCTCTCTGTGACAGTGTGATTTATGTTCACCTCTCTTCTGGTGTATCTTTATATTAATCATTTTCTTTCATCATCTCTATAACTGAACTGACTCGTCAATATCACTCTTTTGACACTTTTTAACAAAATAACTCTAAAATGGAAGATACTTAAGATATCCTCCTATCCAATGCTATTTTTTCGGCTACCATCTCTACATGTACGTGGCATCCGATTCTCACAGCGACCTTCCCATATTTCCGCTTTTGGAACGGGCTTCCCGGCATGACATGCTTTCGTTTCTACATTCCTTTTTCACGATGAAAGCATATCTTCCTGAATTCCGGATTGAAAAACTCCTTCTGGATTCCGCCCATGATGCTTATGCTGTCTATGAATACTGTTGTCGGGAAAAGATCACGCCTTTTATCGACTTGAACCCCGGTCATACCGGACACTTCACTTATAAGAATGATTTCACAATCGACGATGATGGCGTTCCTGTCTGTAAGTTGGGCTTACGCATGCATAAAGATGGTTATGAAGCTGCTAAACACCGGGCGAAATACCGGTGTCCAAAGGCTAACCGGAAACGTGGCTGTTTCTGTGAACATCCCTGTTCGCCAGCAAAATACGGCAGAACCGTGCACATCTTTACCGAGGATAATCCAAGGCTGTTTAACATACCGCCAAGAGACTCAAAAGCATGGGAAAAGGAATACAATCGAAGAACTTCCGTGGAACGCTCTAATAAGCGTGAGAAAGAAGACTATAAATTAGAAGACGGCAGGCACCGATCGACTAAGATGTGGTACTGCCGCCTCTATGGCATCATGATGCTACAACATCTTGATGCCTGGGAAATGCCATCTGTTGAGGCATTTCAAAAATCATTATTAGGATTTACCGCCTAATTAATGATATCTTAAGCGATTCCATAAGATTTTTCAAGGCATAGTACCCGCTATGTTCAATTTCCCGTCGATGTAATCCTGATACATTTCCACGAGTCCGGACATGCAGCCATCACAGGCTGCATCAATATTTCCTAATGATTCCGCCACGATCTTCTCCCGCTCTTCTTTTGTTGTCTCTGAAATTAAATAGCCCATTGCATTTCTCTCCTTTTCTTCAAATGCTGTGTTTACTATTACACTTGATTTCATTCCATATTTGATTTCAGTTTGTATTTTGTTTACCTCATATTTTCTTCATTATCCTTGATTGCCGTCCACAGATTTTCCTTTACTTTTTCAAGCCCGGCAGACAATGTTTCCAGCTCACTCTCACTCATTCCGCTTTTCATTATACCATCTGCCATCTCAAATATCTCAATAACTTTATCTGCCATCTCACATCCTTCTTCCGTGAGTGCAATCGTCCAGGAACGGCGGCAGACGGGATTGCTCTCCCGCTTTACAAGTCCCATCTTTTCTAACCGGTCGATCGTCCGCGACATCGTCGTAACTTCGATCAGGCAGGCATCAGACAATTCTTTCTGGTTCATTGCACCGTGCTCCCTCAGTTCCTTTAAAATGCGCGGCTGTCCCTGTCCCACCGTAAGTCCAAGTTCTATAAAATACGGCCGGATAAACCGTCTTCTTAACATTTCAACATCAAAAATCTCATTTTTCACCCTAACATCACTCCAATTCAAACTGTCCTGTATACAACTGATAATATCTGCCTTTCTGCTCTAAAAGCTCGTCATGACTGCCGCGCTCAATGATCTCACCTTTTTCAAGTACCATGATCGCATTGGAATTTCTTACGGTTGAGAGCCTGTGTGCAATGACAAATACGGTTCTTCCCTCCATAATGGCATCCATGCCTTTTTCGATCAAACACTCCGTCCTTGTGTCGATCGAACTTGTCGCCTCGTCTAAGATCAGTACCGGAGGTTTTGCGATCGCCGCTCTTGCGATCGCGATGAGCTGCTGCTGTCCCTGCGATAAGCTGCTCCCATCTCCGTAAAGCATCGTGTCATACCCCTGCGGCAGGCGGCTGATAAAGGATTCCGCATTGGCGATCTTTGCCGCCTCCCGGATCTCCTCATCCGTCGCATCCAGTTTCCCGTAACGGATATTGTCTGCGATCGTCCCGGTAAACAAATGTGTATCCTGTATGACCATGGCAAGGGAGCGCCGCAGGTCATCTTTTCGAATATCTTTAACGTCGATCCCATCATATGTGATCTGTCCCGCCTGAATATCATAAAACCGGTTGATGAGGTTTACGATCGTTGTCTTTCCGGCACCCGTTGATCCGACAAAAGCGATCTTCTGTCCCGGCTTTGCAAACAATGATATTCCGTTCAGCACCGTTTTCTCCGACACATAGCCGAATACGACATTATGGAAACGCACATCTCCCTTTAACAGTACCAGTTCTCCTGATGACAGTTTCCACGCATACAATCCTGTAATTTCCGCGCATTCTGTCAGTGTGCCATCCGCATTTTTGCAGACATTGCAGAGTGTCACTTTTCCCTCGTCAATCTCCTCCGTCTCGTCCATCATGTCAAAAATACGCTCTGCACCTGAGAGCGCCGACAACAGAAAATTGACCTGCTGTGTAAACTGATTTAACGGCATCGCACTCTGTCTCACATATACAAGATAAGCCGACAGGCTTCCCAAATCCATGAGCCCGCGGATCACAAACATGCCGCCGACACATGCTGAGAGCGCATAGTTAAAATAGGAAAGTGCCACGATCACCGGCACGAGCATACCTGAATGTGCCAGTGCATTTGTAGACTCCTTGCGAAACCGCTCATTCATTTCACAGAACTCTTTAAAGTTTTCCTTTTCATGGTTGAAAACTTTCTCCACCTTCTGTCCTGCCATCATCTCCTGCACAAAACCGTTGATGTTTCCGAGTTCCTGCTGCTGTCTGTGATAATATTTTTTGCTGCATTTTCCATTGTACTGCATGAACAAAAAGGTAATGACTAAAAATACCACCACGAGCATGGTCAGTTTTACGCTGAGCACCATCATCATTGTGATCGTTCCAAACAATGTCAGAAAACTCTGGATGATCATAGCAAAACTGTTGTTCATCGCCTCCTGCACCGTGTCGACATCGTTGGTAAAATGGCTCATGATCTCGCCGCGCGTGTTGTCGTCAAAATATTTCAGTGGGAGTTTCTGTGTGTGCCGGAACAGATCCATGCGGATTTCGCTCACGACTTTCTGCGAGGTGTGCACCATCAGCCGGTTATAGCCGAGCGTTGCGAGCGCACCGCACAGGTACATCACACCCATGCCGATGACCGCTATCAGAAGTCCTTTCATATTTCCCGGCTCAATGAAATTGTTGACGAGCGGTTTGATCAGATATGTGCCGCAGATTCCTGCCCCCGCACTGATAAATACAAGAATTGCCACAAGGAAAAATGCCCACTTGTAATGACCGAGATAAGTCAGGAAGTGCTTCATGGTCTTTTTCGTATCTTTTGGTCTTTTATATCCCACATACTTTGCCATTAAAGATCAGCTCCTTCCTTCTGTGATGCATAGATTTCCTGATAGATCTGATTGTCACGGAGCAGACTCTCATGTGTGCCGATTGCCTCCACATGCCCCCTGTCCATGATAATGATCTGGTCAGCATGGCGGACAGACGATATCCTCTGCGCAATGATGATCTTTGTCATATCCGGCAGTTTTTCTGCAAGCCCGCTTCGTATCTTCGCCTCCGTCGCGGTGTCCACCGCGCTTGTGGAGTCATCTAAGATCAGTACTTTCGGCTTTTTCAAAATGGCTCTGGCAATGCAGATCCTCTGTTTCTGCCCGCCGGACACATTGACTCCCTCCTGCCCCATCTCGGTATCATAACCATCCGCAAGCCGGTCCACAAACTCATCCACACAGGCAATCTGACATGCTTCTTTAATCTCATCCAATGTGGCATTTTCATTTCCCCAGCGGAGGTTATCGATCAGTGAACCGGAAAACAGCGTATTTTTCTGCAGTACCATCGCAACTGCGTCCCGAAGATGTCTGACCGGATACTCTTTTACATTGATTCCGTCGATCTTTACCTCGCCCTTTGTCACATCGTAAAGCCTTGGGATAAGCTGCACCAGTGTAGTCTTTGACGAACCGGTCTGACCGATGATGCCGACCGTCTGCCCCGGTTTGATATGGAAAGAAACATCGGAGAGCACATATTCCTTTGCAGTGTCCTTGTATTTGAACCACACATGGTCAAATTCGATTTCACCTTTTACCACGGCAATGTCTTTTGCATTTTCATCTGTGATATCGATTTTTTCATCAATGACTTCCATGATCCGCTCTGCGGATGCCAGCGACCTTGTCATGAGCAGGAACACATTTGACATCATCATCAGGGAATTAAGAATTAACAGCACATAACTCAAAAAACTGGTGAGTTGTCCGATCATCATCTGCCCCTCATTGATCAGCCTTCCCCCGATCAAAAGGATTCCAAGGATCGTCCCGTACATCACAAACTGCATGGCGGGCATATTTAGCACTGCTGTTCCAAATGCTTTTTCAGATTCTGATTTTAAATTTTCATTGACGACACCGAACTTTTCCACTTCGTAATCGCCTCTGACATAGGATTTCACAACACGGATTGCTGTAAGATTTTCCTGAATACACCGGTTCACCTGATCGATCGCACTCTGCATGCGCCCGTAAAGCGGCCCGACATTGATAATAATAAGAATTAAAAGCACTGCTAACGTCGGCAGTGCCACAAGAAAGACCAGCGCCAGCGTCGAATTGATCCGGAATGCAAACGATGTCGCAAAAATAAGCATGACCGGACTCCGCCCAAACGGACGCATACCGGTGGACACCGCATTCTGGATGTTCGTCACATCGCTCGTCAGGCGCGTGACAAGCGACGACACACTGAAATGGTCTATATTGGAAAATGAATAAGACTGGAGTTTCTCGTACTCCGCCTTTCTTATATTTGCACCGAGTCCCTGTCCTGCAAGCGCGGAAAATTTTGCACTTCCGACACCAAGGATCAGTGCTGACACTGCGCAGAGTGCCATCTGCAGACCTTTTTTTATAATGTAAGTCTCATCCGCATTTGTAACTCCATAATCGATCAGGTCTGCCATGAGAAGCGGCACTGTGATCTCTAAGACCACCTCCACGCCAATGCATAACAAACCTAACCATGCATATTTCTTATATTCTCTCATATAAGAAAAAACTCGTTTCAGCATTACTTGCACCTCCAATAGTTGCATATGCAAGTATTGTATTGCGGGGTTGAGTGGATGTCAAGAGTAAAACCATGCTACTTCTCTTTTTCATTTTGCTCTACAACTCTTATAAAATTATCACAAACTTCCTGATAATCTTTATATCCCATAAGAAGCATCTTGTCATACATCTCAGAAAGTGCATCGAGAAACTTTTTTTCATCCCTTTTTCTTATTTTGCAAAATATCACATGATACGGCGAATTTTCTTTTACATATTCATCTCCAAAATCCACAGTTACCTTGTATTTTATAAATAACTGATCTGCCAGATAATCTTCACTGTCAAGAAATACATATTGAAATTTAAAAAATGATGGGCTCTGTAATTTATAATAATTTTTCAAAATGTATCCCTCCATTTCTGTCTTCTTTATATCTTGTACATGCCCTCCAAAAGATCCGTTACGACCTACTTATCTTTTTCTGTTGCATCCTCTGATTTCTGTCCCAGAAACAGGGGATCACACATGATTTTCTTTACCATGTAAGTTTATCTTCCTTTCATCATCTGATGCTTGAAACCGAACCTCCGCATCGCAGTTTCCTGCAGGTTTTCTGCTGGGCGCATTTAAAATTTATCGTATCCGGATTTGAAATCACTATGAACTTTAACGAATAACAAATAACGAATAACAGAAAAAACTTTATCACTGAACCTGAACTATTTTGCACTATTTACCTGTGACCGCACCCTGCACGGAAAATTTTTTAAAGATCTACCTCAAACTGCACCGTCTGGTTATATTGATCCAATGCCATCTGCAATTCCATGACATTCTGAGATACCCGCTCATATTCCTGCTTGACCAGATCAAGATCATAGTTGACATACCGATACTCGGGAACTGCATTTCTGGACATATACGATGTTGTCTCCCTCGTCTTTGGAAGCTGTTTGCGCATCCGGTCAAGGACAGCCTTTCTTTTATTCAACTGCGCCATCTTTATTAAGATCGTGTCCACGCTCATCTCGGTATCCTTTACCTGCACTTTTGCGGTTGCATTTGTGACATTCAGTGCATGTTTGATCACTGCGATCTTTTCATCAATTTCTGCAATCGTTGCTGCAACCTCAGCATAATCATATTCGGGGATCACAGGCTCCTCATTGATCGCAGCCACATAGGTACTTGACGCTTCTTCCTTATTTACCCAGTATTCCTTGTCTTCTTCCAGGCTTTTAAGCCATTTATTTGCATATGCCGATGTTATTTTTTTCATTTACCTTTTTCCTCTCCCAACTATCCTTCATGATGATATCAATATAAGACATACAGAAAAGTTTGTCATTCTACCGCTAGTTTAATTTCCGAAATAAAATATACCATAAACGAACGATATCCCCGTCAATGACGAGGATATCTTCAATACTGGTATGCAATAATCTACTTAAAATTATAAAATTGTCCAAACTCGGCAGCGATTTTCCTGAGATCCATTTGTAGACTGCCTGCGGATTTTCAAATCCCATCACGGTCTGGACATCTTTCACCGTGTAACCGTGTTCTGATAGAAGCCTCTTGATCTGTCTGCCGGTCTCTTTCTGCTGGATTGATAAATACATTGGTTCCATCTCATACCTCCTTATTCATCACTGTCCCGAAACACGAATTTATTTTATCTTAACATTTTTATGTTGGGAAATCCAGATAAATCGCCTGACTAATGAATTCTGTTCTTCTAATCAGAAAATAATCTACTTTCCTGTCCTTATAGCATCTTTTTGCCAATAATTTTACCACTTTCGGCGCTATTCCCTTATTTCTCTTATTCTCGAAAAGATCTATTCCTATTTCAGGTGTATCAGAGTCCGGATTCTGCAATTCCAGACTTCCACAATAATCGCCATTTATTTCAAATACAGAAAATACTTTATCTTCTCCCTCTAAAACCTGTTCCCACATCATATCTTTGCAATGCTCATTTAAAAACAATGTATGTTCACCACTTATCTGACGATGCAATTCTACATAATTATCACGATCTTCATCCACAATCGGGCAAATGATAAATTCATTATCTGATACATAAACCTGCCTGTTCAACATCTTTCCTCCCTTATTGTGCACCATTTCTTTCCCAAATTGCCCCAATCTGTAATAAATGCGCCAGAATCTCATTTTTATACACTGCTGTTATTTCCCTGTTGTCTGGTATACTCCTGTCCACACTTCCAGATAGCCTTCTCTTTAAAATAAATACTGATATCCTCGTCCGATATTTCAAAGAACACCCGTAACATATCCATATTTAATGTCTTTCCAAATCTTCTAGGTCTGGTAAACAGGGAAACCAGCGGTTTTCTGTCTAAAAATTCTTTGATCAGCAGCGTTTTATCCACATAATAATATTCTGCCTGTGCTCTGACATAATCAGAAACTCCTACCGGAAGCGGTCTTTTCTCTTTCGCGGCATCTTTACAGGTTTTCATATTTATTTTCTCTCCTGATGGCAATATATTACTTCTTTTACGGCTGATTATAATAGAAATGCGGAAATATATCAAATTATTTTGATATATTTCCGCATGCACAATTTTAATTAAGCTGGTACTCATCCACCACTTTTCTCGCCACATCCGGATAGTTCGTAATAATTGCATCGAGTCCCATCTCACAGCAGCGCCGCATGTCTTTCTCATTATTGATCGTCCATACATGCACTAATATATTTCTCCGCCTGCAGTCCTCCAGATAATTTGGATAAAAAATTTTCGTCCACCCCGGATGCAGAGCATCTGCCCGCACAACATCCGCCACATAATCGACCGCATTTATAATTCCATCCGCATACAGTGCACCTGTTTTTAATTCCGGGCATTTTTCCTTCATACTGCGGATCGTATAATGATTGAATGAGGAAACTATGATACGATCCATCATGTCATATTTTTTTGTCAGTTCTAAAACCTTATCTTCCATTCCCGGATAAAACGTGTTTCCGGTCTTCATTTCCACATTAATGGTGAGATCCGTCGGCTTTATCAACTGATAAACTTCCTCTAATGTTGGTATCTCTTCTTTCTCATATTCCGGATGTATTTTATTAAAATTAAATTTTTTTAATTCATTACAGGTAAAGTCCTGTACACGTCCGGTTCCATCACTGACTCTGTCAAGAACCTCATCATGTATTACAACCACTTCCCCATCTTTCGTCAGATTCACATCCAGTTCGATTCCATCTGCTTTCATCTCAATGGCTTTTCGAAATGCATCCATTGTATTCTCCGGTGCATAACCACTTGCTCCACGGTGCGCCCACACTTTTATTTTTTTTGAATCCATAAATTTTTATCCCCCTTCTGCTTTCCAGTTTTGATACATTTTAATCCTGAATTTGCAATATTTCCAGATGCTTACATTTCTTCCACATAGTGCACATAGTCAAAATTTCTGATCTCATCGATCAGTTCCGGTCTCATATTATAGTGATTGACTTCCAGAGTTACCACTAAAGAGGAAAATTTACCCGGCAGTTTATTTTTGGTTGTTTCAACCGTCTCTGTTTTCACATTCCGGCTTCGCATCTCCTGCAAAAACAATCCAATGCTCTTTCCATTTTCCAGTTCAAGATAAAGATCAAATACTTTCGCATGTTTCTGTAAAAAAATGTCGATTTTATTCAGAAGGCGCAATACAACAACAATGAATACCAGCGTATAGACTGCACCTTCCACAAACCCGATTCCAATCGCCAGACCCACACAGGCACATGCCCAAAGTCCTGCTGCTGTGGTAAGCCCCCGGACTCTTTGTTTCTCCGTTACCAATATTGTACCTACCCCCAGGAATCCTACCCCACTGATCACCTGTGCACCGAGCCGTGCAAGATCAGCTTTCTGTTCAAAATTCATCGACATATATTCACTGGTCAGCATTACCAAAGCGGATCCAAGGCACACTAATGCATGTGTCTTGATCCCGGCTCCGCGCCGTTTTAACCCACGGTCAATTCCTATCACAGTTCCCGTTAGGATTGCCAGCGCAAGGCGTCCGCAAATCGCTACGCTGTTCCATTCTGCCATTGCGTCAATAAAAGCTCTCCACATGATTTCACCTTCCCACTATTTTATCTCCAACGAATCTTTTTGTGCATCTTAGGATAAAGAAAAAGAGCAATTTAAAATCATCTTTCAAATTGCTCTTCTCTCCATTCTCACCTGCAATTACTTTGAATATAACCGAATCCTTTTTTCTTTAATTTTTCCGTAAAATCTGTAGTAAAATGCATGCAAAAAACATTCCTTCTTAAATCCGCCGGTATACATTCCTCCAGCTCCTCTAATGGGCAATGTGACCTGTGATCCGATGTAAATTCTGTTGTATCCTGATAGATCGTTGATATTTCCCTTTTATAAAATCTGTTTAATACATCTTTGGGAATCTCATACGAATCTCCACTGTAGTAAATCTTCTCTCCTGCAAATTCAATGATATAACCAAAGCAGGAAATATCATCCGCATGTTTCACAGAAACAGCCCAAACCTTCAGTCCCTCTGCGGTAAACAGACTGCTCTCCACAGGAATATAGATATCCGGGTCGATTCCCATCAATCCAAGCAGAATCCACAAAGACTTTTCCGGATAGATGACCGTCACTTTTTTCCCAAGTACATAATAACAATAGGAAATGATAGACGGAAGACTTCCCACGTGATCTGCATGCATATGTGTTACCATAATTGTGATACCGGCGTATTTCTTTAAGAGTTCTTTCTGATACAATTTCAAAAATACACTCTCCCCGCCATCGATCACATATAGCTGATCCTTGTTTGTAAAATAGGCACTTGTATTCCCGTACAACGGATTAAATGCCGAACCACATCCCAAAAAATTTAAATCCATACGCATCACTTCCGATAATTATTTTCTTTCAGGTAATCCACACAATGCTTTGTCCAGTCTGTCTGGATAATGTCAAATCCTTTATCTGCAAGCCATCCCCATCCTTTCGCAGGATCATCGGTCAGCGAAACGTCATCGCTATGCCCTGCTGCCAGTGGAACCCGGCTGGAATATAAAATCGCATTGCCCCAGAGAATCCGCCCCTTTTTCTTCTGCATTTCCAGATAAGATTCCTGGATCACCGGAGATGTTTCTTTTTCAAACACAATCTCTGCCCCTATATAATTGATGTTCATTTTTTCAATTTTATCAGAGGCAAGATCCTCTTCCATGAAAATTGGCATATAATCGATCGTTGGTGCATAAGCTTCAATTAATTTCAAAGATTGGTCAGAAGGATCACTCTTCATTAAAATCTGATCTTCCATTCCATGTTTCTTTACTGCTTTCATAACCGGTTCAATAATATTGATGCTTCTGTCAAGATTCAGTTTACATTTTCCCTTCAAATGCTCTAACACATCATCAAATGAATTTACCGGCAGAAATGTCTGCTGCAGATCGCCGTTACAGAGTCTCATCTGTCTGATCTCACCGGCTGTATACCGTTCAATCCTGATATGTCTGTCAAGATGGCTCGGTTCCATTCCTGTGTGGAATACAAACAATTCGCCATCGATACTTTGAAACAGATCCATCTCTAAAATGTCTGCGCCCTCCTTGAGTGCAATATCAAAAGCCGCAATCGAGTTTGGCGGAATATTTCCCCCACTGGTTCCTCTGTGGGCGGCAACCAGAACACCTGTTTTTTTTCTTAATTCAATGATCGATTCCATTTAATTTTTACCCCCGTTTTTCTTTTTTGTAAAAAAAGATTTTATCTTTCCAAGTCCGTCATATCTGCCAAGCCAAAGTGCAATCGTAGAAATGATCATAAGCACTACCGTATAAACAAATGACATTGCCTGTGCATCTATGGTCGCTGTCTCATCCGTTGCCAGCTTGATCACGATTCCAAGCGGCTGATAGGATGGATGATATAAAAATACGGATAAGTCATATTCTGATAAAAGTCCGTTAAAGTTCAATACGATGACAGATAATACGATTGGCATAATATTCGGAAGAATGACTTTCCTCATTGTATAGAGCGGTTTTGCGCCCATAACCTGTGCTGCCTCTTCCATATTTCCATCAAGTCCGACAAATCCGGCGCGGATCATTCGGTATGAAAACGGAATTTTAATAATAATGTATGCAAACAGCAGGATGATCGGTGTAGCAACCAATACCTTATCTGCCAGGAGCATTCTTGGCTCATCGTAGGTCAGCATCAAACCAAGTGCGATCATGGTTGATGGCAGCAGCCATGGGATCAGAATAAACGGTTCAAACAACTTGTCATATTTATGTTTTGCTTTTGTCACAATACGGGCAACCACAATACAGATCACAGCTACAACCAGTGCCGCCAGCAGAGAATACACAATACTTACCAGATACGGCTTATATGCAGTGGCTGAATGGAACAGTTTTTTGTAATTCTCCAGTGTAAAAGAATCTTTTCTGATCACACCTGTCTTGATCGTCAATCCATCGGTAAATGAAAATACAAGTACGTTGATGATCGGCAGCATGTAAATGATAAACATCACATAAGCTACAATATGTGCGATCACATTCATGACCGGATTTTCAATCTTTTGTTTTTCCATTTTGGCTTTTGTCTTTGAAACCGATATAAAATTGCCTTTTTTTTCAATTTTCTGCATGATTGCAAGAAGAATCGTCGTTGCAATTCCAAGGATGATTGCCAGCAGCGCTGCGATATCTCTCGATCCCGTCATATTGGCAAACGTCTTGATCATCGGGTTGATTGTCTGGAAATCCGGGCCACCAACGATCAAAGGTCCTGACATTGTGCTTAATGCTGCGATAAAAGTAAGCACTGTAATCGCAAAAATGGTAGGTTTCATTGTCGGCAGCACAATTTTAAATAAAATCGTACTCTGGGATGCCCCCATATTCTTCGCCGCCTCTATCGTATGATAATCCAGCCCTCGTATCGCATTTGTCAAAAACATCATATGATTTGATGTTCCCGAGAATGTCATAATAAAAAGTACAGCACCAAATCCGACAAACCAGTTCGGATCCAGACCTGGAAAAATATTGGTCAGCACTTTTGTCACGATTCCTGTTGAACCGTAAACGAACTTATATCCTGTAACCAAAACAACGCCGCTGTAGATCAGTGTTGACATAAATCCAAGACTTAATATTTTTGCCCCTTTGATGTCAAAGTATTCTGTAAACAGTACAACTAAAATACCGGATATATTTACGGTAATAATAGAAGCGATCGCCAGAACAAAGCTGTTCTTTAAACTCTTCATGGCCCTTGCTGATTTCATGATCTTGTCAATTGCTTCCAATGTGAAATGTCCGTCTTTTACAAATACCCTGGCAAGCAGATTTAAGTTTGGGAATACCAGAAATGTAATGATAAACCAGATTAATGCAATTTTAATAATAATGCCGGGAATATTGATTGTTCCATCCTGAATTTTTTGCTTGAGTTTATTCATAAAATATCCCTCCTAAAACTGCATGATATCCTGTGGGTTGATATAGAGGTCTATCTGTTCGTTTTCCTGATACAGCCTGCGTCCATCATTTTTTTCAAGATATTTAAGCTCCTGTCCATGACATTCCAGCACATACTTTGTCAGCACACCACTAAATTCAGCTTCTTCCACTTTGCCTGTGAGTTTCACATAACCGGCTTTTTCTTCACTGATACATCTCTCAATTCTTACAAATCCAGTCTTGTTTGTATCTAAATTTGCACCCGACTGCGTATTGACCTCAGATAAAAGTTCACCCTTTAAGCGGTTGATATCACCGATAAAATCGCAGACAAACTCACTTTTTGATTCATTATAGATCTCATACGGCGTTCCAACCTGTTCTACATATCCATTGTTAAATACGGCGATCCGGTCGGAAAGCGTCAGCGCTTCTTCCTGGTCATGCGTAACATACAATGTTGTGATACCCAGCTCTTTCTGGAGACGTTTTAATTCCATTCTCATATCAATGCGGAGTTTTGCATCCAGATTGGATAGCGGCTCATCCAGGCAAAGAATCTTAGGCTCCAAAACGATTGCTCTTGCAAGCGCTACTCTCTGCTGCTGACCACCTGACAGATCCGACACATTTTTCTTTAACTGTGATTCCGTAATCTTGATCTTAGCTGCAACTTCATGTACTTTCTGATCGATCTCTGTCTTCGATGCTTTTTTTACTTTCATTCCAAACGCAATGTTGTCATAGACTGACATTGTCGGGAAAAGCGCATAGCTTTGGAACACCATGCCAATGTTTCTTTTTTCAACCGGAAGATTTGTAACGTCCTTGTCTCCTACATATACTTTTCCTTTTGACGGTGAGAGAAAGCCAACCAGCGCCCGCAGTGAGGTGGTCTTTCCACAACCGCTTGGTCCTAAGAAGGTGAAGAACTCACCTTCTTTAATATCCAGATTCAAGTTTTCAATCGCTACAAAATCCCCATACTTTATTTCAATATTTTCAAACTTTACCATGGTGTTCTCCTAACTTTGTTTAATGTCAGCTTCCTGTATTTTTAGTTTCTTCTATATTTACTGTACATACTCAAGCTCTGCTTTCTCTACCCATGCATCCACATTTTCTGCAATGAAACTCCAGTCAAGATCCTGCGGTTTCAAAGTCTCCATTAACTCTTTAATATCATCGGAAACCTGGTCTAATGCTTCTTTCTGACATGGAATCGTTCCATAATTATTAGACCAGTCAAGCTGAACATCAGAACTTCCAAGCCAGTTTAAAAATGCTACACAGGTATCATATTTCTTAGTGCCTGCTGAAATTGCAAGAGATTCTACCACATATGGCTCTCCAATGTCCGGTGTCATGATCTGGAATTTGTAATCACGGTCTTTCTGCTCTGTCAAAACGCCGGATGCCCAGTGCTCATCCATCGGATAGGTACCATCGATCACACTTCCGACTGCGTCTTCACCATCTGCAATGTTATGTGCATTACCTAAGAATTTTGCTGCGATTTCCCATCCCTCATCAGAAATGCCAAGATCTCCGTCCGGATCCTGATAACGGCTGATGATACTTGCAAATACCGTCTTTGCTGTTCCACCGCCTAAATTATGTAACTGATACAGTCCTTTGTATTCATCTTTCGTCAGATCTGTCCAGTCAGAAGGCATATTGTCATAGTCCGCATTTCCCATTAATACCAATGGTGTTGTTGTAACCGGGTAATAATATCCGTCCGGATCGATGAGGTCTGCATCTACTCCGTCCACCCAGTCCGGTTCCCATTTCTGAAGCAAACCGTTTGCTTTTAATTTTTCGTACTCAATATTGTTCAATCCAAATGTAACGTCACAAAGAGGATTATTTTTCTCTGCGATCATACGCTCGGTTACCTCGGATGCTCCTAATGCTACCACCTCAATATCGAATCCGGCTTCTTTCGCTTTCTCGATCAGATATGCATCACGACCTTCGGTTCCGCTGTTCGTGTATACAACAAGTTTTTCATTGGAAGATGAAGTATCCTCTTTCTGGGTATCTGCCGCATCGGTCTTGTCCTCCACAGCTGCGCCCATCTGATCTGCTGCCGTGCTGCCATTGTCTGCGCTGGTATTTCCACCGCCACAGCCTGCTAATGCTGCAACCCCCATTGCTGATACAAGTAATACTGATAAAAATCTTTTTTTCATTGTAAATTCCTCCCTCTCTTTTGTTTTTGTAATGTTATCATACTTCATATTTTGAAACGTGTCAATATTATTTTGTCCAATTTAACAATTTATTTTGTATTTTTTGATATTTTATTGTACTTTTTACATGTTTGTTTTTGCATGCTTTTTATTCGTCATTATACATTTTATCCATTATCCCCCTGTATTTTATTAGTTTTTTGTATTTTTCTCATATATCCGCCGGCATTTTATATCATAGTTTGTTTTTTGCAATACTTCTATCAAGTTTGTGTAAAATCCATGTAATTTTTATAACGTTATAATTTTCCTATGACTATTGACACATAAAATAATAGAATGCATACTCCGCGGATATTCTATTATCACAAACAAAAAAGGTGGAACATATCCAACATATGATTCCACCTTCCGATTCCATTTTCGCTTTACAGCTCCCGTATTTTATTTGTTAATTTCTTCATCAATCAGTTTCTGTGCACGGTTTAGAGATTCCTCTACCGGCAAGAATCCCATCAGTACATTCTCCACAGCCATTCCCACAATATTCAAAAACTTGATTTCATCAAATGCTTTGTCTGAATCCGCAGGAATTCTCCTCGTATGTGATTTGCTGAAACAGTCTTTTGATAATTCCAGCCAGGGAAACACATCTATGATATCGTATTTATTATATGTTTTCGCACATGGAGAAACGCTCCCAAGTGCTGCCATGCCAGACGCCGCCGGCTCTGTTGTGATCCATTTGATAAATGCAAATGCATCTTCTTTTCTGCGGCTGTTTTTGGAAATTCCAACTGTTCCTCCTCCATAAATCGGATTTTTTCCAGGAACCATTGCCACTCCTATATTTCCAACAACTTTTGAGCCTGCTCCTAAGATTTCCGATGCATAATTACTGAAATTGATCATCATTACAAGTTTGCCATCCGCAAAGTCTTTTGCAGATGTTTTCCACCAGTGGACCACCTTTTTATCTGTATATTGCTTGGCAGTCAGAAGTTCTTCTAATGCCTTTACGCCCGCTGTATCATTGATCACGACCATTCCATCTTTTCCATACAGATGATTTTTATGGCTGAACAGCCTTGTAAGAAATTCCGTCGCTGTGACACCCAGGTTTCCAAGTGTCAGATTTGAAAAATAATGTTCCTCCAGCCTGTCACTTGTTGCAAAAAACTCCGCAATTTTATTGTATTCTTCAAATGTCTTCGGAATTTTTAATTCCGCTTTATATTTCTCACTGTACAGTCTCTTAATAACTGTATTTTCAAACAGATCCTTTCTATAAAAAAGAAGCTGTGTACTCGGTGTGATCGGAAGCGCATACGCCTTGCCATGCACACGGGAATACTTATCTATCAATGCCGGTATGTACTCTTTATACACTTCATCAATATCCGGCGTCATATCGTCAAGCGGGACTAATATCCGTTCTGAAAGCAATGGCAGCCAGGTTACATCCATTCGGAATATATCGTAATAATCCGAATTTTCAGCTTTCATAAACTGCTCATAAATATCATCATAAGAAAATACATCAAACTGTATCTGTGTTCCGGTCTCCTCTGTATACAGTTTTGCCAGCCCCTGCAGGATCATTGTCTCCGGGCTGTCAAGGGTCAGTATCCGTAAATGATCCGCCGGTGTTTTGTTTAAAGTGATCTGATTCCACTCACGAAATCCATCATTCTCACAGATCAGTTCCTTCTCTGCCCCATTTTCCTTTGAATCTCCGATAATTTTTTCCGCAGCCATTTTCCCGACCAGACCATAGTTTAACTCATATTTGCGGTAATCCTTTTCCGGGAGAGAAGTGATCGGCGACAATGTAAAAATCGGTGTCTGATTGCCTGCTGAAAAGTTTGTAACAACATTTCTTATCTTTTCTGCAAAACGGATATTCGTCGTTATGATTGCATCGTATTCATTTTCCTGCACAAGAGTATTGATGATTGCATGGGATACACGCCTGCTGTCTGTCGTGATATGGAAAAATTTTATTTTCTCCTGCGCAAGCATCTTGTAGAGACCTCTGCAGAACTCATTTTCATTGGAAAATTTTAAAGAATCTGTTACCACAAGAACATTATGATATCTGGCAGATATGACAGTTTCTGCAATCTGCCCTCCCGCTGATTCATAATCAAATCCAATATAGTCCAGATCATCGGTCGCTTTCCGCTCCACAAAGCACAACTTTTCAAATCCTGCATATGCCTCTTTGACTTCCTTTTCTCCCAGACAGGTGATCGACGCCACCCCCATCGCCATTACAGACTTTGCCCATTGGATCATACTGTATTCTGTTTGTCTGTTATCGTTTGTGATCAGAAGTTCCGCTGTGTATCCTCTCTTTTCGGCATAACTTTTCAGGCAGTAATAAAAATCCCTGTAATGTCTGCGTTCCATTGAAGGCACGATCACACAGATAATATTGCCGCTTCCCTTCCTGAGCATCTTAGCCCGCTCATTGATCGTATATCCAAGCTTTTTAGCAGCTTCTTCCACCGCCTTTATCTTCTCACTGCTGACATTTCCTTTTCCGTTCAATACATTGGATGCCGTTCCCTGTGATACGCCGGCCATCCTCGCAACATCTATAATGGTAGCCATGTATTTCTCCTTTTTATGCGCCGCTTTTCCTTATAACGTTATTATAAGTATTATACTATAGATGTTGTGGGTTTTTCTACAAAAAATTACCTGTCTGATTCACTCTTATATCACGATCCCATTACAGTGATCGACCTCAATTTCTTCATACCTTGTACATGACCTAACGCCATCCAATGACAGACAGCCTTCCTCTGTCTCAAAAGCACCAGATTTTCTGGTTATGACCGGATTAATCATTGCAAACTGAAACGGACCGGCAGCCACCACAATGATGATTTTCTTTACCATATAAATCTAATTTCCTTTCAACATATTATGCTTAAAACCGAACCTCCACATCGCAGTTTCCTGCAGGTTTTCTGCTGGGCGCATTTAAAATTTATCGTAGAGGCTTCGTTTATTTCATGCATAGATGCAACCATCTCCTGCATCTTTCCATTGCTTTCCCAAATTGCACCTCCAAGCTCATCCACTCTTCCGCTGATTTTCTTGGCACTCTCTGAATTCTGCTCCACCTGTTCTGAAACTCCCGCAACTGTCGCTGTCAGTTTCTCTACAACCGCAGCCTGATTGGCTGCACCGTCTGCAAGGTCATTTGAGCTTGCAGCTACCTGCTCTGCCGCACTTGAAACCTCCCTTGATACATTCTGGATTCCCTTTATGGTGACTGCCATACTTTTTTCAAATTCCATAAATGAATGTAAAATACCTACAAAATCGCCTTTCCACTCTACTTCCGGCTGTGCATCAAAATGTCCGTCCGCAAATTTATAGACATTTTCTTATCGTAGAGCTATAATATTAAAATCATATAGAACAGATAGACATTGATTTTAGAAAGTGATACAAATGAAAAAGCTAAAAAAGAGATTCATTGTTCCGGCAGTGGTATTTATATTGGGTATGTGTGCGTTAATCGGCGCTATATATGTAGTCGGCGAGAGTCAGAAACAGCAGAACAGGACAAATGCAAAGCTCAATGCGATGACATATACGGAGCGTATATATGGCGAGCTTATGGAGGGAATAGGAGTTACCGATACCTTAAAGCAGGTTGTCATAAGTGGTGATGGAAATATAAATAAGTTTTATGATATTGCAGCAAATATGATGGACGATTCGATTCAGAGTATACAGATAGCACCGAATGGAGTTGTGACTGAAATATATCCAGAGGAGAGGAATGAATCCAGTAAGATTGATCTGATAAATGATAGTGACAGGGGAGAGATTTCGCGCTATGCGAGGGATAATGACACTGTAATTATGCAGGGACCATTGAAGCTGAAGCAGGGCGGATATGGTATAGTAGTGCGCAATCCGGTTTATTTGGAGGATAAAAATGGTCAGAAGAGCTTTTGGGGTTTCACAATTGTTATACTGAAGGTTCCGGAAATTTTTTCTGATTCTGTAGAGGCTCTTTCCAATTTTGGATATAAGTACAGTCTGCAGAAGTGTGCTTCGCCGTGGGATGATACGTATGAGTGGGTTTACGGTTCAAAGGAAGAGTTGAACGATCCGGTGATATATGACTTTGACGTGTATGAAGACAAGTGGAGGCTTGAGATTTTACCCAAGAGTGGGTTTTACAATAATAACTACCTGATATACATGTTTATTGGAGGTGTAATTATAGTCCTGCTTTTGACAGGGCTTACAGCAGCGTTGATTTCAATCAATGAGAACAGGAAGAATTTCAAGAGACTTGCTGTGACTGATGCACTGACCGGTATCTACAACAGGCACGGCTTTGATGAGCAGGTTGAGCAATATATGAGACAGAATCCGCAAAAGCATTGTGTTGTGGCAATGCTTGATATTGACGATTTCAAGCTGGTCAACGATATGTATGGACATGCGGCAGGTGATGGTGCACTGCAGAAGCTTGCAGAGAGCATGAAGCAATATTTTTCAAAGGATGTTATACTAGGCAGAAACGGAGGCGATGAGTTTAGCATTTTCATGCCGGATTGCACGGTAGTGGAGGTTAAACCTTTTCTTAAGAAGTTTACAGAAGAAACCAGGAAATTTTATTGTAAAGGTGAAGCGCATACATTTACCATCTCACTGGGCTTTGCGGAGTATCCTGCTTTGGCTGATGACCGTTCACAGCTTATGCATTGTGCGGACAAGGCACTTTATGAGGTGAAAATGCGTGGGAAGAACGGCTGCATGGCATACCGTGAGGGTGAGCGTATAAAGAGCCGTGCGAAGCTTGGATTTGCCGTGAAGGATATTATTGATAATTTGCCGGGAGCTTTTATTGTTTACAGAGCAGCTAAAGAAAATGATGAGATTCTGCTTGCAAACAGTGAGCTGCTTCGGCTTACAGGCTGTAAAAATATGGACGAGCTGCTTGCATATACAGGTAAGAGCTTCTGCAATCTGATACGCCCGGATGAACAGGAAAGCTGTCAAAAAAGCATATGGTCGCAGATTAACGGAGGACACTCAAATAATTATATTTTCTTTCATATGCGAAAAGCAGACGGCACATATATTTCAGTGCTCGACCATGGCAGGATAGTGGATTCAGTGCACAATGGCAGAGTATTTTATGTGATAATCATGGACTTAAAGTCACTGCAGAGACATTTTGGAGACTGCCTGAAGCTGGTGGAGAAGTAGAAATAAGCTTGCTATCCATCATACCTTATTCTTTCTACCAGCGTTTCCTTTTTCAGATTACTGCTTAAAACGCAGGAAAGTACAATCTGCAACAGACCGACCAAAAAAATCATAATAAAAATTGGTACGATTGGAACATGATAGATATTCATTCCAAATATTCCATTATGTTTTGCATAGGAAAAAAGTGCATAGCCGAGCGGCAGACCAATGATCAAAGCTACGCATATGGTACCCACCGTAAACATCATTCCCTGTAACTGCAGACATAAATTTAATTGTTTATTTGTCATACCCACAGCCTGTAATACACCATATTCCTGCTTTTTTGTCGTAATATTCATGATCATGGTGTTTGCCATATTCATAAAACCGATGAATCCTACAACCGCCATAAACAGATAACAGCCAAGCTTCATCATACGGGCTGCTAATTCTGCAGATTGTAACTGTGCATGATAGGTATCCATTTTTATATGCGAAGCATTAGAAATCAAAGTATTCAGACTCTGTTCCACAGATGCAACATCTTTTTTATCACAGTCCACCCACAGATATCCATAGGCTGTTCCTCTCGGATTCATGGAACGGTATACACCTTCCGGAATGACAAGATAAGTGTCCGCGCTTACAAAGGATCCTGCAATCTTTCCCTGATAGGTATAGGTTCCACTTCCATTCTCAAAGTCAAATGCAATGGATTCACCCGGAGCATATCCATCTTGTTCCATCCACGTCGACCAGCCAAAGAAAATATCACCATTCTTTACCGCCTGATCATAGTCCATAGAGCCAATATCCCCGTCCTGGCGCATAAAATCAAAATCCTTTTTACTCACAATAGCACCCGGAAACCTTGTTCCGTTCAGATTTACAGAGACAATCTCTCTCGTCATGACATCTGTCACTCCCGGAATGCTTTTGATTTCTTCGATCAGCGAATCATTCAATGGATTATCCGTCAGAATCGTATCCAGATTATTCTCCGGATATCTTTCATCATACTCAGCAGAATAGTCAAGCTGCAGTTCAAATTGTCCATGATTAACGGAAAGACGTGCTTCATGCTCCGTGTCAATATTTCCCACATAATTAGAGATAATCACAAACAATACGCAAGAAAAACCCATTGTGAGGATAGTACCAATAGTTCTTTTGGGATTACCCGTTACATTTGCCATTGCCATAGAAAACACGGTGACATTTTTTCTGCCATTTCGTTTTCCTTTTTTTTGTGTTTCTGCATTTTCTAAATACCGTGTTGCTTCGATAGGTGAAATCCGTGAAACAATTTTCATTGGTTTACGCAGTGCCAAAGCAACGGTAAGAAATGATACGAAAATACAGAGAAGCATAACAGGCAGGGAAAACAGAGGCACCTGCTGATTTTGAACTCCCATAGAGCCAGTTTGGGTTGATACAAGGTTCCCCTGTTCTACCAGCCAGTTAAAACCGCATTTTGCAATCAGAAAGCCAAAAAGCAATCCAACTGGTATTGAAAAAAATGTCAAAAAAATGCCCTCTCTGAAGATCAGTTGTTTCATCTGCTTTTTTGTCGCTCCCAGAGCCTTGATTTTTCCATACTCCTGTATCTTGTTGGCAATACCGACCTGAAAAATATTATAAATGACCACAACAGAGAAAAGTACAATTGCAAGAATCAGAATTCCGCATACCGCAATCATTTCATAACTCGGCTGCAAGACCCATTGCAAATAGAGATCATTGACTATAACGTTTTTTTCTTCGATCCCACAAGCTGCTGCAATCTGCTTTATAACCGAATCAATATTATTCATAGATACATTTGCAGAATCATTTAAAGTAAAATAAATATTATACTGTCTGTCATTCTCTGCGACGTGCTCATCATAAAACTCCTGTGACCCGAAAGCAACATAAGATGCCTCGATGGTATACTCATCCCGATCATATAGGATTCCGCTGACAACAAATTCTTCCGGCTTATATTCTGACTGCATCCCTGCGCGGTAATCCAGTGTAACCGTATCTCCGATCTTTACATCACCATACCCCATTGCACGAAAAAATGCTCTTCCTGCGGCAATTTCCTGCATTTTTTCCGGATACTTTCCTTCCTTCAACTCATATTCTTTATTATAAGGAAGCATTTTTCTTGCAATCTCATCCATGCAGACAAACCCGCCTTTTTCATTGCCTTTTATGATACCTTCGGTGCACATAGTGCCTGTAGCATCTATTTCCGCACGGCGGTTTACTTCTTTTAACTGCGATCCGTCTGCGGAAACAAACAGACCATAATTGCTTCCATATGATCCTGCCGCCTGACTTTTCTGTAAATGAATTACCCCATTCCCCACAGTACTGATGATAACAAGCAGCATCGTGGTCAGACAGATTGCCATCATGATCAGTATACTTCTTGTCCTGTTCCTTTTGTCATTGCTATATGCAATCCTGCTTATTGTCTTCATCTGAAATCCACCACCTGTCCGTCCTCAATCACCAGAATACGGTCAGCGACCTGTGCAATTTCGTCATCATGGGTAATCATTACAATTGTCTGTCCATATTTTTTTGCTGTCATCTTAAGCAGGGCGATTACCTCATCACTGGTCTTAGAATCAAGATTTCCTGTCGGCTCATCTGCAAATATAATTTCCGGACGATTCACCAGTGCTCTTGCAATTGCTACTCTCTGCTGCTGTCCTCCGGATAACTGATTTGGCAGATTATAAATCCGGTTTTCAATCCCCAGAGTTGCAATAATATCATTTACATACGCTTCATCCACTTTTCTTCCATCCAGCCCCAGTGGCAGTACAATATTTTCCCAGACATTAACAGATGAAACCAGATTAAATGCCTGAAAAACAAATCCGATTTTTCTTCTGCGGAAAACAGCAAGGGCATCTTCCTTCATCCTGTATAAATCTTTCCCTGCTAAAGTAACACTGCCTTTTGTCGGGGTGTCTAGCCCTCCAAGCATATGAAGTAATGTACTTTTACCGGAACCTGACTTTCCAACAATTGCGACAAATTCTCCCTGCTCAATCTGAATGTCCACCTGATTGACCGCTTTGACCTGATTCTCACCTGCGCCATAAAATTTACAAAGCTGCTTGGTTTCTAATATCACACTCATGTGTTTACCTCCTTTTCATCCTACATCCAAATTGTATCAGGACAATCTTTCATTTCACTTTCAAAAAACGAGCAGAAATCTTACAGAATTGTAAGATTTCTGCTCACTTAAAATTTAACCAACATATGGTAATTGAATCACAAACGTGCTTCCTTTTTTCTTTTTGCCGGAGGTTACCGTAATCGTACCTGCGTGTTTTTCGATAATTTCTCTCGATAGAAAAAGTCCGATTCCTGTACCACTCTTTTCCATGACCTCCCTGGAACTTCCTCTGTAAAATCGTTGAAAAATTTTGTGATACTCATTCTGCGGAATACCAATTCCCTGATCCTCAATTTCCATTCTTACAAGATAGTTTCTTTTTTGTAACCGGATAAATATTTTTGAACCACACGGACTGTACTTGACCGCATTATCTAAAACGTTAATCACAGCTTCACCAAGCCACCTTTTATCCTGCATAATCGTGCATGTTTCCAGCTCTTTTGCATAGTCAAAAACGAATTCAATTTCTTTCTCATCCGCTTTAGGATAAGTGCGGTTCACAGCAGATATGACCGTATCCATAAGCGGAAGTTTTTTCTTATTAATCTGAATCAGTCCAGTTTCCATCTTGGATATTTCAAGAAGCGACTGCAATAATGTCTCCAGTCCATCCAGAGCACTCCGACAACGGATACGAAACTCCTCCTGTTCTGTGGCACTTAAGTCATTCTGCATCAGCACACTAAAACATGTATCCAAAGCTGCAACCGGTGTCTTTAACTGGTGAGAAATATCAGAAACCATTTCTTTCGTGTTCTCCTTTTCTTCCCTTGCTTCTTCCTTTAGCAACTGAATATGATGTCCGATTGCTTCAAGCTGGTCATTCAATTTCTCCAGTTCTGCATGATTTTCCGTTTTCAGTAAATCATCAAATTTATTTTCACGGAATCTGATCAGAATTTCTTCCAACTGGTCTAAAATTTTCTGATGACACGCATCTTCTTTTTTCTTCCAATAAAATAAAAAAGTTAAAAGAAGCACGCATATCACAGTGCTTACAGCACCGGTCACCATAACCTGATGCCGAAATTGCGAATAAAATGCATTCCCTTTATTCCCCCAGTATCCATATTGCTCCAATAATCGCCTTCCCTGTTCGTTAGTTTCAATATCCTTATCCTTAAGCAATTCCGAAACAGCATCCAGTCCGGAAAATTCTTCCTTTGCAGCAATCTCTGTCATAAGATTCATTTTATATTTATAATCTTCATAAAACACATACGTGGTAAAGCAATTTAATATTGCAAACACTAATATGACCGGCAATACCAAAGACAAGGCTGATGTGAGTTTCCTGTGATATCTCTTTGTCACTGCCTTACCTCCTGATTCCATATATACCCAAGACCTCTGATATTCTTTATATAGACCGGTGCAGCCGGATTGTCTTCGATTTTCTCACGGAGTCTTCTGATATTGACAGCGATTGTATTTTCATCCACAAAATCCCCTTCCAGATCAAACACATTTTCCAATATTTGTGTTTTTGAAAGAATCTGTTTCGGATTCTGAAGAAAAAAAGTCAGCATTTTCAACTCCGTTTTTGTCAGACTGATTTCACGACTCTTTATCAGGACTTTCATTTCTCCTGCGATAAATACGATATCTCCCGAAATCATCTTTCCGGCTTCCGTTTTCTCCTGTCTGCGGCGGAAATGTGCTTCTATTTTCAAAAGAAGTACCGAAAGACTAAACGGCTTTGTAATATAATCATCTGCCCCTGCTTCATATCCCATAACCTGATCCATCTCCTGATCTAGTGCTGTAAGACAAATAATGTATGTATTATAATTGCATCTCATCCACCTTACAAATTCCAGTCCATTCCCATCCGGAAGATTCACATCACAAATGGTAACATCCACATGATTATCACTTGCAATTCTTTTCGCTTTTTTCACTGATTCTGCTGAAAAAACCTCATATCCGGATTTTTTCAGTGAAAATGTAATTCCACGATTTAAATTTTCATCATCTTCAACCACGAGTATACCTGGCATAGCATATGCACCTCTCTTTATTAACTATATATATCAGCTGGGAGATGACTCCCACCTCTATAGGTGGTGAGAAACAAGCTTGTATCTCCAAAAGATAAAATAATGGAACTATCGTCAGCACTGTTATCCTCTGAAAGGAGTCGTCAAATATGCTTTTGCTTTTTCAATGCCGGAAGTGTGGCAAGTTCTTCTGTCGGAGTAAGCATTATACAGCGTCTGTTTCCAATATATGCTGTGTGAAAATCATAACTCCCTGCAATATAAACAGGCAAAGAATCCTGATGATTCCCTGCTTCATATTTTATAGAAATTCCGAATACGCTTGTAAGGATATTTCTTATTCCCCTTTTAACTTAATTTCTTTCATTTTAACTTAGTGCTGTTAAAAGTCAAGTTTTTTGAGTTATTTTAAGTTTATGCAGACAGTCGCACAAACTCATTTTTCTCATTCAAAAGCAGATTTCTGTGAAATGCTTCCAGATACTCTGTCGTTTCGTGAATACCTTTTTGCAGATTCGTATAGTTTCCGCGGACAAGTGCATTTCTGAAATAAAAAAACGCCTGCTCCGGTTAGGAAACAGACGGCAAATCAACGTTTAGATTTGATGGTTTTCATTTCCACCAGTTACGTCACACTTACACCAGCAACCTGCTTTCCAATGGGGCTGCTCCGAAAGATGTACAGGAACTGTTAGGACACTCTGATGTCAGTACCACAATGAATATTTATGCTCACTCAACAAGAAAAGCAAAGCGAGATTCCGCAAGACTTCTTGATAAAGTAGCGAGCAATGCTTAAATAAAAATCCATGTTCCTTAAATTGGAACATGGATTTTGTGGTAATGGGGTAATTAATAATTTATATTTCACATGCCACATCATATGCTGATTTAATAGCATGATCAATATTACTTGGACGTTCTCCAGCACAATCACCAATATAGTGAAGTGGAAGAGGACAATCAGAAAGCTCTGGAAGGTTCTTTCTTGCACCAACAGCCATTACAACAAAGTCTGAAGCAATTTCTTCTGTTGATGTATTGTCGTCTATTGTTTTTTCAACAACTACAGAATCATCTTTGATTTCTGATAATTTTGCAGATGTTACTATTTGAACATTATAATGCTCTAATTCACTCATTAGAGTAGGTAGAACAGTGTTGCTTTCTTCTTTTGCAATCTGGTCCATCATTTCAATAATTGTAACCTTACATCCACGTGAAGCCAGATATTCAGCTGTCTCAACACCTACAAGACCACCACCGATTACAGAAACATTACCGAATACGATTTCTTTCTTGGCAAGCACATCCCATGCACTTGTAACAGTTGGAAGATCTTTGCCAGGAACAGGGATTATTGCGTTGTTCGCACCTGTTGCCACAATTACTTCATCGAATGAATTATAATCCTGTGATGTGAATTCTTCACCTAGCCTGAATGTAACATCTAATTCAGGAAGTACATTTGCATAATAATTAATACTTCTCATCATTTCTTCTTTTCTTGGAGGTACACTAGCAATAAGTAACTGACCACCAATCTGAAGTGATTTCTCAAAAATGGTTACACTATGACCTCTTAATGCAGCAACACGTGCAGCTTCAAGTCCAGCAATACCAGCACCAATAATAGCTATTTTCTTTGATGATGCTGCAGGAGTTATATGTCGTGTTGCTTCGTAACCGTTTTCAGCATTAAGTACACAACTTAAGAACGCACGATTCTGAATATTATCTGTACATCCCTTATTGCACATCATACATGTTCTGACATTACAGCAATGTCCATCTGCGCATTTGTTTGCAAAGTCAGGGTCTGTGAGAAGAGAACGACCTAATCCAATGATATCAGCAGAACCATTTGCAATAACTGCTTCGGCAGCTTCTGGTGTAACGATACGGCCTACTACAGATACAGGAATAGATACAAGCTCTTTTATTTTTTTAGAATAAGAAACCATAAATCCGTATGGCTGTGTTCCCATGGCAGGGATTGTATCACCCATATTTCCTGTATGGTTAGCCTGTGCAACATGTAATGTGTCAACACCGCAAGCTTCTAATTCTTTTGCAAAAATGCAAGCCTCATCAAATGGAAGACCACCTTTTCCTCTAAAACTATTTTCTCCAAGAGGAGTAACTATAGGAAGCTTGTAGTCGATAACCATGTCAGGTACGATTGTTTTTAATCTTTTTACAAGTGTTAATGCAAAACGTGTACGATTAGCCAGGTCACCGCCATATTCATCAGTTCTATGATTTAAAATAGGAGAGCAGAGAGAACCAACAAGACGGTCTCCATGTACTTCAATACAATCAACACCAGCTTCGTGTGCTAAGATAGCACAGTTTTCCATATGCTTTATTATTTCATCAAGTTCTTCTGCAGTTACTTCATTTACAAAGTGCTGCATATCATGGTGAAGTTTAGCTCTTGCTTCCTGCATTTTGCCCTGATGGAACATATCGTTTAAAGCTTTGACATTGTAGTCAGGATGGAATAACTGAATTCCAAGCTTTGCACCATTTTCATGACATGCGTCAGCAAGTTTTTTGAAGCTTTGAACCTGCTCAGGTGAATAAAGCTTTGGTGTAGGAGAGAATGTTGGAAGTGGTGCAACATCTCCAATTACTATATATCCGACACCGCCTTTTGCGAGACGCTCGTAAAAACGAAAACTTTGTTCTCCAATTGAACCATCTTTTTCCTCATATCCTGTTGTAAGTGGTGGGAACATAATACGGTTTTTAAACTCAATATTTCCAACTTTTATAGGCTCTAATAATTTCATTGTTCATACTTCCTTTCAAAGTGAGTATACTATTTAAGTGGTGTTAAAAACTCTAACATTAATTTGTCTAATTCTGCTCTTGCAAAAGCACTGGCAAAATTGTGGTTAGCGCCTTCAATCGTTTTATAATTGCATTTTCCATTGTAAAGTGACTCATATCTATGGCATGTTGCATCATCTACCAAATCATCTGCAGTTCCTCTTATAAGGAGGACTGGTCCGTTGTACCCTTCTGCTGACGAGAATGGCTCATAATTAAATAAATCATGATTAAAAGATGTTGGGAAAGTGAGTCCTTCAATATCGGCTTTGGTGATTCCCTGAGCTTCCATGGCTTCAGCACGATCCTTACATCCAAACCACATTCCAGCACCTGGACACATAAGCATGAGAGCATAAGGATTAACAATAGGAGCTGCAGTAGCAGCTGCGTATCCTCCCATACTCTGACCAGATAAGATAATCTTATCTGGATTGGCAAAATCTTGTGTTTTAGTCCAGTTTATAATATCCTCGATATCGTGTAGGATACCTGTAAAGGTCATATCCTCGAATTCACCATCACTTTCACCATTTCCGTATAAATCAAAACGGACACTGGCAAATCCATGTTCAGCTAAGAATCTGGCTGTGTGAGTATAAATACTTTTGTAACCGCTTTTATTCCCTGTAAAGCCATGTACATTTACAATAGCAGGAAATCTTGTGCCATCTTCTGGAATGTTAACTATTCCGCGTAAGATGTGTCCATCACGGTTTGTGATTTCTACTTGTTTTGTCAATTTAAAATACCTCCGTTTCTAATTTTATTCTGCAGTAGCAGCATTTCGCTTGTCAGCTAAATCCTGTAACATTTCAGCTGTTTTCTCTTTTGTAAGAGGGTAGATAAATTTTAATACCAGAACAGCTAATAAATATCCTACAACATATAAACCTGTATATGTTTTCCAAAGATGTCCTGAGAATGCTTCATTCTGGACAGCTTCATTAACCTGGAATCCAGCAATTGCAAGTGCAAAACTACTCATACTTCCTGATACAGCATTAGCAAGTTTACGGAAAAATGTATATGCTGAGTATACAATTCCTTCATTACGTTTTCCTGTCTGAAGTTCCTGATAATCAATTGCATCATTTACAAGTGCCCAAACTAATACTTGGAAACCACTTACTCCAAGATAGCAGATTCCGTTGATGATAATAAAGAGCATAGGATTTTCAAGTGGGAAGAAGAATAAAATAGCATAAACAACAACTGAGAAAGTTGCACTGTACATAATCCATTCTTTCTTTCCAAATTTCTTAGCAACAAATTTTGTGCCTACGAATGCAATAAGTGACCAGATTACACTTAACATACCTGAAACTGCCATGATGGCAACATTTCCAAAATAATCGCGGAATAAATAAGTATTTAATCCGTTAACCATACCTGCTCCAACAATACCGATAAAGCTTGATAACATAACTCCGAGTAATGCTTTGTTTTTAGTAATATCTTTAATTACCTGGAAGTAGTTAAGCTTTTCTTTTTTCTCAACAACTGGCTCTGTAATAATACGCTCTTTACACCAATGAGATGTAAACATAAGACAGATTAATCCAATAACTGCACAGATTGCTGACATAATAAGGAAATGGCTAGGTACTGGCTGGTTATCTTTATATAAGAATAATGGTCCAGCAATAACGATAACTGTCATAAAAATTGTACCGCCAAGACTTCTGAAACGAGAAAGGTCAGTACGTTGGTTAACATCATCAGTCATTACACTTGAAAGACTACCAAATGGAACGCTGACACATGTGTACATAATTTCGTAAACAATATATGTAATGAACATATAAGCAATACGTGCACCATAAGCGAAATTGCTTACGTTAACAAATCCTAATATACAGAGTACTGCAGTTGGAAAAGCAAAGAATTTAATCCAAGGAATAAATTTTCCTTTTCCTTTGTTTTTGTGGCTATCAACAAGTGCACCAATTAAAGGGTCATTTATAGCATCCCAAAACTTTGTAATAAGCATAAGGATTCCTACGTGTACTGGATTAACTTTTAATACCAGTGTATAAAAAATAGCAAGATACATGGCACGGAACTGCTCAGTACAGCAACATCCCAAATCGCCAAGAGTGTAACCAATTTTGTCCTTCATGGAAAAAGGTCTTGTTTCTTTCATGATAATTTACCTCCCAAATTTATATTGTTTTGGTAGCTACAATCTTATTATATTGTGGTTATGCTGATATCCATATACAAATATTGCTTGCAAACTACGAAAAATTGATATATTGTATATTTTGACAAAATGAACAAAAAATATAATAGGAAAGTGTGCAAAATAGACATATGAAAAAGCAAGGCTACAAAATGGAATATTTGAAAATATTGGATAGTACCCAGCGAAGCTTTGGGCAAAAGAAGAGCTATACAATTGTATTTATAGCTGGTGGGATAGGGTATATGCACCAGGAGGATGATAATATTGTATGTACTATGGAGGATTTGATATTTATTAAGCCAGGTAATAAAGTAAAGCTTGAATATCGTAAAAATAAGTATCCTCTTGAAGTTTATGTTCTTTATATAGGTGAAGAACTTTTAAGGAAATTGTCAGATGAAGAAACAAGACTTGATGAAGCGTTTGATTTTGTTCCGTATCAAGTTAAGATTGTTCATTCTGAGAGTGAATCGGCTATGCTTATAAAGAATATATCCAAAAAGCTCTATTCGATGAATAATGAGCCGCCTAAATTTGCCCGCTCATTATACGAGAAAAGCCTATTAACTATGATTCTTGTACTTGCACTTCGCTCATCTGTTCAGGAGGATGTACAGATTAAGACGAATAAGAAAAAACACGTTGTAATGGATGATATTTTTATTTATATCAGAGAACATTTGACAGAAGATATCTCGTTGGAGCGCTTGGAAAATGAATTTTATGTAAGCCGTTATCATATAGTAAGAGAGTTTAAAAAAATGACAGGTGAGACACCTCATTCATACATTGTAAAGAGCAGACTTGATTTATGCCGCCATTATATAGAGCAGGGGAAAAGTATTCGTGAGGTATATGCGCTTGGTGGATTTGGAGGGTATAATCATTTTTTTAGAGCATTTAAGAAAGAATATGGTGTTACTCCAATGCAATATTACAATAATTTACAGATTGACAGGAATGAAAAGTAATGATTGTGTTTGTAGAATAAAGCAAATAAGCCCGCAATTAAGCGGGCTTAAAATATGAACGAACACATAGGTGGTTTCTAGTATTTCATCCTTTAATTAACTCGACTTTTTGACAGGCAGTGTATCAACAATGATTTCTTCCGATACATCAATATCATCGAGATTATATTTTCAATGGAACACAATCGGCTCTTCGTTTATTTCTGCAAAATATCTGTAGATACGATTAGTAAGTTCCTCCTTAGATTTAACACGGATACCTCTGAGCATCTGACGAGTCATCTTGCTAAAGAAACCTTCAACCATATTGAGCCATGATCCATGTTTGGGAGTGAATACAAATTCGAATCTTCCCGGTACAGTTCTTCTGTTCCTGCATATCAGCTTCTCCTTTCTGTTGCCATCCTTTATTTACTGGCTTCTATCATTTATTTGGAGTAAAAAATAGCTGATTGCAAAAAAGGGTCAAAAAAATATGATTTATTTTCAATTATTTCCTTATAAACCACTTTATATCTGTTTAAAATTGTGCACAAAAAAGGCATCAGCCGATTATGACCAATGCCTTATACGTTATCCTTTATTTGGTTCGCTTTGTTCTATTAGCCAATTTCTTATTTTTTTCATTTTGGGCTAATAGATTTATTTGTCCAACAACCAATCCGCAATGTCAATAACCTTGATTCCCTCATACTGGTATTCATCATGCCTGGTTCTGGCTATCACATACTTAGGGTATGCATCTTTAATCTGCAAAAGTGGAGCAACCTCTCTTTCAAAGGTCTTCTCTTCACTGATATTATCAGATACCTGAATATAGATTTTCTCACTCCGCTTCACTGCGACAAAATCTATTTCCTTCTTATATAATATGCCCACATATACCTCATATCCTCTACGCAACAACTCAATCGCCACGATATTCTCTAGTATCCGCCCGTAATCCATATTCTTTGTCCCAAGCTTTGCATAACGGAAAGTATGGTCACTCAAATAGTATTTGTCGTTGCTCGATAAATACTTTTTCCCCTTAATATCATATCTCCTAACCTTGTAGAACGCGAATGCATTGCACAGGTATTGCATATAATTGCCAACCGTCGTATGGTGTATCTTCTCCTGCATGCTTCCCAGAGTATTGGTAATGTTACGCGCAGACGAAAGATTCGACACATTATCCATAAGGAAATCCACAATTCTGTCCATAAGCTGCGTATTTCTTATCTTGTATTTTTTGCGTATATCACGCACTATCAGTGTATCAAACACATCAGCTATATAATCATACTTTGCTTCCTGATCTTTATAAAGATAGGAACCAGACATTCCACCCTCTAGCACATACTTATCCAAAGCGTCGTAGCGGTCTTTCAAGCCAAAGTACTTCATATACTCACTAAAGGAAAACGGATATACTTTTATTTCAAAAGTACGCCCTGTAAATAACGTAGCCAAATCCGAACTTAGCAAAAAGGCATTTGAACCGGTAATATAGATATCATACTTCTCGCTGGCATGAAGTCCATTGACTGCTTTCTCAAAATCTTTGCACATTTGCACTTCGTCAATAAAGACAAAATTCCCTTTACCTGCAACATAATGTGCGTTTACATAATCGTATAATGCGCGATAAGTCAGTAAATCGTCATAATCAGGCAGGTTAAAATTTATCTGTATAATATTGCAATCCGGGTTCTCCGATTCAATATATGCTCTAAATGCTTCTAGCAACTTTGACTTTCCGCTTCGTCTTACACCGGTAATGACCTTGATATCCGGAGTCCCAAGTACATTGATTAACTTATCTAAATACTGTCTACGCTCTATCAGCTTCATCTGCATCATCCTTTCACAAACAGTATGTACTTATTATACTGTTTCTATTAGCCAAAATCAATATTTTTTCATTTTTGGCTAATAGTTGTAGTGGTATTGACGAGAACTTTTCTTTCAGACTTTTTACTAATAGGAATACTCCGTTTAATCCGCAGGATGTCATCTCTGTTTGAGAAATAAAGCCGTCTGGCAGTATTGTCAGCGGCTGGGCGCATCTGCCAGGAATAGTCACAGCAGAAATTTCGTTCCATTGATGCCGGTAGTGCGATGTTCCAGGTAATGTTACTACCTGACAAATTACAACCTAATACGCGAATAATTTGACTTTTAGCAGTGTAAATTGATTAAAAACTGGTGAAAAGATTTCGTCTCCATTCAAACGGCGCCTTCTTTTCCACTCTCCATCTTGAAAACTTCCCTCCTCCATATATGAAAAATCACAATTGCCCTTTTGATCGTTTCTGGAAAAAGGATTTATCTTACATCCGTTTATAATGAGGAAAAAGGTATCTTTTTCTTCTTCCAAGACTAAGCAAACTCCATCTTCTCTCGTGACTTCATCACAAAACATATCTATTTCAAATCCATATTCTTCAAAACTAAGTTTTATTGGTCCGTTCATGTTTTCGGAAATCACCGCCTGAAGTCTGTTTGTGCCGTATCTTTCTACCAAAAGTTCCATCATGCTTTTAAGCGTTTTTGCACAAAACCGATACTCATCAATGTTCTGCGGTTTGAATCGTCAACCTTCAATTCGATTATGTTTTCATCTCCAAACACATTTTTTCATCCAATGCAATGTTATATTAAATGAAAAAATCATTTGATATCATAACAAAAGTTATATTATTCTCTTCTTATATGTGCATATAATCCCAACTATAATGATAGTTATGTAATAAAGAATAGTACGAGCATTTTTAATTTTATCAGCTATCATAATTCTGTATGCCTCCTTCTTCCATGAGATTACAGCAAACGTAGTAGTAATGTCTATCAATTGCGGTCTATTTAGCTTGTTTCCTGACTACTCAGGAAAAATATTTCTACCCTCGCCCCACCTGTATTTTCAGAATTTGAAAGTTTAATACCTCCACCATATTTTTCAGCCACAGTTTTTGCAAAAAATAGTCCCATCCCATAATGGGCTTCGCCATTTCTACTTGTGTCGTCCATAAAAAACTGCTCTGTGCCATGCAATAATGCTTCTTTTGTAAATCCTGATCCGCTATCCTCCACAATGAATGTCAGCCGGTCATCCTGCTCCTTTGCGTCAATATAAATGATTCCATTTTCTTTTGTATGCTCCACTGCATTCTGAATCACATTCATTACGGCTCGGAACATTGGATCATAAGCAATCGTTACCTTTTTATCACTTTGTTCCGCCTTCCAATCTATCTTCTGGTGATAGATTTCTACCAGTCCGAGTGCCTGTTCCTTTATATCTGCGAAAAAATCTTCTAACCTCACCGTTGTATAGGTAACATCACTGCAATTCCATGATTTTGTGACATCTATCAACTGTTTTACATAACTTTGTATCTGTGTTGTGCCGTTCAAAACATAAGTGATATTTTTCTTCTGTTCTGTGGTCAGTTCAGTCTCTGAAAGTAGTTCTGCATTTCCCCGTACAATCGTAAGAGGTGTTTTAATATCATGCGCCAAAGCAGACATCTGCTGTTTCTTTTCCTGCTCTGTTTTCCACTGCTTTTCTAAAGATTCTCGCAATGCATCTCGCATATCATCGATTGCCGATAAACAGTCATCAAACTCTTTGATACCGGAACAGGATGTCTCATATTCCAGATTTTGATCCTTTATTTGTCCGATTGCGTCTAATACAGGCTGCATCTGCTTTTTGATTCTTTTTCCAAAACGTATGGACGGAATGATGATAATCGCTACCGCTCCAATCACAGACATAATAATCATCACATTCTGTGGTCCTATAAAATGCTCCCTCAAAAAAGCTGAATGATATTGAGGTGTCAGGCGATATTGCAATACAACATATTCATTTTCCCTTACAATTACTTTATAAAAATATTTCCCGGATGCGTTTCCGTACTTTGCAACATTCCATGCTATCTGTTCGTATTGTTCTGACAGATCTCCACCTATTTTCTCTCCATTCTCTGAAAAGATTACATAATCACAAAGTGCGGGAATCATCTCAGCAGTCACTTTATCTGCACGTAGAATCGTATCATATGCTTCATTAATCTTTTGCTCTGCATAATTTGCCGGATAAATACAGCCCACACTAATCAAAAGGTACAGCAGCAGCCAAGCAACAATCACCAAACCTACTAATGATCCAAGCATGACCAGTACATATCTCATAAAAATCCTGCTGAGTGCATTGCTTCTCTTTACTCTTCCCATTTATATCCAATCCCCCAGACTGTTTTTATCGGTGTATAATCATAATCCGCAAATTTTGCTCTTATATTTTTGATATGCGTGATAATGGTACTGTCATTACTCTCATTGTCAAAGCCAAAGACCGCTTCCAATATCTGTTCCTTCGAGAAAACCTGTCCTCTGTTTTTAGCCAGAAATTCACAGATTTCGTACTCCGCTTTCGTAAGAGGAAGTTCCTTATCATCAACCAATAGTTTCTTTTGAGATATTTGAATACAGACCCTCCCCAAAACCATCCGGACAGAATGTTCCCTGTGCTCTCTTCTAAGATGTGCATTGATCCTTGCCCGAAGTTCCATCACTCCAAATGGCTTTGAAATATAATCATCTGCTCCTAAAGAAAGTCCGTTTACCAGACTGTTTTCCTCCGTTTTTGCCGTAAGAAACAAAATCGGACAATCCACAAGTGCCCTGATTCTTTTGCATAATTCGAAGCCATCAATTCCAGGCATCATAATGTCCAGTAAAATCAGGTCATAACGATGTAATTCTTCCATATTAAGTTTCAGCGGATTACTTACTTTGGTAACCAGATGTCCATCCTTATTCAAAATGCTTTCTATCATTTCCAGAATTGCCGGTTCATCATCAACTGCCAGTATTTTTGCCATAGTTTCCCTCGATTCTATTCCGATATTCTGTTTCCTTCCCAGTGGTTTACCCACCAAAAATAGTATACCATACTAATCCCTGTAAATATTAAGCAACCTGGTATGAATGACAACCATTCACCTACACTAGTTTCTCCCAATACAGATTGCAGATAAGTATATGGTACTCTACCCGTCCAGCAGACAAATACATATTTCCACACATAATCTCCAAGTCCGGTAAGCATCAATGCACTAATTAGTCCTGATATAATCCCTGCTCCAATGGATACCCCTTTTCCAAACTGAAAAGCCAGAATCAGCTGCCACAGATAAAGTGGAACACTGCTTCCCCACAGCAGCAATGCTGCAAATATACATCCTTTCATGATTTCGATATCGCTTGATGCGATTCTTCCAAATCCAATTCCGAATATGATTGCTGTCAATAGGATAGAGCACAGACACAAAACCAGTAGCATCAACAGTTTCGATAAAAATGCTGCAGGTTTATCCGGTAAAGACAACAGATTTTGAAAATCACCTGCATTTTGTTCCTGTTCCATCACACTTGCTGTAAAAATTCCAATAAGTACCGGAAGTCCTGCTCCTATTGCCTGATAAAATGCAATCACTTTCATATTTTCATTCCATGGTGAAAAAAAGTAATATATTAAAAATATAACGCTGGTTATAATCGGAATCAGTAAGTGTGCCAGAATCACAGATGTTCCTTTCATCTTTCGCAAGTCTGCATTAAGAGATCTTCCAATCATCTTATTTCACCTCTCTTCTCTCAAACCATTTCAAAAACAGAACCGTTACAAAAACAAACCAGATGATTGAGAGACACATTCCCGGAACAATGACTCCCGTATCCAAAAGAGGATTCCCTGCTTCTGCGGCAAGTCCATTTGGTAAAACATGAAGCAACGGGCACATCATTCGCATAGGGATTGCAGAAACAAGTACATACCAGATTCTGGTTTGTGATATTACCACACCGCTGACGGTAATAAACAGGCAGACGAACAGGTTTACAATCATTCCAAATCGTTCACTTAAAAATAAAGCTACCGGAATCTCCCATAACTCAGAAACCGTCAGAAACAATACTGCAATCAATGCTCCTTTCACTGGAACATGTGTCGTTAGAAGAAAGCCTCCAAGCGTTGCTCCTGCAAACACAATCACATTAGAAAACAAAATCATGTACCCAATATAAATAATTTTCCCCAGCAACAATTTTCTTCTGTCTGTGGGAATAGTCATTAAATGATAGTATTTTATCTTTTTCTCCTGCGCCACAGAAAGATAACAAAATAGAGCAATCATCCCCGGCAGCAAAAGTGTATACCACCAGTTCCAAACACTTTCTGCATAAGCATTTGTCATCCCAAGAGTAAATATAAATGCCATGACAAATGTAAGAAGAGGAAATCCCCAGATAAACTTTTTTCGCATGGTTCTTTTGGCTTTTTGATGTTCTGCTTTTATAATATTAACCATGGATTTCACCTGCTTTCCGGTTTTTTCTTACCACATTCATAAACAAATCTTCAAGATTATCTCCCTGCTTTAATGCTCCTTCGTATCCTAAGATTCCACCTGAAATAATCCCGACTTTATCTGCAAGTAACTGTACCTCTGAGAGAATATGACTGGAGAGAATTACAGTGATTCCCTGTTCCGGAAAAGACCGGATCAGCTCTCGTAATTCCTCGATGCCTATTGGATCTAATCCATTCGTAGGTTCATCCAATATCAAAAGTTCCGGTTCTCCAAGCAATGCCATTGCAATGCCTAGTCTTTGCTTCATTCCCAAAGAAAACTGCCCTGCTTTCTTCTTGCCGGTGTTTGTAAGTGATACAATCTGCAAGACCTCATCAATTCTGTTTTCATCTGCACCAAGCAATAATTGTCTTACCTTCAAATTCTCTCTGGCGGAAAGATTTTCATAAATAGGCGGATTTTCAATTAACGCTCCTATTTTTGACAAATCTTTCCTATCCCAAAGTTTTCCATCAAAGTAAATCTTTCCTGCAGTTGGTTTCATCATACCGGTCAACATTTTCAATGTGGTAGATTTTCCCGCACCATTCGGTCCAAGCAGTCCGTAAATCTGGTCCTTTTCTATATTAAGTGAAACATTATTTACCGCTTTCTGCTTTCTAAAATATTTACACAAATTTTGTGTCTGCAACATCATTTCCATCTCTACTATCCTTCCTTCCATATTTCATTTCTTACTGAAATATAATCTATCAGGGAAAAATAAAGATTTGATGAAGATTGCTAAATAATTCGTCTACTCTATTTTTATTCTCGTATGGAATAAACCATCAATTGAATATCATTATCAGAACTCGGCTTTCCACTGAAATCAGCAAAGCTGTTACAAATACGAAGTCCTAATTTACCGAATATCTCCGTGATTTCATCCAAACTATATAACCTTATAGGATTTCCTTCTTTCATTTCAGGCTTATAAAGTGCTTCTCCATACATATAGTCTACCTGCCCATATATCAGCGTTTTTCTATCCTGCTCCCATTCAAAAGCAGATAATGTAAGTCCCTTTTCTCCTGCATCCCATAACTTGCAAGGGAAATGTGTTTGGGCATAGTTTCCATTCATGATATCCATAAAGTGCTTTCCACCATTTTTTAATGCTTTCGCAATGACAGAAAAAATCTTATGATTTTCCCCATCGTCTTCAAGATATCCTATTGCTCCATCCGCCATATTCAGCACAACATCAAATTCCTTATCAAATGTGATCGTGCGAATGTCCTGACAAATGAACTTTGCATTCAAATTTTCTTTTTTTGCCTGCTCGTTTGCATAATCTATGTACGCCGGTGTAATATCAATACCGGTAACATCATACCCACGTCTGGCAAACTCCAGTGAGTGCCGACCAAATCCACATGCAAGATCAAGTATTTTTTCCGTTCCTTTTAAATGTAACTGCTTGATTAGAAAATCTATTGACGGTGTTAGGATACTTGGCAGGCAGAGAAAAGAGTATCAATAATTAAGATGCCGTTGAACTATATTTGAAAAAATAACTCCCCATCCCTCACAATATCTGAGAGATGGAGAGTTACTTTTTACGCTGCAATCTCCGGGATTTCCCCGACAAAGTTATAAACGATCCTGACTTTCTGCACCTTCTGACCGTCCACCTTCTTGACCTCGCCGATCAGGATCTTGCTGATCAGCCGGTTCAATACTACCTCGTCCAGTTTCTCAATGGCAGCATAGCGCCGGATTTCCTTGATAAAGGTGCGGACTTCGCTTTCCTGTGCGTCCGCCCGGCTCTGCATCACTGACAGGTCGTGCAGGCGCTTCTGGTTGGCCTTGCTTCTCATACAAAAGTATCTGACATCTGTCAGGTACAATCGAAAATATCCTATCCACCTCCGTCCAAAGAGAAATAGGGATTTCATGTATCGAGTTGCATAAATCTCGTTACCATTATACTGCGTTATGAGGCAGATATGCAATCTGTCTTTTTGTCATACACAAAAAAATGATTTGAACTCATCATACACCTGCTTTCTACGCATTAGTGTACCAAAAAAATACAGCATTTCTTAACTGAACAGTATTTTCAATGCATGAACGCATATGATATACTGTTTTCATCATAAAAAACCTTATCTAAATGACATTGATTATCTAATAAACTACATTATTTTCTGTCTAAAATATCCATAAATTCGTCACCTGTAATTGTTTCCTTCTCATACAGGTACATAGCCAGTTCGTCCAGTTTTTTCCTGTTTTCAGCAAGGATTTTTCTTGCTTTTTCATGCTCTGCTTTTACGAGCTGCACGACTTTTTCATCAATTTCCTTCTGTGTATCTGCAGAACAGGAAAGAGACGTATCGCCGCCAAGATACTGGTTGGTCACGTTTTCCATTGCCACCATGTCGAATTCATCTGTCATGCCGTAGCGGGTGATCATCGCTCTTGCAATTTTTGTTGCCTGTTCGATATCATTGGAGGCTCCGGTCGTGATCTCACCAAATACGATCTCCTCTGCCGCACGTCCGCCTGTAAATGTAGCAATCTTATTCTCAAGTTCTTTTTTCGTCATCAGATATTTATCACCCTGCTCAACCTGCATAGTGTAGCCGAGTGCACCTGAGGTACGCGGGATGATCGTAATCTTCTGTACCGGTGCTGAATGACTCTGTAATGCAGCTACCAGAGCGTGTCCTATCTCATGATATGCAACAATCTTCTTCTCCTGATCTGAAAGAACCGCATTCTTCTTCTGATATCCTGCAATAACCACTTCTATACTTTCTTCGAGATCAGATTCATTTACAACGGTCCTTCCACTACGGACAGCACGTAATGCTGCTTCATTTATAATATTGGCAAGCTCCGCACCGGATGCACCGGATGCCATACGTGCAATCGTATGCAGGTCAACATCATCAGATGCTTTTATCTTCTTTGCATGAACCTTTAAAATTGCTTCACGGCCTGCAAGATCCGGCAGTTCAACCGGCACACGCCTGTCAAAACGTCCCGGACGTGTAAGTGCCGGATCTAACGACTCCGGACGGTTCGTTGCAGCAAGAATGATGACACCATTATTTCCTTCAAATCCGTCCATCTCTGTAAGAAGCTGGTTTAAGGTCTGCTCCCTCTCATCATTTCCGCCCATTTGTCCGTCACGCTTTTTACCAATGGCATCAATTTCATCAATAAACACGATACATGGTGCCTTTTCCTTTGCCTGTCTGAAAAGATCTCGAACCTTGGAAGCTCCCATACCGACAAACATCTCAACGAATTCTGATCCGGACATTGAGAAAAATGGTACATTTGATTCACCCGCAACTGCTTTTGCAAGCATTGTTTTGCCGGTTCCCGGAGGTCCTACAAGAAGGACACCTTTTGGCATAGACGCACCTACATCGGTATACTTCTTCGGATTGTGTAGATAATCAACGATCTCTGAAAGGTTTTCTTTCGCCTCATCTTCTCCTGCAACGTCTGAAAAACGGATTCCCTCACTGGATTGCACATAAATCTTCGCATTGCTTTTTCCCATTCCAAAAGCCATCGAATTTTTTCCTCCGGCATGCTCCATCAGTTTCTTCGCCATATAATTTCCCAGTGCGATAAAAAGAATCAATGGCAAAACCCCGGTCAGCAGGAAGCTGATGATTGGTGACATCTGCTTATCGATATCTTTTGCGAATACTGCTCCACATTCATATAGCCTGTCCGTCAGGTTCGGATCGTTCATCAGACCTGTTTTATAAATATTTTTTTGATCTTTATCTGTAAAGATGATCTGATTGTCCTCAACTTCTACTTCACCAATATTCTTCTTCTCGATCATGCTCATAAAAGTGCCATAATCCGTTTCCTTCACCTGATGCTCCATAAGGATTGGTGTGACAACCAGATTAAATACGATCAGCACTATTAACACAATCCCATAATAATATGCCAGTGGTTTTTTCGGTGTTTTAACTTCTTTCATGGTCTTTCCTCCTGTTGTTCTGCGATATGCTTTCTCCGTGCATTTTCGTATTATTTATTCTGCCATCTGACTTCGCCCTTGGACAGAAGCGGATAACAGATCAGCTGATCTGAATCCAGATTTTCCGCATGCATGTCAACCGCTGTGATCTGATGATTATCATAAGTCGTATAATAGTAAATACCTTTTGCTGTATTACAACAGGACGTGTATATCGTGATCTCATATTTGCCTTCTGTCACCTCACAGCATCCACGCTGCTGATCTACGGATCCTAAGATATGGAAGAACTGGCTTACACTCTCATCCTCTTCTTCACCGGAGATCGAATTTAATTTTGTAAAGGCAACTTTCACAAATCTTGACTGGCTGGAAAGATCTCCAGGTATTCCCATTCCACCCATTCCTCTGCTATATGCATCAAGCTGTAATACTCCTGCAAAAGTACTCTCCGGCTGTTTTCTGGATACTCCGGCATAATTATTC